>Ga0172376_10005879_pt1 | contig 13524 bp, 13 predicted proteins | sample Lak35m_FD_121114 | JGI IMG/M metagenome (GOLD analysis project Ga0172376, IMG submission 121114) | Freshwater microbial communities from Kabuno Bay, South-Kivu, Congo - kab_092012_35m | ecosystem: Environmental > Aquatic > Freshwater > Lake | place: Democratic Republic of the Congo: South-Kivu...
AGTCGAAAAATCCCTCCAAGAAACCGGTTCCTACACGGATGCAAATGCCGCCCTTATTGAGACCAAGCGTGCGCTTCACTCCAAAGATCTCCTTCACAAAGGCGATTCCAGCCCGGTGCGCCTTTATGCCAGTGGCGGAGATATAACCGGCCTGACTCTCTTCGCCCCCAAATTCACCCGAGCCATTGCTGAGAACGACATCACTGACATCGCCTTCTACCTGCAGCATGTTTCCAACAACGACATTTCCATCGTGTCTGCTGGACGCGATGTGATTCCCTACAACGAGAACTCCCGACTGCGCAGTCTTGCCACGAATCTTGAAAAAGGAAATGACTTGGGCAATGAGGACACAACGCTTGCGGGCGACCTCCAGATCAATGGGCCGGGATTCCTGGAAGTGCTCGCGGGCCGAAACTTGGATCTCGGCACGGGTGTGATCAATGCCGATGGGACGGGAGCAGGTATCACCAGCATTGGAAACTTTAGAAATCCGTTCCTGCCGTTCAAAGGAGCCTCCATCATCGCGATGTCCGGTGTGCAGGGCTTGAGTGGCGGGGCTGCGCTCGGATTGGCGGGTAGCAATTTGGCGCTGGAAAAAATCTCGGTTGTGAAAACTTCTCTGGACGAACTCCAAGCCATCGCTTCCCTCGGCGATTTCTTCAAGATTCTCCAACAGGCTGGTGCAGAATCCGAAACAACAGGCTCCTACGAAACTGGATTCGCTGCGATTGATAGTGTTTTTGGAAAAGCCACCGGGTCCGGTGAAATCTTCACGCGCGCTAGGAACATTCGCACCGCAACGGGAGGGGCCATTACGATTGCCTCCCCATCGGGCGGCTTGACCTTGGCCTCGGATATCATCGGCAATCCCAACCCCCCGCCGGGTATTGTGACCGAATACGGTGGAGAAGTCTCGATCTTCACCGATGGGAATGTGGATATCGGCCGACTCCGAATTTTTACCCTCCGAGGAGGTGACATGACCATCTGGTCCTCAACAGGAGATATCGCAGCGGGAACATCACCCAAGACGGTCGTTACGGCTCCGCCGACACGCGTGGTCATAGACACGGCCAGTGCCGATGTCTCCACCGACCTTGGTGGCCTCGTGACTGGCGGCGGTATCGGCACGCTGGCATCTGTCCAAGGCATTCCGCCCTCGCAGGTCTACCTCATTGCTCCGCTGGGCACAGTGGATGCAGGCGATGCTGGAATTCAGGCAACAGGCGACATCAAGATTGCCGCCGCTGCCGTTGTCAATGCCGATAACATCTCCGCTGGAGGCACATCGACAGGCGTTCCATCCGCCCCAGTGGTAGCAGCCCCGAATGTTGCTGGTCTTACATCCGGCTCCAGTTCCACAGCAGCCACATCGTCCGCTGCAAGTTCTGTTTCCAACCAAGGCCCCAAACAGTCGCAAGAAATTGACGAATCTCCCTCGATCATTTCAGTGGAGGTGCTGGGCTACGGGGGCGGTGATAGTGACGAAAGCACCGAAGAAGGGTGATTCCGCAGCGCAAATCGGTCGCACAATCGATGGGAAGCGCTCCAAAATCTTTGGAGGGAGGCATCCGATCAAGAGACATCAAATCAACATTGTGCGATCACTCTCACTGGATAATCCCGAAACCGCTTGTCAGTCGTGAAAACAGGGCATTGTGCCTTGGTCGCCATGGCAAGAACCATCCTGTCAAAAGGATCCTCGTGGTGTGGGGGCAGCAGTTCCGCTGCATGGCAGATTTCTGGAGTGAGGGATTCAAGAACGATTTGATGACGCAGACAAATCTCGCCCACGAAGTCCAGAATCTGGGTTTGCTCACAGGGCAACTGAAGTTTCCCGAGACGAAACTTGCGGGCGATTTCCCACACCGCGACGCTCAAAACCACAGGCCGTCTCGCAGACGCCAGTTCCCGCCTCGCCACTCGGTCTGTCCAGCGTCCAGCCGCCAGATCAAGAAGCGCACAGGTATCCAGCACATGCGAGGTCACCCCTCCTCCTTCCAATCGGACTCCCAGATGTCCTCCGCCTTGAAAGCAATCCGGTCTTTCCAGCGCGGATCTGGGACCAGCGTCCGCCGCACTGGCTCCTCCACGCGCACGATTCGAAACATGGTGCCGCGCGATCCTCTGCGGATCAGCACCTCCTCGCCTTGCTCGACCTTGCGCAAGAGAAGAGAAAGATTGTTCTTGGCTTTGAGAACCGTTGTTTCCATACTTGGCCATCTTAGCCAGGTTTTAGGTTCTGTCAACAGCATGGCTGGATGCCAATCATCGTTTTGAAAACCCACCCACGCTCATTCGACAGGTGGCTGTATCTGCTCTTTGTGGCACTGGCAGCGGGGATTATGGCGCTTGATACCGCTGCGCGCCTGGCGCTTGTCGATGCGGCCACCCGGGTTCAAACCCGCGATGTGCCGCTGGGGCCACCCGCAGCATCCACCACACAACGAATTCGAACCACAGTGCTGCCCTCGACAGCAATCGATGCCAGATGGTGGGTGATTCACGCCGAGAATGGGCTCACCGGGAATCGGGTTCGCTTTACGACCCAAGACAATTCTCCCCATGGTCGCGAGGTTCACTGGAGTTCGGCACCGGTCTGGCTACTCGGCGGCATTGCGCGGGTGACGGCGCTGTTTTCCGGAAAAACTCCGCTGGAGGAAGTTCAGCGTGCACCTCTTTGGTTTGGTCCGATCACATTTGTGCTGCTTGCGACGCTGGTCACTTCCCTTGTTGCCCCTCGATTTGGATGGGGGTATGCGGGTTTTCTGATTCTTCTCTACGCCACCTCCATCCCGGTTTACGAGGCCTTCCGGGCAGGAGATGCGGATCACCACGGATTGAGTCTGATCTGTGCTCTGGGCTGCGTGCTCGGACTCGTCTGTGGCGGGGCCGGTTGGTCGGTGGCCAAGATATCAAAAACAACTGGCCCAAAGAATCCCGTTCCGGTTCCCGGGAGCACCAACGCCCGGAAGTATTTTATCGTTTCCGCAATTTGTGGTGCGGCGGGTATGTGGATCAGCGCGGCTACCATGGTTCCTGTCCTCGCCGCTTGCGGTCTGGCGGCCGTGGCCTCTGCTTGGCTGGCACCCGAATCAAAGGTGGGTGCCAACCCCGCTTTATGGCGTCTTTGGGGCTTTTGGGGGGCTATGGGATCGATCGGATTTTATCTTTTGGAATACTTCCCTTTGAACATGGGGTGGCGTCTGGAAGTGAACCACCCCCTCTATGCGCTGGCTTGGCTTGCGGGCGGCGAGGTCTTGTCGAGAACCACCCGTAAAATGTCCGGCGGTTTGTTTCTGCAACGTTCTCTTCCAGACTCCCTTCTCTGCGTGTCGGCTTTCACAGGCATTTTGCTGATCCCGGCGATGGTGTTATTCAACCGCTCCGATTGGCTGATGATTTCCGACCCCTTCCTTGTCGCTCTTCACAACGAACACATCCGGGAGTTTGCACCGCTGTGGGAATTTGTTTTTTGGAGGGGAAACGTGGCGACCATCTTCGACTATCTTGTTTGGCCGATCCTTGCGCTGGCATCGCTTGCGGTCGTTCTATTCATGGTCAAGCCCGGAAAATCATGGCGCCCGGTCTTGGCATTCTCGTGTCTCTCAGCGTTGCCGATTCAGGTGTTTGCCCTGTTTCAAGTCCGCTGGTCCGGCCTTGCGATAGCTCTGTGGTCTGTTTGTCTCCTCCTTGTGCTTGTCATTCTGACTGAGCGTTCGTTCCGCAACAAAGTTCCTCGCTGGCTTCTCGCATTTTTGGGCTTATGGGGACTGGGTGGGCTGCTGGCCTTCCCTTATTCGTCAGTCGCAGGAGCTTTGCGTCTGAGTGATCTTTCACACAACCTTCCCCGCACGCTGGTTCCTTCGATTCTTCTCAGGGATATTGCCCACCGTCTGGTGGAGGCAAATCCTCGCCGCTCGCCAGTGGTTCTTTCCGATCCAACCTCATCAACCGATTTAACCTACTTCGGTGGCCTTCAGACCATCGGGACTCTTTATTGGGAAAACATGGCGGGGCTCAAACGCGCAGCGGCGATTTTTTCTGCTTCCTCCGAGCGTGAAGCCCATGCCCTCCTTCTCCAGGCAGGAATCACTCATATCGTGCTGCCCAGTTGGGATGATTTTTCGGATCTCTCGGCTTACCGAAGGCTTCTCGGAGTATCGGACATCTCTTACCTTGAGCGTGTTGTTGGGAGGACCGCAAAGCCACTGTGGCTTCGCGAGTATCCTTATCCCATCCCGGACAGCTTTGGAATTCCGAATGAAAGTGTGAGGGTTTTTGAAGTGCTGCCGTGATTCTTCGCAGGACGCGTGGACTCCAGATTGTTACAAATTTGTCACATGCCGAAGGACCATTTTTTGCTAAAAAAAGAGACATGAAAGTCACCCTGTTTTTCGTCATCGCCTCTACATGGATGGTCGCCACATTGCTTGGCGCTGACATCACAATTTTGGAGACCAAAGCCAAAGAAGGCGATCCCGAGGCCCAGTTTGAGTTGGCACGGATGTATCTGAAAGGAGGCGACGGCATCAGAAAAAATGCCGCCCGCTCGCTCGAATTGATGAGGGCCGCAGCTGATCAGGGTCACGCCGAAGCCATGGGCGGAGTGGGCTACTTTTATGCCAGTGGAACAGCCGTTCCGAAGGATGATGCTCTGGCCGTTGATTGGTTCCGCAAGGGAGCTGAGGCCGGCGGGGCGAAAGCCCAGCTGAATTTTGGCAAAATGCTCGCCGAAGGTAAGGGCACTGAAAAAAACGAATCGGAGGGACGCAAATGGATCAAAGCAGCCGCAGATCAAGGGCAAGTGGATGCGGCGTTGACCATGGGGCAAATCCTCTACTTTGGCGACTTCGGCGAGCAAGTTGACCCCAAAGCGGCTTACCCGTATTTGCTAATGGCAGCTGAAGCAGGGCAACCCGATGCGCAGAATCTCGTCGCCGTCATGCTCGAAAACGCCAAAGGGGTGGATGCGGACACGGCGCTTGCCGAGCAATGGTATCGCAAGGCGGCCAAGCAGGGACACGCCAAGGCGCAGAGCAGTCTCGGCCGCATCTTGGGACCCGAAGTGCAAGACCGGATGCGACGGCTGGAATCGTTGACCTGGTTGCTCGTCGCGAGTAGAAAGGGGGAGATCACCGCCCGGAGAATGCTGGAGGAGGTTCAAGATGGGATTCCTCCGGAGGACATGGCCCAAGCGCAACAACTCGTTGTCGAATTGGAAAAGTCCCTCAAAGACGAAAAAGCACGGTAACCGCCGCTTGCCTCGAAGCTACTGACTGCTGATAGCTTCCATCGTCGCTTGCAGGGTCTTTTGATTATAGGCAGCCTCTCCATAAAGGGCGCGATACTGCTCATTTGCATCGTTGAGTGAGTTGAAGTAGGTTTCGTTCACCTTGGCATCGTCGGAAGCCGTGAGAGGGTCGCTAAGCACATTTTGCAAATCTTGCACAAAGGAATCCGCAATTCGCTCTTGAGCTTCAGCGACAATGGGAGATGGCTTTTCTTCTCCAAGAGGAACAAGAGCTGCGGGAACTGGAACGCCGGGAGCCAATTCCCACTCGATCGAATGAGGGCTGGGGAAACCACCCGATGGCACATTTGGCAACGCCGCCGGAGGAACGTGAGTGCTGATGGAGGCCGCCGAATTTGTTCTCGATCTACCAACGGCAGCAGTGTCCGCAGCTGCTGTGTAAGGGTCGTTTTTGGGGAGCGCAGCACTGGCGTTAGTTAAAGAGGAATCTCTGTCCACTGCTCTTTGCATTGAAGAGGCCGTAGCCATAGATTGTGCCTCTTCCTTCTTGCGTTTCGTCCGGGAAGGAGGGATTGGCCCCGGAGATTGATCCGCCACGGTCAATTCTGAGACAGCACCTTTCAAATTCTTTTGGTCCGCAGAAGTAGCTGGGAGACTCTTAGGATCGAACTGCGATGTGAGAAAAAATCCAGACAATAGAAGACATACAATTCCAAAAATGGCTGAAAGGAAAAATTTCATGAGTTAAAGTTTTTCTTATTCAATATGGTATATATTCAATATTGCGCAGTTGCCTGCCGAGGAATTCGATTCGCTCAATTCTCCACATGTGGCACCGCAATCTTCGCCTTGTAGCAATACGGTTTCTACTCAACTTGGAAACTATGCCTTCTGAGGGGTGGAAAAGCAAACTGGCACTGGAAAAATCCAGTGCCAGTCGCAAGTTGTTTTGTTTCTGGTCTGGCGAAATGGACAGACCAAAAGCATATCTGTGTGATTAAGGCGCTACTGTGCCGCCATCGAAAGAACGATTCACAGTCATATCCGAAATCGGGAGACCTGCAGCTGCAAGGTTTGAACCGATGTTATCTTTGATTCCATTGTAGACCGTCACGGCATCACCGGTGGTGATGTCGCCGCGGCGATACATCTGCTGGTAGCTCCAGGCCGTGTAGAATCCATTGGTCACTTTGGCTTTGTCCGCAGCGGTCATCGTAGAACCAGAAGCTGCAATACCATCAAGCTTCACGCCGTTGTAACCACAGAAAATCGCTCCGTTACCGCGTGCGGTTACCGCATCGTTCAACGAGAGAAAAGTGACGAGATCAGCGCGCACTGGCACGCCGAAGGCATCAGCACCCGCTGCATCAAAGACAGTTACAGAGGTGCCTGTCTTGCCCATGTCTGTGCGAAGAGTGCTACCGCTGCTGTAGCCACCGTTGCCTGCAAAGTCTTGGCCCCACACAGTGGAGGCATTTGCAGCGAGCTGTGTGACAGTCTGACCGCCATCAACATAGGCTTTGATATCGGAGCCAACCGGCAGTTGGATGCCAGCTGTTCCGGAGTCTGAATCGTTGGTTCCACCGACCGGCACTTCTTGAATGGCTTCAAGTGCTGTGGAGGAGGAGTCCACCGTCACATACTGCTTGATGGCTGTGGTGATACCAACGCCTGTCTCAGCCATGTAGGTGGTGCGGGTGCCCGATCCGTCGTTGCGGCCTGTCAGGAACACGGTGGTTGAGTCCGAGGCATTGCCGGTGAACATACTCAACGGCTGAAAACCAGCGGCGGCCAAAGCGCGGAATTGCTGCGCGGTGACATTGGTGATCGGAGAGCCCTCGTTGGTCAGCATGGTGAACACAACGACACCACATGCTGCGCTCGATGGCTGCAACGAAGCGGAGGCAAAAGGCGTCGAGTTCTTGCTCACATCCGAGAATGCGATTTCCGACTGGGAAGCCGCTACTGTCTTGGCAAACCCAACTGTGCTCGTGTGCGTTTCACCGCCGCCGACTGCTGCGGCAGTCACCAAGTTGCCGGGAATGTCGGTGTAATATGTTGGGTCCGAGGCCGGGCTGTCAACCAGCGCTTTGATGCCTTCCACAGAACCGTTGAAGGATGTGCGGATGGTGGTCACACCAGACACCCCTGGGAACGTGCCCTTGAAAATGGCGCGTGTGGATCCGTTGAATGCGCCCGCAGCTGCATCGTGGGCAAACTGGAAGGGCTGCCCGGAGGCAGCATATCTGGCCTTGATGGTATCGAGAGCGGCGGCACGGAAAGCAGTGGCACCCGTGATGTCGACGGTCACATCGGCAAAGGCCGATGTCGTGAGTGAGAGGGCAAGGAGGCCCGTGATGGATTGTGGTTTCATATTTTTAGTTTGGAATGTTCTTACGGTTTATAATTGTTGTTAGGATTTTAGATTTGAGCTTTGGCTTTGCGGCGGCGAAGATAGAAGACAGTCGCGAAGATTGCTCCCACACCCATGAGGGCGTAAGTGGATGGCTCTGGAACAGCAGCAGTGACAAATGAGATATCACCTGATGTGTTCAACACAACCGTTCCTTCGAAGGATCCGCTGCGCAGAGGACCATCAACCTGTCCAGTGACGAAGGTCTGACCAGTTCCGCTTCCACCGGTTGCTCTGGCAAGCACGCGATACAGGTCGAGTGCGAAGACCGCATTCCCAGCTGTGTCGTAGGAGCCGATCGTGGATCCCGTGCCGCGTTGCTGAACACCGCCATCGAAAGCACCAAATGCTGGTCCTTGGATTCCTGCGGAGAGGAAAGGGTTCGCATTGTCAATGCCAGATGTGGATGTCGGAGATTGCGCAACAGCGGTGTTGTAGGTCGTCTCCAAGATGTTGTTCTGTGTGTTAATTCCAGAAGCGGCCGTCGTCATTGCAGTATTGCCTGCCACGCTTGGCGCTGTGGAGTTGGCCACGCCAATGGTGCCGAGGGCACTGCGTGCTGCAGAGACGTAGAGCGTCCGGTGAGGATCCCCGTTGGTCAGCGCAGAGTTGGTGCCACTGGTTCCCCACACGCCGGCGAGACCGGCGTAGATGGATGCATCGGTGGCCCAGCCTGCTCCGAAGGCGCTAACGAGTGTGCTGTTAATGTTCAGGAAGTTGAAGCTGTTGGCGACATCGACTCCTGCGGCAGCACCACGAAATGTCGTGGCTGTGTTTCCGATGTTTGCATAGACGGTTTCAGAGCCCCCTTCTTGTTGGAAGTAAAGGACGAGATCACCGGGTGCGTAGTTTGCGTTTTGCGCTTGGACTGCCGTAGCCGAGATCGCGAACGATCCAGCGACAAGAACCAGTGCACACAACTTGGATTTGATTTTCTTCATATTATTTGAGTTGGTTTGATTCGATGCAGAGCGGGGGCGTCAGCACCTGCAACCTGTCATCGGCGATTGCCCTCAAATTACCAAAGAAAGAATTGTGACAATTTCGTCACATTCCTCCGGCACGGATTTTCTTCTTTTTTGATGCCTCTCAAACCTAGACTGGAAGCCTATGAGCGCGTCTCCGACTACCACTCCCTATGTCTCAGTCATCATGCCTGTCTTCAACGAGCGGGCCACTGTGGAGGCTATTGTTCAGCTTGTGCTCGCGCAGACCTGCGTGGCCGAAGTGGTGGTCGTGGATGATTGCTCCACAGATGGCACATTCGAAGTCTTGACAAGCGTTGCGGCGACCGAGCAGCGCATCCGCCTGCACCGTCACGAGCGCAACCAAGGCAAGGGCGCCGCCCTGCGAACCGGCATCAGCAAAGCCTCTGCGGAAATCGTGCTCATCCAGGACGCCGACCTCGAATACGACCCGGCGGACTACGCCGCGCTGCTCAAGCCCATTCTAAGCGGCAAGGCGGACGCCGTCTTCGGCTCCCGCTTCATCGGCTCGCACGAGCACCGCGTGCTTTATTTCTGGCACTCCCTCGGCAACCAATTTCTCACCCTCCTGTCGAACATGACAACCAATCTCAACCTCACCGACATGGAAGCCTGCTACAAAGTTTTCAAACGCGAACTCATCCAATCCGTGACCCTCGAGGAAAACCGCTTTGGCATCGAACCCGAGATCGTCGCCAAGATCGCCCACACCGGCGCCCGCATCTACGAAGTCGCTATCTCCTACCACGGCCGCACCTATGCCGAAGGCAAAAAAATCGGCTGGCGCGACGGCCTCAGCGCCCTCCGCTGCATCCTCCAATACGGCCTCCTGCGCTAGATCCCCGCACTCCACTTGCTCCCAAACCCCGAGCGCCCTCCTGGAGGGACGACCTCCGTGTCGTCCGACTTTTCCCATTTCGCGGATAAGGCCGCGCTGCGCGCAGGCAGAATCGGCGCCGACGGAGCACCGCCCTCCAGATTGAATTAGGGTTCCCAAATAGATATCAGCCGTTTTTCACGCTGTCGAACAAGTCAGAGTTCCAACCGCCCGGGTAATGCCACTCAAGGTTGCAAGACGCCTGAGATTCCGCAGACTCGCAGACCGGTTTTAGAAACTTCCGAAGGAGGGTTATGATTTCGAGAAAATTTTCCGGAGCCGGGCCTGGGCGTATGCGTCGCGCAAAGGCCCGCCACTGCAGCTGCTTTTCAGGATCGAGGGCAAATTCATCAGATAACGCCACTGGGTCGGCAACCACGATGGCCCCCCTTCGCTCGAATGTCGCCATAATGGCGGCTTGCAATTCCGTTCCACGGAACCCGGAGGTGGTTGCCAGAAGCCAGATATCAAAAAAATCCTTCATCCGGCTGTTGAGTCGTCCCATGGAAACCATGGCTTCAAATTTCTCTGCTATTGCCGTTTCGCGATTGTAGGCCCTCAAAACAGGCTCTGGATCATCAAGCAATGTCGGGTAGCGTATGATGACAGGTGCTGGCGTCACCACATCGCTGAATCCCACATCGATTTGCATCGCCAATCGCGTTGTTGCCAACAGCGCTTGAAACTTGGCACGCACACCCTCGTAGTCGGCATCTTCGGCGATTCGCTCTGTGCTCACGCTCCCGACATCAAAAATCAAGCCGTCCTCTGGAACCCCGGTGGCGCAAATCTCGGAGACGACTCTTTTGATAAAATCCAGATCATTGCTTGTCTTTGCCAAGAGATCGATGTCGCGGGTGGCTCGCAAAATCGGCGCCCTCCAGACCGAAAGAAGAAGTGCTCCCTTCAAAACGAAATCCCCGGCGTGCTCGGATTTGGACAAGCGATAAAGCCATCTCTCCAGCGCGTAATATTGGGCGACATCGTTGAATGTCCTGCCCGAGATTTCTGCAGCATTTTTGAGTCGCTGATGAACCGATGCGGGAAGGTTTTTCACCGATCTCATACGAGCGCCTCAATGTATGGCTGAATGACTTTTCGCACCCGGCAAGCTTGGGCAAATTCTCCAACGAGATCGAATCGGCGATCTTTTCTTTTGGAATAGACGCGGAGGGCCTCCACAGCAGCATCCAGCCCTATTTTGTTCCGAAATTTGAATGCATCGGCGATGGTTTTTTCCGGCCCAAAAACATTGACTCGCACTCCATCGATCACCCGCTTTTCCACACCCAGCGAGAGCGTTTCAGGCGAATAGCGAAAAACCTCCACAGGTGGATGCGAATTCCCGGGCGATCGGGTTCCGGGAGGAACTGCGATTTGAACAGTATCGGGAATCCGTGTTGTGATCTGATGGATGGCAAGCGCACTGACAAGGCAGACCACAGCTGCTGGGTATTTTTTTGCAACCACGACAAGATCGGGTTCCGCCATGGGAGGCAGGTTTGCCAGGCGAAAAAGACCGCGCCCAGTTTGTTCGATAACCTTTGCATCACGCATTGCATAAAGTGTCGCCGGATGGACTCCGGCTTTGATTGCCTCGCTGGTTCTCATCAGGGAACCATGCCGAAGAAAAATCGCTGTGGCTTTGTCCAGTGCGCTTTTCATTCGCGTTGCAATGATAAATGAGCTGACATAAAAAAAGTAATAGTGTCAATTTTATCACACTTATTACCGACTTAAAGTCTCATTTTTCCAATTTATCGGTGCTGCTCAGTTCGGCTTTGAGTCAAGCTAAAAGGAGAAAGACCGAGGAGCGCGCCGACGGAACACCGGCACGAGCGCAACCAAGGCAAAGGTGCCGCCCTCCGAACCGGCATCAGCAAAGCCTCCGCGGACATCGTGCTCCCGAGCTTTTTAACCACGGAGCCTGCTACAAAGTCTTCAAACGCGAACTCATTCAATCCGTGACCCTCGAAGAAAACCGCTTCGGCATCGAACCCGAAATCGTCGCCAAGATCGCCCGCACCGGCGCCCGCATCTACGAAGTCGCCATCTCCTACCACGGCCGCACCTACGAAGAAGGCAAAAAAATCGGCTGGCGCGACGGCCTCAGCGCCCTCCGATGCATCCTCCAATACGGCCTCCTGCGCTAGATCCCCGCACTCCACTTGCTCCCAAATCCCGGGCGCCCTCCTGGAGGGACGACCTCCGTGTCGTCCGACTTTTCTTCCTTCGTGCCGATTCGTGTCAATTCGTGATTGAGATTTTCGCCTCCGAAAAACCTTAAAGCTCGACGGCGAAAGCCTCGAGATCGCTGCAGGTGATTGAGGCGCGGAGGAGGCGACCGAGTTTTTGTGCGTCGGTGATTGCTTCAATCTCCTCGCGAAGCCCATCCGGAACTCGCTCAAAACGGATTTCCAAGGCCTCGAGAATATCCTGCTGCTTGGAAAAAATCAGCCCCTCTTCACGACCTTCCTGACGACCTTCTTGGCGGCCTTCCTGGCGACCTTCTTGACGAAATTGTTCGGCGAGTGAGCGGGTTTCTTGGCGACCTTCTTGGCGAAATTGTTCGGCGAGTGACATGGCGTTTCTGTTGAGTGTCGGGTTTTGCAACTTATCCAGTTTCATGCGAAAGGCGGGCTTGTCAAGGTCGCGGTCGAAGATGTAGCGCATGAGCATCTCGAACGATGCTGGAGTCAATTGGATCAGCAAAGCTTCATCCCAAACGGCGTCATCCAGAAGCGCCCGCAATTTTTCGGCCTTCAGCGCGCGTAGCGCAAGGATTCCCATCGGTGTCCCGAGAATTTTGTCGAACGGCATCCGGTAGAGTTCCACAAGCTGGAATTCAAAGTCGGGAATGCACTTTTTGAGCTCCTCCCCCAACCCTTCGGGAGAGTCGACGATATCGGAGAAGCGGGTCGAACTTTTCCAAGGCTTGTTGTCCTGGGCAAGGACCAGCGGAAGGATGGGAGGGAGCTTCGTGGCGCCGGGATTGGCGCGCAAATGATCGTTCCAAATGCGCACCATGTAGGTGAGCAGGCGAAGGCCGATGAGCGGGTCTTCTGTATTTTGATGCTCGAAGAGGATGTAAAGGAAAGCGGGGTGGCCGTCGATTTGAGCGGTGAAGAGAAGGTCGCTGGAGGTGGCGGCGAACTCCGGATCAATGAAGCTGCCGCTGGCGAGACTCAGCGTGGTCCAGTCGATGCGACGAGTGATATTGCGCGGCAGGTGCTCCTCAAGAAAAGCGCGGGCGTTGTCGGGATCCGAAAAAGTCGACTTGACCAGCTTGTCATGAGGTTGATGGATAGGACCGTCTGGCATGAAGGCAAGAAAAACGGAGCCGGCAACCAATGGAAAGCCCTAAGTGGGCGGGCAAAATCCCCTGCCTCGCTCGTGCGATGAGTTGTGGGCGCTGACGGAGCAGCGCCCTCCAGGTTGTAATGCGCCCCGCACCCAACATTTCTTCCTTCGTGCCGATTCGTGTCAATTCGTGGTTAAAAATTTCCTTCCAACGCTGCTGTGGCGAATCCTGAGAACTGGCCCTCATGCGGGGGAATGCGCTCCAGCAGCATAGTAGACCGAACTAACGAACGAGAAATTTCACAACCGCAAAGGTCGCCGCCATCTGGCCAAGCCAAAACAAAAACATCCACTTGATGATCTCGGTCTTGATTTCCGCGCCATCTGCCTTTGTCAGGAGGGGCTTTGAGAGGTCGTCCTCCTGCTCCTTGAGTGCTATTTCAAGGCTCTCAGCTATGGCTCTGGCTTTTGGCGCCTCGATATTAGCCACCTCCAAAATTCTGAGAATTTTTGTGGTGCTCATAAAGTTTCAAACAAAACAGCACATCACAATATCCCGGTCAATTTACAATCCAACTCAGGAACTTGGGTTCAGTGTTGGGTTCATTTTCTCCCATTTTGTCGATATTGGGCGGCTTGGCGTTGAGTCAGGCTGAAGTGAGAAGCACTTCGGAAAAGCTTGTGCCGGGCG
>Ga0172376_10005882_pt1 | contig 13509 bp, 13 predicted proteins | sample Lak35m_FD_121114 | JGI IMG/M metagenome (GOLD analysis project Ga0172376, IMG submission 121114) | Freshwater microbial communities from Kabuno Bay, South-Kivu, Congo - kab_092012_35m | ecosystem: Environmental > Aquatic > Freshwater > Lake | place: Democratic Republic of the Congo: South-Kivu...
AATCAGCCATCGCACCGCCCGGCCGGGGTCAAGGATTATCTGTTGGTTCACGCACATTTTCTGCTCCGCCTTCCGCAGGTTCTCACAAATCTACACAACTGCTTTTTCAGACAGGCTCTTAGCCAGAAGGCGAAGCGCAGACACCCATCGCTCGTTCGTCCGTCCGTCCGTGAAGCCAACCAGCCGCTCGAGCATCTGCCGCCGCTCGCAGCGCTTGGCGGAGCGGTCCCGCAACGTCAGCCGTAGGGCGTCCAGCAGCGCGGCATCATCCTTCACCACCCACGTCGCGTTGGCGGCCAGCGCGGGCTGACAGTGGGCGTAGGCGAAGAAGCGGTCCACCGACTCCCACGGTGGCACCTTCATGCCGGCGTCGTAGGCGAGGTTGATGACCGGCACGTCGAAACAGCAGGCGTCGAGCACCATCGAGGACGAGACGCTGAGGATGACGTCGCTGTGCTTCACCGTCGCGGCGCGCTCGCGCTCCTCGCCGGCGGCGGGCAGCCACTTGTGCGCACCATAAAGCGTGCCAGAACCGGCCGGATACTGCACGGTCACATGCGGCATGCCCTCGAATTCCTTGTAAAGGTGGAACAAATCCTTGGGGCTGACACGCACGAGCAGATGGCACGGCTCGCCAAGCTGCCCGGACGCAATCAGCCGCTGGAGCACCCGGATGAACTCTTGGTTGCAGCGGATCAGGGCACTGTCACCGGTGGCGTAATGGAGGATGCGGCAGGCGGGATCAATACCCAGTCCGGCGCAGAAAGTCGCGCGGTCGGGCAGGTCCTTCGCGGCGAAGTAGCTCTCGAAGTAGAGCACCCCCACGGTTGAGATGCGCTCCGCCGGGAGCCAGTGGAAGTGCATCAGCTCGCGTTTCATCTCCCCGCTCCAAGCCAGCGCATGGTCGGGCGGCACCATCAACGGTCCTTTCGAGGTTGGATTGTCCCAGCTGGCGACACTCAGGACCGTGGGAATGCCACGTTTGCGGGCGGCCTTCAGCCATGGCCCCACACCGGGGAGCATGGTGGAGAAAATCACCAGATCCGGTCGTTCGCGCTGAAGTAGCGCGTCAAAGTCCGGTTCGATGCCGATCCCTTCCACCCGGCACATTAGCGCCCGGGAAGTGAGACCCATGGCGAGGAAAAGCCGTCCCAACGCCAGCCGCACGGCCAGCGAACGGCGCTCCCGCTGCTCGGCTTCAACCAGGCGCTTCTGTGCAAAGCTGCCCTCCGGGCGTTCCAACACATAGAGGTCCTTGGCCACCGAATACGCCAGGTCGGCCCAGCTGTGGGGCCGCGGAGCCTGGAGCGCATGGACCCGCAGGCGTGGGTGGGCAAATTCCTGTGCGATGGCATCGGCCGAGTATGTGCTGGCGACGATCACCTCGGTGTCCGAGTCCGCGAAGAGCCGCGGCAGCACCGCACTGCGGAACACGTCGCGAAAGAACTGCAGGTTGTCGATCAGGAACAGCAGCTTCATGCCGGCCCGCGCACCGTTACCGCGCGGCGGGTGATGATGGGAGCAAGCGCGCACGCGACGCAAGGCCTGCGGCGGCGGGATTTTTTGTTGCGCCACGACAAGCCGCGCCCGTATCAAAGGCCGCCTTGATTTGCACGTGAACCACGCCCAGACACTTCGGGAATTGCGCCGGCATATCATCCTCGCGGCCACCACCGCGCGGGAGGGACACATCGCCAGCGCCTTTTCCATTCTCGATCTGCTGTGGGTCCTTTACGGACGGGTGATGCGCTACAAGTCCGACGACCCAAAGTGGGAGCAGCGCGATCGTTTCATTCTCAGCAAGGGCCACGCGAGCCTGGCGCTTTACGCTGTGCTGGCACACCACGGCTTCTTCCCCCAGGAGGAAATGCAGACATTCGCCTCCTATTCAAGCCGGCTGGGCGGGCATCCGGATTGCAACAAGGTGCCCGGGGTCGAGGCTTCAACCGGCTCGCTCGGGCACGGCCTGCCCATGGCGGCGGGCGTGGCGTATGGGCTGAAGCTCAAGCAGTCGGACGCGCGAGTCTTTTGCGTGGCGGGCGATGGGGAGGCGAACGAGGGGGCCATCTGGGAGGCGGCGTTGCTCGGCGCGCACCACCGGCTCGACAATCTCACGTGCCTGCTTGACTACAATCACTCAGGCGATCGCGCGCTGGTCACGGGCGATCTCGCCGCAAAATTCGCCGCGTTCGGCTGGCATACCCAGACAATCGACGGGCACGACCAGGAAATGATTTTCCGAGCGCTGACCGCGCCCTCAGAGGGACGGCCGCGCATGATCGTGGCCAACACCATCAAGGGCAAAGGTTGCCTCCCCATGGAAGGCAACCCGGAGTGGCACCACAAGGCCCCGTCGCCCGAGCAGCTGGACAGCATCCTGGCGCAGCTAGCATGAACATCCGGCAGCAATTTGTGGCGACGGTAGAGGACCTGCTCGGCAAGGATCCAAGGCTGGTGCTGCTCCTTGGCGACATCGGGGTGTTTGGCTTCCGCAACGCTTTCAGCCGGTTTCCCGGGCGGGTGGTAAACATCGGCATCTTGGAGCAGGCCACCGTCAGCTTTGCCGCTGGCCTGGCGCGCGAGGGCTTTATCCCGGTGTTCCACAGCATTGCGCCCTTCGTGGTTGAGCGGGCCTTCGAGCAGCTCAAGATTGACTTTGGCTATCAGCGGCTGCCCGGCTGTTTTGTGAGCGTGGGGGCGTCCTATGACTACGCCTCCCTCGGCTGCACGCACCACTGCCCCGGGGATGTGGCGCTGATGCAGCAGGTGCCCGGCATGCGGATCATGGCCCCCGGAAATCCCCGCGAATTCGACGCGCTTTTCCGGGAAAGCTACGCAGGTGGGCCAACCTATTTCCGCCTTTCCGAGCGTGCGCATGCGCAGGACGGAGCGGTGACCTTCGGGCGCGCCCGGGTCGTGCGTTCAGGCCGCCGGGCAACGGTCGTAGTGGCCGCCCAGTCTTTGGAGCCGGTGCTGGCGGCCACGGCCGAGCTGGACGTCACGGTGCTCCACTACACCACGCTCGCCCCCTTCGACCGGGAGACGCTCGCCCAGCACGCCGGCGACACGGTGATTGTGGTGGAGCCGTTTTACACCGGCACGCTCGCAGGTGAAGTGAGCGCGGCCCTCGCTAACCGGCCGACGCGCCTGGTCTCTTTCGGCGTGCCCCGTCAGTTCCTGACTCAATACGGAAAGCTGGCTGACCACGAACAGGCCTGCGGGCTGGATGCGGCCGGGCTGCGTGAACGCATCGGAAAAGTGCTGCATGACCGAGCCTGACATCATCCAGCGCGATGCTCGGGAGATCGTGGCCGCCCTCCCTACGGAGAAATTGGCCGGACAAACGGTGTTGCTGACCGGTGCTACCGGGATCGTGGGCACCTACTTTCTCGCCACGCTGCGGGAACTGGCCGATGGCCCGCATGCGCCCGCCAAGGTGTATGCGGTCGCGCGACGGGAGGTGCCCGCGCACTTGCGGCAGGTGTTCGCTCATCCGCGCTTCGCCCTGCTCACGGGCGATCTCCACGATTCAGCTTTCTGCCGCACCTTGCCGGCGGCTGGACTGGTGATTCATGCGGGCGGTTACGGACAGCCGGGCAAGTTCATGGAGAACCCGCTGGCCACCCTGCGACTAAACACGGCGGCAACTTGCGAATTGCTGGACCGGCTGGCCCCCGGCGGACGCTTCCTGTTCATCAGCACCAGCGAACTTTACAGCGGGCTGCCCAACCCGCCCTATCGCGAAGAGCAGATTGGCACCACCAACACCGACCACGCCCGCGCCTGTTACATCGAGGCCAAGCGTTGCGGCGAAGCCATCTGCCACGCCGCGACCCGCAGTGGCTTGACCGCCCGCGCCGCCCGGTTGGCGCTGGCCTATGGGCCCGGCACCCGTGCTGATGATCAGCGCGTGCTCAACACCTTTATCCGCCGCGCCTTGACCGAGAAAGCCATCCGGATGATGGACCAGGGCACTGCGTGGCGGACCTATGGCTATGTGGCCGATGCGGTGCGCATCCTGTGGCGCATCCTGCTGGAAGGTCGCGAAGTGGTTTACAACGTGGGCGGTGATTCGCGCACCACGATCCGCGAGCTGGCGGAGTTGATTGGCCGGCTGGCGGACGTGCCGGTGAGCTTCCCGGCGGAAGCCCCCGGGCAGGCCTTGGTGGGCGCACCGGATGATGTGCGGCTGGATATGGGCCGGTTTGAACGTGAGTTTGGGCCGCTCACTTTCGTGCCGCTGGAGGCGGGGGTTCAGCGCACGCTCGCGTGGCAGAAATGGCTTTACAACGCGGTTTAGCGGCCCGGACACTTTGCGGATGATTAAGACGCTGGTGACGGGCGCGGCAGGCATGGTCGGCCATGCCATCCGTCAGATCAACCCGCCTGACACGGTCTACACCCGCCGGGAGGAATTGGACCTGACGGATTTCCCCCGGGCGCAGGCCTATTTTCAAGGGGTGAAGCCCGATCGGGTCATCCACCTGGCAGCTGTCGTGGGGGGCTTGGGCAGTCAGATCATTCATTCCGGGGAGTATTTTAGGAACAACATCCTCATCAACCTGAACACTCTGGAGGCCGCGCGGCAGGCCGGCGTGAAGAAGCTGATCTCCTTCATGTCCACCTGCGTGTTTCCGGACAAGACGGAATATCCGTTGCGCGAGGAGAACCTGCATCAGGGCCCGCCGCACCCTGCCAATTTCGGCTACGCCTATGCCAAACGGATGCTGGAGGTGCAGAGCGCGGCGTATCGCAAGGAGTGGAACTGCCATTTCATCGTCGCCATCCCGACCAACATCTACGGTCCGAACGACGACTGGAGCTTGGAAGGCGGCCATGTGCTGCCCTCCCTCATCCACCGTGCGTATCTTGCCAAGAAGAACGGACAGGACCTCGAGGTGTGGGGCAGTGGCAAGCAGTTGCGTGAGTTCGTGTTCTCAGAGGACATCGCCCGCCTCAGCCTGCTGGCCTTGGACCATTACGACGAGGACACCCCGATCATTTTTTCCTCGTCGGAGGAGGTCAGCATCCGGGAAGTGGTCGAGGTAGTCGTGGACGTGATGAAGTTTCCGAACAAGGTCGTCTGGAACACTTCCAAGCCCGACGGTCAATATCGCAAGCCCTCGGACAATTCGAAGCTCAGGCGGTTGTGCCCAGATTTCAAATTCACCCCGCTTCGGGAAGGCATTGCCCGCACCGTTGCATGGTTCGAGGAGAACTATCCGAACATCCGCCAATGAGCGCGCCTGACTCCTCCGCGGACGTGCGCACCATCACGGTGGCCGAACTTGAGGCGCGCTGGCAGGGCCGCCTCAGCCCCAGGCTCGCCGCGCGCGTGCGCGAATTGAACCTCCAATACCGGCCGCTTCCACAGGCCGAGCGCGATGCCCATCTTTTGCGCATTCTCAACGCCCTCCTCAACCCGCCGGTCGCCGCTGGGCCGCACCGCATTGACCAATGGGAGAAGGGCTGGGGGGAGAACCTGGAACTGCTCCTCAAGGCGGGCAGCGTGGATGCGGTCACGCCGCTCTATTTCGGCAAGCACCACATCGTGCGCTGGGCCGGCGACCTCGCCAACCCGGTCACGCCCAACTTCGAGTATCTGATCCTCTCCGTGCTGGTGGAGTGGGCACTGGAGACGTGGCTGGCGGATGTGAGTGCGATCTACGAGTTTGGCTGCGGTCCCGGCTATCATCTGCTGCGCGCGCGGAAGCTTTTTCCGGACAAGCCGCTCGTTGGCCTCGACTGGACGACGGCGTCACAGAACATCTTGCGCGAGATGGTGGCGCGCGGCCTGGTGAGCAACCTGCGCGGGCACCGCTTCAATTTCTTCGAGCCGGACGAGGCGCTTGATTTGAAGCCGGGCGAAGGCATTTACAGCGTTGCCGCGCTTGAGCAGATCGGCGACCAGCACGAGCGGCTCCTGGAGTTTCTCTGCCGCAAGCGCCCCTCGGTCTGCGTGCATATCGAGCCGATTGACGAGCTGCTCGACGAAAACGATCTGCTGGGCCGGCTCTCGAACGCCTACTCGCGCAAACGAAATTACCTCCAGAACTTCCTGCCCACCTTGCAGGAGTGGGAGCGTCGCGGTCGCGTGCGCATCCACGCCGCCCGCCGGACCTGGACCGGCAGCCTGTTCATCGAGGGGCACTCGCTGGTCGTCTGGTCGCCGGTTTGAAAACAACCCAACCCAACGTTCCCATGAGCCAGTCGCCGGAAGTCGTCCACTACGCCAGCCCCGCTGAATCCGACCGCCGGCTGCAATTCGCGCAGCTCGTGCGCACAAACCCGATCCCGGACAAGGAGCTGCTCGACAATCTCGGCGTCTTCCTCAACGGGAAGACCCTCGCGCGCCTGAAGTTCATGGACTTCATCTACGAGCAGATCGTCGAGGTGCCCGGTGTGGTGATGGAGTTCGGCACCCGCTGGGGGCAGAACCTGAGTCTCTGGGCTGCCTTGCGCGGCATCTACGAGCCGTTCAACCGGCATCGCAAGCTGATCGGCTTCGACACCTTCGCTGGCTTTGCCGGGGTGAGTGCGGAAGACGGTAAGTCGAAGATGATGACGCCTGGCAACTACGCCGTGACGCCCGGCTACGAACAGTTTCTTCAGCAAGTGCTGGAGTTCCAGGAGGCCGAGGCACCGCTCGCCCACATCCGCAAGTTCGAGCTGGTGAAGGGCGACGCCACCGTGACGCTGCCGCGCTACTTGGAGCAGCACCCCGAGACGATTGTCGCGCTTGCCTACTTTGATTTCGACCTCTACGAGCCGACGAAGAAATGCCTCGAACTCATCCGGCCCCGGCTGGTGAAGGGCAGCATCGTGGGTTTCGACGAGCTGAATGATCCTGATGCGCCCGGCGAGACGCTCGCAGTGATGGAGACGCTTGGCTTGAACAACGTCCGCCTGCGCCGGCTGCGCCACACCTCGCGCACGGCATATTTCGTGGTCGAATGAGTCGCGTGCAATGAGCGCTCCGCAGCAGACTAACTCCGCCGTGCCCGGTTGGCGCCTCGTCATCCCCTCGTGCGATGCCTACAACGACGCCTGGCCGTTTTTTTTCCATTTCCTGTTTCGCTTCTGGCCCGAGGTTCCGAAGCCGGTTTACCTCATCTCGAACTTCACGACTTTCAACGACCCGCGCGTGCAAACCATCACGGTCGGCGAAGACCGGCAATGGGCCGCGAACATCCGCGTCGGACTCGAACAGGTTCCCTGTGACCGGGTGCTGGTGGTGCTTGATGATTTTTTCCTGAGCCAACCTGCGGACCACGCGCGCATCGTGGAGTTTTGCGCGCAAGCAACGGCGCTCGATGCGAAATATCTCGGTCTCGATCGGTTTTCCAAAGCCAACCCGCCGGTGCCAGGCACATGTTTCTCCCACGTCACGCCGGATCAAAACTGCGTGGGGCTGAACGTGACCTTCTGGCAGAAACGCCACTTGAGCGACGTGTGCGAGCCGGGCCTGAACATCTGGGCGGCGGAACGGCGGCTCAAGTCGCTCGCGGTGCAGGAGCCCCAAGCCCATTTCTACCTCGGTCCCGGCGCGCCGACCGTCATCACCTACGTCGAGTCCATCAAAGGACTGTTCTGGAAGCCGCCAACCATCGAGTTCCTGAAGCAGCACAACCTGCGGCCGGACTTCTGGCGGCGACCCTGCCCGCCGCAGGGGGACGATCCGTTCTCCAAGTTCTTCCGCAGCCTGCAAAAGCAACGGATGCGGCTCACCAGCCGGTTCCATTCGCTCACCGGGGCGCGCTTCCGTCCGCGTGTAATCGAGCCGCTGGCGTGAGCCTCAGCGCGCCGCGCGGTTGTCGCCCCACTTGCCGACGTAGATCGAGCGGATCTTCTGCTCCGTCTCGGTCAATTCCCGCTGCGGTTGGCCCATCATCAACTGCACCTGGTCGCGCCAGCGGCAGATTTGCTGAAACACATCGGGTGTGGCGGACATCTGCTGGTCCTTGCCCGGCAGCGCTCGGCTCAGGGTGAAATGCTTCTCGATGAACTCCGCGCCACGGGCGATGGCCAGCATCGCCGCCTCTGCGCCCTCCGTGTGGTCGCTGAACCCGACCCGGAACCCCCGCTCGCGGATGAACTCCATGCGCGCCAGATTCACCTGCTCCAACGGAGTCGGATAGAGCGAGATGCAGTGGAAGATGACCACCTGTTTTGGGTCCAGCCGGCTTAGCAGCTCGTCCAGCTCCGCGTTTGAGATCAGGCCCGTCGAAATGAAGAGCGTCTGAAACTTGGCGGCAAGCTTGTCCAGCAGCGCCCAGCTCGTCGCGTCCGGGCTGGCCACCTTGATGGCCGGCACGCCGAGCGAGGCCAGGAAATCCACCCGATTCAGGTCGAAGCAGGTCGTGAGAAATTCCAGGCCCAGCTCCCGGCATTGGGCGATGATGCGGCGGTGCTGCTCATCAGACAGCTCGGCGCTTTTATGCCGGGCGAAGGTGGCGTCATAATCGGCGAAGTCCTTGCGCAGCTGGCTGGCCTGCCATGATTGGAACTTCACCACATCCACGCCCACCCGCTTCGCTTCGGTGAGCATGGCGGTGATGATCCGCTCATCGCCCAAGTGGTTGGAGGTGAACTCGGCGATGACGCGGCAGCGGGGCAGGGCGGGACTGGACATGAAGAATTAGGCTTTGGTTGAGCTGGCAAAGTTCAGTTCGAGCGGCGCACGCGTAGCAGAAGGGCCGCGGTCTGGCAATCAATCCGCGCGGATGCCTTGCCGTTGTGCCATCTGCGCGAACGGGCCGCCGGCCTTGAGCAGCTCCTGAAAACGGCCCTGCTCGACAATGCGTCCCCCGGACAGCACGACGATCCAGTCCATCGAGGTGAGCGTGGACAGCCGGTGCGCCACGCAGACGACCGTGCGGTGCGCGGCGAACTGGTCGATGACTTTTTGCACCTCCGCCTCCGCGCGCGAGTCCAGCGCGGCGGTCGCCTCGTCGAGAACGAGGATTGGCGCGTTGCGGACGAAGGCGCGGGCGATGACGAGCCGCTGCCGCTGCCCGCCGGACAACGTCACGCCGCGTTCGCCCACGCGCGTGTCGTAGCCTTGGGGCAGTTCCATGATGAACTCGTGCGCGAATGCCTGCCGTGCCGCCGCCTCAACTTCCGCGCGCGTGGCCTGGGGTTTTCCGCACGCGATGTTCTCGGCGATGGTCTGGTCGAATACCACGACCTCCTGGCTGACCAGCGCCAGCTGCGAGCGGAGGTCGGACAACGCCACGTCCCGGAGGTCCTTGCCGTCAATCTTCACCGCCCCGCCGGTCGGATCGTGGAAGCGGAAGATGAGGTTCAACAGCGTGCTTTTCCCCGAGCCGCTTTCTCCCGCGACGCCGAGCTTCATGCCGCGCGGGATGACGAGGCTCAGGTCTTGCAGCACGGGCTTGGCGGCGTAGGAGAAGTTGACTGACTCGAACACCAGGCGCTCGTTAAAGGCCGGCAGCGGCAGCGGATCGGGCTTGTTGCGCACCGTCGGCTGCTCGCCGAAGAGCTGGAACAGCCGGTCCACGCCCACCGCCGTCTGTTGGAAGAGCACGTGCAGGGCGGCGAGCTTTTTGATGGGGCCAAACAGAATGACCAGGCCGGTGCTGAACCCGATCATGTCCGGCACGGTGCGCTGTTGCCAGAAGATGAAAACGACCAGGCTTCCCAGCCCGAGCATGGAGATCGTTTCCGTGATGGGGTTCACCAGTTCTCGCGTTTGCACGCCCTTCATCCCGTAGTGGATGAGCAGCCGGGAATTTTGTTTGAAGCGGTCGAGCTGCGCCTGCTCCAGCCCAAAAGCCTGGATGACCCGGATGCCCGCCAGTGCCTCCAGCAGCGAACTCGACTGCTTGATGTTCACGTTCAGCCCGGACTGCGTGATCTTGCGCATCTTCTTGCCCAAGGTGCGCAGCGGCACGAGGACCAGCGGCACAAACACCACCGCCACCAATGTCAGTTGCCAGTCCACCAGGCACAGTCCGATGAACACGCTCAGGATGGTGATCGGCTCCTTGATGAGGTCGGCGAAGCCCAGGCTCATGCAGCGGTAAAGCGCGGCGGTATCGCCGTTGATCCGGGTCATCAGGTCTCCCATGGTCGAGCGGTTGAAAAAGTCCAGCTAGAGCTGGTTCAGCTTGGTGAGCACGTCAATGCGCAGGTCGTTCATCACCCGCTCGCTCACCCAGCACATGCAGTAGGTGCTGAAGTAGCCGAGGATGCCCCGGATGCCCACCAGCACCGGCAACAGAAGGAAGCCGCCGAGGATCTGTTGCGCATCGATGGGCCGGCTCACCTGCGGCAGCCAGGGGTCAATCGTTGTCTCAACCCACTGGCGCACCCCATCGAGGCGCTCCCCGAACGCGGCAGTCAGCGCGTTTGTGGGTGCCCGCGGAATCACCGTGGCGGCGGCCGGCTCCGGAGACAGCCGGCTGAAAATCGTCTTCGTCGCCCAGATGAAGCTCGCGTTTGAGACGCCCAGCAGCACGCCGCACAACACGCCCAGCCACAGCCGGCTCTGGTAGCGGCGCATGTAGGGCCAACCAAAGGCGAAGACGGCTTTGATGTGGCGCATTACGCAGGCAGATTAGCGGGCGCGGTGGACGGCGTCGAGCGGTTGCGCGGTGAGTCAGGCCGGCGGGTGCATCCGCTGCGCGATCCAACGGTAGAGCTGCTCCAACCCCGCCCGCAGCGGCACGCGCGGCTCCCAGCCGAGCACCTGACGCGCTTTTGTGAAGTCTGCGCACCGGCCGCGATCGCCTTCCGGTTTGGTGGTGTCGAATTCAATGGGGATGGGCTTGCCGGATATGGCCACAAGCGTCTCGGCGATTTCGCGGATCGACGTGCATTGCCTCGGCCCGATCTGAATCATGCCCTGGCCCAGGCCGCGTTGCATGGCCAGCAGCAGCGCCTCGACGATGTCGTCCACATGGACAAACGCACGGCCCTGGCTGCCGCTGCCCCAAACTACGAACGGCTCCGCCGGATGAGCGATCGCCTTGCGCACGAGCGACGGGATGACCTGCCCGGTCTTGGCCGAGAAATCGCACGGCGGGCCATAGACATTGTGGAAGACCAGCACGCCGACGGGAATGCCAGTTTCGCGCCCCATGAGCAGCGTCTCGTATTCGCCCATCAGCTTGCTCCAGCCATAGGCGGACTCCGGCGCGGCGGGATACTGGTCTGCCTCGCGCAACGGGGCGGCGTCCACGCCCGTCTGCAAATGCGCCGGGAAGCTGCACGCTGTCCCCACGTAGATGAAGCCCTTGAGCGGGAACTTTTTGGCCGAACTGATGACGTTTGAGTTGATGAGCAGGTTTTGCCGGAAGATGAAGCCCTGATGATCAAAAACGAAGCCCACGCCCGCCACCACATCCGCAAGGTGAAACACAAAATCCGCATTGGCCAAGTGCGGTTCGAGCACGCCGGGCACCGTCAGATCCAACTCAAGGAACTGGGTCGTCAGGTCAATCACCGGCCGCCCATCGTCCCCGATCAAATACTCGCGCCGACCGCGCCACAGGTTGTCTGCGACGGTGACACGCCAGCCCTCGCGGACCAGGCGCTTAACGAGGTTGGAGCCGATCATGCCGGCGCCCCCCGTGACCAGGACGTTGCCCTTGTAAGTCATGCGGCTTGAGGCTTCCGGTGCGCTGAGAGCGCGTCAATCATTTTGCCTGACGCCGGGTCTTGGGCTTTGCCGGGCTCTGGGCTAGGGTTCGGTCCGCATGGCCGATGATGCACAACGCGCACCCACGCTCGCCGAGGATCTGCTCCGCGAGGCGCGCGTCTTTTGGGGGCGGCTGCCGGATCGCTCGGTGTTCCTGATCCTGCTCGGAGCTTGGGGGTTGCTGTTCCATTTCCTCGGCCACTGCTCGTTCAACTTCACTGATCATCCCTCGCTCTTCGCGTGGATGTGGGGGGCATGGAGTGCGCCTGCGTTGGAGGCGGGGCACGGCAAGCTGGTGCCGTTGGTTGTGCTGGCGTTGCTCTGGCTCCGGCGGAACCAGCTCCTCGCCACGCCCGCGCGCCGCTGGCTTCCTGCCTTGGTCGGGCTGGCGGCGGCACTGGTGCTGCACGTGCTGGCGTTCACCGTGCAGCAGCCGCGGCTCTCCATGGTGGCGCTGGCCGCCGGCGCATGGTGGCTGGTGGGCCTGGTCTGGGGACCGGGCTGGCTGCGCAAGACTTTCTTCCCGTTTCTGCTGCTGGGCTTCTGCGTGCCCTTGGAGTCGCTGGGAGAAGGGATCCTGTTCCGGCTCCGCCTGCTGGTGACGACGCTTTCCGTTGGCATCGGGCATCACCTTTTGGGTTTGGACGTGATGAATGAAGGCACGCGGATCTTCAACGCGGCCCGCACCTTCAGCTATGACGTGGCCCCCGCGTGCAGCGGCATCCGCAGCCTCGCGTCGCTGCTGGCCGTGACGACGATTTATGGCTATGTGGCATTTCGATCGCCTTGGCGGCGGTTTGTGATGATCACCCTGGCGGCGCCGCTGGCCGTGGCGGGCAATGTCGCGCGCATCACCACGGTCATCATCCTGGCGGAGGCATTTGGTCACAAGGCTGGCGCGGCGGCGGAGACGAATCTCGGCTACGTGACCTTTGCCGTGGCGATCGGGCTCATGTTCGTGGTGGGTTGGCTGATGCGGGAGCCGCCGGTGCCGGCCGCTGTCGTCGGTCCGGCCACCGCCCCGAACGAGGAACATCCCCACCGCCCCGCCCCGCCCGTCCTCAGCCCGGCCTTGGTGGGTGCACTGGTGCTAATGATGGTGGGAGCGGGGGCCATTTTCCAATTGCAGTCCCGGCAGTCGCTGGGCCGGCCCGGCGTGTTGGCGGAGGCGCAGCCTGGTTCCCAGCGCTGGCGCGTCCCGCTGCCCGAGCGCGTGGCGGGCATGAGTTCGGAAGAAGTGGCCGCGGTGAAGGAGGAACTCGACGGCCTGCCACCTGACACATCCTTTGGCAAGCGACTGTATCGGACGGCGGATGGCGCACCCTTGCTTCTCCAAGTCGTGCTGATGGGCCGCGACCGGACCAGCATCCACCAGCCGCAATACTGCCTGACTGGCCAAGGCTTTCTGATCGAGCGCACCGAGGAGGTGCGTCTCCCAGTTGGTGCTCCACCGGCCCGGGAACTGCCTGCGCTCAAACTCACTGCCAGCAAGGTCTTCACCAGTCCCGATGGCCAGCGCGTCCCGATCCGGGGGATTTACGTGTATTGGTTCGTGGCCGATGGTGCGGTCACCGCGCATCGGCGCGAGCGGTTGTGGTGGATGGCGCGCGAGCTGTTGCACACCGGCACGCTGCAGCGCTGGGCCTATGTTTCCTGCTTCGCACAATGCCGGCCGGGCGAGGAAGAGCAGGCTTACCAGCGGGTGCGGGAATTTCTGGCCGAGGCCGTGCCCCAGTTTCAAAGGCCGCCGTGAGGAATGGCGGAGAGGGGGGGATTCGAACCCCCGGTGGTGTTACCCACGCACGCTTTCCAGGCGTGTGCCTTAAACCACTCAGCCACCTCTCCAA
>Ga0172376_10005883_pt1 | contig 13508 bp, 14 predicted proteins | sample Lak35m_FD_121114 | JGI IMG/M metagenome (GOLD analysis project Ga0172376, IMG submission 121114) | Freshwater microbial communities from Kabuno Bay, South-Kivu, Congo - kab_092012_35m | ecosystem: Environmental > Aquatic > Freshwater > Lake | place: Democratic Republic of the Congo: South-Kivu...
GCCGACCTCCCGGATCGCCGCGACCACTTCCCCGGCGGCCGTCTCGCTCTGAAAATAGTTGACCGCCACCGCGGCACCGGCCCGCGCGAGGCGCTTCGCCGCGGCCGCGCCGATCCCGCGGCTACTCCCCGTCACAACCGCCACCTTCCCCTTCAACTGGAGCATGGCTCCCCCTTTCCATCCGCAGTCGCGCGACTTCACCGGAGAGAATACCGTACCCGCCCCCGGGCTCACCAATGAAAAAGGGCAAGGTCGACGCACCCTTGCCCTTGCCTCTCCGGATCCACCCGTCGTTCGTCGCGGGGATCCGCGATATCCGCTAAGCCGGCTCGGGGAAGATCAGCGGCTCTCCTCCGCGACGGAATCCCTGAAACAATCCTCCCGCCAGAGGCACTCCTCCTGGTCACACTCCTCCTCCGTCGCCGTCCCGTAGCAGTCGTAGTTCCCCTCGGCCAGCTGGATGGTCCGGATCAGGTCGCCTTTCCGCATGCGGGTGGAATTGACGCCCAACTGCCGCGCCATCTTCCGGATCTCCTTCATGTTCGGCATGTAGCACCTCCTACGTGCCTTGAAGTCCCGTTCACGCCGCCTCCGACATTGCGTACAGTATACACTTTCACCCGGGACGCGTCGACCCGCGCTCCCATCCTCGCCGAAGCACACCGTACCGCGAGATCAAGAGATACGGGATCACCCCGCAGGGGATTTCCTCCGATAGGCGCCGCTGCGTCCGCCCTCTTTCGAGAGCAGGAAGACGTCCCCGATCGAAATCCCCCGGTCCGAGCCCTTGCACATGTCGTAGATCGTGAGGGCGGCGATCGACGCCGAAACCATCGCCTCCATCTCGACCCCGGTCCGGTCGAACGCCTTCACGGTGCTCTTGACGAGGATCGTTCCGCGCTCCTCCTCCACCTCGAAATCGACCGACACGGAATGAAGCGCGAGCGGGTGGGAGAGCGGGATCAGGTCGCTCGTCCTCTTGGCCGCGGAGATCCCGGCGATCCGGGCGATCCCCAGCACGTCCCCCTTTTTCACCCCGCCTTCCACTATCGCCGCGACCGTCTCCTTCTTCAGGAAGACCCTCGCGCACGCGACGGCCGTCCGCCGCGTCGGTTCCTTGCCGCCCACGTCGACCATCACGGCCCGTCCGCGTTCATCGAAGTGATTGAAGGACATGCCTGCCCCCTTCCAGAAGGATCGATTCGCCGTTGAGGCGCCCGGCGTGACCCGGGTCGTGCGTCGTCATGACGACGGTGGTCCCCCGCGCCGGAAGCGACGCGATCACGCTTTCCAGCAGCCCGGTCGTCTCCCGGTCGATATTCGCGAGCGGTTCGTCGAGGAGGAGGACTTCCGGCTTCAACGCCAGCGCCCTCGCCAGCGCCACCCGCTGCGCCTCGCCGCCGGACAACTCCCGCGCCTTCCTTTCGTGGAATCCCCCGAGAGCCACGACGTCCAGCGCCTCGTCGACGATCCGACGCTGCTCCTTCCCCTCGATTCCCCTCGCCTTCAGCCCGAAGGCCACGTTGTCGCGGACCGATCCCCCGAAAAGATACGGAGACTGATGGAGCAGCGTGACCTTCCTGCGATATTCCTCCACGGAACCGTGATTCCAGTCGACCCGCTTCCCGGCGTAGAAGATCTCCCCGGACGTCGGCGGTACGAGAAAGGCCAGAAGGCTCAAAAGGGTGCTTTTCCCCGCCCCGTTCGCGCCGGTCAGCATGTACAGGCGGCCGCGGGCGATCGTCAGCTCCCCGATGTCGAGGGCGACGTTCGATCCGTAGCGCTTCCGTATCGATTGTAGTCGGTACATGGCTTCGCCGGCTACCTTTGCTGCAACAGATTGAGGAAGAGGTTGACGACGAGCGCCACCGTCATGAGGACGATCCCCAGGGCCATCCCGAACGCGAATTCCCCCTTGCTCGTCTCCAGGGCGATCGCCGTCGTCATGGTCCGGGTGTACCCGCGGATGTTCCCGCCCAGCATCATCGCGACGCCGATCTCGGAGACGACCCGCCCGAAGCCGGCGATGACCGCCGCGAGGATGCCGAACCGGATCTCTCCGATCAGCGTCGCGACGGCCCGGAAGCGGCCGGCGCCCAGCGTCAGGGCGGTCGGCACGATGCGGGGGTCCGCACCCCGAACGGCGGCAAGGGCGTAATTCGCGACGATCGGCGCGGCCAGCAGCGTACCGCCGATCACGATTGCCGCCGGCGTGAAGAGGAGGCCCAGCACCCCCAGCGGCCCCTGCCGGCTCAGGAAACCGTAGACGAAAAGCCCCACGACGACGGTCGGCACGGCCATCAGGGTGTTGAGGAGCGTGACGACCAGCCGCTTCAACGGGAATTCGGAGAGTCCGACGAGAAGCCCCAGAGGTATGCCGATGATGGCGGCGAAGACGGTCGCCCCCGCCGCGACGTAGAGGGAGGTTCGGACGGCGTCGAAGACGTCGGGGGAGAGGCCCCCGATCATCCGGAAGGCCGCCGCGAAGGAGGAGAGGAGGAAGTCCAACCGGCGGCCCCGATACCTTTCAGTTCAGAAACACGTCAGGCGTCGAGGCCAAGGATCACGCTGGACGCCTTGACGAGGGCGCAGACATGTTCGCCCTTATCCAGAAGGAGGCGCTTCGCGCTCCCCTCGGTGACGATCGCCGTCAGGACGCTCCCCCCTGGAAGATCCACCGCCACCTCGGCGCTCACCGGCCCGTGCACGACCCGGCGCACCGTTCCGCACAGCACGTTCCGGGCGCTGACCTTCGCATCGTGGAGATCCCTCCCGAGGATCACGGCGCTCGCCTTGAAGAAGGCGTACGCCTCCATCCCCGGCTTGAGATCCAGGACCCTGGCGCTCTCGTTCGTGACGACCGCGCAGAGGGTCTCCCCTTCCTTCATCCCGAGGGTCACCTCCGTGTTGACGGCGCCTTTGCGGACCTCCTTCACCTTGCCCAGGAACACGTTTCTCGCGCTGACTCGCATGGCGACCCTCCGAAGCAGGGAGTACAGGCGACCCACGTCCCCGAGACGCCCCTCGAGGCGCCCGATGAACTTTTGATGCTCGCCTTCCAGGACGCGGTAGAGCCGGATCGTTTCCTTCCCCTCGTCCGTGAGCATTGTACCACCGCCGCCGACGCCCCCCGCCGCCCGGCGGACGAGCGGTTTTTCCGCGGCGTTGTTCATCGCGTCGACGGCGTCCCACGCCGTCTTGTAGCTGGTCCCGGGGCACTGGAAGCGGACCGGATCCGGGAAACGCTCGCGGGCTCCGGCGGGAACCGGACGAAGGCGGCGGCCCGGCGACAACTCCAAGGATGCACCATTCGCGGCAAACGGGGCATCCGTATATCAGCGCTCCGATCCTGCCCGGCAGGTAGCACCCCCGGAGCGGAAGCAATTTCCCGTCTATACTGTTTCAAGGGGAATGTCACGGAGGTGGAGTGCGGGATGGCGAAGAGAATCATCATGTATACGACACCCTGGTGCCGGGATTGCAGGGCGGCGAAAAAGTTCCTTGCGGAGCGGGGGGTCCTGTACGAAGAGGTCGACATCGAACAGAACCCGGACGCGGCGGAGATCGTTATGCGGTTGAACGACGGGATGCGGAAGGTCCCTACGCTCGACGTGGAAGGGACGATGGTTTCCGGGGATCAGTTCGACGCCCACCGGTTCGAGAGGGACCTGCGCGCCGCCGGCGTTCTCTGACAACCCGCCATGCAAGTTACGTCCCGAATCCTTCGAGTGCCTTGAGTACCCACCTGTACCCGATCCGCTCCTGTTCAAGCCGCAACGACGGGGCGATTCGGTCGAGGCGGATATCGTCGTAAAGATTCGCCTCATCCGGTGTCAGGCGGGGGAGGTCGCGGCCGGTCGGATGCGGTTCCTTACCCCACATCGCCTTGTGGGCCATCAGCGTTTCCCGGTCCATGAGAAGCGAACGGGCGTCCGGGAACGCCCCTCGGAGTTGGTCGAGGATCGCGAAGCCGTGGGTGTCGAGGTCGCCCCAGTAGGCGATCGTTTTCTCCCGCAGCCAGCCGGTCTGCGACAGTGCGTCGAAACCGTAACCAGAACCGAAGATCCCGATGGCATCGGCAATCCGGGGGAAGGCAAGGAAGTTGATCTCGTTCTCCGTAATGAAGATCCGGTTTGCGGGCAACGACAACCCGGCGAATTCCTCGGCAGGGACCGAGAGGTCGGACAGGCCCGCGATCCGCAACGCTGGATCGAGAACGCGAAAGCGGACCGGAACGGATTTCGCCCGAAAACCGTATCTCCGTTCGAAACCGGAGAGTCCGGAGAAGGCACGGTCGACCGCGGTTCCGGGAAGCACCAGGTCGAGCATTTCGGCAAGCAGCGCCCGGTGCCGCTCGATGAACTTCGTATCCACTCCAGGGACGTCGACCTGCCGAAGGTAGATGCCGGGGCGGGGATGCCTCACGACCCAGTCGAGCAGTCCGAGCACCCCGGGCCAAGCGTCGGCGTGCTCAAGCACACGCAACGGCCGCTTGAGGATCCATGCGTCGAGCACCGGAAATGCCGAGCGGATCCGGGCGGCCGAATCGTAAAAGCGGGCCGCCTCCCGCCGTTTCCCGAGCGCCTCCAGGCCATCCGCCTCCGTGTCGAAAAGCGCCGCGACAGGAATCCGGTTTGTTCCCAACTGGCGATGATTGATCGCCCGCCACTCGAGACGATATCCGCCGACGGGAACGCCTTCCCTTTTTCCCTTGGCGATCAGTTCGTCGATCCAGTGCCGGACGGACTCGAAGCGCTCGGCCATCGCCCGGGAGTCGGGTCCCTTGATCGGGATCCGCAGCGGAAAGACAGGCGCACCTCCCGCCTCCGCGCGCAAGATGTCCCCCCTGTCCCACGCTTTTCGGAGATATTCCCGGATCCCGGCCGGACTGGTCCACCCTCTCATATGCGACGAGCCTCTCGCTCAGCCCGGTATTCCTCGATGGTCAGGTTCCGAAGCTGCGACTCGCGCCCATCTTCGTTGTGCACGAATCCGACCGAGGCGACATGAGGTTCGATGATGTGGATCTTCTGCAGCGGGGTGACGATCAGCAACTGCAGGTTGAGGCGGTGAAAAAGGTCGAGGCCGTATCGGGCGGACTCGTCCGACCCGCGGCTGAACGCTTCATCGATGACGACGAAGCGGAAGGTGCGCGACCGCACCTCGTCAAGCGCCAGTCCGAACTGGTAGGCGAGACTTGCCGCAAGCACGGTGTAGGCCAACTTCTCCTTCTGGCCTCCCGACTTGCCGCCCGAATCGGTGTAATGCTCGAACTCCTTGTCGTCCTCGCGCCACCGTTCGGACGCGGAAAAGACGAACCAGTTGCGAACGTCGGTTACCCGTGCCGTCCATCGGCGATCGGCGTCGGTGTTCCCCTCACGACCGCGGAATCGCTCGATCAGCGCCTTGACTTGCAGGAACTTCCCCTCGGAATACTGCTCGTCGTATGAACCGCCTGTCGTGTCCTCGGTGCAGCTTCTGAGCATCTGTTGGAAATCGCGGATCTCGGCATCGGCCCCGGGTTGCGGCTCCAACCGGATGTATCGGCCCGGATTGTAGTCGATCCGCGCCAACGACCCGTTGATCCGCTCGACCCGTTCCCGGATCGTCTCCCTCTCCCGATTCAGCCGCGACTGGAAATCGACCACCTCGCGGATCGTGTTCTCCTTGAGCAACTGGCGGAAGCGCGCCTCGAACCTCGGAAGATCATCGGTGCGCAGACGTTCCAGCATGCTTCGATATTCCCCTGCCGACTCGATCCGGTCGTCGACATCGCGCGTCTCGATCGAATAGGCAATCCGGTAATCCCGCATCGCCGCGATGATACCGTCCTGGAGTCGCCTCCCCTTTTTCTCCTCGGCGTCGATCCGGGCCTGGAGGGCTCCCCGCATGTCGCGCTCCCGGTTGTCGCACGACTCGACGGTCAGCGCCTGGTTCCCGAGGATTTCCTCCCGCAGCGATTCGATGCGCGGGAAGACGACGTCCCGCCCTTCCGTTTCCATTTTTGACAAGACGGCCCGGCACTCCGCCAACATCTCGCCGGCACGCTCCTGCCTGTCTCCGTTGACCCGCAGCTCGCCCTTCCGCTCGTCAAGATCCTTCTCCGTCTTTTCGATCCGGGCCTCGGCCCCTTTCAACTGTTCCGACAGGGAACGGAGAAGGTCGGAGGTGGATTCCAGCGCCTGCAATTCGGCCTCAAGCTCCGAGATCACCGAAGCGAGCGGGCGCCAATCGAGATCCGCGAAATCGGAGAACACCTCGAGCTGGGCGACCGCGCCGGACCGCTCCTGCAAGGCAGCGAGGCCGGCCTGCGCCTCGGCGATCCTCGAACCGATCACCTGCATCCGCTTTTCGAGCCCCCGCGCCCGACCTTCGAGCGTCCGGATCTTCGCTTCGTTGCTCCACCCGAGAACGTACCGGGAGCGGTCGTCGATCCGATGCCGGTCGTCCTTCTCGTGGCGCTCCCCGCTTCCCTTGATCTGTCCGGCCTTCGTGACGGCCCGTTGCTCCTTGCGGAACCGCTCCATGGTGTCGCAGCAAACATGGTTGAAACGTCGGAACAGCTCCGATTCGATCCACGCGTAGAACGGGGAATCGGGGTTGATCGCGAGCTTGCGGACCAGCAGATCTCCGCCCGACGGAGCCGTTTCCACCGCGACCTTCTCCCGGACCCGGTAATATACGAGTCGGCCGGCCAGCCGATTCCGGTCCACCCACTCGGCCACCCGCTGGTACTGCAAATCGGGAACCAACAGCGACAGACCGAAATTATGGAGCAGGCGTTCCGCCGCCCCTTCCCACACCGATGCCTCCTCCCGGACGCGGACCATTTCACCGGCGAACGGCACCGATTCCTCCGGGATTCCGAGCGAATCGCACATCGCGGCGCGGATGGCTACCTGCGCTTCGGGGATGTTGCTCTTGCGACGCCGCAGCGAATCGAGCTCCTTCCGCAGCGAATCGTATTCCAGCTTCAAGTTCCGCAGGTCGACGCCGTCTTCCGTCCGTCGGTCCTGAAACGTGTCCCGTTCGGAGTTCAGCTTTTCGGCCAATGCGCCGAGTTGCCTCCGGTTCGCCAGAAATGCATCGAGATCGACGGCACTTTCCAGTCCGAGCCGCCCGGCGAACCCGTCGTACCGGGCGGAACGGTCCATCCTGCGCCCCTTTTCCTGCCGCTTCTCCCGTATTTCCGTCTTGATCCTTTCGATCCGGTCGCCGCCGTTCCCGGAAATCGCCGAACGGATCGATTCCCGCTCCCCCTGCTGTTCCCCCCGCCGCACTTCGAGTTTCCGGATCCGTCCCCGGAGTTGATCGGCCTCGTAGGACAGGTTGCGAAGACGCTGCTCGAGAAGCCGTGATTTCAGCGAGGCGAACCAGGGATTGAGCGCATCGCGGCAACCGCGCCACTCATCGATCCGGGCAGCCAGAGCGTCCAGCGCATCGCAGTCAGATACCAGCGGTGTAAGGCGAGAGAGCTGGTCCTTCGCCTTTAGCACCGCATCGTGCGCCCGATTGAGGTCGTCGAAGTGCCGGATCAACGGCTCGATTCGCGACAAGACGTCGTCGGACTCGAGCATGTGCTCGCGGACGAAACCGGTCAGGTTTCCCACCGATTTCATGGAGACGGTCTGGTGGAACAATTCGAGCGCCTGCTCGTTCCCGATCCCGAATCGGCGTCGGAATGCGGCGCCATAGGGGGGAAAGGTGTCGAACAGCTCGACGGCGCGGTCGGCTCGCAGCCTCTTCCGGAGGGCGTTGAGGTCGGGACCGAAGCCGGCGAGGTCGGCGGCGATGCCCATCGGACGATCGGCCACGACGAAAAAGCGGGCAGGCGGTCCCTGTACATCCTTGATCCAGAACAACTGGGCGAGCGTGACCTCGAGCCCGAACCCCTCGTTCCGGAACACGCCGAGAATGGCGGAGTAATCGTTCTGGTCGCGCAAGGCGACCGGCTTCGCAGACAGGCCGGAATCGCTTCGTTCGGACTTGTAGTGGCCCAGCACGTAGGATCGCAGGGTGCGCTCGCGCATTTCGGCGCCGGCCGCCTTGTTGTAGGCCACCTTTTGCGAGGGGACCAGTAGCGTCGTGACGGCATCGACGAGCGTCGATTTTCCGGTACCGATCTCTCCCGTCAGCAGCGTGTTTCTCCCACCGGGACGGAGCGTCCAGACCTTCCGGTGGAACGTTCCCCAGTTGTATACCTCGAGCCGGTCGAGTCGAAAGCCGGCCCGCTCGTCGCTCGAGGCGAAATCGAGCAGCGGAGTGTCGGTCATCCCGGATCATCCTTGCCGGCGGATTCCGTCGCCGCCGAATCGCGATATTCCGCCAGCCGCCGGTCGAACTCCGACAGCCATTGCGCGTCGACGAACGATTTGAGGATCCGCTTCACCTCGATGAGCTGCTCCTTCCCGCGCATCCGTCGGGCGAACCCGTACTCCACGATCCGGTTGAGGTGCGAATCGATCTGGTCGAGCAGCTTCGCTTCGTTGTCCGTCTCCGGCAGAAAGACGCGGACGAGCTCGACGATCTCGTCGCGCGACAGGATAAGACGGGTTTCCCCGGCGGCCTCCGTCTCCGTCATCTTCCGCCGGAGCAGGGCGAGGATGAGGCTGACCGGATACGTCAGCGGGCGCCTCGCCACGAGGCGCGGCAGATCGGACTCGCCTTCGGCGGGGGGACGAGACGCGAGCCATGCATGCCCTTCCGCCTCGTCGAGCTTGAGTTCGAGGCCGAGCAGGGAGACGTGGTCGCGAATGGCCTGCTGCTGATCGAGGATCGACTGCCAGCGCCTCTCATCGGCCTGCCGGTCGACGATCCCTTTCATCAACGCGATAAGCGCCCGCGGCAATCGTTGCGGCTGAGGCTCTTCGTCCATCGTCTCACCTGCAGAAAATGATCCGGGGCAACCGGGCAGTTCGGGTTATTTCCTCCCCGTCGCTCCAGGAAACGGTCTCTTCCTGCGACTCGTCGAACATCGCCTTCCGGTCTTCGCCCGCCAGCGACAGGTATCCCAGCAATTCGGCCAGCCCCTGTTCCAAAGGATACTCTGACAGGAGAGCCCGCAGCGTAACCTGTTCCCGATCCTGCAGGGAATGCCGTATGCGGGCGCGAAGCACCGTCTTGTCGACTGTGCACTGCCCGAAAAGCGGATCCGTTGTAAAGTCGGGCACTCCTTCATCGAGAACATGGTCGCCGATTACCGGCTTCAACGGAAACGAGAACAACGGGCGGTCCATGGGCAACTCGACCGTGGGGCCTTGCTCGTCGATCTCCATGAACGCGCCTTTGGGTAGCCGGGCGCGGATCGCAAGCGCCTTCCCTTCTATCTCGTGCAGAAGATGCATGATCCTACGGTTCTCAAGTTGGGCCTGGTCGTCGAGAAAGCGGCGAAGTTGCGCCGAAAGCATCGCGACGGTCCGTTGGGTGTGTCCGCCCGCGTCGAGCCATTCATAGTGGATCCGGCGCAACCGCTGATCGGGTGCGAGCTCGCGGACCGGCGGCAGCGCGAACACCGCGTCGAGCAAGACGGACAGCTCGTCCTGCCGATCGGGCGACATCAGGAAATCCCAGAAAGCGCGGAAGCTCTTCCCCTGGTCGGAATCCGCGATCGCATCCCGCTCGCCGAGGATCGACTCGAGGAGCGCCCCCTTCGACCCGTCCCACAGCGCGATCCGTTCCCGGGTCTTCCGGTCGAGCGTGCGGAAGTTCTGCTCCACTTCCCTGAAATCGGCCAGCAGTTCACGCGCTGTCGTCGCCACGTGCTGGAACCGTTCCCGGATCGCCGTGTCGTCGAGCAGGGGAAGCTCACCGCCGCGGATCCGCCCGATCTCGGCGTCAAGTTCCGTCTTGCGTTTTTCGAGCTCCTCGATGCGGCGGACGGGGTCTGCGTCGGTGCGTTCCACGAGTTGCCGGAGCAGATCGACCACGGTCAGCAATCGCGACTCGGTTCCGACAAATGCGCGCTGCATCAGCCCCTCGATCCAGCCGATCGCCTTCTCCGCGGCCGATGTCAGGTCATAGGCCGGTTCGTCGGATCCGGCGGGGTAATATTTCCGCAGCCAACCTTTCTCGTCGCTCGCCCATTCGTTCAGGTAGTCCGAAGAAGAGCGGGGATAGCATTCAACCCCCGACGTCTCCCGAATATGAAACAAAAGGTCATCGAGTTTCGACACCAGCTCGGATTGAGCGATCCCCCGGGCGTTCGGAACTGCAAATCTCCCGTGCAGGAATCCGATGACCAACGGGGCATGGTCCGAGGTCAGGAGGCGCCAGGCGGGATGAGCGCGCTTGAGTCGCTCGAGCGTATCGAGGTCAAGGGGCACGATCCGATGGTATCACTTATGCGTGTTGGCTTGGTGTCCCTTACGGCAACCTTGTTGCCGTCGCAAGCGCCACAAGGCAGGTCCTTTGGACGTTACCGGTCCATTTCCCCTCGACCGACCAGTCCGCCTTCTGGTTTGCATCAAGGTTCACGATATCGACTTCCCCGCCTCCCCAGCGGGCGTAATAGAGCCGCAACCGGTTCGAATGGAACCACTGGGGGGGCGGTTCCCACTCCTCACCTTCGAGGAGGAGGGGCGGCTCAAAGCGTCTCCCAGGGAATCGCGGTGATGTTTTCGGCAAGTTCGAGGGGGCGGGTACAGCGGCACACGACGAACCCCCGGGTCGTCCTGGCCCGGTTCTCCGCGAGGAAAACCTTCAGGTGACGCGCGTCGCCGGGGCTTGGCCTCTCGGTCCACTTCACCTCCACCGGAACGAGTTTCCCCCCGTACTCGACGATGAAATCGACCTCGGCGCCGTCCTGCGTCCGTAGATAGTGGACTTTCGCCCCGAGATACCCGGCCCGTTTCCAAAGCTCTGCCCCGACCCACTGCTCGAAAACGGGACCCGGGTTCGAGCGCACCGTGTCGATGGAGGGAGCGAGCCCGGCGGCGGCGTGCCTGACCCCGGTATCGAACAGGAAGAACTTCGGCGAGGAGAGAAGGTTCTTCCTCGGGCTTTTCGCGTACGAATCCACGCGGAACCCCACGAACAGGTCTTCCAGCAACTGGTAGTACGACTTCACGGTCGGGATCGAAACTCCCGCCTCCCGCGAGACGGCGGCGTAATTGAGGATGTTCCCCGACTCGCTCGCCGCCAGCCGCAGGAACCGGAGGAACGCTCCCCAGTCCCGGACCAACGCCTCGCGGCGAATCTCTTCCTCGAGATACGCCACCGCGTAGGACTTCAACAGGTCGGGTCGGTCCTCCGGGTTCGTGCAGACGATGCCGGGGAGCGACCCGAACGCCAGCCGCTCCTCCAGGCCCCAAGGGGGGAAAAGATCCTCGCCCAAACGCCCGTCGAACGGAAACGGCAGGGGCGACTCCCCGGCCCGCCGGGCCTTCGACGGGTGCTCGGCGGTCGTCAGGGGGTACAGGTGGTGGATGACCGATCTGCCCGGGAGAAGGTTCGCACCCGATTTACGGAGGCGCCTGGCGGACGACCCGCAGAGTACGAAGCGCCATCGCCTCTTATCCCCGTCGTAGAGGTGCTGGATGGAGTCGAAAACGGAAGGGACGGTCTGCGCCTCGTCGACGAACACCGTCGTTCCCGCGGCGCCCCCCGGCAACGCCCTGCAGAACCGGACGAACTCCCCCGGGTCCGCGAGGAGGCGCGCCCGCTCCCCGGGGTCCGACAGGTCGATCCGGACGGCATCCGGTGGGAGGATCGAGCCGATCAGCGTCGACTTGCCGGTCTGCCGCGCGCCGAACAGGATGTGGACGAACGGCTTTGCCAGCTTTTTCCTCAGGCGGTCTTCCGCCCACCGGGCGAACATCGGGCCCCCCTGCAAACCGTACTTTATAAATCAGGCGTAATTATAAACCGACCTTCCTGCCGTTGTCACCCCCCCGTAATGTGTGCATATGCTCCAGGCATTGGTCCTCCTTCATCAGGATTCGACCAGCATATTCAGTTTCTTGCGACGTCCCTCATAATCCGGCATCAGTTTCTCCAGGAGGCGCCAGAACCGCGGCCCGTGGTGGCGTTCCTTGATGTGGCAGAACTCGTGGAAGATGACGTGGTCGATACATTCCTTCGGGGCCTTCACGAGTTCGATGTTCAGGTAGACCCGTTTCTTGTCAGCGCAGGTCCCCCAGCGGGTTCTCATCGTACGGATGTGGAGCTCCGGTTCCGCGATGCCCCCGGTTCCCCTCTAAGGCGTAGTTTTTCTACCGTCCGCCCCGGCCGTCGTGGACGAAAAAGAGCGGTTCTCCGTCCACCTTGTACCCCGCGATGAGGGATCGCCCCTCCGGCCCCGTGACGAAATCGACGAGCTTCATCGCCAGATCATACTTCACATGGGCGTACTTTTTCGGGTTGACGGCGATGATTCCGTACGGGTTCCAGAGAGTAGAATCTCCCTGCCGCACGACGACGAGGTCGGTCTTCTTCCGGAATGCGATATAGGTGCCACGGTCGGAGAGGGTGTACCCCCGCTTCTGGGCCGCCATCGTGAGGACCTCCCCCATCCCCTGCCCCGCCTCCAAGTACCAGGCGCCCCTGGGGACGATCCCGGCGGACGCCCAGATCTCCTTCTCCTTCTGATGCGTCCCCGACTCGTCGCCGCGGGAGAGGAACGGGCTCCCCTTCGACGAAATCGCCCGGAACGCCTCCGGCGCGTTTTGCGTCTTCCCGACGCCTGCGGGGTCGTCCGGCGGCCCCACGACGACGAAGTCGTTGTACATGACGTCCCGGCGGTTCACACCGAAGCCGTTCGCAACGAATCTGTCCTCGAGAGTCCGCGCGTGGACGAACACGATGTCCACGTCGCCCGCCTCCCCCAGTTTCAGCGCCTTCCCGGTCCCGACGGCGACGACGTCGACCTTGCAGCCGAACTTCTTCTCGAAGGGAGGGAGGAGCACCGCGAGGAGGCCGGAGTTCTCCGTGGAGGTTGTGGTGGACATCCGGAGCCGCTCCTCCGCTCGGGCGGGAAGAGCCGCGATCAGCAGCAGGGTAACGGACAGGACCGTTTCGGAAATTCGAGGGAATCTTTTCATCGTTCCGTCCCCCTGGTGCATAATGACAAGTGTCATGATGATCGACGGTCACGGAAGGAAAATCAACTACCTCCGGCTCTCCGTCACCGACCGGTGCAACTTCCGGTGCAGGTACTGCATGCCGGAGGGCGGGGTTCCGTTGCTTCCGCACGGGGAGATCCTCCGTTACGAAGAGTTGCTCCTCGTCGCTCGGACGGCCGTGAAGCTGGGGATCGAAAAGATCCGTATAACGGGCGGCGAGCCGCTGATCCGGAAAGGGATCCTCGGCTTCCTCTCCCGCCTGGCCGAACTTCCCGGGCTGCGCCAACTCGTCCTCACCACCAACGGGCTCCTTCTGGAAGAGATGGCGGAGTCGCTGAAGAGCGCCGGGGTCCAGCGCCTCAACATCAGCCTCGACTCCCTCGTCCCGGAGAACTTCGCCCGGATCACCCGCGGGGGGGACGTATCCCGTGTTCTTTCCGGGATCGCCGC
>Ga0172376_10005885_pt1 | contig 13507 bp, 10 predicted proteins | sample Lak35m_FD_121114 | JGI IMG/M metagenome (GOLD analysis project Ga0172376, IMG submission 121114) | Freshwater microbial communities from Kabuno Bay, South-Kivu, Congo - kab_092012_35m | ecosystem: Environmental > Aquatic > Freshwater > Lake | place: Democratic Republic of the Congo: South-Kivu...
CGGCAGGATGATCGGCGATGCGGGCGAGGACGTCGGCGAACCATGCTTACGGATCGATATCGTTCAGCTTGGCTGTGAACAGGCGCCGCAAAGCGAGCCCGAGGCATGCTGTTACTTCAATAGCGTCGTGCGCTAATCGGCGCCCTGACCCCACGCCGGTTCGCACTCTGCGCCGTGACGAAGGCTTTCACATCGATCTGCGACACGTGAAGCGGCATCCCCGGACAAGAGGCGCCAGAGCGCCACCATGCACCGAGGGGCGGCTTGGCGAGGCGCCTGGCCGCCGATCAAGCGCTAAGCCTTTCGACCGCCCGACTGTATCTCGAACACACAGGCAGGCGCGCCTGTCGAACAGCACGCGACTTCCGAGACACGCGCTTCGGGCGCGACGAGCGCTTGAATGAGCGTCTCAAACACGCACGCGTGCCAAACACATTGGGGCGTAGCCGCGCGGGCTTCAGCGAGTGGATTTGCTTCGATGTGTAAGCGCCGCATTTGCACGCGAAAGACACCTGATCCCACGAACGTCCAAGCATGTGCCTTGATAGCCGCAAGCAGAAGCGGCAGCGCTAAACCCGCTGGCAACACCTTCAGCACAGTTTGAGCGAGTTTTGGGATGCGATGCGCGAGAATGTAGGCGCCAGTGCGACGGCCTGCATCTGCAAGGACCGCATGGGCGCTATCTGATGGTAAACTCACTCGCACTTCATGATGCAGGCGCGCGGCAACGGTTTGATCGATCATCTCATCAGGCGGATCATCGAGCCAACGCACCAATCCCGCACCGCCGAAGACTTTGCGCGCTGCATCGCCGCCTTCGATGTCACCCAATGCCGCCGCGAGCTGGATCGCGGCGTTCGGACCAATTCGCGCTGAGGTGCTAGCGCGCACGCGAAGAATGATCCGCTTCGGTCATTTGTTCTGATCCGCCACCGCACACCGCAATGCTCTCGCGCTCCGCGGCGACCTGCGCCTTAACCGCAAGCTTGCGCTCGCGCACTTTTCGATCGTGCATCGCGCGCCAATCATCGAGCTGCGCTTCGGCAATCTGACGCGTATCGTCGAAGTGAAAGTCCACCTTGGTCTTTGTTTGCGGCCCCCAGTAGCCAACCTTGCCGAGGTCGTAGAATGTCCTCTGGACCCCCGCCTTCAAGAATGCTTTCAGGCAACCCAACAGATACTTGCGCCTGAAGCCCGTTCCGCGCCATGGATAGTGGAACAGCGCCTTCTGCATGTAGAAGCGCCGATAGTTGCGCATCACCAAATCAAGAAGCGTTCCGCGATCCATCGCGTCGGGCTTCATAATCGGTGTCACGAAGTTGTATTTCGAGAAGTCGAACACTTCGACCTTATCGCCGAGCTCCTGAAACAGCGGCGTGAACGGCCATGGCGTATACATTGACCAATTGGCGAGATCGGGCTGCCAATCCCAGGCCATTCGGTAGGTTTCTTCAAGCGTTTCTGGGGTCTCGTTATCAAGTCCGACGATAAACTGCGCCTCGGTGAAGATATCTGCTTCGCGAAGCAATCGGATCGCTTCCTTGTTCTGTGCGACCTTTGTCTCCTTGTTGAAGCGATCGAGTTTCATTTGGGCCGCGGCTTCCGTTCCAAGTGACACGTGCACAAGCCCAGCCTCGCGCCAGAGCGGCAGCAAGTCTTTGTCGCGCATAATGTCGGTGACGCGGGTGTTGATGCCCCATTTCACTTTATCCGGTAGGCCTCGCGCGATCAGTTCGCGGCAGAACTCGGTGAACTTCTTCTTGTTGATGGTCGGCTCTTCATCCGCGAGGATGAAAAAGCCAACGCCGTGATCACGCACGAGGCGCTCGATTTCATCGACGACCGCCTTCGGCTCGCGAATTCGGTAGTCGCGCCAAAACTTCCATTGGGAACAGAAAGAACATGTGAAGGGACACCCGCGCGCCATGTTCGGAATCGCAACACGCACACCAAGCGGCACGTAGATGTACTTTTCCCATTGTAGGATTGACCAGTCTGGATCGAGCTTGTCGAGTTCCTTGACCGTCGGCGCCGCCGGCGTGGCGACAATCTCGGAGCCATCAAGGTACGCGATGCCCTTGATCTCTGAACGGTCGGCCGGCCAGCGCCCCTCGGCCACCGCCCGCACGAACTCGACAAGAATCTCTTCGCCCTCGCCGCGTACAATGGCGTCGATCCATGGCGCTTCCGAGAGCACCTGTTTATACATAAAGGTCGCGTGCACGCCGCCCAGAATGGCGTACGCGTCCGGGCAAACTGTCTTTGCGATCCGAAGTACTTCCTCGGCTTTGTATATCGATGGCGTGATCGCCGTTGCGCCAACGATGCCTGGCGCAGCGGCGGCGATCATGGCGCTGAGCCTTTCGTCATCAATATCGTTTGTCATGGCGTCGATGAACTCGACGTTGTCAAAGCCAGCTTTCTTCAGGGCCCCGGCCAAATATGCCGCCCAAGCGGGTGGCCAGTTGCCTGCGATCTCGGCGCCGCCCGAATGGTAGTTGGGATGGATCAGAAGAATCTTCGGCATCGCGCGGGCCCCGGCAATCTGGCCGGTTCATGCTTGCCTGCACGCGATAGGCCGCGTTGACTGAAATCAAAGACAGCGTTTGTTTTTAATCTGAACGCCAGCTTTTGACCTGGCCCCCTGAATTCCGGCCAGGCAATTGCAGCGTCCTCGATGAGGAGTGTGAACAGGCGCCGCAAAGCGAGCCCGAGGCATGCTGTTACTTCAATAGCGTCGTGCGCTAATCGGCGCCCTGACCCCACGCCGGTTCACACCGGAAGCTAAGCCCATGCAGCCCTGCGCCCGGCCATCGCTGGGGCACAGCACGCATCGAAACCAATCGGCCCGCATCAAAAAATCTGCATCGGACTGGCCCGGCGCCCCAACCCCACCAAAGAACCCAAAACGGCTTCGCCACACTCGGAAGAGTGTCGCTAACCGACCTTTTTAGAGAGTTTTTGGAGCGGGCGATGAGATTCGAACTCACGACCCCGACCTTGGCAAGGTTTCGTTGAGTTTCGATGTGGCGGGAGCTTGGTTTGCGGCCTTTTCCTCGAGGATTGTCCCGCCATCGCCCGCATCTATTCATCACTCGCCGACGCCTGTTGCGCTTCGCGAACGGCCCGCTCCATCGCTCGAATTTCCTGCTCGGAGAGTTCGGGGAAGAGCTTGCGTTTGGCTTTGGAGAGCTGCCCGCCATTCGACATCACCAGCCTTACAAAAAGCGACAGCCGCTGATTGGGCATATCGACGACGTCCCGCACGGCCACATAGGCGCGATCGAAGGCGCCCAGGAACTCCAGTTCCTGCGGCAGGTCGGTTCGGACAGTCTCCGCGACCCGATCGTAGAGATATTCTGCAAGCGAGGTTGCATCGAAATACCGATAATGGTCCGCCGTTTCGCCTTCGACAATCAACTGGCTCACCTCGGTGAGACGCCAGTCGATGAGAGACAACAGCGGCTTCGAGAATGTTTCCAGGGCCGCATCGTAGCTCGGCATGTCGCGCACGATTGCAATTGAGACCGGGAGGATGACATTCCGAGGGCTGAATCCCTTCCGAGCCAAGACCGCGTGGATGAGGAAGCGATGAATGCGGCCGTTGCCGTCCTCGAACGGGTGGATAAAGACGAAGCCGAAGGACAGGAGCGCCGCAGCAAGCACCGGATCGAGCTTCGTCTGCAGCAGACGGTCCCCGGCGCCCTTCCAGGCCGTCATCAGTTCAGGAACATCGGCTGGCCCGGGACAGATGAGGTGGACAACCTCGCGATAGCCGCGAGCGGTTTCACCGACGAAGTTCTGGATTGTCCGCCAGTCGGCGGCGGCGTAGCGCGGTTCGACGATGGTGTTTTGCAGGGCGATCAGCGATGGCTTGTCCGTCGGGTCGAACTGGCCTGCCCGCCCAAGCGCAGCGATGAACCGCTCTTCGCGCTTGGGATTTGGCGCCTCGCCTTCGATCTCGAAGGTCGACCGCGTCTCCTTGGTGTAGAGAAACTTTACGGCGCGACGAAGCAGTTCCGGATCGGCATTTTCCGTGAGCGACGCTGCCTCCCGGTCGAGCTGTTCCGCCATGCGGGACTCCAACCTGGCCGTGCGCCGGATCGTCGGGCAGAAGCCGGGAACGCCAAGAAGGTTGTCCCAGACGCGATGGCGCGTCGAGACACGACGATCGCCGACGATGTGCCGCTTTGGGTCCAGCACATCGACATAGTTGCCTGTCCGTGCGTTGGGCAGATCGAGACGGTCTCCGGTCAGGAATTCGTAGAGGAACCAGGCTCTGCGGGCGTAGCCGCCAGTCGGCTCGTCGCGCAGCCAGGCAAGAATCGGCTCGGGCCCAAGCTTCTTGAAGGCGGCGGCGAGAACACGAAGATCGGTCGGCTCGTGTTTGAGCGCGAAGAGCAGATGGTCCCGAAGGCCGCCGGCATGAGCGTGCTTCTTCGGGAATGTCTCGACCGCATGGTCGGCGCGAATTTCGGATCTGCGGACGCTGCCCGCGATTCGCGATGCCGTATGAGGGACAGGAACCGCCAGTCCCAGTTCCTCGACAATGGCGGTATAGCCGGTCTGCATAAGCGTCCTGGAGGCGTCGCGGCGTCATACCGATTCGGGCGTTGACGTTTCAGTTCTGTAGCGGGCGTTCACCATCAAACCGCTTTCTAAGCGGCCACCCAGGTTTCTGGAGAGGCCTCACAGCGCCCAATTGATTCCAGCCTCGCCTTTTTGATTCTAAATCACCTACCTGGTTACAAAACAGTTCCAGGGCTTGTAAAGCGCCATCCAGCTATTTGGCCCGCCATGAGCGTTCCCAACGCAATTGACACATTTCGTCGGATTATGGACGCCAACGTCTGAGGATCAGTATCAACGCCACGCGTGAGCCGACAGCGGCCGATTTGAAAGCACGCATCATTGTTTCCCACCGACGGGAAGATCCTTCTGTCCGGACTTGGTCGATCTCGGCTTTGCGGGTGCAGGCGCCGGAGACAATAAACGGACCGGCTTGGAAGTCTTGCGACGTTTCCCGGAGGGCTTCGCCAGCGATACGACATTTTTCACGGATGGCGTCGTGGCGTCTCTTGCAGGCGCTGGCTGCGCGCGCTTGCGCGACGGGGCCTTGTTTGCAGCGACCCGCCCGGACCCGGATGTCTTCGGATCGTCAGGCCTCGGCCGCGCGCGCGCCTTGTCTCGGGGCGGCGCGGTTGGCGTATCGTCCGCCATCTCGATGCCGAACAGCGCCGAAATGTCGTCCGCCGCCAGGACTTTGGACTCGGTCGGCTTTGCTGTCGTCACAGCGGCGGCCACATCCAGGTTGCCCAAAAGATCCTTCTCATCCACCGCACGCAGCCGAAACAGAAGCTCAGGCTCTTTATCCAGCCTCGCGCCGACGCCATAGAGCGCAGCGGCAATATGCTTGCACATGCCTGCGAAGTCGGGGCAGCTGCAGGAGAACTCGATCTCGGATGGCCTGGGAAACAGGCCCGTATCCTGCCGGCAGAGCCGCTCCATCACGCTTTTGGACAAACGCCCTTGCAACAACTCCACCAGCGAATCGATGCCGCCCGAACAATCCCGGCAGATCGCCAACCAACTCGCCTCCGGCGCTGAAGCGATGCTGACATTGACCTTGTAGATCGATGAGCCACTGACCAGCGCTTTGACTTCACGCGGCGAAATCTGGAGATCCAGCACGGCCCTGTTGCGAACATAGCTTCGGCCACGCGGCAGCCGGCTGGCGAAATCATGATAGCTTTCCAGGTTGGCACACCAGGCCTTGCCCCAGAAGGTTGCTGCGATCGCGCGCCCCTCGATGATCACCGGCGCAATGGCTTGGCCCTTCTTGCGCAGCCGGGCGACCTCGCGTTCGGCTTGCTTGCGACGCTCACCGACCGAAACATAAGGCGCCCACGAGCCATAGGAGTATGACAGAGTGCTCAGTCCTTCATCACCGCGTTCAGGTCCAGAGCGACGAGCCGCAAGAGGTCTTCGTCCTTGATCTCGGTCACGCTGATCTCGCCGGAACCGGCCAGCAATTCATCGGACAGGGTTCTCTTGGCTTCGATCATGGCGTCGATTTTCTCCTCCACCGTTCCCCGGCAGACGAATTTGTGGACCAGAACATTCCTCTTTTGCCCGATTCGGAAGGCGCGGTCAGTCGCCTGATTCTCTACCGCCGGATTCCACCAGCGGTCGAAATGCACCACGTGCGAGGCCGCCGTCAGGGTCAGGCCCGAGCCCCCCGCCTTGAGCGATAGGATGAAGAACGGCGCCTCTTCGTCGTCCTGGAAGGTCCGCACGAGGTCTTTGCGGTCCTTCACCGCCGTTGCGCCGTGCAGCACAAGACCCGGACGGCCGAAAATCCCCGAAAGAAAGTGCTGCAGCGGCCCCGTCATCTCGCGAAACTGGGTGAAGACCAGCATCTTCTCCTGCCGCTGCGCCACCACCTCGGCGATCTCTCGCAAGCGCGCCAGCTTGCCGCTGTCTTCCTCCGCCCAGGCGTTGTCGTTCAGCCATTGCGAGGGGTGGTTGCAGATCTGTTTCAACCGAATGAGCGCGGCGAGCACGACGCCCCTGCGTTCGATCCCGTCCAAACGCTTCAGCCTTTCGGCCAGTTCGGACACGGCTTGGGCATAAAGAGCGGCCTGTTTCCGGCTCAGGGCGCAATGAGCTGTGACCTCCGTCTTGTCGGGCAGGTCCGCGATAACGGCCTTGTCCGTCTTCATCCGTCGCAGGATGTAGGGCCGCACTAATTCCCGCAACGGTCCGTAAGGGTTGTGGGCGCGCTCAGCCAGGCTCTTTGTGTAGGACGTGAACTGCCGCGCAGTTCCCAGCAGTCCGGGATTGATGAAATCGAAGATCGACCACAGGTCACCCAGGTGATTTTCGACCGGCGTGCCCGTGAGCGCGATACGGGCGTGGGCCTTGAGCGCCTTGGCCGCCCGGGTCTGCTTGGCGTTGGGGTTCTTGATCGCCTGCGCCTCATCGAGGACGACAAACTGCCATTGCGTCTGGGCAAGCGCCGGCATGCGAAGAAGCGAACCGTAGCTGGTGATCGCCAGGTCGAATTCCCGCAACCAATCAGCCGTCACCTGCTTCAGGTCATCGGCGGTCATGACGGAGGGGTGCACGATCCGCGCGTTGAGGGTGGGGGCGAACCGCTCGATTTCCGAGGACCAGTTGGCAAGCAGGGACGCTGGCGCCACCAGAAGGCTTGGGCGTCTCCCGCCCTTCCCGCGCGCCTGCGCCAGCAACAGCGCGAGCACCTGTATGGTTTTGCCAAGGCCCATATCATCGGCAAGGCAGGCGCCCAGCCCTAGTCCCGACAACAGCTGCAGCCACTGCACGCCCGACTTTTGATAGGGCCGCAGATCTCCCTTCAGGGCTGGACCGGGATCAATGCCGGCGCCGTCCGGCGCGCGGAGAGCTTTCAGCGTCTCCGCCAGCCACGGTCCCGCTGTCACGCGGCTCCAGTCGGCGACCGCCGCATCGCCGCTCTGTCCTGCAACTTCAGCGCCCGCCAGCATGCGCATCGCCTCGGCGAAGGTCAGGCCGTCGCGCCTAGCCAGGACTTCCGCTTCCTTGAACCGGCGCATGGCGCTTTGGAGACGCGCGCGGTCGATTTCCACCCAGGCGCCGCGCAGGAGCACCAGCGCGTCCGTTCCAGCGAGCAGTGTACGAATTTCCTGCTCGCTAAGAGTTTCACCGTCGAGCGTGACGTCCATCTTGAAGTCGAGGAGCCCATCGAGGCCGATCGCGGTGGGCGCGCGCGCGCCGACCGTGGCGGTGACCTGCGGCCGGGGCGGCCGGTTGGCGCGCCATGCCGCCGGCATGCGCAAGATCACACCGGCGCTTTCCAACTCCGACGTGCTGGACAGCAGCCGGGCGGCCTCCGCCGCCGTCCAGCGCATCGGATGAAATATCTCGCCCGCATCGACCATCGGGCGCAGCCACTCGCAGGTCTCGGCGGCGCGCTGCACCGGCGTCAGAAGGGCGAGAAGCTTGTCCCGGTTCGCCGGTCCGGCATATTCGCGCATCGCCTGCCCCAGTGGGAGATGCTGAGCCTTGGCTTGCGCCGACAGCCGGATGGTGTAGGTGGCCATGAAGGCGAAGGGGTGCTCGGCGTCGTTTCTGTTTTCGGCCAGATTGAAATAGACGCGCCCGAGCAGGTTCCAGGCCGGGTTCAACGATTTCAGAAAGCCCTGCAGGTCCTGGCCGCTCGCCGCCAGCGCGTCCGCAAACGCGGCGCCCAGCTCCGCCCACAGCGCCAGCATGACATCCGCGGTCAGGTATTCAGCCCCCGGCATGATAGGCGCGGTCAGCACAAATGTTGCGAGATCCGCATGGTTGGGCGGGGGCGCATCGGGCGGGGCACGCAACGCTGGGGCGTCCGTGATTGCATCGGAGGACCGCGCGCAAATCTCCACGACATATCGCGCGGCGAAGTCGCGCCACCAGGCGAAGGCGGGCGGTAGCGCCAGGCCGACTTCACAGGCGCCCAGCCGCATCAGGCCAAAGCCGGAGCCGCGGCCGAACGCATAGAGGAGTCGTTTGGCGAGAGCAGGATCGAGAGCGGGTGCGTCCTCAGTCGTTTCGATGATCAGCCGCCCCTGCGGCGTCAGACGCAAGCCAAGGCGGGACACGGCTGACTCTCCTCCTTCAAGCCGTGAGGCCTGCGATCAAGCGTAAGCGTAGCCTCGTGACCCTTCAGGTCGAGGCTTGACCGCGAACCGCGGCTCATTTGCGCCGCGGTTTCGGTTCCCACTTCTGGGCAAGCCTGTCGAGCGCGTGTTCGATGGCTTTCCGGTCGAAGACTTTCGGATCGAACGCCTCTGGGCCCCATTCCAGCAGATGCTCATGGTCTGGATGATGGGGGTCTTTGATCGCCGCGAGATAGTTTTCGTAACCAGGCGGGCCGCCAACGTCTTCCGGTGGACAGCGGCCGACAGCGTCCAGCATACAGGGCAGCCCGAGCATCACCGTGTCGTCGAACTGCTTCTCGATCTTCAGTACATGATCCCAGCCATCGCCGAAGTCGTAGAGATAGTGGATCGTCTTCGCCCCGGTTTCGCGAACGATATCGTAGAGCCGCGCCTTTCGTGCGTCGATCGGCTGTTCGCCGAACCGATCGTCGGGATCGGGTAGTCCCCAACCCATATCCCTCGCCCTAAATTCGTAAAAGTGGCTGTTGGTCCAACCGAACGCGGTCTGCAATGTCAGGTGAAGCCGATCAAGCCGAAGCGCCAGCGGCACGACCAGAAGACGCATCACCTCAGGTTCAACATCGCTGAGCGTCGCCTTGATGCGCACGGCCGTAGTCGCAAGGCTCACGCAGCTTCCCTCCGATCGGGGTCGACCGCTGAGAGTTTTGTGTAGGCGCCAGCCCAAGGCAAGAGTTCGTCGAGCTTCGCTTCCGGCCAGCCATTGACCAGCTTGGTGAGAACGTCGGTAAGCCAAGCCTCGGCGTTGACCTGATTCAACTTACAGGTTTATGCCGACCACCGAACTATGCCGAACCGTTGGTTTTCCTCCAGCTTCGAGACGATCCCATTGTAATTGGTTCGGCATAGTTTGTCCCCTGCATCCGCCTTTAACAGCGGAGAAGAGGATGATGAACGCAGAAGAGTACTTGTGCAGGAGCCATCTGTTCAGGCGCCTGAAGAGCGGGCCAAGCGGTCGGGTGATCGAGGTTTTCGCCACTCGCATTGTCAACGACGGGCTCGGTCGCCAGATGGCGTGGCGATCCCTGCACTTGGCAGACGCTCTGCTGGCTTGGCTGGCGCGCCGCGGTTCGATGCTGACCGACCTAAATGAAGCGGCGGCCGAGCAGTTCATTCGACATCGAGCTCGGAGGTGGTTCATTCAGCGTAGCGATCGAGCGACATTGAGGCGTTTATTGTCAGCGCTCCGCGAAGCGGATTTGATCAGGCCCGCAGTCACCCCGTCGCTTACGCCGCATCAAGAGATATTCGAGGCCTTCAGTCGCTATCTACAAGCGGAACGCGGCCTGGCGCCGAAGTCGATCATTCGCCACTTGCCCATGATTCGCCTATTCTTGCGTGAGGTATGCCCCGCCGGCGCCGACGATCTCAGTAAGATCAGTCAAGTGGACGTCACCCGATATGTCGAGCGCCATGCCCGGGACGGGAGCGCAGACTCGGGGAAGGCGATGTGCTGGGCGCTACGCGCATTTCTCCGATACCTTCATCATAAGGGATTGATCCCGCTTGCTCTGGCCAGCTGCGTACCCTCGATCAGGAGATGGAAGCTCGCGAGCCTGCCGACCTATCTTTCCGCGGCGCAGGTTCAGGCCGTCCTAGACGCTTGCGATCGAACGACCGTTATGGGGCGGCGGGACTACGCCATCATCATGATGCTGGCGAAGCTCGGCTTGCGGGCCGGCGAGGTCTCGACCCTCACCTTGGATGATATCGACTGGCGATCCGGCGAGATGCTCATTCGCGCCGAGGGCCGACAGCGCACCAGGATGCCGATCCCTCCAGACGTCGGCGCGGCCGTCGTTGCCTATTTACATCACGGCCGCCCGCCATCGTCGTGTCGCCACCTGTTTCTGCGCATGGTGGCGCCCACCGTCGGGTTCGCGTCCGGCTGCTCGATCACGATGATCGCCAAGACGGCTCTCAAGCGCGCCGGCATCTGTGGCTACGCTCATCAAGGCGCCCACATTTTCCGGCATAGCCTCGCGACCGAGCTTCTCCGGTCCGGCGCGACACTGTCCGAGATCGGCCAGCTGCTGCGACATGAGAGCCACGACACCACGCGAATCTATGCGAAGGTGGACATTGATGCGCTTCGAACGTTGAGCCTGCCCTGGCCGGGGGGCGTGCAATGACCGATTTACGATCCGCACTCGAGCGGTATCTCAGCATGCGCCAAGGGCTCGGATACAAGTATCAGCATCAGGCGCGACGGCTTGCAGATTTCGTCTCCTTCATGGAGACGCGCGGCGCCGCAACCATAACCGCCAAGCTGGCGTTGGAGTGGGCGACACTGCCGCCCGATCGACACGCATCTTGGGGTCTGCGGCTGACCGACGTTCGCGGTTTTGCTCGCCACGTCGCCAACATCGATCCCTCTACGGAGGCGCCGCCGATTGGCGTCCTGCCCAGACCGAAGAGGGCAAAGCCTTATATCTACAGCGACGCAGAGATCGACGCGCTGCTTGCGGCGGCGTTAGCCCTGCAGCCCGCCAACGCATTGCGCCGATGGACCTACTATTGCTTGTTTGGGCTGTACGCGGTGACGGGTATGCGGTTGTCCGAGGCGATCAACCTCGAGCGCGACGACGTCGATCTGGAAGAAGGCATATTGACGGTACGACGGACCAAGTTCGGTAAGTCGCGCCTCGTGCCCTTGCATCCAACGACCTGCGCGGTTCTTTGCAGCTACGCCAAGCGACGTGTCAACGGCGCCCGAAAATCCGGCCATGCGGCGTTCGAAAAGTGTACCAGGAGGCGCCCGAAAAGTGTGCCACAGGGCGTCATTGATGGCGCCTGGAAAGGGCCCCCGCGGGGGCCCTTTCCAGGCGCGGCGGCGGTTTGGGCTGGGTCAGGCGTTAAGGATTTCGCCGCTTGAGCTTCTCCCTTGGCATCGGAACGACTGGTTCCTGCAGTTCCGCGCGAAAGCCTGCATCCGCTTCACGCCCCCTATTCGCCGGTCACCGCCTGCCCGTTCACCAGGCTCATGGCAAGCTGATCCCAGGAAACGCGGTCGTCCCTGGTTTTGGCGACGCTTTTCGTTGACGACGAGTCGTCGAAGGGTTCACTTTCGTTCGTCTCTCGGATGCTCACCTGCACGGGTATACTCCCGCGCTTTTGTTCCAACGCTCACGACCACGCCTCGTAAGCGCAGCCGCTTGGAATGGTTTGAGACCTGCTCCTGAAAGCCGATCCCGAGGGGCCCGCCCTCATCTTTCACGCAGCTTATCCACACGGTTGCTCAGTTCATTCCTGAACTCCTTTCCGTGTGCGTCTGCAGCACACACCGCGAGAGCGGTTTAGTACCCTCACCCATAGTGCGACAGTCGGCAGCTTGCAGGCTTCAGGCCGGATTCGCGATCTGAGGTTGTGTCTGGTAGTCAGGATGAGGCCGCCAGGCCCGGGGCGTCATGGCCTGAACACCTTGATCGAGGAAAACACGATGCGCTCTTTTCAGCCGTCCCTCCTGCTTGCGCCGATCCTGATCGCCGCTGCGTGCACCTCGACTACCGGTAGTGTCGAAAATTACTCGGCAGTGGTTCAGTCGGCGACTCTGCCCATCGAAGACAGGTACGCGACCAGCCCGGATGGCGTGCGGATCCACTACCTCAGCTCCGGCTCGGGCCCCCTCGTCATCATGATCCACGGCTTCCCCGACTATTCGGGCATATGGGCCCAGCTCACGCCGGCGCTCAACGACGCGTACCGCACGGTCGCGATGGACACGCGGGGCTATAATCTCTCTGATAAGCCGAAAGGCGTCGAGAACTATGCCGTGCCGAAGCTGGTCGCCGATGTCGCTGCCGTGATCAAGGCCGAGGGGCGCGACAAGGCGATCATCATCGGCCACGATTTTGGAGCGATCATTGCGTGGAACTTTGCGTTCGATCGTCCCGAGATGCTCGACAAGCTTGTCATCCTGTCAGTGCCGCACCCCACGACCTTCGCCAATGAGCTCGCAACCAACCCGGTTCAGCTGCGCAACAGCCAGTACGCCGTGAACTTCCAGAAAGAAGGTTCGGAGAAGAACCTTACGGCCGAGGCATTTGCCGGTGGGATCAAAGACCCGGCGGAGAAGGCCAGGTATATCGAGGCGCTGAAGCGATCCGACTTTTCGGCAATGATGAATTACTACCGCGCCAACTTCCCGATCGGGATGAACGCACCCGCGCCGGGCGCACCGCCCGTCACTCACCCGCCGGTCACCGTACCCGTGCTCGTCCTCCACGGCGTCAAGGATCCATATCTGCTCGCCTCGGGTCACGCAGGCATGTGGAACTACATCACGAAGGACAGCACGCTCGTCATGATCCCCGACGCCAACCACAACGTTCATCACGACGCGCCAGAACTCGTAAATCGCACGATCCGAAACTGGCTTGATGCGCGAAAATAGCTTGGCCGTCAGCGGCCGAACCACAGCGGTCCAATTGGATCGCCAGGCCCCCGTGTCCCGGCAAAGCTGTATTCCGATGGGGCGCCAAGGTCGCCGTAACCCGGATCGAGACCGAATAGCTGACTCGCTCAATCGCCGCCGGTCACCCTGCCCCAACGAACGTGGCTCTACTTCACCCAGACGCGGCCGTTCGCGGCGAACTTGTTCGAAGATCCCTGGGGCAGTTGAGGTGCACGCCGTCCTCCCCTCCCCTTGCCAACGATGCCTAAAGTTCGATGTTGCTAGCGGATGAACTTGTCCGGTTTTTGTAGCTCACGATCTGTCCGCTTTCTGGTTCACGGATGATCCCGAGGCAAGCGGTTGGCGCCGGGGTCCGTTTTTGCCCTCAGGGGCGGGC
>Ga0172376_10005887_pt1 | contig 13504 bp, 1 predicted proteins | sample Lak35m_FD_121114 | JGI IMG/M metagenome (GOLD analysis project Ga0172376, IMG submission 121114) | Freshwater microbial communities from Kabuno Bay, South-Kivu, Congo - kab_092012_35m | ecosystem: Environmental > Aquatic > Freshwater > Lake | place: Democratic Republic of the Congo: South-Kivu...
CAAACACGCTGGGATTCCAGGTCAACAATGCCGGTGCGGGCTACACGGGTCTGCGGGTTCAGGGGATCCGGGGTGGTGCGCGCAAGCAGAGCGGTCCGGCCGTGCAGGTGCCGCGCATCGTGACGGCCCCGACGAGCGGCGCATGGCTGGTGGGTGAGACGCTGACGCTGCGGGTGGTGGCGGACAGCACGGTGCCGATGACCTACCAATGGTCGAAGGATGGACAGGCGTTGACGGGCAAGACGGAATCGACGCTGACCATCGCACCGGTGGGTTTGGGTGATTCGGGATCGTACGTGGTGAACATCCGGAACAGCGCAGGGAACACGAACGCACCCGCGGCGGTGGTCCGGGTTCTGGAGCGGGTGCCGGGGGTGTTCAACACCGGTGTGGGTCCGGATGGTGTGGTGCTGGACGACGGCGCCGGGGACGCGAACTACGCCTTCACCACGAACGCGACGGACGTGACGGTATCCACTCCGGTCGTGCACGACTCGACGATCTTCCCGATCGTGACGGGTCCGTGGCTGGCGAACTCCGCGACCTCGAAGTGGATTGGGCCGGAATTCAACACGGTGGCATCACTGGCTGGCAATTACGCCTACGTGACGGCCTTCGACCTCACCGGGTTTGATGCGTCGACGGCGGTGTTGCTGGGTGGGTGGGCGACGGACAACGACGGCTTGGACATCCGGTTGAACGATGTGAGCACGGGGCTGATGAACACGGCGCAGTTCGCAGTGTTGACGCCCTTCACGGTGACGTCCGGATTCGTGCCGGGGGTAAACAAGCTGGAGTTCATCCTGAACAACGCGGCGAACGGATACACGGCCCTGCGGGTGGATGGATTGCGGGTCGGCGCCATGCGCGCCGTCGCGGCGCCGTCGCTGAAGATCGAAGCCACGGCCAGTGGGGTTCGTGTTTCGTGGCCGGCGACGGCCACGGGCTTCGTCCTGCGGTCGGCGACCGCGCTCGCCGGCGGCTGGACCGAGGTGAACGCTCCGGTGATCGAGGTGAACGGCCAGAACACCGTGAACCTGGGAGCGACGGCCGAGACGCTGTTCTTCCGGTTGCAGAAGTAGGACCGGCAGGGTGATGCACACCGCGCCCGGGGTGACCCCCGGGCGCGGTTTTTCTTTTTGGGGTGAGGATCAGTCTGATCGGTCTGATCCGTCCGATCCGACTGATCGGACTGATCTTTAGATGGGGAGGGAGGACTTGCAGGTGGGATAGGCGGCGCAGCCCCAGAATTGGGAGCCGGCGTTGGTGCCGGAACGGGCGGTGCGAAGGAGCATGGGGGTCTGGCACTTTGGGCAGGCGGGGGACTCCGGGGGAGGATCAGACGGATCCGACTGATCCGACTGATCCGTCCGATCCGACTGATCCTTTTTGGAGCGGCGGTGGAGGCGGGCGGCGGCGAGGGATTCGGTATAGCCGCCACCTTCGATGAAGGCCTGTTCGAGCGCGCTGATCTGCTGGTCGAGAAGGTAGTTGGCCTGGTGGATGAGGCAGATGAGGGCGTTGGCCGAGAGGGCGGGATCCGTTTGGTCCAACCAAGGGCGATAGACTTCCCATCGGGCGCGGTTTCCGTCGTCGCCGGGATCGGACAGGTGCGGGTGGGAGGATTCGGAGGTTCGGTTCCAGAGGGCCTTCCGAACCGCGTGAGACTCCGGAGAGTCCGGCTTCCACAAGGGAAGCCGGTGGTGACGCAGGAAGTCCTCATAATCGAGGAGCAGTTCCTCCAGGGAAGCCCGAGCGACATTGGTCAGGTGCAGTTCCGACTTGGAACTGGTGGAGCCCATGCGATTGCCCTCGGCGATGTTCTGACGGCCGGAGCGTGCCGCCTGGACCATCTGGTCGTGGGTGCGGGAGCGGCGATCGAGATGGGCGTCGCAAAAGCGGACGGTGCCGTCGTAGATGAGGGTGGCGACCTGGAAGGAACGGAGGACACGGTACCCCCCGCCCGGCCGCAACTTGCGGGGATGCATGCCTGGGTTTTGGGCCGCGGAAGCTTTTCTGGGAGGATCAGTGCGATCAGTCCGATCAGTCTGATCGGACGGATCCGACTGATCCGACTGATCCTCCCAAAGCTGCCGCGATGGCGGCGACCGTAGGCGGGGGACCGGCGGCTGGCAAATGGGCGGGCCGGTTGGCCGCCCGGCTTGCTCAGGAGCGCGGGGTCTTCCGGCGCTTGTTGTCGGGGGCGGCGGGGGGCGGCTCCGGGGGGAGGATGGGGTCGACGATCGCGCGCTGGAGTTCGTCGCGCTTGATCTCCTTGTGGAAGCGGGAGCTGCGGATGATCTCCTGGGTGATGCGCTGGGGATCCTCGAGGGGAACCTTCTCCTGGTTGTTGGCGAGCACGAGCGGGGTCAGGAAGATGAGCAGTTCCTTGCGCTCACGTGTGGACTTGGTGGAGCGGAAGAGGGCCCCGACATACGGGATGTCTCCCAGCACGGGCATCTTCTTCACGCGCTTGTCGTCGGTGGTGGAGATGAGGCCGCCGATGATGATCGTCTGGCCGGACTGGACCGAGGCGGTGGTGTTGGCGCGGCGCTGGTTGATGATGGGGACGGTGGCGGAGGAGTTGATCTCCACGGTGGAGGAGGAGATGGCGGAGTTGGTGGTGCCGAGCTCCATCTTGACGAAGCCGTCGGGGGAGATCTTGGGGGTGACGGTGAGGTTCACGCCGACGTCCTCGTAGCGGAAGGAGTTGATGGTGTCGCCCTGGGGGGTGACGCGGGAGTCGGTGATGAGCGGAATGCGCGAGCCGATGTTGATCGTGGCCGGCTTGTTGTCGGCGGTGACGATCTGGGGACGGGAGAGGACCTCGAGGCGTCCATCGGTGCGAAGGGCGCGGAGCAGGAAGTTGAAGTCGGTGCCGGAGACGGCGGTGGAATATCCGCCGAGGGACTTGAGCTGGTTGGCGACGCCGAAGTCGGTGCCGATGCCGTAGTTCACATCGCCCTTGGATCCGCCGTGATTCCATTCGATGCCGAGTTCGCCGAGGGAATCGAGGGTGATCTCGGCGAGGAGGACCTGGATGAGGACCTGGGGCTGGGCGGTGTCGAGTTCCTCGATGATGGAGCGGACCTGCTCGAAGTAACGTCGGTTGGCCGAGACGAGGAGCGTGTTCGAGGTCTGTTCGGCGACGACGGCGACCTCGCGCTCGAGCATGCGCTGGGCGGTACCGATGGCGTCGGCGCCGAGGACCTGAACGAGGCGCTGGCGTTCCTGGTCGAGGAAGTTACGGATGGCGGTCGCGACCTCGGGCGCCTGGGAATTGCGGAGTCGGATGACCTCGGAGGTGCGTTCCGCGGCGGGGCTGGAGTCGAGGGACTCGATGATCTGGGAGACGAGGGCGACGTAGTGGTCGGTACCGCCGATGAGGAGCGAGTTGGTGCGCGGATCGACGGTGACGGTGAGGGCGTTCTGTTCGGCAGTGCCGAGGGTGACGGAGGCGACGGATTCCTCGCCGGCCCCATTGGTGCCATCCGTGGCGCGGACGAGGGTGTACTGGACGGAGCGCTGCGTGCCGTTGCCCGGAGCCGTGGTCATGCGGAAGAGCTGCGTGAGCAGGTCGGCCATCTGGCGGGCGTCGGCGTTCTGAAGGGAGAAGACGCGGATCTTGGCCTGCTGGGGCGAGGAGGCGTCGAGGCGGTGGATGATCTGGTCGAGGAGGCCCATGTACTCGATGGGGCCGGACACGATGAGGGAGTTCATGCGGATGTCCGGCGTGATGACGACCGCCTCCTTGAGGGCGGCGGTGACGAGTTCCTGGCCTTCCTCGGTGCGGGTGATGAACTGGAGGAGGGACTGCGCGTTGGGATTCTGCTCGGTGAGCGGGGTGGGCTTCGTGTTGAGCGCCTGCGTCAGGATGGTGGACAGCGTCTCGGCGCGGGCGTGTTCGAGCGGGAACACACGGATCTCGGCCACGCGGGCGACCTGGTCGGTGTCGAGTTGCTTGACGAGTTCGCCGATGCGCCGGGCGTCGACCTCGCCGCAGGAGACGACGAGGGCATTGATACGTTCGTCGGCGTTGACCGTGACCGGGAGGATCTGGTTTGGGGTGTTCTCACGGAAGAGGCCCTGGACGGTGGTGGCGACGCGCCGGGCGTCGGCCTTGGAGAGGGGGAAGACGTGGATGGCGAGACCGGTCTCGGTGGGCTCGGCGTCGAGCTGCTGGATGAGCGAGGCAACCGTGTCGAGGTCATCAACCGTGGCACCCACGAGGAGGGCGTTGACCCAGGCGTCGGCGACGATGGTGATGGGGTCGATGGGCTCGCCCTTCACCTTGGGTGGGCGGTTGGCGACGATGGATTGGAGGACGGTCTGGAGCTTGGTGGCGGTGGCCTTCTGGAGCGGGAAGACGCGGAAGTTCAGGCGGGAGAACGTGCCTTCACCGTCGAGCTGTGGAAGGAGGCGATCGACGAGGTCGAAGGCTTCCTTGCCGCCGGTGACGAGGAGGGAGTTGACGCGGTCATCGGGGATGACAGCGACCGGGAGGGCGCGTTCGTTGGCGTTGACGGCGATGGCGTCGGCGGTGCGCTTGGAGCGGAAGAACTGTTCGAGGATGGTGGCCAGCGACGAGGCGCGCGCGTGGCGGAGTTGGTAGAGCTTCACGTCGGCCGTGGCGGCGAGGTCCTTGGTGTCGATCTTCTGGATGACGCCCTTGACGATGTTGAGGTTCTCGGGCGAGGCCGAGACGATGAGCGTGTTGGAGCGTGGATCGACGGAGACGGAGAGGATGTTCTCGGGAGCGTTGCGGCCGCGGGGGGCCGTGGTGGGCATGCCGGGACGGTAGAGGCCCTGGTCGACGAGGGAGCGGATGATGGTGGCGACGCGCTGGGCGTCGGCGAACTGGAGGGTGAACATCTCGAAGACGCCGCCGGGGATGGTGGGCTGGGCGTCGATCTGGGCGACGAGGCCCTGGATCAGTTCGAGGTTCTCCTTCGAGGCGGAAATGATGAGGGCGTTGTTGAGGGGATCCGGCTGCACCTCGATCTGCTGGGACGGGAGGGGCTGCTGGCCGGGCAAGGTCATCGCGCGCATGCGGGCGGCGAAGATGCCTTCAAGGAGCGGGGCAACACGGCCGGAGTCGTTGTTCTTGAGCGGAATGACCGTGAGCGTGAGGGCCGGGTTCTCGAGCTTGGCGTCGAGCTTGGCGAGGAGTTCGTCGAGAGTCTTGTTGTCATCCTGGGAAGCGGCGACGAGGAGGGCGTTCGCGCGGGTATCGGGGATGATGATGGGCTTCTGGCGCTTGATGTCGGTGGAGGTCGCGGCGGCGTAGCGTTGTTCGAAGAGGCCGGAAAGGGTCGTGGCCAGGACACGGGCATCGGCATGCACGACCGGGATGATGCGGATGCGGCCGGAGAGCGCGGGGCTGGCGGCGTCGAGCTGCTTGGCGAGGGATTCGACGAGGTCAAAGCCTTCCTTGCCGCCCCCGACGAGGAGGGCGTTGGACCGTGTGTCGGGGATGATGATGACCTTGAGGGCATCGGCGGCACCGGCGTTGAGGGTGGCGCGCTGGGTGACGCGGGCGTCCATCAGCCGCTGGAGGGTGGCGGAGACGACGGAGGCGTCGGCGTGTTCGAGGTTGATGAGGCGGATCTCGCGGAGGTCGAACGGGAGCTTCTGGTCCAGCTTCTGGACGAGGCCTTCGAGGATGCCGAAGGCGTGGGAGTTGCCGGCGACGATGAGCGACGAGGAACGGGCGTCGACCGTGATGATGGGACGATCCTCGGGACGGGTGTTCTGGCCGCGTTGGCCGTTGAAGAGGTCGTTGAGGATCTTCTGGACGGCGCTGGGGTCGGCGTTGACGAGCGGATAGACCCGGACGCTTTCGAGGCCGGAGGCGGCGGGGATGTCGAGCTGGCTGATGACCTCCTCGATCAGGGGCAGCATGTCGGTGCGGGCCGCGACGATGAGGATGTTGGAGAGGCTATCGGCCTGCAGGGTGAGGGCGGCGCGGGCCTTGGCGGTCTCGCTGGTCTTCGAGGGATCGCCTCCTTCGCGAAGCGTGCGGAGCCGGGTGATCTGCGTCGCGAGGCCTTCGGTACCGGGGACGCTGGGGCCCTCGGTGAACACGGACTGCAGGAGCGGGACGAGGCGCAGGGCGGAGGCGTGCTTGAGGCGGAAGAGGCGGACGTCCGTGACGAAGCGTTCGAGGGGTTGGTCGAGGTCGGCGATGACCTTCATCGCGAGGTCGATGGTCTCGGGCTGGCCGGCGAGGACGAGGGTGTTCGAGCGGGCGTCGGTGGCGACGTTGAGCGGGTGGACGAGGGCCTTGCCCTGGTCGGACTGAGGTTCGGCGCCCGTGGTGCCGCCGGGGCCGGCGGCAAGGCGGACGCCCTGGGTGAAGATGGTGGTGAGTGTCTGGGAGACCGTGGTGGCATCGGCGTGGACGAGGCGGACGAATCGCACACGGACGCCATCGACGATGGCGGGGGTATCGAGGACGTCGATGATGGCGGCGAGGGCGGTGAGGTTGTCCGGAGTGGACGTCACCATGAGACGGTTGCCACCGGCGCCGGCGGGATCCGGGCTGATGCGGATGGGCTGGGTGAGATCGAGCGTGACGGGCTTGTCGTCGGCGGTGCGGACGTTGAGGCGGCGGATCTGTTCCTGGAGTTCGCGGGCCTCGGGAGTGGATTCGCCCTGGGGGCCGGGCTTGAGGAGGTTCTGGAGGGCCACGGCGAGCTGCGCGGCGGAGGCGCGCTTGAGGGGGAAGATCCGAACGTCGGCCTCGATGCTCTTCGCGGGTTGGTCGATGGATTCGATCATCTTGCCGACCTGGGCAATGACGCCTTCGCGGGCAACGATGAGGAGGCCACGGTCGCGAGGCGAGACGGTGACGGTGACGGGATCACCGGGTCGGGTGACGTTGAGCTGGGCGACCATCTGTTGGATGAGCGGGAGGGCCTTCTCGGGCTGGGCGTGCTGGAGGGGGAAGACCTTGAAGGAGACCTGGGCGGTTTCGCCGGCGGCGTCGAGCTGCTTGATGAGCGATTCGAGCAGGGCGAAATCGGTGGGGCGGGCGCGGACGACGATGGAGCGCGTGCGGGGTTCGGCGACGACGGTGATCTTGGGCTGCTGGTTGATCACGCGCGGCGGTTGGCCGGGCTGCTGGGGCGGGAGCTGCACGGGCTCCTGCTTGAGGACGTCTGACAGGGTGCGCGCGACGAGGACGGGGTCGGCGTCCTTGAGGGGGAAGATGCGGAACTCGGCTTCGTTGCCGTAGAAGTTGAAGGAGAGATCGGAAATCAGGCGTTCGACCTGGTCGAGGTCGGTGACCGGACCGGCGAGGATGAGGGCGTTGGCCTCGCGATCGATGGCGATGGCGACGTCGGTGGGATTGTTGGTCGCGCCAGGCTCGGGCGGGGTGATCTTCTCGACGATCTTGAGCGGCGTGCGTGCGGTCTGGGGGTAGATGTTCTCGAGGAGGCGAGCCATCTGTTCCGCGGCGACGCGGTCGAGGGCGCGAAGGCGGACCTGGTAGGAGGATTCCTTCCCCTGCTCGTCGAGCCGGGAGACGAGATCCTGGATCTGCGCGAGGTCGGACTTGCGGCCGATGATGGTGAGCGAGTTGTTGGTGAGGTCGGGTTCGACGACCGGACGATCCTTGCGGGCGCGGTCGATGAAGAGGGAATCGATCTGGTCAGCGACGTCGAAGGCGCGGGCCTTCTTGAGCCAGATGAACTCGACATCGCGGTCGGCGCGTTCGGGAGCCTTGTCGAGGGTGGGAAGGATCTTCTCGACGACGGCGAAGTGGTCGGCGGTGCCGGTGATGATGAGGGAATTGGAGCGGTCATCGATGGTGACGGAGGCGCCACCGCGGTTGCCGCCGCCTTCACCGCCACCGGAAAACTCGCCACCGCCACCGCCACCGCCAGCGCGGAAGAAGCGGCGACGGGAGACGGTCTGGAGGAGTTGCTGGATGATGGCGGAGACTTCCTTGGCGGTGCCGTTCTCGAGCTTGTAGACGCGGACCTCGATCTCGGTGGACGCGCCTTCGGCATCGAGATCGCGGACGATCTTGAGGACGTCCTGGACAGCGTTGGTGGGACCGTTGAGAAGGATGGAGTTTGCTCCGAGGACGGGCGTGATGGAGACGCGGGAGGCAGGATTGTAGTTGGGGCGGTTGGTGATGACGCGGTTGACGGCGGAGGCGATCTCCTCGGCGCGGCCCTTGGTCAGGCGGACAGACTGGACGAGGGAGCCCGCGGCGGCGTCGGGAATCTCGAGGTTCTCGACGATGAGGGTGATGGCGTTGAGCTGGGATTCGGTGCCGGCGATGACGAGCTGGTTGGAGGCGTTGTCGTCGAGGATGAGGGCTTCGCCGTTGCCGAGCTCGGGGTTGGAACGGGCCTGGTCCTGGAAGAGCTGCTTCACGCGGGGACCGAGTTCGGAGGCGCGGCGTTCGCGGAGCGGCAGAACGCGCATGGAACGGGTGGCGTTGTTGCCGAGGGACTGGTCGAGCTGCTCGATGATCGCGGTGGCGGCCTGGAGTTCCTTGGGATCGCCGGTGGTGATGAGCGTGCGGGTCTTGGAATCGACGGTCACGGAGACGCGCTTCTGCGGGCGGCCAAAGGCGTCGTAGCGGACGAGGGCGGTGGAGAGGATCTCGGCGACCTTGTCGGGATCAGCCGACTTGAGTTTGACGATGCGGGTCGAAGCGGACTGTGCGGAGACCTTGTCGAGCTTGCGGATGATGTCCTCGACGAGGGCGAGCTCGTTGGTAGCGGCCGTGACGATGAGGCGGTTGGCGCCGGTGTCGGGGAGGATGAGGGTGTCGGCGGCGGGAGCGCCGGGACGGGTCTTGGCCTGCTCGGTGTAGAGGGTACGGACGGTGGTGGCGAGTTCGGCGGCGTTGGCGGTGGCGAGGTCGATGACGCGGGTCTCGCGGGGCTGGAGGGCGGAGTCATTGCCGCGGAGCTGGGTGATGATCCGTTCGATCTCGGCGAGGTGGTTGGTGCGTGCGGTGACGATGAGCCGCGCGTTCTTCACGTCGGGCACGAAGACGGCGTCGGGGCGGTCCGTGGGGTTGTTGGTGGACCGGACCTGATAGAGCTGCTGGACGAGGGGCTGGAGGCGGGTGAGTTCCTCCGCGGAACCGAGCTCGATGAAGCGGGTCTCGCGGGCGGCGGTGGCGCCCTGGGCGGCCTGGAGGTCAGAGACGATCTTCTCGACGACGGAGAGCTGTTCGTCGGAACCGGCGAGGATCAGCTGGTTGGAGTCCGGGTCGTCGAGGATCAGGAGTTCGGCGGTGCCGAGTTCGGGCTGGGCCTGGACGCGATCGGAGTAGAGCTGGCGGACGCGGGGGATGATGGTGGAGGCACGCCCCTGGGTGAGGGTCATGACCTTCATGCGACGTTCGGACTGGGTGCCGAGGGACTGGTCGAGCTGGTCGATGATGGAGGAGACGCCCTGGAGTTCCTTGGGATCGCCGGTGACGATGAGGGTGCGGGTCTTGGTGTCGACGGAGACCGCGACGCGCTTTTGCGGGCGGCCGTAGGCATCGAAGCGGACGAGCGTGGAAGTGAGGATCTCGGCGACCTTGGAGGGTTCGGCGGACTTGATCTTGAAGACGCGGGTGGAGGCGGACTGGTTGCCGACCTTGTCGAGCTTGCGGACGAGATCCTCGACGATGGCGAGTTCGTTGGTGGCGGCGGTGATGATGAGGCGATTCGCGCCGGAGTCCGGGAGGATGAGGGTGTCGGTGGCGGGAGCACCGGGGCGGTTGCGGGCCTGTTCCTGGTAAAGGGTGCGGACGGTGGTGGCGAGCTCTGCGGCGTTGGCGGTGGTCAGATCGAGGATGACGGTCTCGCGCGGCTGGGCGGTGGCGTTGTTGCCTCGGAGCTGGGTCAGGATGGAATCGATCTCGGCGAGGTGGTTGGTGCGGCCGGTGATGATGAGGCGGGCGTTGCGGGCATCAGGAACGAAGACGGCGTCGGCGGGGTCGGATGGGTTATTCTTGGAGCGGTCCTGATAGAGCTGCTGGACGAGGGGCTGGAGGCGGGAGAGTTCCTCGGCGGAGGAGAACTCGAGGATGCGCGTCTCGCGTGCGGAGCGTGCGGTCTGGGCAGACTGTAGGTCGGCGACGATCTGTTCGACGGCGGCGATCTGGGGCTCGGATCCGGCAAGAATGAGCTGGTTGGATTCGGAATCCTCGATGATGAGGATCTCGTCGGTGCCGAGATCGGGCTGGGATTTGACGCGGTCGGCGTAGATCTGGCGGACCTTGGGGGAGAGGGTGGAGGCGCGGCCCTGGGTGAGGGTGACGACCTTCATGCGGCGGTCGGAGGAGGTGCCGAGGGACTGGTCGAGCTGCTCGATGATCAGGGAGACGCCCTGCAGTTCCTTGGGATCGCCGGTGACGATGAGGGTGCGGGTCTTGGCGTCGACAGAAACGGTGGTGCGCTTCTGGGGACGACCGTAGGCGTCGTAACGGACGAGGGCCGTGGTGAGGATCTCGGCGACCTTGGAAGGTTCGGCGGACTTGATCTTGAAGACGCGGGTGGACGCGGACTGGTTGGAGACTTTGTCGAGCTTGCGGACGATGTCCTCGATGGAGGCGAGCTCGTTGGTCTCGCCGACGAGGATGAGGCGGTTGGCGCCGGCGTCGGGGGTGATGAGGGTGTCGGGCGTGGCAGTGCCGAAGCGGGACTTGGCCTGCTCGAGGTACAGGGTGCGGACGGTGGAAGCGAGTTCGACGGCGGAGGCGGTGGTGAGGTCGAGGATGCGGGTCTCGCGGGCGGACGAGGAAGAGGAGGACTTGGAGGTGCCGACCTGCTGGAGGATGGCCTCGATCTGCTTCAGGTGATCGGGCTTGCCGGTGAGGATCAGGCGGCCGGAGCGGGGATCGGGGAGGACCTGGGCGTCGGCGGGATCGGATTCGGAGCGTTCCTTCCACTGGTCCTGATAGAGCTGTTGGACGAGGGGCGCGAGGCGTTGGGCATCGGAGACGGAGCCGACATCGACGGTGCGGGTTTCGCGGGTGGGAGCGGCGGTGCCGACGTTGCCCTGGAGACGTTCGATGACGGCGGCGATGTTGGTCATCTGGTCCGTGCGGGCGGAGACGATGATGCGGCCGGTACGCGAATCCGTGATGAACTGGGCATCGGCCGTGCCGAGCTCGGGGTTTCCGTTGAGCTGGTCGCGATAGAGTTGCTGGGCGAGCGGGAGGATGCGGTTGGCCTCGGAAACGCGGCCGAGATCGAAGACTCGGGTTTCGCGGGCGGGCCGAACGGGAGCGGCGAGTGTCTCGACGATCTGCTTGATGGAGGCGGCCTGTTCGGGCGTGCCCTGGACGAGGAGGCGAGCGCCGGTGGGATCGGCGTAGAGGGTGGCGGGCTTGAGGGTCTTGCCGGCGGCCTGCTCGGAGTAGATGGACTGGACGCGGGGGAGGATCTCGGCGGCGGTGACGTTCTTGAGGTCGATGGGATGGAGTTCCCGATTGCCCTGCTCGGGCTTGGTGTCGAGGGAAGTGACGACCTGCTCGACCTGCGCCATGAGGTTGGCCGGGGCGGTGACGATGATCCGCTTGGACGCTGGCTCCGGGGTGATGGAGATGGGGTTGACGGTGGCGCGGGGGTTCTGTGCGACGAACACCTTGTTGGCGAGCGTCGCGATGGTGTCGGGGTCGCCCTTGATGTCGAAGATGCGGAGGATGCGTTCGCGGGAGCCGGGAGTGGAGGCGGACCCGCCGGAGTCGTTGTCGAGTTTCTCGATGACGGATTCGGCGTCCTGGAGGTCGGCGCGGGTGCCGGAGACGACGAGCGAATTGGACTTCTCGTCGGCGGTGACGGTGACGCGGCGGATGGGGTTTCCGCGGGCGTCGTAGCGCATCATCGCGGAGGAAACGATGGGCGCCATCATGACGGCGTCGGACTGGTTGAGCTTGAAGACACGGGCGCCGGGAGCCTGCTGCGGGGCGTTGTCCAAGCGGGTGAGGAGGGAGGCGACCTGTTCGATCTCCTCGCGGGGACCGGTGACGAGGATGCGGTTGCCGGCGGGGTCGGCGGTGATCTTGGTGGTGGAGACGAACTCGGGGCCGTGTTGATCGCGGAGGAGTTCGGTGAACAGGGTGTTGAGGATGGGAGTGACGGAGGAGGCGTCGGAGGACTTGAGGTCGAGGATGCGGAATTCGCGGGGGCCGGCGTCGTTGCGCGTGTCGAGCTGCTGGATGATCTGGCCGGCCTGGTCGACGGCGGCCTTGTCACCGGAGACGACGAGGGAGTTGGAGCGTGTGTCGAGGATGACGCGGACGAGCTGGCCCTGGGCGTTGACGGACTTCTCGATGAGGGAGGCGAGTTCGGAAGCGGAGGCGGTGCGGAGACGGAAGACGCGGGTTTCCTCCTTGGTGCCCTTGCGGTCGTTGGGATCGAGCTGGCGGATGATGGTTTCGACGCGGGCGATTTCCTTGTCGGAACCGGAGACCATGAGGCGGTTGAGCTTGGTCTCGGCGAAGACGGTGGCGGGTCCACCGGCGGGCTCTGGGAGACCCTTGATCTGTTCGGCGTAGAGCTGCTGGACCAGGGGCGCGAGTTCGGCGGCCTGGCGTGAGGCGAGTTCGACGGCCTTGAAGGAACGGGGAGCCGCGGCGGCGGGGGAGGTGTCGAACTGGCGGACGAGGCTGCGGATCCGTTCGATGTCATTGGTCCCGGCGAGGGCGAGGATCTGCTTGCCGGTGGGATCGGGAATGAGCGTGGGGGCCTCGGTGTTGGGCGTGCGGAGCTGGCCGAGGAGTTGGGTGACGAGGGGGATGACCTCGGAGGCGGGCTTGGTGGAAAGTGGGATGATGGTCAGGTCGCGGCGGTTGGCCTCCGGAGCAGTGTCGACGATGGAAACGATCTGTTCGATCTCGCGGAGTTGATCGTCGGTCGCCGTGATGAGGAGACGGTTGTTGGGGGCGTCAGCGACGAGGGACGGCTTGGGGATCGAATTGAAGCGGCGGTCATTCAGGCGCTCGTTGAGGAGGGACTGGATGGACGGGAGGGCGACATCGGGCCGGGTGTTGGCGAGGGTGACGACCTTGAGCTTGCGGGGCTGGGGGTCGGACTTCTCGGCGCGGAGCTGGCGGACGAGTCCTTCGATGCGGGTGAGGTGCTCCTCGGAAGCGGTGACGATGAGGCGGCCGGAGTCCGGATCGGTGATGATGCGGGCATGGGCGGCGGTGGAGGACGTGCCGGTGGTGGTCTGGGCGCGGTAGAGCTGTTCGACGAGCGGGAGGAGACGCTTGGCTTCCTCGGGGGAACCGACCTCGATGAAGCGTGTCTGGAGGGCGACGGGCTGGGTTGAGCCGGTCTCGAGCTGGGAGACGATGTCGGCGGCGATCTGGACATCGTTCATGGTGCCGGAGACCACGACCGACTGGGAGGCGCCGTCGACGGAGATGGAGGCGGTCGTGGAGGGCGATCCATTGGGAGCCCGTCGCGTGAGGGCCTGGGTGAGGATGGAGGCGACGTTGGTGACCTCACCGGAGCGCGGACGGAAGATGCGGGTGAGC
>Ga0172376_10005890_pt1 | contig 13503 bp, 15 predicted proteins | sample Lak35m_FD_121114 | JGI IMG/M metagenome (GOLD analysis project Ga0172376, IMG submission 121114) | Freshwater microbial communities from Kabuno Bay, South-Kivu, Congo - kab_092012_35m | ecosystem: Environmental > Aquatic > Freshwater > Lake | place: Democratic Republic of the Congo: South-Kivu...
GAGCAACAGTCATTTGTCTATCATTTATTACGTCTGGGTTGACAAGCTAGCTATTTATAAAAACAAAGTTTTTCTAAATTTCTCAAAAGAGAAAATCAGAAACAATTAAAATAGCTGCTAACAGTCAAAGAACTGCAATAGTTAGTTTCAGATTGTTAACTGTCTAAAAGATAAAAGATAATTACTCAATAACTGGAGATAACAGTATTATGTACGACGCATTTGCAAAGGTAGTATCCCAAGCTGATTCCAGAGGCGCTTATATCAGTGCTTCTCAAATTGATGCTCTTAGCGCTATGGTTGCTGATGGTAACAAGCGTTTGGACTCCGTAAACCGCATCACCAGCAACTCTTCTGCAATCGTAGCTAATGCTGCTCGCGCTTTGTTCGCTGAACAGCCTGCTTTGATCGCTCCTGGTGGAAATGCATACACCAGCCGTCGTATGGCAGCTTGCTTGCGCGACATGGAAATCATCTTGCGCTATGTTACCTATGCAATCTACTCTGGCGATGCAAGCATCTTGGAAGATCGTTGCCTCAATGGTTTGAGAGAAACATACTTGGCTCTTGGTACTCCTGGTTCTTCTGTTGCAGTTGGTGTTGGCAAAATGAAGGATGCAGCGATCGCAATTGCTAACGATTCTAACGGTATAACCCGTGGTGATTGTTCTGCTCTTATGAGTGAAATTGGTAGCTACTTCGACAAGGCTGCTGCTGCTGTTGCTTAGTTTTTAGTACCTTAGTCTGGGCTTTTTATTAACTGGACTAATGACTAAATAATTTAATTTTTTTGATTTCATTCCATTGGTTCTGACTGAATTAATGAATTTTTCATCAGATCACATTTACCTTAACAAGATTATTTTGGAGAACATTTCACAATGAAAACCCCTTTAACCGAAGCAGTATCCGCCGCCGATTCTCAAGGCCGTTTCCTCAGCTCTACCGAAACCCAAGTTGCTTTTGGTCGTTTCCGTCAAGCAACTGCTGGTCTAGCTGCCGCTAAAGCTTTGAGCGAAAAGGCTGACTCTTTGGCTTCTGGTGCAGCTAACGCTGTATACAGCAAGTTCCCTTACACCACCTCCATGACTGGTGCTAACTACGCTTCTACCCAAGTTGGTAAAAACAAGTGTGTACGTGACATCGGCTACTACATCCGTATGGTTACATACTGCTGTGTAGTTGGTGGTACAGGCCCAATGGATGATTACTTGGTTGCTGGTATTGCTGAAATCAACCGCACCTTTGATCTTTCTCCTAGCTGGTACGTTGAAGCTCTCAAGTATGTTAAGTCTAACCACGGTTTGTCTGGAGACTCTGCTGTTGAAGCAAACTCCTACATCGACTATGCAATTAATGCACTTAGCTAATTTTTTCTAAGAAACAAAAAGCACCCCGATGGGGTGCTTTTTGTTTTCAAGTCAAGTATAAAAGGCGGCGCGAAGCGCTGCCTTTTATGCTTGTGAAGTACAAGGCACATTAAAATCATCAGAATTATGAACGAAGAAACTGGTATTCCCGACGATAATTTATTAACTATTGAACAGGCGATCGCGAATCTCCAAAGTGAAGACTTAGGATTACGAGTTTACGCAGCTTGGTGGTTGGGAAGGTTTCGGGTGAATGTACCAGAAGCGATCGATCTTTTAATTGCAGCTTTAGCCGACGAAGCCGATCGCACTGAGGCTGGAGGCTATCCATTACGACGCAATGCAGCGAGAGCATTAGGGAAATTAGGTGATCGTCGTGCTGTACCAGCTTTAATCACATCTTTGGAATGCGATGACTTTTATGTACGCGAAGCTGTGGCTCAATCATTAGAAATGTTGGGTGAGGATTCCTGCCTACCTTACCTGATCGAGTTAATCAAAAATCCTAACTTTGAAGCTAGTGTTGACTCAGAACCAGAACATCCTTACGATGCATTTCTCGAAGCATTGGGAACCCTAGGTGCTGTCAAAGCGATTCCTCATATTTTGCCATTTTTAGATCATCCAATTCCTAAGGTACAATATGCGGCGGCTAGAGCGATGTATCAGCTTTCAGAGCCTGGGGTTGCCGATCAATATGGCGATCGCTTAGTTGCGGCTCTTGCCAATGATGACTTACAACTACGACGTACAGTTCTTTCGGACTTGGGGGCAATTGGTTATTTATCAGCAGCAGAAGCGATCGGTAATACGATGGCTGCGAATAGTCTTAAGTTAATTTCTCTTAAAGGGTTGTTAGAAAAACAGATAGTTTTAGCGATTCCACCCGATTTAACTGATGGCGCAATTAGAGTCATGGCATTGATGGATGAGTTGTTATAACTGTATTACCCAAGAATAGAAAGTGGCGCTTCGCGCCACTTTCTATTCTTATTTTTTCATGATGCAATTAACATGAATTCGATATAGACATTTGCGCCGCGCTTCGCGCGGCGCAAATGACGCAAAAGCGTTTGTCGAATTGCCGTTGCAATCAGCAATTCTCATTATACAAATCGATTTTTTGAAAGCCCGCCGTTGGCGAGCTTTTAAAAAACCGATTTTGGTGTTTCCAGCGCCTTCGGCGCTGAAAACACCAAAATCGGTTTCATAATGAGAATTGCTACGTTGCAATTAGAGTTTTGGTACTGATGGATGATTTGTTGTAGAGTAGAGGAGCGCAAAGAGCTTCTCTAACCTATCTATATGAATGATCGCCTTTCCAAACTTATCCAAGCTGTAGAGGAAGCAGATTCTTCCAAGTTATTGCTCGAAGCAGTGCAAAATCTGGCGGCGGCAAACTTAGAAGGTGCTATTCCCATATTGATTGAGGCGCTAAGTTATAACAATCCAGGAGCCGCAGTTGCATCTGTGGATGGATTGATATTGCTGGGAAGTGCGGCTGTACCACCTTTGCTCGAACTTCTAGACATGCACAATTACACAGCACGCGCATGGGCAATTCGAGCTTTAGCAGGGATTGGTGATCCAAGAGGTTTAGTAACTTTACTAGGTGTGGCAACTGCGGACTTTGCGATGAGTGTACGCCGTGCTGCCGTTAAGGGTTTAGGTACAATGAAATGGCATTGGTTCCCTGATGAACTAAGGGAAATCGCCCAAGAAGAAGCCTTAGATGCCTTACTATTTGTAGCGCAGCAGGATGAAGAATGGGTGGTACGCTATGCCTCAGTAGTAGGCTTGCAGTCTTTAGCGATCGCGATCGCTGAGACTCATCCTACTTGGCTAGCAGAAATTCAAACTCAGTTTAATTTAATGTCTTGCAATGATGAAGTTCTCGCAATTCGGGGGCGGGTTTGGCTAGCGCAACAGAAGCTTCAGCAAAAAATTGAACAACTTAAATCTGATAGTTTTCATCAGACTATAAAAACAGCAGAAACTGAAGAGAAAAAATCACCACTTACTTCCAATGATTGGCAAGATATTCTCAATCAACTCTATGAAATTAAGCGACAAGAGCGCATTAATCCTGGCAACGAAGGAGATCCGCGCAGATTTCAGCAACTAGCAGCAGCGATCGCCAAGACAAATAATTAATCCCAAAACACAAAATGGTGTGCAGCCTGTTGAGGCTTTAAGTAGTACAGAAGAAATTTTGAAAGCGGCGCTTCGCGCCGCTTTCAAAATTTCTTCTGGGTTTTAATTTAGCGCAAAGCGCTGTAGCAATTTTGTGCTTTGGGATAAGGTCAGTAATCCTCAAGGAATTTCTTCACGTTTTTCTCTAAAACCTAGCTCAATTAAAGCCTTACGGATTTTTGCTTTAGAAGGCTGAACCTTAGGCATGGCTAAATTAAGCTCTCTTGATGTTTCCAACATTTGCCTAATTAAAATGTCCAGTAAGTTATCATCTACATCTTCAGGAACCTGCTCAATTCTGCCCTGATAAGCCAAGGTATACAGCTCTAAATGATGCTTGCCCATGATTTTTGCTAGTTTTCGCAATGTTTCAGGTGTGGGGCAAGTTCCTTTAAAGCAAGCACCACGTAGCCTTGGTTGTGGCACACCAGCCAACTCAGCAAGATGGTTCATACTAATGTCTTGTTCTTCTAGGTACTGAAGAACGTATAGCCCTAGCGGTGAGCAATCTTCGTTTTTGACTTGTAACCTTGGTGGCATCTTTTACTATCAACAATTTTTGTTAGATTTTGGAGAAAGGAGATTAATCTAACATCACTGAATGATTTTATACCAATTATAGCGATCGCCTATACAAGGGTGAAGCGTAATAGCAATGCTCTGTATATAGCAATGTAAGTTTTGCTTGGGACAAAAGTAAGTGGCGGCGCTTCGCCGCCACTTACTTCTTGGGTTTTGAATAGCCATATCGCTACTATTACTTGTTTTATGATAAAATATTGCTATATGGTGATATAGTCAATTAAAGAATTCAACCAGACAAATACTATGGTCACACAATTAAATCTATCTCAATTATCAGAAATTGGGGCGCTAGAGTTAAGCCATAAGTTAAATTTGCAGCAAGTTATCCTAATAGATGTCCGTGAATCAAGTGAGTATGCAGGGGAGCATATTACAGGCTCCATTTCCCTTCCACTGTCAACTTTTGAGCCAAACCAAGTAGCCCAATTTGGAGATCAGTCCCTAGTTCTCTGTTGTCAGTCGGGGATGCGTTCTTCTAGGGCTTCTCAGCAACTATTGAACTGTGGATTTAACAATATTTCTCAACTCAAAGGTGGTTTGTCAAGTTGGAAAGCTGCGGGATTCAAGACAAATACAACTCAAAGTGCACCGATTAGCTTATTTCGTCAAGTTCAGATTGTGGCGGGTTCCTTAGTAGCGATAGGAACGGGCTTAGGTGTATTGATATCTCCTTGGTTCTTACTGTTGAGTGGGTTTGTTGGCTGTGGTTTAGTCTTTGCAGGTGTTACCAATACCTGCGCGATGGGTCAACTCTTAGCAAAACTTCCTTATAACCGTTAGGGTAAGTGGATCTTCAACCATCTTGACCTCTAGATCTGCCAAAATTAACACCATGAAACCAATTCGTATTTTCTATTTCTCGGATGTTCTTTGTATTTGGGCTTACATTGCTCAAATTCGGTTAGAAGAACTAAAGCTCGCCTTCCCTGACAACATTGAGATTGAGTATCACTTTGTGTCTGTCTTTGGGAATGCCCATGAAAAACTAGAGAAGGGATGGCGCGATCGCGGAGGATTAACAGGTTATAGCAATCACGTTAAAGAGACAGCAAGTAAGTTTGAGCATATTTCTGTTCATCCTGATGTTTGGACTCAAGAGATTCCTGCTTCTTCACTGTCAGCACATTTATTTCTGCGTGCTGTGCAATTGCTAGAAGTGAAAGGATTAGTACCAGAATCAGACAAAGTACTAGAAAAGACAACTTGGGCATTTCGCGAAGCATTTTTTACTCAACTTGCCAACATCAGCGATCGCCATATCCAGTTTGAAATTGCCAAAAAACTCAAATTACCGAAAAAAGCAATTCAATCCATTATTGATAGCGGTGAAGCCTATGCCAGTCTGTTTAAAGATATGGAATTAGTGAAAGAGCATAATGTCACCGTCAGTCCTACTCTCATTTTTAATGAAGGCAGACAAAGACTCAATGGCAACGTTGGTTATCGAGTGATTGAAGCCAATATTCGTGAGTTACTGCACAATCCTGCTAGTGAGCATTCTTGGTGTTAACCTTCATCACCAAGATAAGCCTCAATCACAGCCCGATCGCTTTTGACAATTTCAGGTTTGCCGATCGCAATTAACTGCCCAAAGTCTAAAACGGCAATGCGATCGCAAAGTCCCATAACTAGAGGAACATGATGCTCAATCAGCAAAATTGTGAGGGCAAAGCGATCGCGCAAACTGCGGATAAAATCACTAAGTTGTCCTTTTTCATTGGGATTCATCCCTGCGGCTGGTTCATCTAAAAGTAATAACTTGGGTTGCAGGGCAAGGGCACGAGCAATCTCTAACCGACGCTGATCACCGTAAGAGAAGTTTTTGGCTTTGACATCAGCGCGATCGCTTAAGCCCACTAGCTCTAATAATTCTAGGGCGCGATCGTAGGTTTGCTTTTCTTCTTTATGTGTTGGTGGTAGACTTAAAACTCCATTCCAAATACCTGTAGTAGTTCTAAGGTGTCGAGCGATCGCCACATTCTCTAAAGCCGAAAGTTCGCTAAATAAACGGATATTCTGAAATGTGCGAGCAATTCCAAATTTTGCGATTTGATAGGGACGGTGATTAGTAATTTCTTGACCATCGTAGAGAACCTTGCCGCTACTAGGAGCAATTAGTCCTGTAATGGTATTAAAAAGAGTGGTTTTACCTGCTCCATTGGGTCCAATCACACCAAAGATTTCATTTTTCTGTACATCAAAGGACACCTCATTTACTGCCACTAAGCCCCCAAATCGGCGAGTTACTTGTTGTACAACTAAAGTTGATTGACCTATGTTCATAAAATTTGTAAAACTACCATATTTGATGCTGTCCTATGAATACATTAAACCCTCTTAAGTTAATCTTTTCGACATTAACAGGATTAGCGATCACGGTAATCCTTCTACCCCAAATTTCTGAGGCATTTCCAACTTTAATTGAAGCCAACTCATTCTTTAGTTCATCTGAACTCAAGCTTAAGAGAGTATGCAATACTATCAACCAAAATACGATCTTACTAAAAGCTGTGAGAACAGGAAATCTCGCAGCCACTCAAAAAGCCCTATCTTGTAAAGCTGACCCAAATGCTCAAGAACAAAATGGTGAGACAGCTTTAATGATTGCGTCTGCAAATAACCATGTGAAGATTGTGAAACTTTTGTTATCTCATGGGGCGAATGTTAATGGGGGAAGTTGGATTGTAGGATACCCTCTGATGGAAGCATCCAGAGAGGGACATCTTGAAATCGCCAAGCTGCTTTTAGAAAAAGGAGCCGATGTCAACATTATGTCTGACGAAGGATTTACGGCTCTAGATGCAGCTATCGTCAAAAATCAGATTGAGGTGGTTCAATTCCTACTAAACAAAGGTGCAAATCCGAATCGTTATGTTGCAGGGGCTACCCCTCTTTATGATGCTGGCTATGGATATACCAAAGTTGTCAGTCTTCTAATTAAGCATGGTGCTGATGTTAATGCTAAGTCATTCGGTAGCACAACACCGCTAGCGATCGCCATACAAAACAATCATCTTGATGTGGTCAACTTGCTCAAAAAAGCAGGCGCAAAATGACTATTTTTGCAAGCTGCGTGAAACGTAGTTTTCAAAATTTTTCTGTAATTCTAACGTCAGTTCCACGAAAGCGAAAAATGGTGAGAATCGCTAAGCGATTCTCACCATTTTTCGTCATTTGCGGCGTGCGAAGCACGCCGCAAATGGCTGTATCGAACTCGCGCTAATCCTAATGCAAAATTTTAATAGTTGTACCGCGCTGTAGTAAGGAATAAATTTCATTAACATCGTCATTTCTCAGCGATACACAGCCTAAAGTCCAATTGATTTTGCGATCAATCAACCAATCCTTGCCCTTCTCTAAACCGTGAATCCCAATCTCGCCCCCAATGCCATCTTGTGTTGTTACTTCACCCCTCTTTTTTGCCTGTAAAAATTTGCGCCAAGAATCTTGAGTGGGATAGTCCAACAAAATAAACTTAGACCATTCCGAATGGTAGTAAAGCTCTTGTACTTTAAATAATCCCTCTGGTGTGCGCTTGTCACCTTCACGTAACTTGTCATCTTTGGGATTAGCGCCTAAAACGATCGCATAGGACTTGATTGGCTTTTTTTGATAGTAAACCGTCAGCTTATATTGAGATTTTTCTACGACAATTTCGATCAACTTTTTATCGAGCTTCTTGAGATCAATTAAATCTGCGACTTTTCGATCTTCGTTTAGTAACTTATCAGTGGCTTTAGCAGCACAGTCGTTAAAGCAGGGCAAATAGTTAGCAAGGTGAGGATTGGAGATCGCATAAATCCCTAGTGAACTCACAATCAATGTCAAATAAATAAAAATTCTTAGCGATCGGCGATTATCTATTTTGGGTGGTGACATATTAACTCCAGAATCTTAAGCAAAAAATTGCTTCGCAATTTTTTGCTATTTTTTGCTATTTAGTTTTTGCAAATGCTTTTTGCGTAGTCTGGCTACACCATTTTAAAAACTCTGGAGTAATGATCCCTTTAGGATAAAAAATTGTTCCAACTACAATCAAAAAACCAAAAATAATTAAGCGTCCATCTTTGAGAAAGTGACTTAACCATGAAGGAAAACCACTAACAGGTATTCCCCCTAATTCTTTTGGCACAACATCAGAGATATTTCGTAAAACTTCAGGCAAAGCCGTTAGCAAAATACCCCCGACTACTGGTCCCCAAAATGTTCGCGAACCACCAATTAAAACAAAAGCTAAGAAAATAATACTGGCATCAAAGGTTCCCTGACGAGCATTCCATGTATTCAAGAAATGAGCGCTCACGGCTCCCACCACACCTGCCAAAATTGCTGCCAAGGTAAAGGCTAAAACCTTGTAATAGGTAGGATTGATCCCCATCGAATCGGCAGCTAGCTCATCTTCACGAATCGCAATCAGCGCACGTCCAACCCGAATTTTTTCCAGACGATACATAAAAGCCATGCTCAGCACTAACAATGGTAGAGCAATCCAGAGGTATTCCAAAGGGGACTGAAATGGTTGTGGAATCCCAAAAATACCAACAGCACCGCCTGTAATATCAAGATTTAAGGCAACTACCCGCAAAATTTCCACAAAGGCAATGGTAGCGATCGCCAAATAAATTCCTCGCAATCGTAATACAGGGATTCCTAAAACTACCGCTACTAGCCCACATATCACACCCGCCGCTAACATTTCCAGCAATACCCACCAAACTGGCACAGTACCTGTAGCAGTTGTTAACATCTTGGTAGAGGCGATCGCGGCTATATAACCACCTAAGGCATAAAATCCTGGTGTTGCCAATGACAACTGTCCTGCCATTAAGGGCAAGTAAACGGAAATGCCGAGAATTGCCCCAAAAACTGCCGAGACAATCAAGAAGCCATAGGTATTAAAAAATTCAGCCATCATTTGGATTCAGAATGTTTTTCAAGGCTAGCTTTGCTATCCCTTTAAAAAGTACCGCAAAAATATAGCGGTTCTTGTGTAGATATTTCAACTCAAACAATAGCGTTCCAGCGTTTCGCACCGCACTAGAGAGAAATGGCGGCGCAAAGCGCCGCCATTTCTCTTTTAGATCTTAATTCGTCCGAAACCCCAAACAGTGCAATTTTTTGGTAAGCCTAATCAAAAAGTAGGCACAATTATGTAAAACTCAAAGACTTGTGGAGACTGCTACACAAGTCTTTGAATCAGATTTTGAGCTATATTGCGGTCGATAGCAGACTTTTGATAAACCTAATGTTCACAGTGATAATCGCTTTAAAAAAGCAACCTTAAGATTTAAACCATTGCATTAAATTAGTTATCATTAGTCAATAAGCAGCAAGGTCTTAAGAAATAATTAAGATTTTTGCAAAATTGTCTAATCTCAAGCTACGAACATCATGCGATCGCCGTTTCGAGAGTAGTGTTTTTTAAGCTAGTCTAGGCTAATCTAAAAAGCTCAAAGTCAATCTCACCTAGGTTTTGTAGTTTTAATAGTCATCGACAAATTAGAACTACTCCATCAACAAATATCAACACTTGACGTAAATCTTTAATACCAATTCACAAAAGTGTGGTTACACTTTTGTGAATTAAAAAACAAACCCTGTAAGGGTTTTAAAAGTACAAAATGGCTACGCCATTTTGTACTTTGGTATAACGCAAGATTATTACGCACACCTTTTTCACTATCAAATTCTAGAGAGTACAAACAGTGGACATTCAAATTGGGCGCGGTAAAACTGCACGCAGAGCCTATGGCATCGACGAAATTGCATTAGTACCAGGAGGGAAAACCCTCGATCCCAACGTCGCCGATACATTTTGGGAAGTTGGAGGAATTCGTCGTGAAATTCCGATCATTGCTAGTGCAATGGATGGGGTTGTCGATGTTGATATGGCGGTTAAACTTTCGGATTTAGGTGCGTTGGGTGTGATCAACCTTGACGGTATCCAAACCCGCTATGACGACCCCACCCCAATTCTAGAGAAAATTGCCTCTGTGGGTGTGACTGAGTTTGTCTCACTTATGCAAGAGCTTTATGCCGAACCCGTAAAGCCTGAACTTATCCAAAAACGCATCCGTGAAATCAAAGAAAAAGGTGGCATTGCCTGTGCTAGCAGCATCCCTGTAAATGCCTTTAGATATGGTGCGATCGCTGCCGAAGCTGGTTGTGACCTCTTCTTCTTGCAGTCCACAGTAGTTTCCACCACTCACATCGCCGCTGAAGGGCTAGTCTCCCTCGACCTTGCAAAATTCTGCAAAGAAATGCCGATCCCTGTACTCATGGGTAACTGTGTTACCTATGATGTTACCCTCGAACTTTTAAAAGCAGGAGCCGCAGGCATCCTCGTTGGTATCGGTCCGGGAGCTGACTGTACATCAAGAGGTGTCCTCGGTGTGGGCATACCTCAAGCCACAGCCGTTGCTGACTGTGCCGCCGCCCGCGAAGACTTTTTTAAAGAAACTGGCAAATACGTACCAATCATTGCCGATGGTGGCTTGATCACAGGCGGTGATATCTGCAAATCGATCGCCTGTGGTGCTGATGCAGTGATGATCGGCTCACCTTTTGCTAGAGCTAAAGAAGCTCCTGGACGTGGCTTTCACTGGGGAATGGCAACACCTAGCCCAGTCTTACCTCGTGGAACCAGAATTCGTGTTGGCACAACAGGCTCCTTAGAGCAAATTTTGCGAGGACCTGCGGGACTGGATGACGGGACGCATAACCTTTTGGGCGCGCTCAAAACCAGCATGGGAACTCTAGGTGCAGCAACGATCAGAGAAATGCAACAGGTTGAAGTTGTCATTGCGCCTTCACTTTTAACCGAGGGCAAGGTTTACCAAAAAGCACAACAGCTTGGGATGGGTAAATAAAAAACAATAAAAGGCTCGCAAAGTGAGCCTTTTATTATTTAGCAAATTACTATAGTTTAGGTATTATCAAAAAACCTAATATGCCAAAAATTTTGCTGGTAGAAGACAATGAAATGAATCGCGATATGTTATCGCGAAGATTAATGCGGCGGGGATTTGATGTTATCGTGGCTACTGATGGTGCTGCGGGGGTAGAAATGGCTGCGGCAGAGCTGCCTGACTTAATCGTGATGGATATGAGTCTACCGATTCTCGATGGATGGGAGGCGACAAAGTGTTTGAAACAAATAGATGCGACCCAAAATATCCCAGTTATTGGTTGCTCAGCCCATGCGATGGTCGGCGATCGCGAAAGAGGGCTCGAAGCAGGTTGCGATGATTACGACACTAAGCCGATTGAATTTGCAAGGTTGTTGGGGAAAATTGAAAATTTATTAAAAATATATGCCAGAACCTAATGAGCTTAATTTATTAATTGTTGACGATGATCAAATGAATCGCGAAATTCTTAGTCGTCACTTAAAGAATTTAGGATATAAAAATATAACTTTGGCTGAAAGTGGGCAAATTGGGCTAGAGATAGTTGCCACACAGCCGATTGATTTGATCTTGCTAGATATGATGATGCCAGTAATGAATGGTTTAGAAGTGCTGAATCATCTTAAAGAAAATTATCATTGGCGCATAATTCCCGTAATTATTATTTCGGCATTTGATGAAAAAGAAATGATGCTGGCTTGTATTCAAAAGGGGGCGGAAGATTATTTAATCAAGCCTTACGATCTAGTTCTGCTTAAAGCCAGAGTAAGTGCTTGTTTAGAGAAGAAAATATTACACGATCGCGAAGTTTTAAATAATCAGAAACTAGAAGCCGCTTATAAAGAACTAGCAATTGCTTATCACGAGCTAGAGGTTGTTAAAAATGAGTTAGAAGCCTTGTCCCATCGAGATGGGTTGACTGGCATTGCTAACCGCCGCTACTTTGATACAGTTCTCGAAAAAGAATGGAATGCAGCGCATAGAGAAAAGAAATGTCTCTCACTTATATTATTTGATATAGACTATTTTAAGAAATATAATGATACCTACGGGCATCTAGCGGGAGATGACTGTCTATGTCGGGTAGCGATCGCTGCTTCACGGGCTGTCAAGCGGCCAAGAGATACATTAGCAAGGTATGGAGGTGAAGAGTTTGCAGTAATTTTAACTGACACTGATGCACCGGGAGCAGAGTTTTGTGCAAACCAAATTCGTCTTGCCATTGAAAATCTGCATATAAGTCATAGCTCTTCTCAAATAGGCTCCTTTGTTACGGCTAGTTTAGGACTTACAACTATCAACCCTCACACCCAAATTTCCACATCTCAACAATTAATTAAGGAAGCTGATTTAGCGCTTTATCAAGCAAAGCACGAGGGTAGAAATCGGGTTACAGTATGGACAACAAACGGATAATCAAAAACGGGTGGTAAAAATGGGAGTTCAAAGTTTTCAAGTATTGATCGTCGATGACAACGAAATAAATCGCGATATGCTTGCCAGATGCTTGCATAGAAGAGATTTCAATTTATCAATGGCTGCTAATGGACGCGAAGCTTTGTCAATGATTCAGGCTAATCTCTATGATTTGATTTTACTGGACATCATGATGCCTGAAATTGATGGATATGCTGTTCTCAAATACTTAAAAAAAGACTCACTATTACGCGATATTCCTGTAATCATGATTTCAGCGATCGAGGAAATGGATAGCGTCATGAAATGTATGGAAATTGGTGCTGATGACTATCTTACTAAGCCATTTGATCCTGAGATGTTAAAAGCAGCCGTTAATCGTTGTCTGCCTAATAAGGGACAGCCTTTAAATGCTCCAACAGTTCCCAATCGCCCAGTTTCTGGATTATCTAGTCCCAGTTTTGGTGATCCCAATACACAAATATCAGAGTTCAAATTACCAGAAGACACAACCCGTGGCACATCAACTAATTCAATTAGCCTTGATGATGTTGTCCATCGTATTATGCAAACAGGGATGATTAGTCGTAAAGGTTATTTATATTTTAGTAAAGCGATTTTCAATTCTTTATTTGAGAATTCAGGCTTAACGGATCAAGAAGTTTATCAAATTCAATCTGTATTTGATGCTATTCAATCAGGGAGAATTAAGGTAGTTGATTCCAATTTTCCTAGTAAGCTTTAATGCCAAAATTCCACAGAGAGTTTAGAGCAAAGCACCGAAACTCTCTATGGAATTTACCATAAGTTAACGTGAATTTGATATAGCCATTTGTGCCGCGCATTGCGCGGCACAAATGGCGCAAAATGATGTTAAGTTATACCAATTCACAGAAGTATAGCCATTTTATCCTACATTCAGCAGGTTATTTAAGACAAAAAATAATATTTACGAGAAGAGGGGCCGAGAAACTGCAAAATTAGATTTTGTCTATTTGTAAGCTTAATCTGATATTTAAGATGGTCAAGAA
>Ga0172376_10005892_pt1 | contig 13502 bp, 22 predicted proteins | sample Lak35m_FD_121114 | JGI IMG/M metagenome (GOLD analysis project Ga0172376, IMG submission 121114) | Freshwater microbial communities from Kabuno Bay, South-Kivu, Congo - kab_092012_35m | ecosystem: Environmental > Aquatic > Freshwater > Lake | place: Democratic Republic of the Congo: South-Kivu...
CCTTTTTTGTTATATCTACATAAACCATTGAAGCAATGTCTATTTAAATATAAGAATAATTGTGATTTTATGTTTTGATCTGTTGTTGTATTATATATTTTTCTTAATTCGTAATATTTATCAGGATCATTTCCAGTTTTAAAATATTCTTTTACGTTTGTGATAAAATCTTGTGGATTATTTTGCACAAGTTTAAACATATTAATCATATCTGCATTTATATCGTTGCAAATATAGTTTTTAAAAGATGAATTAAGAGATACTGCACAACTTCCTGAAAAAGGTTCGATTAATGTTTTACCTATAAGAAAAGGGGCAATTTTATCAACTACAGAAGTTTTATTCCCAGCCCATTTCAAAAAAGTTTTCATAGGCTCATTATAACATAAAAAATCCCCTCATTTCTGGAGGGGATTTATTATTTAGAAATCGCTATCTTTGTCCATATGTCCGTGAAGATCATCGCCATACATATCGTCATCGTCATCTGGAGAATCATCATCAAATGGTTCCTTTTCTGGCCCCATATCGTAATCATCTTCATAATATTCATCTTCATCGTCTTCATCGTCATCATAATCGCTCAAGTCAATGTCAACATCATCATCTTCATCGTATGACATTTCGATGGATTTTCTGCCTGAATCTTGCTCAAGAATATTCATAATAGAAGCGATATCTTCATCATTCAAATCGCCTTCTCTTTGTGCAGCCATAAGAGCGTCAATTAATCTATCTAAATCATCAGCTTGAGGATCTCTAGCATCAGAAGCATCATCATCTGGATTGTAGACCATAGGATCCATTTTTTCATCCATCATATCTTCAGCAATTTTTGTTAAAGAATTTGCTTCATTGTGTAAACGAGAATTATCAAGATATTGTGCAATCTTGACTAATTCTTTTGTAATGTTAAATTTATTCATAAAACTGTTCCTCAGAAGGGTATATTTATTTTTTACAAATAAGAAATATGTTTTCCTTCCATAATAAATAAAAGATCTTTGTATAATAAGAATATGAAATTCAATACTAATCTTTCTGTTCCTATGGCAAATCCAGTTGTTGGTGCGCCTGTGAGAAAGCCTGTAGTTGTATGTTGTATTCCTGGAAAAGAATTTACTCCTGGATTTTTTGATTCTTGGACAAAACTTTGCTTGGCAACATCGAAAGGTCTTCCATTTGACATTATTGTTTCCAGGCATTATAGCCCTGTTATTTTTCACTGTAGGGCAAACTTACTAGGAGCAGATAATAGAGCCGGAGTTCATCAGATTCCGTTTCAAGGCAAGATTGATTACGATTATATTATGTGGTTTGACTCTGATATCGTTTTTGAGCCAGAACACGTATTACAATTGTTTACAAAAATGCAAAGAGATCGTGCTTTAGAAGTATTGTGTGGTATTTATCTTACAACTTCTGGCACTCACTCAACTATTGTAAAGGATTGGGATCTGGATTTCTTCCTTAAGACTGGTATGTTTCCTTTCTTGAGTCCTGCAGATTTAAAGAATATTGCAAATGAATCTCCTAAGAAATTAGCAAAAGTATTTTATGCAGGAATGGGATTTATGATGTGTAGAAAAGGCGCTCTCGAAAAGGTTACTTATCCTTGGTTTGAGCCAGCAATGCACGAAATTGATATTAGTAAGGATTTTAGTTCTGAAGACGTATCATTGTGCTGGAAGTGGAAAGATGCTGGGGTTGATGTTTGGGTTGATCCAGATATTATTGTTGGACACGAAAAGCAGATTATTATTAGATAAAGAAAAAGGTCTCAGAAGAGACCTTTTTTTTATTCGTAAAACTTTTCCAACTTTCTTTCTAGTTGTGCAAATTTTATAAAGTACGGAACTAATGAAGTAAGTAATTCATTTATTTCTTCAACAGTTTCAAGTTTTTCTTTTGTAATTTCATTAGAGTCAATCAGACTTTCACAAGCTACGTGTTTTTTAAATTCTTCAGCATTATTGTATACTGGAGAAAAATATTCAATAAACTTAATGAAAGAAGAGAGTAATTCTTGATGCAATTCTTTATCGATGTCAGAACCAAGATTTTTCATAGTTTTGCCTCTAATATTTTAAAACTCATATTGTAGAAATCGGAAAGCAACTTTTTATGTTGTTCTTCGTCTTCAAGAAATATGTCAGACCAATGTGCAGATATTATAGCATATTTGTCGTCAGTGAATCCCCAAGAAAAATGAAGAGAATTTGTATTACACAATGGCAATTTAGTTATTTCATTTATTTTTGGATCAAGTGTATTTGCAAGAAACCCAAGAAGAACTGGTATACATTTTTTCTTTACGATAAAAACAAAATATGGAAGAGACTTTTCATCATTTTCATATTTATGTCCTTCGCAACTAAATAATGTCCAGCACCAAGAAGATTTATTTATATTCTTGATTGTTTCTTTGATATTGGGATCTATAGTTTCATCAGCATCAAAATCATATTTACTTGGATCTTCGAAATCAATTTTTTTCAAGAAACTTTCGAAACTTGTTTTCATAGTCCTATAATATCATCTCTGTCATAAGATTGGTGAGGATCGATAGAAATGACTATAAGCCCTTCTTTGTTTGATATACCTTGAGAAGATGCTGTGTAGTTATCTAGAGAGCATTCGATATTATTGTCTACGAAATGTTCTCGTAAATTATAAAGAGTATATTTTTCTTGTTTAAATAAAACAGATAAATTTTCACCGTACATATCAATAAGACGATCAATTGCAGAAACATCACATACAAGCATTATCCAGTGTATCCTATATTTAATCTGCGAACAAGATGCGTAAATTTATGTAAGTTTACAAGATGATAAAGAAAATAAGCACGTCTTCCTAGTGAAAAAGCTCTAAATTCTTCTTCAGTACGGAATACTTGTGTGCCATCATCATATTGGCTTGGGATTTTGATTCCATCTTTAGCCCATTCTTTTTGTTTATTGAATTTATTTTCAATGAGAGAAAGAAGCCATTGAAATTCTTCTTGAGAGTATCTTTTTTCCTTTGGTTCGAGAAACTCATCAAATTCTATTTTTTTATGTGAGAAAGAACTTCTATGGATAACAACATAAACTTCTTGTTTATTTGTTTTTTCGACAGGAGGAAGATCAAGAGACCATCCAACATATTTAGAAACACAATATTCAGGAGCAGAATGATTTTTTACTCTCATTTGTCCTGTTTCAAGATCTACTACGTGATCTATGCAATAATGATCGTGAAAATCAGGTACAGCGTCAGAATCACTTTCAATAGATTCGACAAATTTAAATTCTGATTTAAATTTGTCTGTGCTTGGTACATAACGAAAAAAAGAATGTTTGTATTTAGCCATTTTTAGTCATCTTTAATTTAGGAAGTGTTCCTATATTTTTGATTATATCATTATTATCTTTATTGTCAAATGATTGGCAAACATCAAAAGCCCATTTTGCTTTACGATTAATAAATTTTTCATTGATAGAAAATATATAATTGTCAGTAACTAAATCTGTTGCTATTTTTCCCGCTTCTTGCAATTTTAAATTAAAACTTTCATCAATATTATGTCTAGTAATTTTATTTATTACTGAAAAATCTCCAACTAAGATTTTCCAATATACTTCTAATGCGATATTTATTATTTTAATTTCTTCTTCGGATAACTGAATATCAATCTTATTTAGTTTTTTCTTTTTGATTATTATTCCAGTGTCAATAAATTTTTGTTTTACATCAACTAATAAAAAACCAAAATCTCCCAGTTGCAATACATTTAACAATTTATTATTGTAATGTTCGTACTGCATATCTGATAAGAATGAATTTAACTTTTTCATTCTTAGATCAAATATTTCTGGGAGATCTAATTTGTGTTCTATAAAAAGCGATTTATTTTCTTGAAATAATGATTCTATTCTTGTAAGTTCGCCTTTTGATAATGATTTCAAAATATCAAGAGATTTGGAAATGAGTTTGACGTGAGCAATCTCAAATTTTACTTTGAAATCGAGTAGCATTTTATTCGATTATTTCAAAACTATAATCCAAAGGACCAAAAACATTTATTGCTAATTCTTCTTCAGTTGCAAGAGGATATTTTGATTTATAATATGTCATCCAATCGTTTATAATTGGTGGTTTTGGTGCTAAACCGTTTTGAAAATAATATTGTTCTAGAGATTTATAAGTTCTATTGTCAAAAGGATTTACATTGAAAAGAACAAGATCCTCATCATTTGTTGTTGTTTGGCAAAGAGTAGCAATATGATTTTCTAATTGTGCTTTATTCTTGAGTAAATATGTTTGAAGTGATTTAGAGTTGTCAGCAACTTCTTCTACAAAGTTTCCTTTTTCATAAACTCTGAATCTTCTTACATTTTCAACTTCTTCTGGGACATTAAGTGCAATTGGTTCAGGAATTTCTTCTACGATAGATTCTACGATAGAGTCAAACTCTTTCTTTGCTTCAAGGTCAGAAATTAATTCTGATTCTATTTCACTATGATCAACGAGTTCTGTTTCAATTTCTATGTCCTGAATAGCAACTTTTTTTGGTCTTGGCATTTTTGTTTTTCCTCACCGCAAGTAAAAAGATTTCAATTACTTAGTTTTTTTACTGCTCTCCATAAACTTATACCTATTATTACATTTAAAATACATAATACACCCGCAAAATGATAGGGATTTTGAGTGTATTTGTATAAGTAGGGGCCGAGGATTGCAGATATTATAGTGACAAGAGTAACAGATAAAATAAATTTGAGCATAACTCGGGATGTAAACTCATCTTTGAATTTTTCAAAATGTTTACATCTTTGGCAAGTTTTATCAAATGTATCTGTTGTAAAAGGCTGTTTGCAATAAAAACAAACTTCCCACCAGGGTTTAACTGTGTGGGAAGATTTGTGTGTGTGTATGGAGTCGTCAAGAAGACTCATAGATTTATTTTAGAATAGGTCTTTTACAAATTGACGAACTACTTTTTCTGTTCGTGCAGGAGTAGAAGAAATATGACGAACAAGAGTTACAGGCTCAAGGTTTAGAGTAACTGTTGGGTGATAGGAGTTTACAGGACGAAGAGACTTGTCTAGAGTTAAACCACGTACAGTAACACCAGCATCAACACCAAGTCCAGGAACCAATGAACCTAGCTTCACCATTGCAGAAGCGCCAGCATATGCCTTATTAACATCTGCATTTGTAGAAAGGGTTGCAGTTGTGTATGCCTTGATGCCTTGAAATTCAAAGGATTGAACTGGCTTTTGAACTGCTCCGTTGCCATTCTTGTTGTCATAAATGCCAACAACCTTTACATCGTTGACACTGCGTACTTCGTATCCAAGAGATTGTGCCTTAAATGTTCCAGTACCTTCCTTGACAGGAGGCTTTGGGCCAAATGCTGGACCAAAGATTGGATCTGCAGCAAAGGCAGAGGTTGCTACACAAAGGGCAGCTAATGAAAGTAAAATTTTCTTCATTTTATTTTTCCTTTATAAATGAAACTTTAAACATTATACCGTCGTTTCTTCATATTTATCTGAAATAAGACGATATTTTTCTTGCAATAACTTTTTTGCTTTAAAAATACGAGATTTTACAGTTCCTAGCGGAATGTTAAGTTGTATTGCAATATCTTTGTAATCTATTTCTTCAATTACATTTAATTTGAATGTTTCAATGTGAACATTATCTTTAAGGTCAGAAAATAATTCATTTATTAACTTACTTAGATGCTCTTTTTCGCATAAAGTTTCAGAAAAATCATTTTCAACTATATTATCAAAAAGGTATTCATCTTCAGTCGAATTTATGACAGATTCTTTTACTGTATATTTTTTTCTAAAAGAGTCAGAGTACATACGCAAAGTGATGAGAGAAACCCAAGTTTTTAAAGAACAATCGCCTTTCCATTTTGAAGAGTAACGAATTGCTTTTATCAATGAAACTTGAACGCAATCTTCTATATCTTCAAGTCTTGCATTTGGATTTTTCCTTTTCAATAATCCTTGTAAATAATTTCTGTAGGAACAAATTTGCAAATCAAGTTTCATCGCATTTCCAAGGAATAATTGCAAAGAGGATTCCAATAAGATAATGCTTTCTCAAGAAAAACTGTACCATTTACGGTGTCATTTTCTTTCCATAGAGAAGCTTGAAGAACACAATAATAAGAAAGATCGAGTAGATCATCTTGAGCTTTGTTTGACAAATCCCAATAAAAATCAGAATGCGGATCCTTTATTTCTTCAATGAGACAAGCCATCAAAATAGCATAATTAGCAAGATCAATTACAGTATCTTCAGCTTTTTCAGATATGACAAGATATTCTTTTTCTTTCAAGAAGTTTTCAAGACGAGACATTTTATCTCCAATCCTGACTAAACATCCTCGCCATGCTTCTATACCAGCATCTTCACACTTGCGTAAATTGCCCATAGGAAGACCAGTAGCAGAATAATCACTATCTTTTGCTTCATAAACAGCTTGCATATTATCAAGTATGCTTATGGCAGTTTCATCTTTAAATCTTTGTTTAATTTGCAAAATAATCTTGTCGTAAAATTTATTTCTTGACATTTTTATCTCCTTGGCGGTAAAGAATTCTGTTTTAATTCAAAGACACCATTTCCAATAAAGTTTGTTAGTGTATTATATCCACCATATGACACTGCAGAAGAAATACCACCCCAAAGTTCATCCACTAATCTTTCGAGAGGTAGCAATTCATCAAGTATAGGAACCTCTTTACCTTCAGAGTGACGATAAACTTTACCAGTTGAAAGTATTTGTTGTTTGTGAGAGGCACCTCCCCAATAATGCCCATCTCCTCTAACGTGAGTTTCTGCTTCGAATGCTTTAGCAAAATAGCCTCCCATCATTACATAATCAGCACCAGCACCAAATGCTTTAGATGCGTAACCAGCGTTTTTAATTCCACCATCAGCAACAATGTAAGGTTCATTCTTGAGAAATATTGCATCAGACGTTGGATCCCAGGGATTCGATTGTTCAATTTCCATAATCTCTGTGATTGGTCCACGATTATATCCAGTAGAATCATTAGTGGCACAAGGACTACCACCAGCAATACCTACACGAACAAACTTATTAAATGATTTGCCGAATGCAACATTAGATAGCAATTGAAATCCATATTCTGAGTGAACATTACCCATCATAAGATTTTCAATACGAGCTCTGTCTGAAAGTTTCGAAACACATTCATCAATTTCTTTGGTCATATATCCATTGGCCATATCAATCAACCAAGATGTAGCACCAATTTCTGCAAGCTGTTCAACTCTGTCCCAATCATTTAGGCCAATTGAAACAAAAACATTAGCATTGTTTGGTAAAGAATTATAAAGTTCAACTTGTTCTTCAACTGAGCAAAAACGATGTAGACAGAGTGTTAGCCCAAGTTGATTTGCTTTTAATGCAAACTCTTTACCAACAATAGCTTCCATAGGAGAAACAATAATTCTATTCAATTCAACAGGAATATCTTTACGACTCTTGACTTTGCAAGGTTGAGCAATAAGGTTTACATCATTGTAATAAATAGATTTTGATTTGAGTATTTGTGCCATTTTTGACCCTTCTAGTTAATAATATACCCTGCTTGAAAATATTGCAAGAGGATAAACAAAAAAAAATTTAGAAACAAACTTTATAATTCATAAAAGGAATTTAGTATGAAAAAACAAGTTATTGCAAAATTAAATCAAATCGCAAACCAATTTGATCAAGCTGGATTATATGTTGAAGCAAATACTTTAACAAATGTGATGCAAAAATTGGCATTTGACCCAGAGGATCCAATGCGCAGTGAAATTTTCGGACCTCACGAAGATGATCCAGATGAAGGCGACATCATAGTTTCCTACACTGAAGACAAAGACAATCCGTATCAATCAAAATATACAATTACTATTTTTATTGATGGAAAATTTGAAGAGGATTTCACTTATTATGAAAATGAAAGTGGAAGACAAATGTTGAATGACTTGAGTGTAGCAAATGCAATGGCTGATATGCTCAAAGCAGAAAACGAAGTAAGATATCCTGGAGTGGAATTTAAAGTACATAAACTTCAAACGAGAAGACCAGATTCAAGAAGACCTGGCGATCCATACGACGCTTACAAAGACAGTAGAGAATTTTAAAAAAGGGGAGAATATTCTCCCCTTTTTTTATTTTGTCTTTTTGCTTTCAATCACCGAATCGATAAGGCCATATGCTTTTGCTTCATCAGCACTCATATAGTAATCACGATCACAATCATTACGCAATTTCTTTACAGTTTGACCAGATTTAGTTGCAAGAATCTCAAGCAATTGGTCATATAATTTATTTGTTTCTTTCACTTGGATATTTATATCTGCAGCAGTTCCACGATATCCAGAAGAAACTTGATGAATCATAATACGTGAATGGGGAAGAGCAGAACGAGTCCCAGTTCCTCCGCAAAGTAAAATTGCTCCCATACTTGCTGCTGTTCCTACACAAGTTGTATTTACTGGAGCAGATATTGTATGCATAACGTCATACAATGCTAATCCATCAACAACACTTCCTCCCGGGCTATTGATATAAAATTCAATAGGCATATGAGGATCTTCACGATCAAGAAACAACATCTGCATAATACAAAGATTCATAGAATGTTCATTGACATCTTCACCAAGGAAAATAATACGATCTTTGAGCAATCGTGAATATAAATCATAAGCACGTTCCCCGGTAGCAGACTTTTCTAAAACTGTTGGTATTATCATTTGTACCCCTCACTGTATTCTAGCATATTATTGTTACTTGTGCTTCAAATATTTTGGATTTGGCGTAAGAACTCCACTATGATCAAAAAACTCTGCATCATCAAAAAACAAATGATCGTGCATATAGTGAGGAGTAATAAACTTTCCGACTTCACCAATTCTAGGAGAATTTAATGAAGTTGCCATACATAAAGTTCCTGTTGCATTGGTCATAAAAACTTTGCAACCATTGATATACTGCATAAATTTAGATAAATCAGGCTCTACAAAAAGTTCACAATCATCTTTGAATTTAAATTTTTGATAATGATGTTCTTCAAAATCAATAAATACTTTTTTATCAAATTGATCCATTACATTTTTATAATTTCTTTCAATCTCATCATCCCATTCAAATCTTCCGTCTTTTCTATGAATTAAAAGAGTGTCTTTGAATGTATCGTCTTTTGGCATTCTTAAAGCGACAAAATTACGAGGGATTACAGGATTATTGGGAAATGCAGTATGAAGAAAAACAGCCCAAAAACTTCTCGTATATAAAAGTCTGTTGAATCTAAACATATTTAAGTCGTGATTTATAATATGTTTTTTTGGATCATAAATTTCAAAAGAGTTTATATAGTCTTGCGATTCTAAGATTGGTTTTAATTCTTCATAAGTTCTTTCTAATGATGTAGAAAATGTATCGTGTCTTTCGCACAAATAAAAGTTAGTCTTTATACCAAAAGTGCGATAATAAAAGGCTGGGACTGTTAAAGAGTGCATCAAGTCTCCTAGTTTTGGCCCCATTAATATATTTACTGTTTTCATTCTCTATTTTTTACTTCTGTAAGTTCACTATCAAAAAATCTTTTCTGCAAAGCCATTTTAGCAATATGCCTTTCATAATTAGCATCATCAGTTACTTTTGCTAATCCTGTGTCATTTTTGCTCTCATCTATAAGTTGGAATACACGTTCATTAGCAAAAATCATTTGTTGATATTCTCTTGAAGAAACAATCTGATTATATTTATCTAATCCGATTTGTTCTTCAACTTCTTCTTTCATATCAGCATATTTTTCAATGGTTTTTGCTAATTTTTCTCCACTTAAATTTCTTAACTTAACATCAAATACTGAAAGCATATCAAAAACATATGCTTCATCAAGGCTAATCCTAAGCATTTTGATTCACCTTTTGGAGTATTTCTGATAAAAGTTTTGTGTGTTTGCTGCCTATAAATTGGCTATTACCAACATACATTCCATACTCGTGAATAATATCAGCGTTAAAAACTTCTTTTTCATAAGTAAAAGAATAATTTTTTAAGAATGGCTGTCTTAGTAAATTTCCAGCAACAAGAGGACGATATTCAATATTATGTTTTTTAAATTCTTCAATAAGAAGTTTGTAAATATTTTTATCCTTACAAACAAATGGCAAAGTAAAAGAACTCATAGTATCTTCGCACTTAGGTACATAAAATAAATTCTGATATTTACTTATGATGCTATGATATTCTTTGTAATTTTTATTTCTAATACGTATGAATTTATCTAAGTTCTTAATTTGTTCTAAACCTAAAACAGCAGAAAGTTCATCATTTCTAAAATTATATCCATCAGTAACAAATAAAAATGTTGGGATAATATCTGGGTAAAGTTCTTGATATTTTTTATATGTTTCTGGGCTTGCTTCTCTTGCTAACCCGTGAGACCTTTTCATTCTCATCAACTCATATAATTCTGTATCGTTAGTTGAGATAAATCCGCCTTCTATTGTAGTAATGTGATGACCAAAATAAAAACTAAATGTAGCGCCAACAGATAAAGGATTCATTCTATTACTGAATTCATCTGTTACTCCGTGGGCTTCGCAACAATCTTCAGCAACAATAGCGTCTGGAAAATAAGTCCTAATCTCTGCTACGTCTGAATGAAATCCAAGTAAGTGAGTTATAAAAATCAACCTTATATCAGGATGCTTTTCTTTAACTTTATTTAAGTCATCTAAATTAATGCAGTAATCATCAAGGGATACATCTACAAAAATTGGAGTAAGATTGTTTTGAAAAATAGGTGCAACGCTTGTCATCCAAGTACAAGCGGGAACTAAAACTTTGGCTCCATCAGGCAAGTTGTATTTTTCTTTAATTGATGCAATCAGTAATGAATTTGCTGTGCTTCCTGAAGAGACAAATAGGGAATGTTTTGCTCCCACCCATTTTGACCAAACATTTTCAAATTCTCGTACTTTTGGGCCATTTGTAAATTTATTTGAAGAGAGTACAAAATAGGCTAATTTTAATTTTTGTTTAAAAGTTATTGCGTTATCCATCAAACGCCAAGATAGTTTTGACATAAATGAATTATAACAAAAAAAGGAGAAGATTGCTCTTCTCCTTTTTACTGTGAGATTAAAATTTATTATTAATTTTAATCTTACTTATTGTTTCTTTTGGTTCTTCTTCTTTAGGGACAATTTTATTGAAACACATATAAAGAATACCAAATTTCAAAGATACTGATTCTGGTTCTAAATCAACATATTCTGGCAATTGAATTGTTCTTGAAAACGCTGAATGTTTTAATTCTTTTAAGTGATCATGATATCGATTAACTCTTAAGACAGTTTGTTTTCCTTTGATTGTGAGTAATCTTGTTTCTTTAACAATTTCAACATCAAGATCTTGTTCTTCAACTCCAGGAACAGCAGAATCAATGCAGAAATATTTGTCATCTTCGTAGATATCCATTTTAGGGTACGAAGTGTTGGAGTGAATGAAGTTTTTGCGATTTCCCCAGAATTCATCAAAAAATTTATTGATGATTTGTTCGTGATGGTCAAGAATGGATTGACGATTGGGGGTAGACTGAAAGATAGTCTTTGGAACTACTTTATAGAATAAATCTATATCTGACATATTAATCTCCTATTGCGCCCATTAGGTACGCTTTAAATAAGTGTCTAAAAGATCACCTAGATGACTTGCATCTGATTAATATTATACGTTCTTAAGAGAAAAATATTCCTGTTAAATAAAAAAATCCCCCGAAGGGGATTTTTTACATCATTGGTTCATCATCAGGCAACATTGGTTCATATTCAGCCATCATATCTTGCTCAGTTTCTAATGAACTTTTTACAACAGGAACTTTGACTACATCGCCACCGTACAATTTATTTAAATCTCTGCCAGGATTCATTTGTTCAAGAACCTTATATGGTATTTTAAATTGTTTTGCAATTGAATATCCTGTTTCACCTGTTGAAACTGTGTGTTCTCCAGGTTTATCTTTTTGTGCAGCAGGACCTAATTTTAAAACTTGCCCCTGATAAACTAAATTACCCTTTATGCTTGGATTGTAAAATTTAAGTTTAACTACACTAACACCTGTTTTATCTGCAACATCATTTAATGTTTCTCTGAATCCTGTAACTTTATAAGTATTATTTTGTTGAGCAACTTTCATAAATTCATTATGAAATTTTGATGCAGTTATAAGATCATTATCATCAATGCATTCATTCGCAAGTGTGTTTAAGTAAGCCAACTTTTCAAATCTTTTCATTCATTTTTCCTTAAAAGAATAATATTATCATTATTCTACTGGTTAAAAATAAAAACCTTTAAAAAATATTTGATTTTTCTCCATTATTTTTTCCTTAGAGCAGTATAATCTTATGTATGAATTATGATTTGTGCGATTTATTAAATAGAAAAATGGAGAATGCTTTTGGATACTCACCAAGCGATTTACCCAAAAATTCTATTCTCAAAAATACAAATATCATAGATGATTTTTTTGAAAATGTTGCACCCGATGACTACATAGAAACAATGGAGTCAGAAGATTGTGATCACGAGTGTTATGGATTTTGGATTTACAGGAACGGAAAAATTTCAAATCAATTAGAAGATTTTGATAAATCTGCCAGAAGAATCACAAGAGAGTTAGCAAATATGAGTTTTTCAAATAGTCCTGCTCTTGATATAATGTATTTTTCCGGCTGTATGAAAGTTTTGATTTCAAGAAATAAGGCATTGTATCTAGAAACTTGTATCCGACCAACTTTGGATCAAATGTTTGCAATTAAGGATTTAGAAGCAAAGTATTTACAGAAATCAGGTAAAACTTTGTGGCGTATTGTTGAAAGAAAGAAAAAATCAACATATTATGATGGAGTAGGGTCTAACTCTCTTCACGATTTTAAATGGGGAAAGATTAAATGAAAAATAGTTATGTTTTGCTTAGTGAACAACAAATTAACTTGCTTAAAAACAGGCTCAAGAATGATAAAGACATTGATATCACCAATGTTGTAAGCACACTTGACTATTATAAAAACCTTAACACTAAAGATAATGTAAAGAAGTTTTCCGAATACAAATTAAATGCAGTATCTAAGTTGCGTTCTTTAGATGCTGAATGTATTGAAAACGAAGATTTTATTATTGATGATGATGCAATGGTGTCAGCAACTAAAGATGGCGCTTATGTATCTGTATGGCTTTGGGTCGAGAATGCAACCAAGCCAAAGAGAACAAGGAAGAAAACAGTCTAATGATTAAGGAACATTGGTATGCTGTACACGTTCTTTCTCAATATGAAAATAAAGTAAAGAGTTATATTGATAAAGTAAAGAAAGAGCGTGGTTATGATGACAAAGTTACAGAAGTTATTATTCCTATGGACACTGAAATTAAGAGAGTCCAAGGCAAAAAGGTAGAAAAGAAA
>Ga0172376_10005893_pt1 | contig 13499 bp, 15 predicted proteins | sample Lak35m_FD_121114 | JGI IMG/M metagenome (GOLD analysis project Ga0172376, IMG submission 121114) | Freshwater microbial communities from Kabuno Bay, South-Kivu, Congo - kab_092012_35m | ecosystem: Environmental > Aquatic > Freshwater > Lake | place: Democratic Republic of the Congo: South-Kivu...
GATGTTCTTGGGATCCAGCAGGAACCTGCCCCCCGGGCCGACCTCGACCGCCCTGCCATGCGCCAGCGAAGCCTTCGACGACACCTCGACCGCGCCACCCTTCGCCCCCGTGGCCGAAACCGTGCCGTAGTTCGTCGTCGCCTCCTCCGACCACAGCACCACCGTGCCGCCCCGCGATCGGCCATCGGCCGCAAGACTCGTATGGGCCGAGACCTTCAGCGTCCGCGCCTTGGTCATCGAGCCGTCCGACCCCTGCCAGCCGCCGCCGACGTGGATGCGACCGCCTTCGACACCGCCCGAAACGTCGGCCCCGCCGCCGATCCAGACGACATCCCCGCCGCTGAGACGAACCGCACCGCCCGTGCCTGTGCCGGTCGCCCGCAGGCTGCCCGAATTGAAAAGGTGGCCGGTCGCGCCGCCGTCGATCCGGATCGATCCGCCGGAAGCCGGGCCGGAAACGTCGATCGCGGCATTTTGCGTGGCGACATAATTTTCGGTGAATTGCACATCGACCGCCCCGCCAGGCGCCGAGATCGTGCCCGAACGGATGAGCACGGCGGCTGCGATCGTAACCGCCGGCGCCGCCAGATTGCCGGTCTGAATCAGCCGGTCGGCCTTCAGGTCGATCGATTTCGAAGCCGTGAGCGACCCGCCCGCTTCGAGATTCAAGAGCCCCCTGGCCGACAGAACGATCGATTCGGCCTGCACAGCGGCGGCGATGGTGACCGCCCGGGCCTCGATGCGCAGCGTGCCAGCGTGATTCACCGGCGCGGCGATGGTGACCGCCTGGCTCTGAACGACAGCCCCGGCGCGGCCATTGCCAAGCGCCGTGTTGAGCACGACCGTATCGCGCGGATCATCGCCCGTGAACTGCGCGGCCCTGAGCCGGTCGACCCGCAGGCTAGCCAGGCGGCGATCGTATGCCGCGCGGTCGCGCAGATCGCCCGAGCGAACGACGCCATCGATCGTCACGGTCACGAAACCACGTGCCGAGCGGCCGATCGCGACCGTGTCGGCATCGCTCGTGCCCTGAATCCGAAGGCTGTCTTGCCGCGGCAACACAAGAAACGAAGCCACTTCCGGATCCTGCCTGAGCGATCCCGCAGGCTTCGATGCGTCGAGCAGAAGCCGATCTTCCAGGCACATCCGCTCGGGAACGAATCCGCGGCGATGTCGATCGGGCTTTCGTCCCGAATCACAGGTGGCGGAAGAACGTGAGCCGTACAGGTAGGTGCGAATTCAGTTTCGGCATGGAACAAGAGCCCTTCGAGGCGCTGACGACGGGAAACGTTCGTTCGCTCATGGTGTCGCTTCTCAGCGATCGCAAACACAGTCATCGTTGGCCAGTGGTCCGGTCCGGGCGGGGTTTCGGATTCGTGATGCGGCCGGCGTTCGTCACGAAGCGGCGAGACTATGAATGACTGCGACAAAACAGCTTCGGAGCCTTAACGAATTTTCCGAAAACTTTCGATATTCCGCCACCTTGGTCTTCCGCGGGGCGAAGCGGTCGCCCAATCGTGTCTGAAAAAAGCCACATTCGGGGTTTCGTCGAACGACACCACCCACCCATACATCCATCCATTTGCCCGTGCCTTGCATCGGAACTGCGCCGACATGGCTCGATTGGGTCTTCCCGGCCGACTTGCGGAACTCGCCGGGGCAAAATCGTTCGACCGCCCGCCGCGACTTTCGGCGCTGCCTTCGATCGGTCGAACGGCATCGGCGTCAAAGCCCAATGACCAAGGATGGCGGGTGATGGCCCCTCGCATGACGGCTCTCGTTCGTTGCGTAATCCACTGTTCGTCTGCCCGATCGGCGTGGCCTTCGGTACGATATCGGTCGAAGAACGCAACCGCCGCCCCTGGCGATGCCCCACCGCTTCCGATTCGGCCCGGGCGCATTGCGAAACGCCGGAACCTCCGCAAGTTCGCGGGCGGATCGTGCCCTTCGAGGTCAGTCACACGTCGGAGCCATTTGACATGGGCCAGCGATATCCGCGGATGAACGAAAAGCACATCGAGTTCGTCCAGGCGCAGAAGATCTTCTTCGTCGCCACCACCGCCGCCCATGGCCGCGTGAACCTTTCGCCCAAGGGCATGGACACGCTGCGGGTGCTTTCTCCCGAACGCATCGCCTGGCTGAACGTCACCGGCAGCGGCAACGAAACCGCCGCCCACGTCCGGGCCGACCCGCGCATGACGCTCATGTTCGCGGCCTTCGAAGGCCCGCCCATGATCCTGCGGCTTTACGGCACGGCCCGCGCCATCCACCGCGACGATCCGGAATGGACCAGCATGATCAGCCAGTTCCCGCCCGTCAGATCTTCGAAATGCAGGTCGATCTCGTGCAGACCAGTTGCGGCATGGCCGTGCCGCATTTCGATTTCGCCGGTGAGCGCACCCAGTTGAACGACTGGGCGGAAAAAATGGGCGACGAAGGCCTCAAGCGCTACTGGCAGGAGAAGAACCGCCGCTCGATCGACGGATTCGAAACCGGTATCGATTCGCATCCCGATGGATTCGAAATGCGGTAAGCCGGATTGCCCGTCGCCGCAAGGTCCTCCGCCTGGCGAATCAGGGCTTTGTCATCATCCCCACGAACTTGCCGTGAACCGAAAAGATCACCGGCCCGATCTTCATTCCGGCGCAAAAGTCGCGGAACGCCACGTTGTCGTTGATGTCGTCCGAAACGAAAATGCCCCCGCCGCGCAGCGCCTGCCACAGGATCGGATAGGCCCACATGCGGCCCTGATACGACTTGTCGCTGTCGTAATGGCAAATGTCGATCGCCCCAAGCTGCCGCAGCCCCCGGGGAATGCCCTGCCGGTCGGACGTTTTCGAAAGTGTCCACGGGCCCCGCAGCGATTCCGGCACGGCACAGCCGACATATTCGTCATTGTTCATGCCGACATAGGGCATGTCCACGCTCACCAGGCGGGCACCAGGCCGGTTCCGCAACGAAAGCAATATCGCCAGCGACGACCAGCCATAGGCCACGCCCGTTTCGATCACGCTTTTCGCCTGAAGAAACTCGCAAATCCAGTAAAGCATGTCCACCGCGCCCGGCCCGCCCATGCGGACGACGCAGGCCTCGGTCACCTGCTCCGACGTCGCGAAGACTTCGCCGAACCGTTCCCGGACCGGCACCGGCGCCTCCTGCCCCGTCAGCTTCCGGAACGCCGTGGCCATGTCGACTTCCCGCTCCCTGCACCACCGCAGCGACTCCTCGCCCGTGGCGTCCATCGCCACGATCGCGGGCCGAAACTTGCGCTGGAACAGATACCAGACCTGCGGCATCAGGTGCGGCCGCTTCAGGAACCAGATGAGATTGCGGACTTTCGACATGATGGACGACTTCGTTCGAACAGGATCGCGGGAGCATCGACTCGGACCGGGCCATGATTCGCCAGGGCCCGCGGAGACTCCGACATTAACAGGTGCGGTTTCGGCTCGTCAACGCTCGGCCCGCTGGCCGAGGCGAAGCGGAAACCGGCCAGCCGTGGCATCGCCCGGTTCGAAGTTCCGGGTCGAATCGTCAGCCGCGGCCGCCGGTTTCGAATGGCTGTTCGAACCCGTTCGAACTCATCATGCGTTGATCTGCGCAATTTGAATCAAATTGCCGCAGGTGTCGTCCAGCACGGCGGTCGTCACAGGGCCTATGTTCACGGGCGGCTGGGCGAATTTCACGCCCAGGGCCGAAAGGCGTTCGAATTCCCGCTGCACGTCGTCCACACCGAACGAGGCATACGGAATGCCATCCTCGACCAGCGCCTGCTTGAACGGATGGACCGCCGGATGGGCCGATGGCTCAAGCACCAGTTCGACCCCCTCGGACGCCGCTTTCGAAACCACCGTCAGCCAGCGGTGCGGGCCCATCGGAATGTCGTTCTTCTTCGCGAATCCAAGCACTTCCGTGTAGAAATGCAAGGCCTTCTCCTGATCGTCCACGAACACGTTCGTCGTCACGATATTCATTCGCTCGTCCCTTTCGATTCGGTGTCGCCCAGCCATCGGCGCGCAATCTCTTTGAGCGGCCCGGTTTCCAGGTCGTGATACTTGTAACGCCCTTCCCGGCGAGTCCGCACCAGGCCCGCTTCCTCCAGCACCGCCAGATGCTGGGAGACCGCCTGCCGCGTCAGTCTCAACGGATGTTTCATGGCCAGCCGGGCACACAGCTCGAAGAGCGTCTGCCCGTTGCGATCGGTCAGTTCGTCCAGAATCGCCCGCCGCGCCGGGGCCGCAAGCGCCTCATATATATCCGCCATGATGATTCGCATGATAGGCAAGTCATAGCTTGCCTGTCAAGGTCGAAAGTCGTCACTTGCCGGCAAGAAGTCCCGTTTCGCCATAACGCTCGCGATCATGAGATTCGAATGGAAAAACCATGTAGGGCACGAGATATCGTGCCTGCTGAAGTTTCATGATCGCTGGTCCGAATGGTAAGATGGCCTTCCTTGCCGATCCTGGTATCTGGTGTCCCGATCGTCCCCGGTCATCGATCGCCCGGCATTTCTTCGAAATTCTCGCACCGGAGTTCGCATCATGTGGATCATGTCCCGAATCGGGTTCTTCAGCGTCGTGGCCCATCGCGACGACCCGGCACTGGTTCTCGTTCGGGCCCGTGATCTTGACCAGTTGAAACGACTCTCCGCCGAAAATCCGACCGGGCCATTCGAAATCGTCGCAACGCCCAGCGCCGATTACCCCGTACGCACGACGATTTCGAAAGACCGTTTCGAAACCATCGCCGCCTGGATGGCTCGGTCGATTGACTATGACAATTTCAAGAATTCCGTCCACGCCGACCCTGACTGTTCCGAGGACTATCACGATTTTCTCGGCAAAGTCTGGTCCGCTGGCCGCCGCATGTCACGTGGAGACGATCGAATCTCGCGATAATGCCGGCAACCGCGGCCATGCATGAAATGCCGGTCTTACTCATCTCTGGCGATTGCGATTTCGAATCGGGTTCCGGCCTCATTCCGGTTCACTCCAATCTCAACGGATCCGGCCTGATTCGTGATTCTTCCGGTTGCGTCGTCCACATCGAATCTTGCCGATCGCACCCCTTGTGGCGGCAGATCGGCAAAATCCATATGACTGTCAATGTCGACATGCCCGGAGTCATGATCCGGAACTCTTTCGAAATCGACGCAAACCATTCGAAAGCCATTGGTTAATGTCGTTTTGCGAAACGGAATCCGGGCGGTTCGAGTCGTCGGACGTGACACGGCTGTCGAAAGTCTCGCCGATTCCCGCCGGTGCTAAGATCGCGTCCTGTTCGGATCGTCACAAATCAATGTGCCGCAATGCCGATGAGCCCGATTGCGAAACGGAATTCGCCCGGGTGGTCTGGCGCGTTCCTTGCGTTTCCATCCGATGTCGCGGCCCGTCTCGAAAATCGGCAAATTGCCTGATCGCAAGATGTTGAGGCCGGATTGCGAAACGGAATTCGCCAGGTTCGCCACGTCCGTGCCGGCATGTCGTTTCGAAAGCCGGGGAGGGGTGAATCGCGGTGCCGGAATCGAGTTCCTGGCTCGGGCAAAATCTTCCGGATGTCCGATCGTGATTCATCGATTCCGGCGATAGTACGAATGGCCGGGATCGATTGTGCGATGTTTGCGCAGCGCAAGCCAGCGAACGCGAAAAAGTTAACGCGAACTTGATCTTGCGTCGGGCTGAGTGTACTTTGTCCGCAGTCGCGATCGGCTTGACCGGAGTCAGGACGATTGCGGTCGATCGAGTCGGTCTTCGACGCGGAGATTCTTCCCCCGGTTCGATCGGAAGTTCCATGACGCCGGCAAGGGCATTCGAACGAATCGCGAGCTATCGAGCCCGAACAGGAGCGACCCAATGTCCGTGAAGCTGAAGCGACAGAAAAAGCGATTGCTGTTCAAATCGATTCTATATCGCCTGATCAAACTGCCGCTGCCTGCGAAAACCAAATTGAAGATGCTGCTGAACATGGAATGGATGTGCGAGCGACTGGCCTGGGAAACGTCATGGCAGGTGTTCGGTGCCGACGATCATCCCCTCAAGACCTTGAACCGCAAATTCCTGCTCGATTGCATGAAGCCCGAGTATTCGATCATCGATCTCGGCTGCAAGCACGGGTATGACAGCTATTTGCTGGCCGGGGTTTGCCGCAAGGTCATCGGCATCGATTATGAAATTCCTTCGATCGAGTCCGCGAAAAAGAACTATCGCAGGGACAACCTGACGTATCTCGCCGTCGAGGGGATCGCCTATCTCTCGGAAAACTCCGAACAATTCGACGTCCTGGTCCTGTCGCATGTGCTGGAACATCTGGACGATCCCGGCGATTTTCTACGCCAGTTCAAGCGGTTCTTCAAGTTCGTCTATATCGAAGTCCCCGATTTCGACCGGTCGATTTTGAATCATTTCCGCCAGCGGCTCGATATGGAACTGATCTATAGCGACGACGATCATATCTCCGAATTCGACCGGTTCGACCTCGGCAAACTGATCGAAGCGAGCGGGCTGGAAATCGTCAAATCCGAATTCTATCTGGGCAACATGAAATTCTGGTGCCGTGTCCTGCCTGAAGGCACTGTCTGATCACCGACCGGACATCCCGCCGCAACGGTTCGGAATCGCCGCAACACGTTGTTCGGCAATGGATATGGTGCGAATTGCGAAACGGATTTCGCATCGCGGATTTCGCATCGCGGTCACGACTTCCCGGTTTTTCGACGCGATTCCGAGGATTCCGGCGATAGTATTCACAGGTTTGTCGTGACGCCGGATCCGCGGCGCGGCCTGGCCCGAAAATTGTCGTGCACGTCTCCCGGACGGAAGCTGGCGGGGCGTTGCCGCCCGTTTCGTCGCGGCCGATAATGGGCCGAAGCTCATATGACCTTCGAATCCGCCGGATCACACACATGCAACCTCTCCCGAACGCCGCCGCCGATACCCGAACCCAGACCCGCCAGGCATGGACGTACCGCCGATTCGCCATCGGCCTTTGCCTGGCGATCGGCACCGCTCTGACGGCCTCATCGATCGACCTGATGGCGCAGGATGCGGCCAAACCCGGCTGGGTGTACTCAGCCGACCAGCTCCGCCCATTCTGGCGAGGGCATGTGATGGAGGGCGAATCCGTCCTGTTCGTTCAGGACGAAAAGACGGGCGAGGCACGCGCGTCGGTCCTTTTCCCCATCGACCGGATGCTCTCCGTCCGCAATTCGACGGGCGAGGTTCGCTATGAGGAAGGCCGTGATTATGTGTGGAAGCCCGGCTCTCGCGCGATCGTCGTTCCGGCCGGTTCACGCATCGTCGTTTCGAAACCCGATGCCCTGCGGCGGCCGGCCGGTAGCCAGAAATACCGCCTGACGCACCGCGACGGCAACGGTGAAGTCTATTTCGGCGCTCTGCTCGAATACCAGGACCTGCAGACGATCGTGAGCTATTCCCACGCGCCCGATCTTTGGAAAACGCCCGTGCCGAAATTCGACGCCCCCGCCCTGCCGAACACGCTCAAGAAATTGCAAAGCCGTGATGCAGTCAAAATCGTCGTGCTGGGCGACAGCATTTCGTCCGGTTGCAATGCCTCGGGCTGGGCCGACGGCAAACCGTTTCAGCCGGCGTATCCCGATCTTGTGGGCCGGATGCTGCATGAGAAATACAAAGGGCCTGTCGAAGTTTCGAATCTGTCGATCGGCGGCAAGGATTCGGCCTGGGGGCTGACGATGGTCGACACGGTGGCGGAAGCCGGCCCCGACCTGGTGCTGATCGCCTTCGGCATGAACGACTCCGCCGGCCGCCCGGCGGCGGAGTTTCAGGCCAAAATTGCAGCGACGATCCAGGGCATTCGTGAAAAACGCCCCGGTGCCGAGTTCATCCTGATCGCCACGATGGTGGGCAACCCGGCTTGGGTGACCCTCAAGCAGGAGCTATTTCCGCAATATCGCGACGCCCTGGCGAAGCTGTGCGGGCCGGGCGTGGCGCTGGCTGACGTCACCACGATCTGGGGCGAATTTCACAAGCTCAAGCACGATTGGGACCACACCGGCAACGGCGTGAACCACCCGAACGACTTCGGGCACCGGGTCTATGCCCAGGTGATCGGGGCGCTTTTGATTCCGGAGCCTGAAACGGGGAAAGGGGAATGACCGACTGGGCCTGTGGCGGATGATGCGCGTGACTGATGGATGTGATGGAACAGGCAAGCGTATCGAAATCGTTGCCGAGGGTTGCGGAAAAATTGAAGGGGGAACGGCAAATGTCATTCGGAACGACGGACGAACCGGTCAGGAAATTGCAGCGGCTGGGGGGTACGATGGGCCTGGTCGGCCTACTAGGCATGCTCATACTGGCTGTGCTGGTGTGGGTCCTGGCCTTTACGGGGTATGAAACGCCTCAGGCCGTCAATAAGACGCTGCTGTACAGCGGGGTCATTCTGGCTGTGCTCGGCTCGCTGTGCCTGTCCGCGGGCAAGTCGTTCGGAAGGGCGGCGAACGATCCCGCGCTGCTCGGCCCCGCACTGGAAAGCACGAACCGGCTTTTCTTGTTCTGCCTGATCATGCTGAGCCTGGCCGTTCTGATCGTCGGCTCCGAAATGGCCAAGTTTCTGGAGAAGGTCGTCAGCCGATAGAATATCGCCCGGAGATCGCACACGTGCCCATACGGGAATCGAAGTATGAACGTCGTCATCGTCAGTGGTGATCTGCTCGATCAGCCGATGGACGTGATCGTCAACGCCTGGAACCGCAATGCCATTCCCTGGTGGCTGCTGATTCCCAAGGGCGTTTCGGGCGCGATCAAGCGGCGGGCGGGCACCGGGCCGTTTCAGGAACTGGCGAAGATGGGTACGATTCCGCTGGGCGGCGCGGTGCTGACATCGGCCGGAAATCTGCCGTTCAAGGCGATCATCCACGTGGCCGGCATCGACCTGAAGTGGCGATCGTCCGAGGCTTCGGTGCGGGATTCGGTCAAAAACGCGCTGGCGATCGCCGAGGAAAAGGGCATCGCTTCGGTGGCGTTTCCGCTGGTCGGGGCCGGTTCGGGCGGGGCCGATGCGGCCACGGTCGAGCGCTGGATGCTGGAGGAATTCGAGCGGTCGAGCTATTCCGGCGAAGTGCGGCTGGTGCGGTTCGAGCCGAAGTGAGTGGCGGGGAGAATCCGATGGATCCGACGAGCGAGGCAGAGGCAAAATAACCTTGCAAATCAAAAGCTGGGTTTTCGAATTACAAGGATGATTGACCGCGATGCGACAAAACACCTGTCCGAATCCTTCATCGAACTACGTCCGTGATTCGCCGGATCAGGCCTTCGTCCGTGAGTCGTCCGTTTCATGGATCACCTCGGCGACGGTCGCCCTGGCAGCCGTCAGCGGTGCCGCGGCGCTGGGGCATGAAACGATCTGGTCCCGGCGCATGACCGACCTGCTCGGTTCGGGCACCGATGCCGCGTCGAAGGTCTTCGCCGGGTTCTTCCTCGGGCTCGCGCTGGGGGCGGCGTTCGTCGCGAATCGTGCGAAACGGGCCGATTCGCCCTGGCGGGCCGCCGCGATCGCCGAAATCGCCGTGGCCGTGTTGTCGATTCCCATGTTCTTTCTGGCCGACGCGACGGATACTCTCTGGTCCGCCGTCGGTCCGGATCGCCTGATCGGATGGCCTGGATCGGTCGTCAAATCGGCCGCGACCCTTCTGGCAGTGGTGCCGCCCGCGTTCGCGATGGGCGTGATTCTGCCGCTGATGATCGAAGGGGCGAATCGCAAGCGTGGCCGTTCGTTGCGTTCGATCGATGTGACGATTTATGCCGCGAACACGATCGGCGGCTTCGCGGGTCTGTTGCTCGTGGCCCTGCTGACGCTGCCTGGACTGGGCATGACAGGCTCTTCGCTGGTCGCGATCGCCCTGAATCTGGCCACAGCAGCCGGCCTTTTCGCCCTGCACCTGGTTTCGAAGCAGGCCGATACGGCAGCGGCTGATCCCGCTGAACCGGGCGATTCGCCGGCGGCGATTCGGCCCCGCACGATCGCGTTCGCCTCGGGCCTGGGCGTCATGGCGGCCGAGATCGTGGCCCTGCAGCTCGTGATGCTGGCCGTCCCGCTCTCGTTTTATGCCCCGGCGGCGATTCTCGGTGCTTTCGTACTCGTGCTCGGGCTGGCCGCCCTGCTGACTCCAGCCTATGTGCGGCTGGCCGGCTCGCCCCGTTCCGGCATGTATGTCGCGTTCGCCGCCGCGGGCGTGGCCATGAGCCTGACGCCCGTGATCTTTCTGTTTCTGATGTCCGTCATCGGCGATATCGGCGGCGCGGCGTCGATCTTCGGCTTTTTCCAGCGCGTTCTGGCCGTGGTCATCGTAAGCGCGGGCCCGGCGATTCTGGCGGCCGGTGTCGTCTTTCCCCTGATTCTCGACGGCCTGGGCCGCCGTGTGGCGGGCCGCACACCGGTGCCGGTCGGCCAGGTGCTTGCCTTCAACGGCTTCGGCGGTCTCATCGGGGCCGAGGTGGCCAGCCGGGTGCTGCTGCCGAGCTTCGGGATTCATGGGTCGATGGTCGTGATCGGCCTCTTCTACGCCGTGCTTGCGGCATGCCTGGCTTCGAAATCGGGGCCTGAAGGCGAAGAACCCTATCGCACCACGTTTCTGGCCGTGGCACCGGCGCTGGCCGTGCTTGTCGTGGGGTTCGGCCGCACGATCTGGCTGCCGCACGTGCATCCGGCGCTGGCTTCGAGCGTCATCGACCAGGAAATCGGCCGGGAGGGGACGGTCACAGTGCTGGATACACCACGCACGGGCCGGTGGATCCTCATTTCGAATCAGTATCGGCTTGGCAGCACGGCCGCGCGCTGGGACCAGCAGCGCCAGGCCCATCTGCCGCTGACACTGCATCCCGCGCCGGCCGATGTCGCATTTCTGGGGCTCGCGACCGGCATCACGCCGGGCGCGGCGCTTGAGCATCCGGCGGTCAAGTCGGTCACGGCGATCGAGCTTTCGGCCATGGTCGAGCGTGCCTCCCGCAAGCATTTCGCCGACTTCGACAACGATTTCGCCAATGACCCGCGAGCGAAGACCGTGATCGAGGACGCCCGCATATACATGGCCGCCGCGCCCGAGCGGTTCGACGTCGTCGTGGGTGACTTGTTCCTGCCCTGGGGCTCGGGTGAGGGGCGGCTGTTTGCCGTCGAGCATTTCCGGGCGGTGAGGCGGTCGCTCAAGCCGGGCGGCATTTATTGCCAGTGGCTGCCGATGTATCAGCTGATGCCGGGGCATTTCGAATCGATCCTGGCGACATTTCTGCAGGCGTTTCCGAAAGTGCATCTTTTCGTCAACGGGTTCCGGCCGGATCAGCCGATGCTGGCCCTGGTCGGCTATCAGGCAGGTGAACCCGACTGGGCCGCCGTGGCACAGCGGTGCGGCGAAAACAGGGCCGCACCCAAGGTGCAGGATCCGACCGTGCTGGATGCCCGGATGCTGGCGATGTGTTACGTCGGCTCCCGAACCCGCGCGGCGGCGACGGCCGCGATCAACACCCTCGGCAATTCGAAACTGGAATTCGAAGCCGCGCGCGAACGCCTGACGGGCGCCCCTGAGACGAAATACCTGGCCGGCCAGCGCTGGGCGACATGGCTTGCGAATCAGGCGGCGGCGTGCGAACCGGTGAAGGGCGAGATTCGGGAACCGGAATGCCCGCCGGTTTTGCTTCGTGAGCGCATGCGTGTGGGGCTGGAACTGGCATCGGCGGAATCGCGCCGCATGGCGGATGCGATCGCCGGAAGGCCTATCGATCCCGGCAAAGCCGACGATTTCGTTCCGGCCAGATGCATCCCGCTCAGGCATGCGGATTGGTCGCGCTGGCCAGCCATTGAGCCGGCCCGCTCGTATTGAGACAGCCGATGGGCAGGCCAGCCGGGGCGATGGATCGCCATCGAACGGAATTGGTCATGGCGCGCCGGGTTTTCCGGGAATGGACCGGATGACGCACGGAGAAAAAGGGGACTGGCTCTCGTCGCAGCGCAGCGAGGCGAGTGCCTGTCCCCGTTTTCGTCGCCCGATTACCCGGAACGACAGGATTTTCCATCATCAGGAAACAAGCCGCTTTTGCCGTCCTGGAAAAATCCGACCACCCCGCCCCATTGGGCCACCCCTCTTTCGGAAAGGAGGGGAGCTACGAATGTCGCGCAGCGAAGGTCGTACGAAATGCAACACTCACGTGGGCGATCAGCCCTTCACAGCCGCCTTCCGCCGCCGGGCGATCACGGCCATCAGGCCCGTCGCGATCGCACCCAGAACGTAAGTCGAAGGCTCGGGTACGACCGTGGGAAAAGCCAGAAAGCGGGGCCGTGCCGTTGTGCTCCAACTGAACTGCAGAACCCCGTCGGAATTGTATTTGGAGATCGTGTTATTGCCGTAATTCGCCGCATAGAGATTGCCGGCCGTATCGAAAGCAAGACCGGCTGGACCGTTCAGGCCCTGGCCCGTGGGAACGAAATCCGTGCCGATCCGGTTGCCCGACGAATCGTAACGCGTGATGGTGTTGCCGGTCTGATTCGACACATAGAGTCTGCCGGACGTGTCGAACGCAAGGCCGGTCGGAAAGTCCAACCCCTGGCCCAGGCCTACGAAATCCGTCCCGATCCGATTTCCCGACGTATCGTAGCGCGTGATCGTGTAGTTTGAGACATTCGCCGCATAGAGTCGACCAGAACTATCGAATGCAAGGCCGGCGGGCCGGCGGGGCCGCTGAGTCCCTGGCCCGTGGGGACAAAATCCGTCCCGATCCGGGTTCCCGAGGAGTTGTACCGCGTGATCGTGTTGCCGTCATGGTTCGCCGCATACAGATTGCCGGCCGTGTCGAACGCCAGGCCGGTCACATAGTTCAGGCCCTGGCCCGATGGAACGAAAACGCTCCCAGAAGCTTGCACGAGAGCACTGGTAGCGAGGCTGATGTCATACCGGACGATCGTATTGTTCTGTAGCGAAACGTACATGTAGTCGACCGCACCGGCAGGGCGCGTGCCCATGCCCATGCCCATGCCGATGCCGATGCCGATGACGGCCAAAGCCATCGCAAGGCGAACGCTCAGGCGGAATGAGGTAAATCTCTGGAGCGTGATCCGTCTGCAAAACATGGGGGGCTCCTTGATGCGGCAGGGCAGATTTCACCGTCATCCGATCGAAAGTCGAAGAACTCGCATATGTTCGGATGACACGATACCTTGAAGGTCCGGCGAACGGAAGTACGTACTCATCCATGAATCGATCGATCGACACCCCCGGCAGGATCCGGACAATCCATGGAAATCGACCTGGCGATCGGGATCGCCTATCCGGCAAAGGCCTCCATGGCCCGGGATCATTTCCAGGCCGCCGGGGATGCGGTCGAATTGTCATAACATATTGATATCTAATAATTTAATGTCATTTTGCGAAACGGAATCGGGGCATGGTTTCCCCTTCGTGGTCTTCGTGATGAACCCAGGCTTGGGATTGCGACGACATCGACCACCACGAAGAGCACGAAGGACACGAAGAC
>Ga0172376_10005896_pt1 | contig 13494 bp, 10 predicted proteins | sample Lak35m_FD_121114 | JGI IMG/M metagenome (GOLD analysis project Ga0172376, IMG submission 121114) | Freshwater microbial communities from Kabuno Bay, South-Kivu, Congo - kab_092012_35m | ecosystem: Environmental > Aquatic > Freshwater > Lake | place: Democratic Republic of the Congo: South-Kivu...
GTTTCGCACCGAAGGTGCGCGCGCTGGTGAGTGCGTTGGTGGAGTGTTTGCAGGGTCCTTTTGCCCGCAGGCTGCCGCCATGCGGCTGGGATTGCGTTGGGATTGCGTTGGGAACCAGCGGCTGGTCGGAAGCCCCCGGCTGTGTTTTGCACCGAAGGTGCGCGCGCTGGCGAGTGCGTTGGCGGGGCGTTTGCAGTGTCCTTTTGCCCGCAGGCTGCCGCCATGCGGCTGGGATTGCGTTTGGGATTGCGTTGGGGATTGCGTTGGAAACCAGCGGTCGGGCGGAAGCCCCCGGCGATGTTTCGCACCGAAGGTGCGCGCGCTGGCGAGGGCGTTGGTGGGGGCGTTTGCAGGGTCCTTTTGCCCGCAGGCTGCCGCCATGCGGCTGGGATTGCGTTTGGGATTGCGTTGGGGATTGCGTTTGAAATTGCGTTGGAACCAGCGGCTGGGCGGAAGCCCCCGGCGATGTTTCGCACCGAAGATGCGCGCGCTGGCGAGGGCGTTGGCGGGGCGTTTGCAGGGTCCTTTTGCCCGCAGGCTGCCGCCATGCGGCTGGGATTGCGTTTGGGAACCAGCGGTTGGGCGGAAGCCCCCGGCGATGTTTCGCACCGAAGGTGCGCGCGCTGGCGAGGGCGTTGGTGGGGGCGTTTGCAATGTCCTTTTGCCCGCAGGCTGCCGCCATGCGGTTGAATTGTGCTGCAAGGCAGCGAGCTCACGGGGGGGCTGACCCGAGGAAATCATCGATCAGCATGATTTCGGAGTCAGCGGGGCCGGCTGTTTTCGAGACGGTTCCGGGAGCGTTCCGCGGTGTGGCAGGCGACGGCTTCGCTCCGGCTTTTGGCAGCGGTGCTGCGGGCGAGGTCGCAGGTGGTCGTGGCTTTGCGGGGGGATTGAGTAATTTGTCAGGAACGGGCGGCACGGGCGGAGGCGACGGCGTTGGAGTTACTGGGGTATTCTTTCGCGTTGACGGTGGTTTTACGGCTGGATTGAGAATGATCTTCGGAGCAGCGGGTGTGGCCGACTGCGATGACACAGATTTTGAAGACGACACAGATTTGACAGGCACTCCGCGGGGATTGGTAATGGGAGCGCCGGGTATCGTCGCGGGCTGCGAGGGAGGTACCGATACTGGTGGACTCGCTGGAGGCTGGGTTTTGCCGGGCAGCAAGGGCTGGATTGTTGTTCGCGGGGGACTGGACGACTGGGAACGCGGCATCAGTGAGGAGGTGGATGGAGCTTGCGGCCTGGAAGATGAGGCGGGGCTGTCAGGTTGCAGCGCCGGTAATTTTGGCGCATCAGCGGGAGGCGGAAGCTGAATATTCCGGGCAGCGGGCGGAGCAGGAGGAGCGATACCTCCAGCGCCTTCGGCTTTTGGTGGGCGCGGGGGTGCCGTCTTACCGGGCGGTCTGGACTGAACACCTGCAGAGCCGTCGGGTTTCAGCGCGACGCGTGGTGCTGGATCCTGACCGATTTGAGGCGGGGCTTCCTGTGCGACGCGGTCGAGGTAGATTGAGAGAGCGTTGGCGGCGTGGAACAGCGGTGAGCAGCTGGCATACTGATTTTGGTTAGCATTCAGATCGGAGCAGGTGGTATTGATCGCGCGACGGACCCAGTCGGATTTCAATTCTTCCTGCGAGACAGACATCATCAGGAATTCAAGCAGGTGCCCCTGACTGGCCATGCGTTTATCGAAGTCCTGTTTGTATTCACGTGTCTTGAAGAAGCCTGATGAGAGGCTGCCGTCAGAGTTGCGGTAGACCTTTGCAATCTCAATGTACTTTTTGACCTTTTGATCTGCAGCAAACCAGACGCCGCGGAGTGGCTTGCCGGAGCGGAGATACACGTTTCGAGCGCGAGCAAGTGCAAAGAGTCCGTGGGTACCTCCACAAGGCGATGTGGGACCGCCAACGGGTTTTGCTGTTTCCAGCTGCACCAGTTTCTCAATGCTCCATTCCTCGCCCGATGCATTGACCCAGCGAGCTTCCGGAGGCAGGTACGTGCAGAGAGCCCAGAGCGTCCACGTGATTTCTTCTCGAGAATTCACGGTCATTTGGGCGTTTTTTAGCATGTCCTGCATGGTGATCGGTCCTGCAGGTGTTCCGAAGGTTGCGTCGAGCGGAAGATTGCAGGAGGCCAGCATTGCGAGGAACTGATTGATGTGACCTTCGAACCAGTAGGGCTGGCTGTAGGGATGTGCGCGCCCGCCGTGGACCGTCTTCTGGAACCAGGATTCCTTCTGAAAACTCGGACCGGTTTGAATCCATTCCAGAGCGTTTATGACCTGCCCGTTGTGGGACAGCAGTAAATCCTGTCGGAGTCCAAGGAGGCCGTGCATGATTTGCCAGGGAGTGTGGTCCTGCGTGGAAAGAAGACGGCGGCGGGTGACTTCGCGAGTGTCCCAGACGAGCTTATGCAACGGATCGGAGGACTCCTTCACCGCGCGCGATGCCTCATGAACCGGAATTAGTCCGTTTCCATTCGACAGGATCACAACTGGTTCGCTGCTGGCTGACCCACCATCGCCCCGCACTGGCTCGGACTGAGCCTCGCAGACGGATGAGTACGGCACTGCACAGACTGCGATCAGCAGCAGACACTGCCGAAATCCGGTCTGCACTCCCCAAGAACACATTCCCGTTGCTCCTGTGCACCGAATCGCGATTGGCAGTTCGGCAGTGACAATTCAATTCAGACGCGTTAGTTTTCGGACTTCGGAGTCTTTCTCTTCAGCGCATCAAAAGTCGTGGCAGAGGAATTGCCGTCACTGAACATCAGCAGAATTTGCCGTCGCATTCGGCGATCCGGAGCAGGCCCCACCAGATCATTGAAATACTCCGGGAATTCCGGAAGGGAGTTGTGAAATGGCCACATCAGTCGTGTTGGCAAGCAGTTCGCGATATCGGCAGGAATTGCTGACAAGGCTTTTGCGGAACTTCATTTGCTGCGCCCCGGAGGTGGACGAAGATTCAGTCAAACAGTCGGGGCTTTCCCCCCAGGCGGTGGCCACTGAGTTGGCTCGCAGGAAGGCGGCGTGGGTTTCGGAGCGGTATCCTGAAAGCGTCGTGATTGGCTCTGATCAGCTGGTGGATCTGGATGGTTGCATCTTTGGGAAGCCTGGCAGTGAGGAGCGAGCCCGTGCGCAGCTTGCGGCGTTTTCCGGTCGACGCCATCGACTGCTCACAGCCGTTTGTGTTCGTGGTCCGCAGCGGACAGTGGAGTTTCTGGATGAGACGGTTTTGTGGATGCGGACATTGACGATGGGCGAGATATCGGCGTGTGTGGAGCGTGATCAGCCTCTGGATTGTGCGGGCAGCTACCGTATTGAGGGGTGCAGTGTGTCGCTGTTTGAGCGAATTGAGTGCAGTGATCAGACGGCGATTATGGGACTGCCGCTTTTGCGTTTGTCGGCGGTTCTTCGAGACCTTGGCGTGCGTTTCTGACTGATTGCCAACTCCCATGATTTCCCGCCATCCATTCGATATTTTCGGCGTGGGCTGCTAAAACCCGCGGGGTGCGTTCATCGAACGCATTTGGACAAACCTTCTGAACGCTCGAAATCCCAGAGTCTTCCATGTCGCTGTTGCTTGAGAAAATCCGCAAATCGTACAGTCAGCCGGGGGGTGAACGTCTTCCAGTGCTGGGCATCGATCACTATGCACTCGCTCGGGGCGAACAGGCAGCTCTGCTGGGGTCAAGCGGTGGTGGCAAGACCACGCTGCTCAACATCATCGCTGGGATCCTGACTCCGGATTCCGGTCGAGTCATTGTGGACGGACGGGACCTTGCGGCCATGCCGGAAGTCGTCCGCGACCGCTATCGTGCAGCGAAGACAGGGATCGTATTTCAGACCTTCAACCTGCTGCCCGCCTTTACCGCACTGGAAAATGTGATGCTGGGGATGGCATTCAGCGGTCGCGGGGTGGATCGGGGGTTTGCCCGGACACTGCTCGAGACGGTCGGCCTTGGACATCGACTCAATCATTCCCCCAAACGCCTGTCCGTAGGTGAACAGCAGCGAGTGGCCGTCGCGCGGGCACTCGCAAACCGCCCGGTGCTGCTGCTGGCAGACGAGCCGACGGCAAATGTCGATCCGGCCAACCAGCAGAAGGTCCTTGACCTGATCTGCAACACCTGCCGCGAACACAACGTCTCGCTGCTGATGGTCACACATTCGCTGGAAGCAGCGGGACTGTTCAGCCGTGTGGACCGTCTGCAGGACTTCAATCACCCGGAACTGTGTCGTCAGCCGCAGGAGCAGTCTGTATGAATTTGCTGACTATTGCATGGAAAAGTCTTCGTCAAAGAAGGCTCGCATCTTCGCTCACCGCCCTCAGCATCGCTCTTGGCGTGATGCTGATGGTGCTTGTGCTGGTGATCTTTGGCGCCGTCAACAGCGCGTTTACTCAACGAAGTGTTGGCTATGATCTGATCGTCGGACCGAAGGGCAGCGAACTGCAGCTGGTCCTCAGCGCCGTCTATCGGATGCAGCCACCTATCGAAAATCTGCCCTATCCCTACCTTGAACAGCTTCGCAGGGATCGCCGTGTTGTTTCCGCTGTTCCGCTGGCCTTCGGTGACGTGACGGAGCAGGGCGATTTCCCGATTGTCGGCACGACGCCGGACTATTTCGAAAACGACTATATGCCCGGTCAGAAGTTCCTCATGCGGGGCCAGCGAATCGGCAAGCTCTTCGATGCGATTATCGGGGCTGCTGTGGCCCGTGAAAATGGCTGGGATCTGGGCACCAGCTTTTCAATCGTCCATGGCGGGGCGGAAAGCGAAGATGTGCACGATGAAAAGTTTACTGTCGTCGCAGTGCTCGCACCTACCGGTACCGCCAATGATCGCACTGTGTTCCTGAATCTGCAGGGATTCTACGCCATCGCCGGTCACGAAAAGCCAATTGATGAAGTCGAAAAGCGTCTTCGCGATTTCTATTCCGCTGACCCTGAACGTCTGGCAGCATCCCTGCAGCAGACGCAGCAGTATCGCGAGGCCATCGCGGCACGAGCGGCCGCTGCAGATCCGGGTGCGTTGCCAGCACCAGTCAGCCCGGAGGCCATGAAGGAGGTCACCGCGATCCTTGTTCGTACCCGCCCGGAAACTCCGTTCGACGCTATCAGCCTTTCCGCAGAACTGAAGAAAGGCATTCAGGCTATGGCCGTCAATCCAGTTCGCCCAATCCAGCGGCTCATGAGTGGTCTGATTGGTAATGTACAGAAAGCCCTCGTGGTGCTGACTGTGATCATTATTCTCGTCTCAGGCGTCGGCATCTTCGTCAGCATCTACAATTCAATGTCCGACCGACGGCGGGAAATCGGCATCATGCGAGCTCTGGGCGCGGGCCGCCATCATGTGTTTGGCATCGTGCTCGCAGAATCCGCTTTGCTCTGCTGCGGTGGCGGCCTCACGGGATGGCTCGCCGGTCACGGTCTGGCCATCGCTTCGGCTCCGTGGGTCATTCGACAAACCGGACTCCTGATCAATCCATGGGCTCTGAATTCCCTCGAGGTCTGGCTCTTTCCGATCCTTGCAGGTCTCGCAGTGCTGGTTGGTTTTCTACCGGCCATGACAGCCTACCGCACGGACGTTGCTGACGCCCTCGCTTCGTGATTTGTTCAGCGGTAACGACTGATCCGCTGTCCCCGGACAGCCTGCGCAACGCCCAGCAGAAAAGCGCAATTCACCAGCAGAAAGCTCCATGCGAAACCTGCACCGGGGACGATGCGTTTGCCGCGGGAGACGGCATGAATGCCAGCCAGCAGAAACAGTGCGGCCCACGGAATCAACATGGCGAAGGACAGAATCCCGGGTGAAATCGCCGATCGCAGTGCGGCACTGGCAAAGGCAACAATCACAAACACCGGTGACAACCAGCGAAGCAGTTTGTGAGACCAGAGGGCGAAGGCGTAGCCCGGATGTCGGAAGGGATTGAGGAGTGCGGGGCGCGACCACGTGCCCTGCCAGTTTCGCAAAGTCATACGCACACGTCGCCGCAGAGTCACCGTCAGGTCCTCCGGCAACTTCTCGAAAGCTACGGCGTCCGGGACGTGTTCCACTCGCAGTCCCTGACTGACGACGTCCAGAGGGACAACGCAATCTTCGCCGATGGCAGGATCCATCGGGACGAAGGCGGAGCGGCGAAGGGCAAATGCAGCGCCGGAGACCACGGCGAGGATTCCCAGCTGTGACTCCAGTCGCCGCAGCAGCATTTCATAGACCCAGTAGCGACCTTCGCTGGCCTGTATTGAACCTGACGCTGCGACCTGCCTGGTCAGCCTGCCGTCCACAGCGCCGACAGTGGGGTCCAGAAAATAAGCGGCTGTGCGTCGCAGCCAGTCAGTGCGAAATTCTGCATCCGCGTCGGTAAAAACGATCACTTCCGAGTTGATCCGGGTGATGGCGAGGTTCTGCGTACCGGTTTTGCCAAGACCGGGACTTTCGAGCAGCTGCACGCGAGCATCCCGCTGCGCCAGCTCTCGAACGATGGCTGCTGTTTCATCAGTGGACCCGTCAGAAGCCACCAGCAGAGTCAGTCGATCTGCCGGGTAGTCACAGGCGAGCACATTTTCGATACGGCTGCGGACAACGGCCTGCTCATTGTGTACTGTGAGCAGCACAGTGACGGACGGGAGTGCTGAATCGGCCACGGAATCGACGTCAATCACGACGCTGCGATGATGGAGCAGACAGAGCATCCGCAAACATCTGCCGTAACCGTCATAGATCCAGAAAAGCATCAGGACAGAAGCCGCGGAGAGACACAGGAGCACCTGGAGGTCCTGAAGCTGGTGTAGTGTGGTTGTGGATTTCAGGGCATAACATCGGCTGAGATTGAATTCCCGCCACCCTGATGGTAGAGAGATAGCAGATCCGGAAAACAACGGCAAGAGCGAGATTTTTGGGGTTCCCGATGCGACTGATTATCGGCACAGATGAAGCAGGCTACGGTCCAAATCTGGGACCGCTGGTGGTGACAGCCACGGCCTGGCGCTGCGCCAGCGACATGGTCGCCGAAGACCTCTGGCACGGCCTCCACCGCGTGCTCACAAATGCGCCCCGAGCCGGCGATCACAGGTTATACGTGGCTGATTCCAAAGCCGTCTACCAGTCCGGAGACAGTTTGGAATCTCTGGAAGTGCCTGTACTTGCTTTTATGGGTCTGCTGGGGGAACAGCTGCAGACGATGGAGGATCTTGGGGCAGTGCTGTGTGGCAGCGAGTTTTCAGCTGGATACGAGGCGGAGCCGTGGAACGCGGAGGGAGGGCCACGGCTGCCAGTTGATTCCAGTTCTGAGCACATTGACGAGTGGGTTCAGGAACTGCGTTCGGCTTTGAAAGAGGCCGGGACTGAGCTGCTGGGCATTCGCAGCAGTGTGATATTTCCGGAGGAATTTAATCGTCTGGTGGCTGAGGTGGATTCCAAGGGAGCGGTTCTTTCAGCTGCCACGCTCAGACTTGTGCGGCAGCATCGGGACGCTCACGCGACAGAGCCGGCACTCGTGGTTTGCGACAAGCATGGAGGAAGAAATCGCTACGACGAACTGATCGGAACCCATTTCGATGATCAGTTTGTGTTTCGCCTGGAGGAGTCTCGCGAGCGGTCGCGATACAGAATGGGCAGCATGGAGTTCTGCTTTCGGACAAAAGCGGAGGCACTGCTTCCGGCTGCATTGTCGTCGATGGTCTCCAAGTACGTCCGTGAACTGCTGATGCGACAGTTCAATTCGTGGTGGCAGGCACGAGTTCCCGGCCTGAAGGGTACTCAGGGCTATCCAGTGGATGCAAGGAGATTTCTGGATGATGTTGAGCCGCATCTGCAGCGTCTGAATATCAGGGCTGAGGCGTTGTGGAGGAATCGCTGACCCCCGACTGCGGCGGCTCAGATTTATACAGCCCCAGATCAAACCGCTGCCAGAAATCCGCGGTTGAAAGCGGCTCGTTGATGTCGGTTTGAATCTGAGTCAGAGACTCCATTTTTCGCAGCACTTCGATACCGGAGGTGATGCGCGCCGGAGTCAGCGTAATTCGCTGCAGGCGCAGACCGGAGAGCGGTGTGAGATCGGTTATGGCAGTTTCAGCAATGTTCAATCGCCGCAAACGGACAGCAGAGCTGAGCGGTGTGAGGCTGGAGACGCGGGTGCTGGCAATATCAAGACTTTCCAGCGATTTCAGGGGCAGGCTGGAAAGATCGGAAACCTCGGTGCCTGCAAGCCAGAGCGTTTCGAGGGGAGCGGTTTGAATGAGCGCAAGGTGAGTATCGGCGAAGGGCAGCCCGAGCAGATTCAGCTGTTTCAGAGGCAGACCTTCGAGCGGAGCGAATTCGGTGACTTTGGTATTCTGGAGCTTGAGCACTGTCAGTGGCATGCCGCGGAGCAGAGAGATGTCAGCGACAGGCGTGTTTTCCAGATCGAGGCGTTCAAGCTGCATACCGGCGAGCGGGGCAAGGTCAGCAACCTGTGTCATCCCAAGGTCCAGAGCGATCAGTGGAAGTCCCTTCAGTGGTGCGATACTGCGGATTCCCGACTGGTAAAACGACGCTTCTTTGATGTCGTTGCCCTGCATGACAAAGTTGGCCTGCCAGCAGTTGAGTTGCCGTTTGATATCCTCGGGAGTGACGGTGAGCGTGGTGGACTGTTCGAGCGCGGCTCGACGGGCAACTTCAACCGCTTGATCCGTTGATGGTGTTTCGCTGCAGCCCGAGAAAACAGCAGGAACGCACACAGCAAGCACCACGGCGAATTGACGAATGCAGTTTGCCGGAAAAGCAGGCATTTGAATCATTCGGGAGGACTCCATTCCTGAGCCATACGAGTAAACTGGTCGCCGCGATCGCGATAGTCGCGAAACCAGCCATAGCTGGCGCAGCCTGGAGAGAGCAGCACCATATCGCCTGAGCGACTCATTTCAACCGCCAGGCGAAATGCGGTTGAAAAGTCCGGGGCAATCAGTGCCTGAGGAGCGGGGCCGACAGAAGAATTCTGCAAATGCTGCTGCAGCACAGGCGCCGTCTGGCCCATCAGAATCACTCCGCGAGCGTGTCTGCAAATCGCATCGGCCAGTGGCTGCAGGTTCTGTCCTTTGTCGTAGCCTCCTGCCAGCAGCACTGCGCGGCCGGATGCGTGCTGCAGGGCCGCGACAGCGGATTCCGGCGTGGTGGCGATCGAATCATTCCAGAATTGTCGACCGCCACGTTCCGCAACACACTGCAGCCGATGCGGCAGGGGACGCCAGCAGTCTAATGCTGCGGAAAAGTTTGTTGGTGGAACGCCCGCCAGCCATGCGGCGCAGCAGGCGGCCGCGACATTACAGCGATTATGGTGCCCTGGCAGCTGAGACGGTACGGACAACAGCAGACAGTCTTCAATCCGACCGCCCCCCTTCCTCAGGATCAACGTGCCCGCTTCAAAAAACGCTCCATCCATCCCGGAATCTTCAAGGCCAAACTCATACCGTCTGCCCCGCAATCGCCATTCGACGCCAGCTGCTGCGGGCTCGTCCTGCGGTATCGGCACGATGCTCACATCATCGGCAAACTGTGACGAGAACAGAGATTGTTTTGCGAGCCTGTAGGCTTCGAGTTTTCCGTGCCAGTCGAGGTGATTGGGGGAGAAATTTGTGAGCAGGGCGATTTTCGGACGGAAACGTCGCGGTCGCAGCAGTTCCAGCTGGAAGCTGCTCAGCTCCAGCACAACCCAGTGATCACGCTCAATTCGGGACAGATCCGGAAGCAGGCTCGCGCCGATATTTCCGCCGAGCCACGCCTGACGGCCGGCGCATTTGAGCAGATGCTGAATCAGGCCTGCAGTGGTTGACTTTCCGTTGCTTCCGGTAATTCCAATCACCTGACCCTGCTGATGACGCAGGAACAAATCAATTTCCGTTGTGATATCCGCACCCCGGAGTCGCGCAGATTCAACTCCCGGGTGGCCCGGCGGTACGGCCGGATTCACGACCAACAGACGGCATTCGGAGAACACGTCCGGTGGGTGTCCGCCAAGCTCCAGACGGTGCAGTGAAAGATCTGCGATGCTGGCAAGAGCCTCGGTCAGTTCGCCAGCGGGCCGCAGGTCGGTTACAGTCACAACCGCACCCTGCTCAGCAAGGAATCGGGCGGCCGCGGCACCTCCGCCAAAACGGCCGAGCCCGAGCACTGTCACCGGCCAGTCCTGATACAATCCTGTCATCACTTGCTTTCCGGAAGGAACACGTGTTCGCCAGAGTATCCCAGCGACAGCAGTTACATAGTTTCCCCCTTTTCCTGTCATGTAAACAAGTCGAGGCCCGAAAATTCTTCGACGTGACTGCTCAAACGTCTCCCCGCATCGCGGCAGCTCCGCACACTGATCCTTCACAGGCAAACCGATGGTTGAAGCGACGCTGAGTGAAACCCTTTTCTGGAGCATTCTCCGAGCATTGCTTGTGGCTTCCTGCGCGCTGCTGCCGCTGCTGGCGCTACGACGTGCGTGGGAGGGAACACGATCAAGTCGCATGCGGCGCTGGATCATCGCTGCGGCCGCACTTCCGTTTTTCATCCCGGAACTGCTGACCGGCTTCCACTACCGCGTGCAGGCTGCCCTTTGGGCCTCTGAACTTGCTCCCTCGGCAAATGCAGCCTTCGCGGAGGCACTCTACGGACTGCTGCAACTGCTCCGTGCCGTCTCCGCAGGCACCGTCGTGCTGCTGCTGCTTCCACAGAACCCCGCGGCAGTCAGCGGACTGCACACCTGGAAGCTCCTGCGCCCCATACTGCCACTCCAGCACTGGATCGGCGGGCTCCTGCGACTGCTGGTCACCGGAGTGCTTGCAGCACCACTGGCGGCATGGTCCGTCATGGCAATCACCGTGTTTCAGGAATTTGAAACCGCGGCCCTGATGCAGATTGATCGGCATCCGCTGGCCTGGACTGTGTGGATGTTTGACGCCCACGCAGCCCAGCAACCGCTCCTCGAATCACTCCGCATGGCAGTTGCCCCGCTGGCCGTCGAATTCCTGCTGTTGCTGCCGCTTCTGCCGGCGGTTTGCAGGGCTGGAGGTGCGGGCGGAGAGGAACTACGGACGTGGTCTGCCGGAGAACAGCGACCAGCCGGCTGGTTGATTCACATGCTGGCCGCCAGCTATGGACTCGCAGCCGCGATTATGCTTGTCGGTATTCCACAGCTTCGTCTCGGGGCAGAAACGATTTCCGGGCTGCGGCTGCTGTTGGGATCTGTCCGCCTGCTGCAGCAATCGCTGGTGCAGGTTCTGACGTCCACAGCCGTCAGTGCCTCGGCTGCACTGGCCGCATTGTCCGTGTGTGCCCTCGCCGCCCGACTCCGTCAAAACGCAGGCAGGAACCGAGCCCCTCGTTTGCTCGTGCCTGCCGTCCTGCTGCTGCCAGGTCTTGCCGGGCCTCTCGCCAGCTCACTGACACTGCTCGCGCTGTTCCAGATGCCTTTGCTAAGACCATTTTACGATACGTGGCTTCCGCTGGTGCTGGGTTTGATGCTGGCGGTCCTGCCACGAGCTTTCGCACTGCAGTTGCTGCTGGAGCGCTTCGATAAAAGCGAAGCCATACACAGCGCTGAGCAGCTCGGCCAGAGTCCATTTGCGCAAGTTCGCAGCAGCTCGGCAACAATCCTTTGGCGACTGATTGACCTGCGGCGTCTGGGGGCATTGCTGCTGCTTACGCAGTGGTGCTTTTGGGACGTGACCAGCACCAGCATTCTGCGTCCACTGGACCCTGAGCCCGCGATTACGCGCCTGTACAATGAGATGCACTTTGCGCGAACTGAGGTGCTTTTGGGGCTGACGGCGCTTTCAGCCCTGGCGCCGGGCGTCCTGTTTGTTTCGGGGCTGCTTTTGCAATGGTGGATACGTAAAAAAAGAACACGCAGCTGAGGCTGCGTGTTTTGTTACGTTCGAGCAGTTGCCGGGGCACCTGCGCTGTTGTTGTTTACCTGATCAGTAGCGATCGCCACGGTCCGAGCGATCACCGCGGCCACCACGGCCACCACGATCACCACGGTCGCCGTAACCGCCACCGCCACCGCCACCACCGTAGCCACCACCGCCACCGCCGTAGCCGCCGCCGCCACCACCGTAGCCGCCGCCGCCACCACCGTAACCGCCGCCACTACGAGCTTCGCGAGGACGCGCTTCGTTCACGACAATGGTGCGGCCGTCAAGCGTTGCTCCATTGAGTGCACGAATGGCTTCGTCGCCCCCAGAGGCCATTTCCACAAAGCCGAAGCCCTTGGAACGGCCGGTTTCGCGATCCGTGACGACCTTTGCAGACGTCACTGAACCGTACTGGGCGAAAGCCTTTTCAAGACCTTCGGATGTGGTTGCCCATGCAAGGCTACCCACAAAAATGTTCTTACTCATCACAAAAACCCTGAGCCTTGCAGCTCCCAAAACACCGATCGCTGCCCCAACGGCAGCTGTTTGAACACAAAGAAGTGCGCCCGACCCAAAAGCAGCCGAACGTTGTTGGGGGGGACACTGCAGAAGTACTCAAGTTCACACCGAGAACACTGTAGGATCACACCATGAATCCCGTGGGATTCGCCAAGGACGAGTCTAGGGGTTTGTCCGGCAAATAGCAAGCCGTAGCGGACAGAAACCCGCCAACTCTGTGGTTTTTATCGACATCACGCTGCAAATCTGTGATCATTCGCTCGGAATTTCTGCAAAATCATTTCTCTCCTACCCCGCAGCGACACTATGACACTGGTGATTTCACCCGCTTTTTCGTCTCCAGTCCCGACCGAAGTCTCCGGAATCACCCCGGATCGGCTCGCAGGAATGCTTCTCTCCGAAATCGAACGCATTCCCGTTCTTCACGGAAACCACTCAATTCCCCTTGCAGAACGCTTCCATGTCACCGGCTCGCCCTGCGACATGAATATCCGCTTTGAAGGAGACCTGGAGGGCGTGCACTGGATTGGCGCTGGAATGACCAGTGGCCACCTGACTGCCGACGGCAGCGTGGGACGTCACACTGGCAGCGGCATGTCCGGCGGCACACTGACTGTTACCGGGTCTGCTTCGGGCTGGGCGGGGGCCGAAATGCGGGGGGGATTGCTGCAGGTTCACGGCTCCACCGGTCCACTCGCCGGCGGCGCCTACCGAGGTGCTGCAAAAGGCATGACCGGCGGCACCCTGCTGATTCATGGCGATGCTGGCAGTGAAGCCGGACTGGCCATGCGACGCGGCCTGATCGCCATCCGTGGGGCCTGCCAGGACTTTCCGGCGTTCAACATGCTGGCTGGAGCGTTGTTCGTCTTCGGGAACGTCGGCCTGAGCCCCGTTGCAGGCATGCGTCGCGGCACCCTCGCACTATTAGGAAACCAACCAGTTCCGCTGCTGCCAACGTTTCGATTCTCCGCTCGCCTTCAGCCCACCGCATTCCGCCTCGTGCTCAGAAGACTTGAACGTCTGCAGTTCCCCATCGACCCCGGACTCTACACAGCTCCGATCGACATATTTCGCGGTGACCTCGTCACGGGCGGCA
>Ga0172376_10005898_pt1 | contig 13490 bp, 13 predicted proteins | sample Lak35m_FD_121114 | JGI IMG/M metagenome (GOLD analysis project Ga0172376, IMG submission 121114) | Freshwater microbial communities from Kabuno Bay, South-Kivu, Congo - kab_092012_35m | ecosystem: Environmental > Aquatic > Freshwater > Lake | place: Democratic Republic of the Congo: South-Kivu...
TTACCTGGATTTTTATGAAGACCAATTCGAGAAGCCTTTTCTCCTAACGCGTGAAGTCGATAGGTTTTTAAGAGATGAAATTTTAAATTAAATTCTTGACGATACGTGTCTAGAAAGTTTTGTAGAGGCGGTCGGGTATCTTCATTCGTAAAAAAAACCACTTGATCCTTATGCAAACGTTGCCAGGTGATGGGTTGGCCAATGACATCTTGAATGGTGTTGCGAAAAGGGACATCGGCAAAGGGTGATTGAGAAACTAAATAGTAGCAAACCTTTGTGTTCATTCTACTTCAAATAAATAAGTTTCAAAAGGTCTTAAGATAAGATTTAAACCCCTTTTTTCAATCGTTGGATAATTGTGAAGAAATACTGAATTAATCAAACGATTCATTTTAAATTCAACTTCAAAACCACGAAAATTACTGACGACCAATAATGCGGGTCTACCTTCATGAACATAGGCAAAGACATCAGGATTTAAAGGATCGACTAATGATAAAGGTCCGCTTAACACCGATTCCATCACCTTGGGTTTTTTTCGCAAGGCAATTGCCTTCAGATAATAATTGAAAATGGATTTAGGATCTTTTTGTTGTTTGGCTAAATTGACTTCACGATAATTACCATTGACTTGTAAAGAAGGTTCAACCGTAGAAAATCCGGCAAAGGGTTGATCATTCCATTGAAAAGGGGTCCTTGCATTGACTCTTGAGGTCCGTCTCAAAAATCTTAATATGGTGGATTCATCCATCTTCTCTGATGCTTGTTTGGCATATTGCAGCGCCGATACATCTTTGAACTGGGTTAATTTTTCATAATCGACATTACTCATCCCAATTTCTTCACCATTGTAAATAAAGGGCGTACCATATAAAAATAGTAAAGTCGTTGCGAGCATTGTCGCTGATTCTTGGCGATAACGAATCGATCCGTATTGCGTCACAACCCGAGGGTGATCATGGTTTAACCAATAAATTGGTAATGAGGCAAGAGGTGAAACCGTTTGATACCACTTCATAAAGTTTTGTTTAAGATGCACCACATTGGTTTTAATCTCGTGATCTGCTTTATGATCAGAGCCAAACGCACCATTTTCCCAACAAGTGTCAAAATTAAACACCATATTCAGATACCCATTTTGCGGATGAATGTACTGTAATGACATGTCAGGAGAGACTCCACCACCGACTTCACCAATCGTCAAAACGTCTGGGTATTTTAACAAAACCTCGGACTTAAATTCTTTTAAATAATCAAAGACTCTTGGTAAAGAAGAAAATTTACTCGCATCGAGAACCAACCCATCAGCCGCGACTGGTAAAGTGGAATTAGAGAAGGTTAAATCTTTTGCTAAATGCGCCAAGGCATCTAGACGAAAGCCATCGACACCCAGATCTAACCAAAATTTAGCCACATCATACATATCTTGTCGCATGGATTTATTTTCCCAATTTAAATCAGGCATTTTCTTTGAAAAGATCTTAAGGTAATATTGCTTAACCGTGTCATCATAATGCCATGCGCTATCCGAAAAATAACCACGCCAATTGGTGGGCGGAAGTATTTTACCTTCATCGGTTTTTTTAGGATTCTTCCAAATGTAATATTGATGATATTTGGAATACTGATTTTTACGGGCTTCCATAAACCATCGATGTTCATCGCTTGTATGGTTAAGGACCAAATCAATGATGATACGAATCCCCATCGAATGCGCTTCTTTGAGCAAAGCTTGAAAATCCTCAAGCGTCCCAAACATCGGATCTACTTGGTAATAATCTTTAACGTCATAACCATAATCATCCATGGGGGAGGCAAAGAAAGGACAAATCCATAAGAGATTAACCCCTAATTGATGAAGATGGGGTAGTTTTAAACGAATGCCATTTAAATCACCAACACCGTCTTGATTACTATCGTAAAAAGACCGAGGGTAGATTTGATAACCAATAGCTTCTTGCCACCATGGCCGTGAATTATTCAAAGTACGTTTCTCCTTTTTGAGCATCTGCAAGCATTTTGATGAGGTCTTTTCGCTCAATTTTAAAAGAGAGTTGCTTGGGTAATTGATTTACGGAAAAGAATTTCACTGCTAAAATTTCATGACCAAAAGATTGTAACGGACCTTTTAAAGCACCTTTAAAGACGATCACATATTGGCTTTGAGCTTGACCCCGATGTTGAAAATCATAATGATAAACACCGGTTAATTGAGTTACTTTTACATCCGCCCCAGCTTCTTGCATACATTCTTTGGTGATCGCTTCCACAGGACTTTCAAATAAATCAGCCCAGCCGCCTGGCAGGGTATACCCTTGATCTACTTTTTCTTTGACCAATAAAACTTCTTGCTTATCATTGAACACAATCATGCGCACTGAAACATTGGGTGTGGGATATAGATCCCTTTCAAAGTATTGGGGACTTTTAAAATTTACATTCGTAAAGTCTTTTAACATTTTCGTAGAAAGATCATTAAGTTCTTGATAATTCTCAAGTGCATAAGCATCTTTTGAATATGTTAAACCGATTTTACTGATGGCTTGAACCTTCATAATAAATTCATAAAATGCTAGATTTTTAGTTGATTTCATTCTTTTTATTTTACTCTAAAATTTACAAGAATTAACTATATAAAAAATATAAAAAATGCTATTGTTATTTTAAAGGAGGAAACACAATGATTTTAACCTCAATTGATTTGCAATTAGTTGGGATCATTTTATGGGTCGTGGTGTTTTTTGTTGCGGTGATTGTGGAATCACTTGAACCGCAACTTGTGTCACTTTGGTTTGCTGGTGGCGCATTGTTTGCCTTATTATTTGCGACTTTATTTCAAGTCGGTTTCTTATGGCAAATACTAATTTTTATTGTGACCAGTGTTGTGCTTCTTATTTTAACTAGACCTTTTGTTAAAAAGGTGACGAATCGACCAACCATCCCAACAAATGCGGATGCCTTAATTGGTCAAGATATTTTGATTGAAAAAGGTTTTGGTCCGAAGATGTCAGGTATGGGGATGCATGGAGATGTGAGATGGAAACTGATGAGTCTACAAGATGCAACTTTTAAGGCCGGTGAATATGCGACGATTCAAGCGATTAATGGTAACAAATTAGTGATTACTAAAAAGAAAGAAGGAAAATAATATGACATTATTCTCATCTGCAGCAGGCGTTGGTTTGTTTTTCTTAGGTATCGTCTTTTTTACATTATTGATTATTTTAATTCGTTCAATTGTGATTGTTTCACAAGGAACGACCGTCATTGTCCAACGATTAGGAAAATATCATAAAAAATTAGAAGCAGGCATTCATATCATTGTGCCCGTGATAGATTCCAAAGTTGCCACCATTTCCTTAAAAGAAAGAGTCTATGATTTCCCACCGCAACCCGTTATTACCAAAGACAACGTCACCATGCAAATCGATACCGTAGTGTATTTCCAAGTCACCGATCCTAAACTCTTTACCTATGGGGTTGAACGGCCTCTATCAGCGATGGAAAACTTAACGGCCACTACTTTACGAAACTTAATTGGGGACCTTGAACTAGACGAAACCTTAACCTCACGCGATCGCATTAACCACAAAATGTGGGAAACCCTTGAAGAAGCAACAGACTCATGGGGTATTAAAGTCAATCGTGTGGAATTAAAAAATATTATCCCGCCACGCGATATTCAAGAAGCAATGGAAAAACAAATGCGCGCAGAACGTCAAAAGCGTGAAGCCATCCTTGAAGCGGAAGGTAAAAAACAAGCTGCTATTTTAACCGCTGAAGGGGAAAAAGAATCCGCAGTGTTACGAGCCCAAGCTGTTAAAATCAAAAAGATTACCGAAGCGGAAGGTGAAGCAGAAGCAATTTTACGTATTTTTGAAGCTCAAGCAAAAGGTGTGGAATTAATTAATCGTTCAAAACCTGATGCAGCCTTCTTAACGCTAAAAGGTTTTGAAGCGTTAGAAAAAGTGGCGAATGGAACTGCAACTAAGTTAATCATTCCCTCAGAAATCCAAAACGTCACCGGTTTAATTGCCTCCTTAAAAGAAGTCATCACCGAAGAAAAACCAGTCGTCAAGAAAAAAGGCGAATAGTTCAATTCTTTGCATCAAAAAACCTCTAGCTTGATCTAGAGGTTTTTTATTGCTTATTCAACCGTAACTGATTTCGCTAAGTTTCTTGGTTTATCAATATCGCGACCAAGAGATAAAGCAGCATAGTAAGAAAGGTATTGGCCCACCATCGCCTTCGTAAGTGGTGATAAATAGGTTTTCGTGTTGCTGGTGACAAAGTCATCTTCTTCTTTGGCTAACGCTTGATTACTGACCACGTATACTTTTGCCCCTCGGGCTAAGACTTCTTGTAAATTGGAACGAATCGCAGCAGCGGTAATTTGATCCGATACAAAAGCAATTACGGGAACATCCTTTTTAATCAGAGCAATCGGACCATGTTTTAATTCGCCACCTGGTAACCCTTCGGAATGGATATAGGTAATTTCTTTAAGTTTTAAAGAGGCTTCTAAGGCAACATCGTAATCCAATCCTCTTCCTAAAAAGAACACATTCGGTTCTTTGACAATCGCTTCGGCAATCGCTTTGATTTCTAATTTAGCGCCGATCAGACCTTTCATCGTCTTTTCTACTTCGATTAAATCGGTGATAATTTCAGTGTTGCCGATTAACGCCGCACGTAAAATCGCTAATAAGGCAACTTGAGCGATATACGCTTTGGTGGAAGCGACCGCAATTTCCATACCAGCATAAAGCAGTAGGGTAAAATCACTCGCCCGATCTAAAGATGAACCTTTGGTATTGGTAATGGTGACAATTGGACTTCCTTGTTGTTGAATAATTTTCACACAGCGAATCAGGTCAGCAGTTTCGCCACTTTGCGAAATAAAAATAAATAAAGGATGCTTACCTTTGACTTCAGGATAATAGGCAAATTCTGAAGCAATATAGACGCGACTGGTTTTGCCTATCGATTCAAAATAACGTCGCCCAACCAAGGCGGCGTGATAACTTGTGCCGCAAGCTAAGAAGATGATTTGATCAGCTTCTTGAATCTTTTGAATGAGGACGTCATCGAAAACAAATTGATTGCCATCCACATAATTATCCATCAGGCGTTTAATGACTTCAGGAGATTCTTCAATTTCTTTTAACATGTAGTGAGGATAGCCATTTAGACCAATATCCGTCACTTTTAAATCCGTTTGATGGAAAACAAGGGGTTTTTCTTCATTGGGATCAAGGTGCTTGACGACCACTTCTTTTTGAGAAATATAGCCATATTGATAATCATCGAGAATGTAATAAGAAGTTGCATAATCTAACATTGGCACATAATCCGAAGCTAAATAATTGGTATTTTTACCCTTACCAATCACAAGTGGAGTATGTAATTTGGCAAAGTAAACTTTGGAATCATCACCTTTAAATAAGATGGCTAATGCATAAGAACCTTCTAAGTCTTCTAATGTTTTTTTAATTGCATCTAAAGGATTTTTGGTGGCAGCTTTTAAATAATGCATTTCCATTAAATTGGCAATGACTTCGGTATCCGTTTCCGATTGAAATTTGCAACCTTGATTTTGTAGTTTCTTTTTTAAACTTCTAAAATTATCGATCACGCCATTATGGACAATCGTGAAATACCCTTGTTGAGAACAATGCGGATGCGAATTCACAAAATTAGGTTCCCCATGCGTTGCCCAACGCGTATGTCCTATGCCTGCCGCTCCATGCATTTTTGCAGGCACTAATTGATTTAAATCATCAATCCGTCCTGGAAGCCGAAAAACTTCAATTTTTTCCTTGGTTAAAAAAGCCGTACCAGCAGAGTCATAACCACGATACTCTAAGCTTTTTAGGCCATGCAATAAATAGTCTCTTAATTTAGTTTCCCCGACAGAACCAACAATGCCACACATGTCAATAAGCCCCCTCAATTGATAAAAGTGTTTTCGATTAACGTCACCATTTCTTGAACGTATTGTTCACATTGCTGAGGTTGCAAAGCTTCGACCATGATCCGAATTAAAGGTTCTGTGCCAGAAGGCCTAACTAAAATTCGTCCATGTTGTCCAAGACGTGTTTCTATATCCTTTATTAATTGAATAACCGCCGGATGAGACATCACTTCTGCTTTGTTCTTCACCGAGATATTCTTCAACAGTTGCGGATACAGTCTTAATGATATCACAAGTTCAGATAAAGATTTTGAGGTGGTTTGGAGGATATTCAGTAGCTTAATCGCAGAAAGCAGTCCATCTCCAGTATTCAGTTCATCAAGAAAAATCACATGGCCTGATTGTTCGCCACCCAGAATTAGTTTTTCTTGCTTCAGTGCTGCTTGGACATATTTATCACCGACACTAGTTTCAAGAAAGTCAATGCCTTGTTCTTTTAAGGCTTTTTTTAACCCAAAATTACTCATCTGGGTAATCACGACTTTTTTCTTTAACTGCTTGCGCGTAGAAAATAAATGCAAACTATTCAAATAAATTAAGGCATCCCCATTCACTTCTTGACCATCCGCGGTCATGGCCATCATCCGATCGGCATCCCCATCAAAAGCCAGGCCTAAATCAAATTTTCCTTTTTGTATATGGGTTTTTAATGATTTTAAATGCGTCGCCCCACATTGGTCATTGATATTGGTGCCATTGGGGTGATCATGAATAAAAGTTGCTTGCATGCCAATTCGATCAAATAAAGTCTTAGCAATTGCATATGCTGACCCATTTGCAGTATCAACCAACACCTTAAGTTTGCGTTGTTTTGATACATACCGACTGGTTAAAAAATCAAGATATGTAGTTAAAAATGCTTTTGAATTTGGATCAATCGTCCCGATTTGTTTGCCAGTTTTAAAAGGCAAGTAATCTTGGGGACTATCTAAATATTGTTCGATTGCATTTTCAATATCACCATTCAGTTTTTCGCCTTCATGATTAAATAATTTAATGCCATTATCATAGTAAGGATTATGACTCGCAGAAATCATCACCCCCAATCCTGTTTTGGCTTGCTGTAACAAATAAGAAATGGCAGGTGTTGTCACGATACCTAAATCAACAATACGCGCGCCTGATGCCATCGCGCCAGACATCAATGCATCCGCTAATAAAGGTGAAGAAATGCGAGTGTCCTGACCGACGAATATTGCTTCTGAGATTTTTAAAATTGATCCAAGATAACGGCCAATCCGATAGGCATGATTCGCATTAAGTTGCTCACCAACTAAACCGCGAAATCCATCGGTACCAAAATATTTCCCCATTAATTATTTTCAAAGTGAGGCCTGTTCTCAATATAATTGGCTAGCGTTTGTTTAAACGTATCCAAATATACAGGCTCAAGTTGACCACCATAAGTCAATGACAATCGCCCTGTCTCTTCTGAAACGACAATCGTCACGGCATCCGTTGCCTCAGAAATACCAATGGCAGCACGGTGACGTGATCCTAATTTGCCTAAAACTGGTTTGGTGGTTGGCTGATAATAGACGTTTGCCGCAAGAATAAAACTTCCGCGGACAATCACTGCACCATCATGTAATCGGGTGCCTGGATAAAAAATCGTGGTTAACATTTCGGAAGATAAAGGGGCGTTTAACAACACACCATTCTTTGTGTAGTTGTCTAACTTGGTGGTCCGTTCAATGGTAATCAGGGCCCCAATTTTATTTTTGGACATAAATGCCACCGCATCATAAATCAATTCATAAATCATTTCTTTATCGTAATTAATGTGTCCAACCGCGCTTTGATTTTTACCAAAGCGAAACATTAAATCGATTTTTGCTTTGAGTTCTGTCGCATTTAAAACCACGAATATATTGACGAAAATCACAAATAACGTGATGAATGAAACGGTAAGGAAAGAAAATTTTTGTAAATAATAACTTACCAAAATTGATAAAGAAAGTATGACGAATAAAATGCCATAAACTTTTCTTCTGACGAACGAAAGAATGTAAATACTTAACGCCAATAAAAAAATACCACCGATAGAAAAATCAATCCATTCGGATACGGTAAAGTACAAATAAGATACATTTATGAGATTCATCTTTATAATTTTAGCAAACTTTTTTGAATTTGAATAAAAAAACTGCGTTTCCGCAGTTGTTTTCATTTCTGGTGGATGCTGAGGGGATCGAACCCCCGACCTTCTGTACGTCAAACAGATGCTCTCCCAGCTGAGCTAAACATCCATGCATGCTGGTGCCGACGATAGGAATCGAACCTACAACCTACTGATTACGATTCAGTTGCTCTGCCAATTGAGCTACGTCGGCGCGTTCATTCCTATGCAAGCGCCCATTTATCATATACAAATTTTGTATTGATTTCAAGTTTTAACCCTGATTGATTGTCAATGTTTTCAAAAGGCGTATAATAATTTTCGGTAAAAAATAATGGAAATTCATCAACATCGCTTTATCAAAGTATTTTGGCCTTTACTTATCGAGATTTTTCTTTCAGTTTTAGTGTCTTTATCGGACACCCTCATGCTTTATGCAGTGAGTTCACAGGCGGTTGCCGCTGTAGGAAGTGCCATCACATATTTAAACTTTTTGAATGTGGCTTTTGTCATCCTTTCTGCAGGTATGCTTGCAGTTTTTACGCAATATGTTGGCGCAAATCAAGCTGAAGTCACTCGCAAAGCGGCGAGAATAGGGGTGTTGGTCAATGGCATCATCGGTATTGGTGTCATGGCTTTAATTTACGTCTTCTTTTCTGAGTTTATTCATTTTATTATTCCTGATCAACACATTGCTGACCTTGCAACACAATATGGTTTAATTGTGGGTTCAGCGTCCATTTTTGTGGCGATTAACCCAATCATTGGAAACTACATGCGGGCATTTGGCCATGACAAATCACCGATGGTGGCAACCATCATTGCCAACGTTATTAATATTCTGCTAAATTATTTATCAATTTATGTCTTTAATTGGGGTGTCGCGGGAGTAGCATGGGCGACCTTTATTTCCCATGTTGGATCTTTTATTGCCCACTTAATTCTTGCAAACTTCCATCTTCCCAAAAATATAGAAAAAGCAAAGGTTCCTGCTCAAAAACTTTTATCTGACTCCTTAGAGGTTGGCCTACCTTCTGCATTCGAAAACTTTGCGTTTTTAGGGGCAATGGCGGTAATCATTACTTTGTTAAACTTTATCGATGTGACCGGAGTTGAAACCTCCGTTAGAGTCACGGTCGAACATATTGCAAAACTAGCATTTGTACCTGCCGCCGCACTAGCGCATGCAAGTGCGATTAAGACTGGTTTTTATGTTGGCGCACAAAACTATAAAAAAGCCCAAAGAAGAATTTTTAAAATTTCGGCAATCGGTATCCTCATTTCCACGTTACTTGGTTTTATCATTGCCTTATCACCTGATGGTATCATTTCAATTTTTACCTCAGTTGAACATATTGAGGGACCTGAATTAATTCACCATATCGAACTAATTAAAACGGTGCTTTGGTTAAACATTGCTGTAGAAGGCGCAAGAACTATCAATATTATTTTAGGAGAATCACTTAAAACCACAGGCGATGCTTGGTTCCTAGGCACCATTTCATTATTTTCGCTGATGTTTTTTGCGATTGGCGGATCATTTCTATTTGGATTAATGTTTAATAATGGGGTGGTGGGTATATTTATTGCCTTAACCATCGATGAAGCATTTAAAGCCTTAGTATTTATGTGGCGTTGGTCAACCAGACGGTGGACCACTCGCGCTTTAGTCTTACCCATCAATATCAACGCTTAATAAAATTTTATCAATGACGATGGCGCGCCCGGCACGATTCGAACGTGCGACCCCAACCTTCGGAGGGTTGTACTCTGATCCAGCTGAGCTACGAGCGCAAATAAGTATGGTGCCTCCGGTCGGACTCGAACCGACATGAGCTCACGCTCGACAGATTTTGAGTCTATTGCGTCTACCAGTTTCACCACGGAGGCAACGGAATCATTATAAGCATTTATGGTCTATTACTCAATCTTAGCGTTCGTTATAATGAATTGAAAGGAGCCAATTGCAGATGAAACATAACATTCAACATCAACCAAATCGCTTTTGGATGGAAGACCATCACCATCAGTTAATTGGAGAAATCGAATATCACCTTGATCAAGCCAAACGTTATGTGGTCACCCACACGTTTGTTAATCCCAGTTATCGCGGGCAGGGTTTAGCGAATCAATTGCTTGACCAAATTATTACCTTAGCAAGAAAAGAAAAAAAATATATTTTTCCAATCTGCTCTTTTGCAGTCAAAGTATTACAACATCCTCAATATCGAGATTTATGGGATCCCAAAGAAGGTGAACCCAATGGTGGTGCCTGTACTTGGGTCAAACGATAACTTGGAAATAAAAAACCTCGGATTAGTGTCCGAGGTTTTTTGATTGAATCCATTAAGCAAATTTATCGTAAAAGACGTTGGCAGGTTTGATTTGATGTTTATTAAGGACTTTAATACAAGCGTCAATCATCCCTGGGGAACCACATAAATATGCTTCCGCTTCGGTCAAATCACCCGTCATTCGATCTAAGACATCCGTGATTAAACCAGTCGCCCCATTCCATTTATCTTCAGGTAATGGATTCGACAAGGCTGGAATGTATTCAAAATTAGGGAATTCTTTTTGCAGTTGTTTCATTTCTTCAGTGTAATAGAGGTCTCTCACCGCTTTTGCACCAAAGAAATAACGAACCTTGCGGGTCATGCCTTGTTCCTTTAAGCGAGATAAAATTGAACGAATCGGTGCTTTTCCTGAACCACCTGCGATACAAACGATATCGCGTTTAGATTGTTCTTGTAAAAAGAAATTACCATAGGGCCCTGATAACGTGACGATGTCGCCAACCTTGAGTGCTTGGAAAACATAGGTGGTCGCTTGACCTTTGGGGACAAAACGCACAATCATTTCAATATGAGATGGATCTGAAGGATTGGAGGCAATCGAATAAGCACGAACAATATCAATTCCAGGCACTTTAATTTGTGCAAATTGGCCTGGTTTGAATGGCATGGTGTTGGGGCTGATTAATTTAAAATCCAATAGTTTGATGTCATAGGTTAAATCCGTCATTTTCACTAATTTTGTTTTGAATTCCTTGGCAGTCAATAAGCCTTCAGGAATCGTAATTTTAGTTAGGGAAGTAGGTTTAACTTGGCAGGTTAAACGAACATTATTTTCTTTATCCTTTGCAGATAAGAGTGGCATCTCCGTCGGTTTAAGGTCACCGCCACCTTCAGTCACTTGGCATTTGCATAATCCACAAGTTGCCTTACCACCACAGGCTGACGATAAAAAGATTTTGTTTTGCGAAAGAATATTGAGTAAGGTATCGTCTGAAGTAACTTCGATTTCTTTGGTGCCATTGACGACAATTTTCTTGAGGCCACCACTACCTAAGGCTTTATCCGCGAGGATAATCAGCCCTGTTATGGCAAGCATGATGCCGAGCAAAACCGCAGGTAATAAAATATATTCCATGTTGTTACTCCTTCGTTATTGAATAGGATCGACGCGAGCAATCCCAGCAAATCCGATAAATGCTAAGGCAAGAATGCCTAATAAAACGAAGGCGATTGCTTTGCCTTTAAGTCCGCGTGGTAAATCCGCAATCACGGATAATTTTTCTCTGATTCCAGAGAGTAAAACAATTGCAAACGCCCAACCTAACGAGGATCCTAAAGCAAACACCACGGTTTCTAGGAATCCATAATCGTAGTTCACGAAGAATAAGCTGACCGCAAGGACGATACAGTTGACGGTTATTAATGGTAAGTAAATACCAAAAGCGTTATATAAAGCGGGTAAGAATTTTTGCATCGCTAATTCTAAGAATTGCACGGATGCGGCAATCGTAATCATGAAGACCAATAAATCTAAGGTATCGGTTCCACTCCACTTTAAAAATTCATAAATTGGCCAGTTGATTGCCGCGGTGAGTGTGGTAACTAACACAACGGCTAATCCCATCCCTTTGGCGTTCGTAACATTGGTTGAAATCGCAATCAAAGGACACATCCCTAAGATCGAGGCTAAGGCAATATTAAAGGGTAATAAAGAAGCGATGAAGATTTCAATTAAAACTGATATGCTAACCATGTTGTTGTTCTCCTTTTATTCTTCGTAATACTTCAACCAAACACGTAAACCCCAAATAAATAAGGAGATGACAAAGAATCCACCTGGAGCAATCGCAAAGATGGTCCAGTTAATCCAGTCTGCACCTAAAAGCGAAATGTTGAGAATCGATCCATTGGAAAGTAATTCTCGGATTAAGGACATCATAATTAAGACAAAGGTATAACCCATGCCACTGGCAAACGCATCAATCGTAGAATAACGAACTGGATTTTTCACAGCAAACGCTTCGGCACGACCCATGACGATACAGTTGGTGATAATTAATCCAACATACGCACCTAAACGTTCAGCAACTTCAGGAGCTAACGCTTTCAAAAACATTTCAAAGACAATGGTGAAAGTAGAAATGACCACCATGTAGGTGACCATCCGCACTTGCGAAGGAATTAAGTTACGAATTAAGGCAATAAAGGCGGAGGAAAGCATCGTCACTAAGGTAACACCAATACCCATGGCAATGGCATTTTCCACCATGTTGGCGACAGCCAGACTTGAGCAAATGCCAAGGACGGTCACAACGATTGGGTTATTACGCGCAATCCCATCTCTTAAAACATTAAACCACTTCTTATAATTAAGCCTAATTAGAAATTTTTTCATAAATTATAAAACCTCCAATAAAGGTTGGTGAAAGGCATAGGTTGAATTCAGTAAGTTTTGGAAAGCAACCGACGTTCGGGTTGCGCCAACAATCGACGTTACATAGTTTAAATCATCGATATTGTCAGCTTGGACTTTATCAATCACTAATCGAGGTTCCATTAACTTACCAACAAGCGAATTTAAGAAAACTGCTGTGGTCACTTTAGCCCCTAAACCAGGGGTTTCTTTTTGAGAAATAATCGCCACAGATTTAATGGTGACTAAATCGCTTTCTAAAGTGAGGTAACCAACAATTGGACCCCACACACCAGCTCCAAAACGTTTATCAAATGCGATGGTAACATCTTCACTTTCTCGATCGCGATAAATAAAAATCGCTTGATCTTTATATTCCGCTAAGCTTTGTATGACTTCAATTTTGTCTTCATAATAAGTTGCTAAATCCGTAACAGTCGATAAATCATAATCATGCGATTGTAGTATCGTCCGTTGTTTTAAATTGATTTGGTTTTGTTCAATTTGACTACGGGTTAATAAATCAGCACCCACAAGTAAACCACCAGCAGTGGTACCCATGATCAGGACAAAGACGAGCATTTTTTGATAGGCTTTATTCATGCTTTACTTTCCTCCTAAGGTTAAAGGAATCGGTTTTTTACTGACCCAAGCATCAATCAAGGGTGAGAAAGCGTTTGCTAATAA
>Ga0172376_10005900_pt1 | contig 13486 bp, 13 predicted proteins | sample Lak35m_FD_121114 | JGI IMG/M metagenome (GOLD analysis project Ga0172376, IMG submission 121114) | Freshwater microbial communities from Kabuno Bay, South-Kivu, Congo - kab_092012_35m | ecosystem: Environmental > Aquatic > Freshwater > Lake | place: Democratic Republic of the Congo: South-Kivu...
CCCCCCGCCACCTCGCCCCCCCCCCTCACCCCCCCCCCCCCCCGCTCCCACCGCGGCCCCCCCCCTCACACCACGGCCCCCCCTCACACCACGGGACGTGACCATCCGCACATTGATACCGTGCGTTTCACATCCATTTATGGTACGGTATGATATGACGCTTGCCATTTATCTATGTAAAGAATATGATGTCGCTTATTAAAATATAACCAAAGCAGGGGTGAAGATGCCATGATAATGTGGGTGGCTCAATGAGCAAAACAATTTTAGTCGTTGATGATGACCAGTCCATTTTATCGATCTTTGAATTCATTTTACAACAAGCCGGGTATCACACCATCACCACGACCAACGGCGAGGAATGTTTGGAGATTATCCGGCGTGGCACCTCTATTGATTTGGCGTTTTTAGATTTAAAAATGCCCGGCTTGTCTGGCATTGATACTTTCAAAGAAATTCACCGTCTTAATCCCATGTTATTGGTCATTATGATGACGGGATATGCCGTGGACGATTTGTTAAAAGAAGCCTTTGAATGGGGGGCGTATGGGGTTATTTACAAGCCCTTTGATGTGGAAGAAGTCTTGTCCCTGATTGATAAAATTTTTCGGTTACCCGCCATGCCATCTCGCTAATGATGGGTCGCTACCTTCCCTTTTGGGCGTCGCATGAGTAGCCCACCGTTACCCCCTTCTTTGCTCACGTTGCTATCAGATGCCCACCTGGGCGCAGCATCTCAACCTGAAATTGCTGACTTTATTATGAAGGGGGCATCGGTGGTGTTCCCCGGTGCCACCCTATCCGTATACCTGGTTGATCCGACCACCACCCAGCTCACCCATACCCAAGGCCCCGCCACTTTGTCTCAAACTGAATTAAGTACCGTGTTTGCCCATGTCAAACAGGCACTCCTTGCCTCAGAGGGTCGTCAAGGGGAGATTCATTTATATATCCCCCAGCGGTCTCACACCCTGTGGCATGACAAAGCCCAACACAACCAAGACAAAGCCCACTATCAAACCCCCTGCCAAGACCTGCTATGCCATCCGATTGTATCGCAAGATGAATTAATTTTGGGTCTTGTTACCGTTCATCACTGGACCCAACCCCTGTCACTTCAAGACTATTGGCCCGACTTTCAAGATCGTATCGGGCAATTAAAAGCGTTTGTACACCACACCGCAGATTGGCTAGACACCCATTTAATCCATCAAAAAATTGAGTCGTTATTGGCCACCAAACGCGAACTCAAACAAAAAATTCGCCAAGATGGTCACGACCTTAACCAACGGGTTAAAGAACTGTCTGTGTTGTATGACGTCTCGACCGCACTGGCCGACTCGGTGAACACCTCCCACATGCTCGATACCGCCATCGCGGGATTGGGTAGCGTCTTGGGGTTTGATGTGTGTGCCGTGTTGCGTTTGGATCACCCCCGCCATGAGTTGCGCTTACACATGGCCCGCTCACTGCCCCCGTCACTGCTCGAATCCGTGACCCAAAACGTACTCAAAGCCGCCTATCCGCTGACCCACCACCCCATCCAGAAGGAGGAGTGCCAGATCCACCTGCATGATGTCCCCTCCCCTGTTACCCCATCCACCATGGCCCCCCCTTCCCCCACCTTACCCCCACTGCCATCGGATGCCTTTATGCGATCGTTCACCAATGTGCCCTTGGTGCATAAAAATGCCGTCATTGGCATCTTACACGTCTGTACCACCCAAGAGCATGCGTACCAACGCAACGAAATCACCTTTATTCATACCCTCGCCAATCAATTGGCCACCCACCTTGGCCGCCTGCAACTCAGTAAAAAAATCGAATGGCTCCGCATGGAATCCATGGTGAACGTGATGCCCGATGGGGTGATCATGACCAATGCCAATGGGCGGGTGGAATTATTTAACACAGCCGCCGCCACCTTATTGGGGGCCACGACACATTCGGCGACCCAAGTGGCCCAGCAATTGCAAGCCCATCCCGTTGGCAAGCAGTTGGTGGGGGCGCTGGCTGATCAGCGAACAGTGATTAACGAAGAGCTCAAAATCGAAGACCGCTATTGTTTGGTGAATATCAGCCCCATTCCCGTGTTACACGATCCCGACGCCCCCAAAGGGGCGTTGATTATCATTCGTGATTGCACCGAGGTGCAAAAAAGCAACCGCATTAAAGCCCAGCGCCTCGACATTTTATCTCAAGCTGGCATGATGATTAAATCCATTACCAATATCGAAAACTTATTGGGCCTGTTAATGGAGTTGATTTTAAATACCATTCAAGCCGAGTTGGGTTCGATTCAATTGATTTCGCAGGGGCATTTTCAAACCAAGGTTCATGGTAATTTTCCGGATAAAATCCGGCGGGATTATCGGTTTACCAGCGGGGAAACGATTACCGAATATGTGGCCCGGGTCAGAGAGCCCTTGTTTATCCCCGATTACCAATTGGATGCCAATATGGTGCAAAGTGTTAAAATCAGCATTGATTGTTACATCGCCATTCCAATTATGGTGAAATCAGAATTGATTGGCATGGTGAGCATCGCCCGAAAATTGGGCACGACCGCCCCCCCCATTACCCAAGATGATATTCGCACCCTGGTGACCATTACCTCGTTTTCAGCCACCGCCATTCAGAATGCCCTGATGTATCAAGACACCCTCAAAACCCAACGGCTTGACCAAGAGGTGAAAATCGCCGCCGATATTCAAGCCCAACTGTTGCCCTCTCGATTGCCCGAGGTGGTGGGCTATGACTTTGCCGCCCATTCATTGCCTGCCAGAGAAATTGGGGGCGATTATTATGATTTCTTTGAATTACCCAACGGTAAAATTGGCATCACAGTGGCGGATATTGTGGGAAAGGGTATTCCGGCAGGCTTGTTTATGGCCATGCTAAAAAGTTTGCTCCATTCAACCGCCATGATTGGAGACCCCCCTTCCAAAACCATGAACCGCTTGAATAGTAGTTTGGCGAAAGACCCTGTGATGAATCGGTTTGTGCCCATGTTTTATGGGGTGCTTGACCCCCAAACAGGGGTTTTCAGCTATGTGAATGCTGGCATTGAACCGATTTTACACCTCTCGGATCAACTCATTACCCCCCTTCCCAATGGGGGCATTCCATTGGGGGCGCTGGATGATGCCCATTACGAAGAAAACATCGTCCATTTGGCCCCAGGGGATATGATTGTGTGTCATACCGATGGGCTGACCGATGCCAAATCACCATTGGGGTCCCGGTTTTCGCAAGACCGATTGATTCAAACCCTGGGTCCGTGGACCCATTACACGGCCTCAGCCCTCACGCAGGCGTTGCTGCAAGCGTTGCGTGACTTTGCCCGCCGCGATGATTTGTCAGACGATGTCACCATTTCGGTGATTCGACGCGCACCCATCGAAGACGAAGCCACCCTCCCCACTGGCCATCATGTGAGTCGCCTGGTCATTTCAAGTAGCCCATCTGATGTCAAAGTGGTCCGTCGCCATGTTGAACAACTGTGCCACACATTGGGATTTAGTGATGAAGAAACCTTTAATATTAAGCTGTCAATTAACGAAGCCCAAGCCAATGTGATTGAGCATGCGTATCGGGGGTCTCATACGGGCAAAATGATTGTGACATTTGTAAGCCATCACGACCAATTGGATATCATCATCCGTGATTTTGGTGGCCACGAAAGCCAAAGCATTAAAGGTGCGTCTCACTTGGATGAATTAGAAGGGAGTGGATTGGGGTTGTTTTTAATCAATACGTTTATGGACAAGGTGCAATATAAACGCATGCCTGGCGGTGGCACTGAATTGGTGCTAACCAAATATTTGCCCCCTAAAACGGAGCCTGCGACATGATTGCCCATTGATTCATATCAGAAATTGGGTCAAAATTTAAAACCCGCTTGATGACATGCCGTAGTGGGGCATGGGTCACGGTAAACAAGGGAGTAATTGGTTATGGAATTAATAAAAACAGAACTTGGTGACGGTATGGTAAAGGTGCAAATTGGGGCATCTTTAAACCCTTCTTCTCAAGAGTTGACAGGCCCCATCGAACTGGATATCGAAAACCAGGCCCAGTTTGTGGACCTGATCAATGTTATCATTGTGGATGAAGGGTTTTCTCGTATTTTGGTGGACATGTCTCACGTGAGTTATGTCGACTCATCGGGTTTATGGGCCCTGTTTGAAGGCCATAAAAAAGCCACCCAAAAAAATGGCAAATTGGTGTTGCTAAACCCAACCAAAGACGTGCGTCGGGTCCTTGAAATCACCAAAATTGCATCCAAAGTTCATATTTCTGACACCGAATCTGAGGCCATTGCCAGCCTGATGGCCAAATAATGACCACCCACTTAACCGAAGAAGACCATCGCCGACAAAAACTGGCCCATTATCGGGCCAGTGGCATCGACCCGTTTCCGTCGCGGTTTGAACGATCCCACACCCTTCACGCAGTCGTCAGCAGTGCCCAGCACCTAGCAGGCGATGCCAAAGGGCCGTCCGTAAAAGTAGCGGGGCGTATCATGGCCAAGCGGGGCCATGGCAAGGCAACCTTTGGCAATATTCAGGATGAACACGGCGAACTTCAGTATTATGGCAACCTTGACACCCTGGGGGAAACCGCACTTTCAACCTTGATTCATCTGGACGTGGGCGACTTTATTGGCATCGAAGGGTATTTGTTTCGATCAAAACGCGGGGAACTCACCATTCACATTGTGGCCTTTTCGTTGTTATCAAAGGCCTTGTTACCCTTACCCGAAAAGTTTCATGGCCTGCAAAATATTGAACAACGCTACCGCCATCGGTATGTGGACCTGGTGGTTAACCGAGACGTCCGCCATCAATTTGCACAACGCTCATCCACCATTCATGCCATTCGCACCTTTTTGGTGGGCGCAGGGTTTATGGAAGTGGAAACCCCTGTGTTACAACCATTGTATGGGGGGGCGGCAGCCCAACCGTTTGTGACCCATCACAATGAATTGGGGCAGTCGCTGTATTTGAGAATCGCCCCTGAACTTTATTTGAAGCGCTTAATTGTGGGCGGATATGAAAAGGTCTTTGAACTGGGGCGTGTATTCAGAAATGAAGGGGTGTCCTATAAACACAATCCTGAATTTACCACCCTGGAACTTTACCAAGCCTATGCCGATTACCACGACATGATGGCGTTAACCGAGACCCTGCTATCAAGCGTGATTCCCCAAGAAGGCACCACCACACATTATCAAGGCCACACCATTGACTGGCAACTTCCGTTTCGACGATTGGATCTGATGACCGCCTTGTCAGACTATGCGGGACTCCCCCCCTCCCCCACCGATCAGGCCTTACGAGACAAAGCCATCTCGCTTGGCATGGACCCCCAACAGGGCACCTCACGGGGCGAACTCATTAATTATGTCTACGACAAAGCCGTGGAGCCCCACTTGATTCAGCCCACTTTTATCACGGATTATCCCTGGGAAACATCGCCATTGGCCAAACGAAAGGCAGACCGTCCCGACATGGTGGAACGCTTTGAGTTGGTGGTGGCGGGCATGGAAATTGCCAATTCATTCAGCGAGCTCAATGACCCACTGGATCAATTGCAACGATTTGAGGAGCAGGCCAACGCCAGGGCCAATGGCTGGGACGACGCCCATCAAATGGACCATGATTTTTTACATGCCTTGCAAGTGGGCATGCCCCCTACGGGTGGATTGGGCATTGGGATTGACCGTTTGATCATGCTTAAAGTGGATGCCCACAGTATCCGTGATGTGCTGTTTTTTCCCCACATGAAAGATAAAAAGGAGTAAAGAAGACACCCCATGGATAAACCGACGGTTAAATGGATCCTCACAATTGGCCTGGCGATGGCCGCTGTCGCCGTGATTTGGCTACAACCCATTCGATTGGGATTGGACCTCAGCGGTGGGTCACGGTTGGTGTTGGAAGCCCAGCATAAAGATGGCCACCCCGTGGACAGTGATGCGGTAGAGGGCGTGTTGGGCGTGATTCGCAATCGCGTGGATAGCCTTGGGGTGTCAGAGCCGTTGATTTCGCGCAAGGGGAACCGTCAAATTGTGGTGGAATTGCCCGGTATCCAAGACCCTGATCGTGCCATTCGCTTGATTGGGGATACCGCACAATTGGCGTTTGTCGAAGCCGAATGGGCCCCCGAAAACGCCGCCAGTTTACCCCCTGACCAATTGGCACTGTTGGCGGGCCCCGATGCCACCCTCGACAAAGTCGTGGTAAAAAACAGCGAGGGAAAAGTGGTGTCAGAACGACCCATTATTCTTAAAAAAACATGGTTGACCGGGGCCGATTTGGCTGAGGCAACACCCGGTCAATCGCAATTGGGAGAGCCCGTGGTTAACATTCGGTTTACCCCTGAAGGGGGGGTTAAATTTAAAGACGTGACCACCCGCTGTGTGGGTCGGCCCTTGGCCATTTTATTGGATGGCACCATTATTTCGGCCCCCAACGTGAATGAGCCCATTGCCGGTGGGCAAGCCCAAATTTCGGGCCAATTCTCTATTGCGCAGGTGCGGGATTTGGTGATTCAGTTAAAAGCGGGGGCCTTGCCAGTGCCGGTGGTGATTGTATCCAACAAAGTGGTCGGCCCCACGCTGGGCAAAGACAGCATTGCCAAAAGCCGTACCGCTGGCCTGATTGGCTTTGCAGCCGTGGTGGTCTTTATGGTGGCCTTGTATCGGGTGCCTGGCATCATGGCCAGCGTGGCGTTGGGACTTTATTGTCTGTTGTTTTTTGCGGCCCTCAAACTCATTGGGGCCACCCTCACCCTGCCAGGTATTGCCGGTTTTATTTTGTCAATTGGCATGGCCGTCGATGCCAACGTCATCATTTTTGAACGCATCAAAGAAGAGCGTCGCCAGGGCATGCATTTGCTATCGGCCATTGATGCGGGCTTTAACCGGGCGTTTTACACCATTGTGGACGCGAATGTCACCACCTTAATTTCTACTTTGGTGCTGTTCTTTTTGGGTACGGGTTCAATCAAAGGCTTTGCGGTGACCCTGTCGATTGGCATTGTCATTAGCATGTTCACGGCCATTACGGTCAGTCGGTTGTTGGTTACGTTGGCCAGTCGGCAATCACGGGCATCCCATCGGGTGTCAGCACGGGAGGTGACCCCATGAAATTGGTTGAAAAAAAATGGTGGTGGGGTGTGGTGTCGGCCAGCATTGTCTGTTTGGGCATGGGCATGGCGGGGTATCGCATGCTTAAAGGAAACGCCCCCTTGCATTTTGGCATTGATTTTGTGGGTGGCACCACCATGACACTCAAGTTTGAGGCATTGGCCGAACAAAAAGCCGCAGCAGGCGCTGATCGTCGGGCATTTGAACAAGCGTCCACCCAATTGATTGCCGATGTTCGTCGCACCTTAAGCACGGTGGGATTTACCCAGGCCCATATTCAAATGACCCAAGACAGTGAATTGGTCATTAAAACCACCCAGCACACGCCCGTTCAAAACCATTTGGTACGCGAGGCCCTTGCCAAGGCCTTTGGTCGCATTGAGGTCATTGAGGTGGATTATATTGGGCCCTCGATCGGCCAAGAATTACGAACCAAATCACTGGTCTTGATTGCCTTGGTGAGTGTGGGACTCATGGCTTATATTACCCTTCGGTTTGAGTTTGCATATGGGGTGGGGGCCCTGGCCTCGACCTTGCATGATGCACTGTTGACGATTGCATTGGCGTCGATTTTTTACATCGAAATCGACACCGCCTTTGTGGCGGCCTTGCTCACCATTTTGGGGTATTCCATCAATGATACCATTGTTATTTTTGACCGCATTCGTGAAAACTTAAAAGGGGTAAACCCCCGCATGGTCTCCTTGACCCAAGTGGTCAATCAATCCATTGTGCAAACCATGAGCCGTACCATTAACACCGTGGCCACGGTGATTATTGTGTTGGTGGCCTTGTTGGTGTTTGGGGGTCAAAACCTACGGGCGTTTTGTTTTACCTTGTTATTGGGCACATTGGTGGGCACTTATTCTTCGATTTGCATTGCCAGCCCTGCCATGATCATGGCATATCGCAAACCCATTCCATCAGACAACCCATAAGGAGTACCCATGTTTATTGATCAATTGGATGCCATTATTGCCGAGCGATTGGCCAGCAAACAAAGTGGGTCTTATGTTGCCAAACTGAGTGAAGGGGGATTGGATCGGGTCTTAAAAAAAGTCGCCGAAGAAGCCGGCGAAGTGATTATTGCCGCTAAAAATGGGGTGGCCGCTGACACCATTCACGAAGCAGCCGATTTGTTGTTTCACTTGTTAATCACCTTGTCGATGTCGGGGATTACGTTTGATGACGTCTTGGCCGAATTGGAGCGCCGGCACCAACTCAACACCCATCGTACCTAATCGGTCATGATGCCGCTATCCGTTCATGATGTGCGATATGGGTGGTGCCAACGGGTGGAGACCCTTTGATGCTGGGTGTCTGGTTGAAGGTAGGCCATGTGGCCATGGTGATGGCCTGGATGGCGGCGTCTTTTTTTTTGGTCCGCATGCTTATTTATCATGCCGAAGCCCTGCAAGCCGATGCCCCATCAGAGGTGGTGACCCTTCTCACGCAGGCCGCCCGACGGGTAACGGTTATTATTTTATTCCCCGCCCTGCTCATGACGCTGGTGGCAGGCTTATGGCTCACCTGGCTCACCCTGGCATGGCAAGCCCCCTGGTGGCATGTCAAAGTGGGACTGGTGCTACTGTTGATCGGGTATCATGGGTGGATGGAGTGGATTCGTCGGCAACTCATCAGGGGTCATGTGCCAGTGCCCCCGTCGGTGTTGCGGGTGGTCAATGAGTGGCCGTTTATGGCCATGCTGGGGATTTTAGTGGCCGTGTATACGCGTCAACCCAATGAAGCAGTGGCGGTGGCGGGGGGGGGCACTGTTTTATTGCTGTGGGTGGCCAGTCGGCGGTATCGGTCGATTGGTTCACGCCGGGCGCGTTCATCATGACCATACCCTGGGCGATTATTGACGCGAATGTCAACCGGGCAGCCGAGGGGTTGCGGGTGATTGAAGATTATTGCCGGTTTAGCCGGCATCATCCTGACTGGACCTTTCAGTTGGCCGCTTTGCGGCATGAGATTAAACAAAGCGCACCCCATTGGGAGCAACAATTGCAACGCCGTCACACCCCCCACGATGTGCGGGCCATGGCCCCTCATGCCCCCCGCCCGGATGTGGTGGCCTTGTTGCGGGCCAATTTTGCACGGGCACAAGAGGCAGTGCGGGTATTAGAAGAATGGTTGGGGAGTGACCCTTATGTTCGAATACGATATGGGTTGTATGATTTGGAGCAACAGATTGTGTTGGATGCGACCCGTCCGGTGGTCCCGAGGGGGGTGTATGTGATTTCAGACTCGCCCGATGTATTGGTGGATGCGGCATCCCGTGGGGCGGCCATGGTGCAACTGCGCATGAAACAAGCCACCAAAGGGCAGGTGTTGGTGGTGGCCCAATCGTTAAGACCCCGCATTCGTGACTGTCCCCTCATCATCAATGATGACCTGGATATTGCAGTGGCCATTGGGGCCGATGGCGTGCACACGGGTCAAGATGGCCTGCCCTTGTCGGTGATTCGTCGCCAACTGGGATGGGGTCGCCTCATGGGGCGCACGACCCACTCATTGGCGCAGGGTCAGGAAGCCGTTGCCCAAGGGGCCGATTATGTGAGTGTGGGCCCCATCTGGGAGACCCCATCCAAACCGGGTCGTCCGGGCATTGGGTTCACCTATTTGGAAGCGGCCCATACCTTGGGGATTCCGTTTGTGGCCATTGGGGGCATTGGCATGGACAATGTCAACGCGGTCTTAGCCCATCATCCCCCTTTGATTGGCATCATTCGAGGGGTCGATCAGTTAGACCACTTTCTGAAGGTGATGCATGCATAGCGGCATCGACCGGTTGTTTAGCGACCCCCAACGCACTGGCCCCTTTCGGTTTGATGAGGATGTGGCCGCTGTGTTTGACAACATGATTGGTCGCAGTGTGCCCCTGTATGACCCTTTGCAGCGGTTATTGATCCGCCTGGTCGCGACGTATGCATCCCCCGATGCCCTGGTGTTGGATATGGGATGCTCGAGTGGCACCACATTGTGTGGGATGGCCCACGCCTTGCCCCACTTGAAGGGTCGGGGCATTGATGCGAGTGCCCCCCTCATTGCCCAAGCCCAGCATAAGGCCCAGGCAATGGGGGTGGCCGATCGCCTCCAATTCGAGGTGGGATGCTTGACCAGCATGACATTGCCCCCTGCCGATGTGATGGTGGCATCGTTGGTGCTTCAGTTTTTGTCCATTCCGGCACGGACCCAGTTGTTGGCCAGCATGCGACAAGGCATTCGATCGGGTGGGATGGGGTTGGTGGTTGAAAAAACCATTCCCGAACACCCCGGGCATCGCGACCACTATGACACCATCTATCATCACATGAAGCGTGAACAGGGTTATTCTGAGATTGAAATTGAAACCAAGAAAAAAGCCTTGGCGGGGGTGTTGGTCCCCCTCACACGGTCGCATAATGAGGCGTTATTTGAAGCCGCTGGGTTTAGGGTTGAACCTTTTTTTACGTGGATGGTGTTTTCTGGCTGGTTGTTGAGCCCATGCTAACCGTATCGGTGTGGGTCATTGACCACGATACACCCTGTCCAACGCCAGCGTTGTCAGCATCAGAGCAACGGCGCATGGCCAGTATGCCCGAATCCCGTCAAAAAGAATTCCGGGCATCCCGCCATTGGCTACGGTATTTGTTGGGTCAAACCCTCAATCAAGACCCCCATCAGATTGCCATCACCACCTCTGCGACGGGCAAGCCCCTGATTCCCAAACACCCTGTTCATTTTGGGTTGTCACACACCCATGGTCGAACGGCCATTGCGATTGGCTCACAACCCATCGGCATTGACTTGGTCAAAGTCGCACCCCGTCCCCAATTGCTCACCATTGCCCAGCGGGTGTTTCATCCCGATGATGTGATGCAGTTAACCGCACAAGAGGGGGCTGCACGGGTGACCTTGTTTTATCGCCTATGGGCCCGTCATGAGGCGGTGGTCAAAGCAATGGGAAAAGGATTGTTGTGTCCGGTGGGGTTTCCGTTGTCACCCCATCGCCCCCCCTTATCTACCGATTTGAATTGGTCCATCGAGGAATGGGCCTTGCCTCAACAATGGTGGGTGGCCGTGGCGGCCCAAACCCCTCAGTTGGGTTTGCACACACATGATGACACGCCGTTTACCCACTAATATCGTCTTAATCGGCATGCCAGGGTCAGGCAAAAGCACGGTGGGCCGGCATTTGTCTCGGCTGACCAAAAAGGAATGGCGGGACACCGATCACGCACTGTGTGACCGATTGGGCCAGCCCATTGCATCGTTTTTTGCCGCCCATGGGGAGGCGGCCTTTCGGTCAGCCGAACACGCCTTGCTCACCGAGTGGTTATCGGCGACCAATGTGGTCATGTCGACGGGTGGGGGGATTGTGTGCCATGCCCTTAATCAGCCATTGTTGCGGGCCATCGGGTGGGTGGTCTTTATTGACGTGCCCTTGAACTCGTTGTGGGAACGCCTCAAAGATGACCGCAAACGGCCCTTGCTGCAAACCGATGCCCCCTATGACGCGTTGGCCACCCTGTATCAGACGCGCCATGCCCTCTATCAACGGTGTGCCCACCTCAGCATCCCGGTAACCCAATGGTCGTCGCAACATGTGGCCAAAAGCATTTTAAAGGCCTTGTCACCATGAAGTGGCGGGTGGCCTTGATGGCAGTCATGGCCTGGTGGGTGGGGATGAGTCAGACCACACAGGGCCTGAGCCGAGGTGAGGCACCGCCTGAGGTGGTACCCAACCTGTATGTCATTCATACCCGCCCCCCCGGACGCATGATGACGTTGTCTGAACGGGCCCCGGACATGGCCCAGCGATGGGGTGCATCGGTGACGCCATTCACACACTATCATCGTATGGGGCCCCCGCGAATGGGTGTCACCGTCAACCGGGGTATTAGCGCCACGTCGGCACCCAGCACTTGGGTGGTATCGGTTCCCCCCACCGCCAATGGCAACGACTTGGTTGCCGCACTGTCAGGGCATCCGGAGGTATCATTGGTTGAGCCGGTGTATGTGGCCACACTGTTTGGGTCACCCCCCAATGACCCCTTATATGCCCAACAATCCTATCTGAGCCAAACCGAGTTGGCACAATTTTGGGGATTAAAAGGCAATGGGGCCATCACCATTGCACTGATTGATACGGGGGTTGACCTTACCCATCCCGACTTGGTGCATGCGGTGATTCAACGTGAGACCGAACCAATCAATGGCGTGGATGACGATCAGAATGGGGTGATCGACGACCGGTATGGGGCGGCCTTTACTGATTCGCGACCCGATGGTCAACCAGTGGATGAAACGGGGCACGGCACCCATTTGGCTGGCATCATGGTGGCCAACTATCACAATGGGGTGGGGATGGCGGGGTTGTCACCCTTTGTGCGATTGTTACCCATTCGGGTGACCCAAGCGAATGGGTATATGAACCAATTGGATGCAGCCCGTGGGATTGCGTATGCCGTGTCACAAGGGGCCCACATTATTGTGTGTGCGTGGGGGTATTATGCCGTGAACCAGGTATTAAAAGATGCCATCGCCCATGCCCAAGCCAACGGGGTCATGGTGTTGGCCGCCATGGGCAACAGTGGGACGTCGGTACCCGAATACCCGGCGGCGTTGCCTGGGGTCATCGCAATTGGGGCCATTGGCACCAATCAGGTGCCGTTATCGTTTTCGTCGACGGGGCCTCACATTGGGTTTGTGGGATATGGGGGCAACATCATGAGTATCTTGCCCAACTTAAAATCACAGGCGATGAGTGGCACCAGCCAAGCCACTGCCATTGTGGCGGGGGTGGTAGCCCGAATGTGGTCGGTCAAGCCGGGGTTAACCGCCAATGAATTGGCAACCCTGATGATTTTGTCGGCGGACACCTTATTGGAACAGCGAAACCCCCAAACGGGCTATGGGATTTTATCCCCCGAAAAAGTGTATCGCCATTTGAATGTCACACCCGCCCCCCCAACGTTTCAGTCGCCGACGCCGTCATCAGCCAGTGTGGTTGAACCGCCCTGGTGGCTGTCGGTGTTGTTGTTTCCGGTACGGGTGGTCGAAACGGTATTGGGGTGGGTTTTTTAGATGTGGGGCGGGGCCCCACACCCCGTGAAGGTATTCTTTTTTACCCCCACCCTGACCCTCCCCAGAGGGGAGGGAAAATACAGTTTATTTTGGGGACCTGCGGTCCCCAAACCCCTGCAAAGGGGCTACGCCCCTTAAGAATCCCCAGCTAGAGAGGAGGTTGCCCTTGAAATTGGGGTCCAGGGGCAATGCCCCTGGTCCGGGGTTCGGGGACCGAAGGTCCCCGAAATAAAAACGTTTACTCCCTCCCCTTTAGGGGAG
>Ga0172376_10005902_pt1 | contig 13484 bp, 11 predicted proteins | sample Lak35m_FD_121114 | JGI IMG/M metagenome (GOLD analysis project Ga0172376, IMG submission 121114) | Freshwater microbial communities from Kabuno Bay, South-Kivu, Congo - kab_092012_35m | ecosystem: Environmental > Aquatic > Freshwater > Lake | place: Democratic Republic of the Congo: South-Kivu...
GACCATACCAATGCATTACGGGTATCCAGTCAAAAAATGAGGGCTTACTAACTACCATTTTCTTAACAATAACAGTCAATTTTCTATAATCTTCTATAAATGGTGTTGACATCTCCGCTGGAACCACCATTGCCGACTGTATGATTGAAAGATTACTTAAAAAGGCCATTTCCTGTAGTTTTTTCTTCCAGAAAACAGATTGGGCAGGCTGATTAATCCTTTTCACATTTTCATAAAAAGTGGTCAACGTATTAAAATAAGATTGAACTAAAGACCAATTGCCTGTTTGAAGCAATAATTCCTGTTGAATCCTGACAGCCTCAGGATACTGAATCTGATAAAATGTGTCCGGAAATAAAGAAGCTTTCAAAGAAAAATAAAATGGGGGCATCTGTAAATTCAGCCTTTGAGCTTCTGCCCTGTACACTTTTTCTGCTTCCAGAGGATGCAGATAAAATGTTCCATTTGTTCTGGCTTTATTTTGTGACATTACAATATCTCCTGCCACGTATCTCTGTAAAAAGAAAAGGCAGACCGAGATAAGCCACAAAGACAATAGAAGGGTGCTAATTCTCTTAATCAAATAAGTTAGCATCATTGTTTCATTCCGTTATGAGTTTAAATGCTAAAGGATAGAAACCTGGCCATACAGCAGTGGCAACTGCCTCGAACCGTTTATGGATTACCAGTCGTTCCTGAGGGCAAAATAGCATGATTTCAGGTTGTTCCTCATAAATTTCCTGTTGAAGTCTTTTTGAAATCACCCATCTTTTAGATGTATTGGGCTCTCTCTCCATTTCATCAATCCAGGCATCTGTTTTTTCATTTCCAAACCCACTTCGATTATCAGCATCCGTTCTCCAATTTTGGGATGGACTCCACTGGGGAGTAATGGAACGACCCGCGGAAATCATTTCGAAATCTCTGCTACGAAGTTTTTCAAGCAACGTATTTGCATCTTTAGCATCTATAATGATATCAATTCCTGCCTTTTTTGCATTACTTTTAATCAATTCCGCAAGAATTATGGAACTTGATTTGCTGGCATTCGCCAGATATCTGACCCTGAGATCCGTCTTTTTACCCTCTAGTTTTTTATCTAAAATACCATCCTGGTCAGAATCCTTCCAACCTGCCTCATTTAATAATTTTTTAGCCTGCTCAATAGAAAATGGAATTGGTTTTAAGGATGCATTATATTCTGCAGAGGATGGATGTAATGGGGTAGCACATCTCGTTCCGAAACCGTTAAAAACCTCTTGAATCAGTTCATCTACATCGATGGCGTGTGCTAAAGCCCTTCTCACTTTTTTGTCAGAAAGCACGGGTAGTCTGGTATTTAAGGAAATATAGTAACTACTGAGAGAGGAAGGGGTGTAAAAATTGAAATGCGCTTTTGCGGTACTATCTGATTTAAAGTTGGTAAAATCTTCAGGCGCAATATTTTGCATAACATCCAATTCTTCATTTTTTAATGCTACCAAAGCCGATACCGGATCTGGAATTATTTTAAATAAAAGTTTATCGGGGAATGCCTGAAAAGTAGTATTATCACCTGCCAGTTTATCACCCCACCAGGCCTGTTTTTTCTCCAGTAATATTTCCTGACCCGATTGCCAGGAAACCAGTTTATAAGGGCCTGCCCCATTCACCCCCTCAGGGTTCCTGCTAAAATATTCTCCCAGATACTGGTCAGCAAATTCCTTAAGAAATGGATATTTTTTAAGTTGATTTTCAGGGGAAGCATCCTTAATCAAGTCAATAAGAGATAGGGTATCCAGCCTGTTATGAGGATCCAGTATGTGTTTGGGAAGGACAGGGACCACATTGGTCAATGCTTCTAATCCAGCAAAATAGTTATCATTTAATATAATTGTAAACTTTCTGGGATTTGATTTATCCACCTCAAAAGACTGAATATTTTCAAGAAAGGTACGATAACCCAGGGTTGGTAAAAAAGGATTAAAAACCATTTTTAAAGTAGCTTCATAATCAAAGGCTGTTACTGGTTTGCCATCATCCCAAACAGCCTCTTTTCTGATTTCAAAGCTATATTTTGTTCCTCCTTCGAATTCACCACTTTTAAGTAATTGAATTTTAGGTGTTTCTTTTAAAAGTTGGGGAACCAGCACCAAGGTAGTTGGATCGTAATTCATCAAATAGAGATGCAGAGGATCAAAAACCTGTCTGGCATAAGAAATCGTACTCAACAGCGGATTCAATCTGTCTGGTTCCGCTTCGAGTCTGATAGCCACCTCATTGGATGACCTTTTATGAATACTTGACTGCTCATCACATGTGCAGGAAGAAAAAAACAGCACTAAGGCCAGGGGGGCAAAGAAAAGGATTTTCATTTCTAACATTTAATTCCTGCAAAAATACAAGGTAAATGGGACTATTGCACTTTTCTTTTTCATTTTGTTTAGACATGGAACTTTTAAGCTTAAATTCCGTTCATTAAGATTAAATTTTCCGTTATGAAAACGATTCTTATTGCCGGAGGAACTGGTCTGGTTGGACAACGTTTAACTAAGACATTAAAGGAAAAAGGATATGAGGTCCGGTTATTAAGCCGGTTCAGGCCAACCAACCCCACCTGTCCAACTTTCTTATGGAATGTTGAAAAAGGCGTGGCCGACCAAAACGCATTTGATGCAGTGGATATTGTCATAAATCTTGCCGGATCTGGTGTTGCTGAAAAACGCTGGACAAAAAGCCGAAAAGAGGAGATTACCCAAAGTAGAGTTAAAAGCAATGAATTACTCGCTCATTGTTTTAAACATTATCACAGACCTGCTGTATATCTCTCTGCAGGAGCCATCGGATTCTATGGAAACGGAGATGACAAAGTTTTAACAGAGGAAGCAGCTGCAGGTCATGATTTTCTGTCAGACAGTTGCCAGTTATGGGAAAATGCCGTTTTAAGCACAGCGTCTCCGGAAATGCGCACGGTTATTTTTAGAATAGGCATTGTGCTGAGTACAAAAGGTGGAGCACTTCAAAAAATGTTATTTCCATGGAAAATGGGCGTTTCTACCTCCTTCAACCCGGGAAATCAATGGTATTCATGGATTCATGAGGAAGATCTGGTTCAACTTTTCTTGTTTGGGATTAAAAATGAAGCGGTAAAAGGCATTTATAATGCTGTTTCACCAAACCCGGTAAGTATGCTGAGCTTCGCAGAGGCTATGAAAACCCGGAATAAACTACCCTGGCGTATGGTATTTTCAGTGCCTGGCCAATTACTAACGGCAGCATTAGGTGAAATGTCAACTGTTCTTACAAACAGTGCCCGTGTTTCTTGTAAAAAAATAACCGATTTGGGATTCAACTTTACATTTCCAACCATTGATGAGGCCCTTAAAGATCTTATTGGTTAGGTAAAATATCTTTCTTTTCCACGACCAGATCTGAAAATTTACCCGAAAATCGGGTAGCTTTAATGATGTGATTATCAATCCAGTGGTAATTTCCACCTCTGGGTTTGCCAAAAATAATGCCGTGGTATTTAAACCCATGTTTATTCAACCAGGCTTCTGTAACTGGCCGGTGATCTTCTGTTCTGGAAGTAAAGAAAAAGATACTATGCCCCTCCTCAAACCATTTGTTAATAATTTTTAGGGCATCGGGATAAGGCATTACAGAAATCATCCTTTCAGGTTCCTCATTTGGAATATCATCACAAACAGTACCATCTATGTCAATGAGGAAATTTTTTACATGTTCCGGAAGAAGGGGGCTCAGGGCTTCTCCTTTCTCATTGAATGCATGCTGCAATCTGGCATCATTAATTTGTTGCATAAGTTAGTTCACAAGTTAGAAAGAGATAAAATCAGTTGGATCCATAACGATTCCTTTATACCATAATTCGAAATGAAGATGAGGTCCTTCCGTTTTTGTACCTGTATTCCCTATGATGGCAATGGCTTCACCTGCTTTGACAAAGGTGCCTACTTTTTTTAATAATGCCGCATTATGCTTATAAAAAGTTATTAGATTGTTCGCGTGTTGAATACCAATAGTATGTCCGGTTTCCAAGGTCCAGTCAGCCAGAAAAACAAATCCTGAAAGCGCCGCTTTAATCGCTGTATTTTTAGGCGCAACTATATCTACACCGAAATGATTCTTTTTTAGGTCAAACCGGGAAGTTATTTCCCCTTTTACCGGATTGACAAAAAAAACACCCTCAATGGGAGTATCCTCCGCCTTTTCTGTACCACTGTACCTGGATCTTTTAGCAAGATTTCCTATATTTTCCAATTCGACCTCTTTTCTCAACTCATTATCTTCAACGGAAGGGGCAACCAGATTCACATCATCCTGATTAACCAGGTTACTCAGCAAATTTTTCTCTGGTACCGGAATATCTTCAACCGTTTCAACATCGCCTGTCAGCATCCGTTTTACATTTGATATATAAATTCGCTGTGCATTCATTTCATTTTCCACCGATTCAACTTTTCGCATCAGGCTGAGAACCTCTTCACTGCTGCTACCCAGACCATAACCGGGTAAATAACGTTTTATTGGGGTAACAGCAATAAAAAGTAAGGCTAATAATCCCACTGAAACTAAAATAGTGCTTCCCAACAGGTAAAAATTGAAAAGGGTAAGTTTAAAGGAGGCAATTTCCTGAAAGGTATCTTCATTCATAATCACCAATCTGAATTTATTTTTCAGATTTTCTCTCATCTGTGCCCTACCCTCTTTATTGAAAATATTTACAGCCATGATCATTACGATTTAAAAACCAAGAAGATTTTTCAACATACAATAAAATGCAAAGGTTACAGTTTTCTTTCTAACTTTAATAACTAAATTTGAGGTTATTTTGTGCAATAAAAATATTTTAGTTTTGAAAAGCCTATCACTTCCTCTTTTTCTAATCCTTTTATCTATTGCTTTTTCAAGTTGTGTGACAAGAAAAAAGAAAGCAGACCTATCTTTATTAGGTAAAATATATGAAAATACAACGGCAAGATATAATGGGTATTTCAATGCAAATGAAATACTGGAAATCAATAAACTGGCTCTTTCAACCCAAGACCCGGTCAATTATCAAAAAGAACTACCCATTTTTCCTTATTTAACCGCTTCGAACAGAAAATCGGCAGGGCAGGAACTTGATAAGGCGGTAAAAAAAGTTACCCGTGTTGTCGCCTTACATCCAAGGAGTTACTGGATGGATGATTGTTATCTGCTGGCGGGACAAGCCTGGTTTCTTAAGGAGGATTATGAAAATGCGGAAAAAGCATTTCGATATTTGATTACCGAATATGATCCAGAGGAAAAATTAGCACAGGAACAGGACAAAGCCAAGGCGGATGCTAAAAAGTCAGATTTATCGCCTAAACAAAAAGCAAAGCAAAGAGAAAAAGCTAAAAAGGAAGCACTGAAAAAAAGGAAAAAATATAATAAGGAGGTCAAAAAAAGAAAAATACAGAACGCTAAAAGAAAGAAGCAGGGCAAAGCAGCCCTTCCCTCCAAACCTAAGCCTAAAGATAATGAATCGGCAGCTGATAAAGCGAAAAAAGAAGAGGCAGAGAAAAGAAAACAGGCAGCTGCTGAAGCTAAAAAAGAAGCGAAAGCAGCACAGCCTGCAACGTATTTTCTGAAACACAGACCCGTATTTCAGGAAGGGAAACTTTGGCTGGCAAAAACGCTGATTGAAAGAGATAATGATGATACTGCTCTTCGCATTTTGGAAAAATTACTGGAGGATGAAACTACCTTCGAGTATATTCTAGAGGAAGTTTACCCGCTGCTGGCTTTCTATTACCTTAAAAAAAATGATATTGCAGGGGCAAATGAAGCACTCGCTAAAGCCATATCTTTAATTCCTGACCGCAAAGAAAAAGCCAGATTAAGCTTTCTTTCAGGTCAGCTGTTTTCTAAAAACAACAAAGAAGCGGAGGCTTTTGCTGCCTTTGATCAGGTTGAAAAATGGGCTTCAAATTATGAAATGGCCTTTAATGCCAAAATGAATAAAGCCCAGCTGGCCTGGCTCGCTGGTAAAGGTTCTTATGATGATGCCCTGGCCGATCTGGATAAACTGGCGAAGGATGAAAAAAATCTCGATTATCTGGATCAGCTTTATTTTAACAAAGGGCAATTAGCACTCAAAAATAATCGCAGGGAAGAAGCCATTGGCTTTTTTAAAGAGTCTATAGCTAAAAATACCGTCAATACCCTTCAAAAAACAGAATCAGCCTATATTCTTGGTTCGCTCTATTTTGAAAATGGGGAATTTCTTGCTGCTAAAAATTATCTGGATACTACCCTGCAAACCATGGCTGAAGAAGATCCCAGAAAGCCAAAAACATCGAAACTAAGGGAAAGTCTCACCGAAATTGCCAATCTGATTGAAACTATAAATTTACAGGACAGCCTCATTCGAATCAGCAAACTTTCTCCAGAGGAAAGAATGCAGCTGGCACTGAAATTAAAAAAAGCAGAGGATGAAAAGCGCATGGCAGAAATTGAAAATAAAAATCAGGGTAGCATAGGTCCCCTGCCTGTTACAGCAAGAGAAAATGCTTTCTCAGGGCTGAATACAGGACTTTCAAGCCAAAGCAGCTTTTTTGCCTATGATGATCAAACCCTGAAAAGAGGCATACGAGAATTTGAACGGGTCTGGGGATCAAGGACATTACAGGATAATTGGCGTCAGGGCGGTCAGAAATTAGCCTTCGAAGCCCCTGACCTGGCAACAACGGAAGTAGATAGCGCCGGCACCTCCCGAAAAAACAAACAACTTAAAGTCACTGATCTAACAGACGAAGATCTGGATAGGCTCTTAGGCGAATATCCCAAAACAGAAATTGCCCTGAAAGCAGCCGAACTGAAAATCATCGATGCCCTGTTTAAATTAGGTATTCTATACCGTGAAAAATTAACTAATTATCCTGAGTCCATCAAAACTTATACTACATTGGATAACAGGTTCCCGGGAACCAATATTGAGGTTAATATCTGGTACTATCTTTTTCTTACCTATCGGGAAAATAATCAACTAACGGAATCTGAACGGTTTAAAGCGAAAATTCTGGAAAAATACGGGAGTACCTATTTTGCACAGGCCATTTCAGACCCTAATTTCATTGTTTCTTCCAAATTGAAGGAAAAAGAACTAAATCAATTTTATGACCTTGCATACAAACTGTTTACAGACAGAAAATATGCAGAAGCCATGGACTTAATTTCCCAGGCTCCCGCTAAAAGTGGCAGTATTACAAAATTGAATGCCCGGTTTGCCCTGTTAGGAGCCCTTTGTACCGGTAGCCTGAAAGGAAAAGAGGAGTATATATACGCCTTACAGGAGGTTATTGCCAAACATCCCGGAACAGATGAACAACGAAGAGCAGCTGAAATTCTCAGATTGCTGGGCGAAGCACAGGCAAGTATGCCCGGACAACGAGTTGATGAGTCCGGTCAATTTCAGATTGAAGCAGATCAGGTGCATTATGTCATTTTTGTTTTTCCTGAAGCTGTTGATCTGAATGGTGTGAAAGTTAGTATCTCTGATTTTAACCGCAAATATTTTTCCCTGGAAAAACTGAATATGACAAACCTCTTCCTGGGTGATGATGAAGCTTCCAGAAAAGCACTCCTGATATTAAGACGATTTAATAACCAAGGATCTGCATTGAACTATTATCTTACAGCTGATAAAAATAAAGAGGAGCTGAAATTAAATCAAACCCCGTACGATTTATTTATCATAGGTCTCAATAATTATCGGGAGCTGCTCAGGATAAAAAATACGAATGCTTATCTGGATTTCTTCAAACGGAATATTCTGAAAAATTAATCTTCACCGTTATTCCAAAAGTCTGATCTGATATTCCTTTTTCAAAGGGTTTGTTAATTGTTTGCTAATTAACCAGGGATTTAACCATTTCAATTTCCTGTAGGAAATGTTGTTCTCCTGCGCAAACAACCCTAAATCGGGAATAGGCTTTGCAACCGTAATCATTTTAGTGGGTTCAACTGGTGCGTACCCATCGTTGTCATTGAGTTGATAACCATGGTATTCAGGATCTTCCAGGACCGCTTTAATGGCAAACAATCTAAATACATACCGGGAGGTCTCTTCATTCAACTGCATATCGAAATAACTTTTTGCGCGTTGAAAGTCAAGCTCCTTTTTAAATCTTGTTTCTCCAATATTATAGGCTGCCGCAGCCATAGACCAGTTCCCAAATCTTTTATGCAGATGCTTCAGATATTTACAGGCGATTTCTGTCGCTTTTTCAACATGATACCGCTCATCTACTTCTTCAGAAATTTCCAGTCCATAAAATTCAGAAACAGGCTTCATTAATTGCCAGACACCTTTTGCACCAGCCGGAGAAACGGCATTGGAAAGCATACTTTCAGCAACAGCAATATATTTAAGATCAGATGGTAATCCGTGTTCTGCTAATTTTTTTTCGATCAATGGAAAATAACGCATGGAACGCTTTATGGCAATAATGGTACTTGAATGTTGAAACACATTGGCATATAATTCTCTTTCAAGTCTTTCCCGAATATCCCAGTCTTCAATAGTCAGTTTTTCACCGGCAAATTCGTAAGTGTCCTGCAAGGTGATGGATTTGATTACCATGGCTAGTTCTGCCGTTTTATTCTCCAGTAAATCTAATTTACTGACAAAGGAAGAAATGACAGCGATAAAGGAAATACCACCCATTAACATGAGCATTCCTTTTGAAATGGGGATTAAACCGGTCAAATTTATATTTTTCATACTAATGGATTTTTTAGTCTTTTGCTTTTTTATAAATGGGTACCGTGGAACAGGGTTCACCAAAAAACAGGCTTTGGACTAAGGGTTGCAAAAAATTTACAGCTGCTGCATAGGCTGATGCGGGAACGGGTCGATCGCTACATCCTTTCAGAACTACTTTTTTATCTTTGAAGGCTACTTTATCCCAGTTTGAAATTTCCTTTTCATAATGAACTTTAATATAAGATTCTTTATCTCCCTGGAAAATATTTTTTGCATAAGGTGCTGCATAAGCCGCAATTAACATGAAGGACCAAAGGGGCAGAATAGCATCTGCGGAACAAATGATCAACAGTATTTTATTTTCATACTGTTGCCAGTTTATTTCTTTCAGTGCAGTCCTGAAATCCTTTTCTTTCAAAATGAGACCCTGGAAAAGATAATCTTTGATATCAAAAACAACAAATTCCCCTTCAGGAAAAAACTTTTCAAGGTCAATGGTAAGCAAGCTGCTCTGTGCAACTTTATTCACTAATTCCGTTTCCATAGCTTCAATTAATTTTCAATGAAATCTGACTCTTCACCAGCTGTAAATTCATGTTCCTTAAATTCCCTGGGCAAAGGAAGGTCTTTAAGGCTGTTAATACCAAAATAATGCAGGAATTTTTCTCCTGTTGCATATAACAAAGGGCGTCCAGGTCCCTCACTTCTTCCGGAAATAAGAATCAATTCTTTTTCCAGTAATTTTTGTACCGCGTAATCGCAATTTACACCTCTTATTCTTTCCAGCTCCAGTTTGCTCACCGGTTGTTTATAGGCAATAATGGAGAGCGTCTCTAAGGAAGCTTTTGAGAGTTTCTTCCGGGTCTTATTTCGAAGAAAGACATTTAAGGTACCATGAAATGCTGATTTTGTTAAAAACTGAAAACAGTTTCCAGATTGAATCAGTTCAAAGGAGAAAGAATCATGACGGAACCGATTTGAAATTTCTTCAATCCTTCCCAACACTTCTTCTTCTGATAATGCCAGCCCAAACACTTCTTCCAGACACCCCTGAATATCTTCTGTCGAAATAGGTTGATCCGCTGCAAAAATTAAGGCTTCAATATGTTGTGAAATATATTCCAAAGTGATATTATTTATATTAAAAGGTATAACAACGGAACAGATTACTATTTTTCCCTCCTCTACCCTTATTTTGTTTATTGTTATCGTAAAATATGGGTAATTGTAAGGCAAGATATATATCAGAACCGGTAAATTTTGATGAACTCAACCAACTGCCAATATGATCTGAGCCAAGAGTCAACGGACCTGCCCGTAGTGCAAATCCAGCGGTAAATGATTTCCTTTCTGTAAGGGTGAAAGGAAGTCTGATGGCCCAGAAACCCGATTCCCATGATGGCATAAGCATGAACGATTCAATAGACTGGAGTTTTTTCTTTGTTTTCAATAAAGGAACATTTGCCATTGAAGAAATAAAAAAGGCATCGCCAATTGAAAATCCTGCCTGAAAATTGAAGGAAACAGGTAGCAGCATATTAAAATTACTTCCGGAAATACCTGCCAGGGAACTACCCAGTATATCTGTACTCAATAAATTACCCGCCTGGATAACATTTCCTTTAGAAATAGAACGGATATAATCCAACCCACTATGAGAAGAAACACCGGTAGAAGTAATATCATAAGTTGTTGCGTTCTTATTGAAGCCAATATAACCCAAATCGGTTAGTGCGGCACCTACAAACCATCTTCCCTCCCCTTCCGTTAATCGGGCACCTATATCCAATCCTAAACCAAAGCCATTCAGCGATTTTTTAATCTTACCATCAATCGGATTTCTCGACCAAACAGAAAAAGCCATTTCTCCGTCAACATTTGCCAGATTAAAATTATTGGCAGGCCGTTGGGAAATATTTAGCGTATTCCTACTATCCACAAAGGCTGACATCATAGGTAGCAGAAATTTAACAGAAGTTCCAATAGAAAGCACATTAAAGCCGACTATTTTTCTTACCGCCAGCGATAAGGGTATTTCTGCATAAACAGCACCACTCATATTAAACGGGGCTATGGGATAAGTTGCGTAAAAAGGCTGTGCAGCATGCGTTAAAGGAATCATTCCATGCGGAATGTCGAAGGCACCCAGATGACCTTTAATCCTAAAGGCCAGTCCAGCAGATATATTTTCATTTAAGGCAACAACCGCTGAGGGACCCTCGATGACAAAGGAACCGAACGCAAAATGATGATTCAGAGAATCCTTAAAAAAGCCAGTAAGGGTATCCGGCACTCCGCTATTACCCTGAGGATATTTGACCCTACCTCTTGGATAAACAATTACCTGCCCATTTTTACCTGGCAGCAACTTCATTGCATTTGCCTTTTCCACCCCAATAATATTGCTTTGGGCGTAAACGCCTCCCTGAATCAGATTAATGGCATTGGTCTCAGGAGCTGCGGCAGGATTAAGCATCATCTGATATAGGCTGGTATATTTACCCATCCTAAGTCCTTGCTGAAATTGACCAAATGCTATATTAACAAGGAGACAAAGGCCAAACAGGGAATACGCTTTTTTATTCATAAACAGATAAGTCTGACTACAATATCCAAAAAAAATAAGCAAAAGGCAAATTTATTACAGGTTAAACCATTTTATTTTCTTTCCCCGGGAAAATGGAATCACCTGAAAGAAGGAAGCCAGCGCCATATTACCCCTGTCATTTCTCATGGAATGTCAAAACTACTTTCCAGGTCACTTACATTAAATGTTCCAGAAATTTAAAAAATGAAATATTAAAAAAACGCCACCAAGATGGTTGGTTTTTTAATAAAAGGATATAGTTTCGGTAAACTTAAACACATCACTATAAATATTTCCTGCGATGCTGATCTTTTGTTTAGCGGGTTTAGTTAACAATTCATTAATCATTGAAGAATAAATATAGATCTACCAGATATGGCCATAAAGAAATCATAACTATACCGTAGCCTTTGGGCAGGCGCTGATGCCCTCAGAGGCGGTATGGATGCTTCCCAATACAAAGATTATGTGTTGGTGCTTCTATTCTTGAAATATGTAAGTGATAAAGCCGAGGCTGATCCCTATGCATTGATTGTGGTGCCATTTGGTGCTACTTTTAAAGATATTGCAGCTTTGAAAGGTACCAAAGATATTGGGGAGCAAATCGATGTTGCCATCGGTAAAATTGCCAAGGAAAACGACCTACAAAATGTAATTGATGTTGTTTCTTTCAACGATGAGGAGAAACTGGGTAAGGGTAAAGAAATGATTGACCGTGTAAGTGAACTGGTTGCCATTTTTGAGAATCCTTCCCTTAATTTTAGTAAAAACAAAGCTGGGAGAGATGATATTTTAGGTGATGCTTATGAATTTCTGATGCGCCATTTTGCTACCGAATCAGGTAAAGCCAAAGGTCAGTTTTATACACCCTCCGAGGTAAGTCGCATTATGGCGTTGGTTATTGGCATAAAAAAGGGAGTGAGTCACAATCAATCTTTTTATGACCCCACCTCAGGCTCGGGCTCCTTGCTTTTAAAGGTCGCCGATGAATGCGATGGTTCTGCTTCTTTGTTCGGTCAGGAAAAAGATGTGGCCACCGCCGCTTTGGCAAAGATGAATATGATCTTGCACAATAATCCTACCGTAGAAATCAAAAAGGGTCAGAGTACCCTGTCCAATCCCCTGTTTTTAAACAACCAGGGCAACCTGATGACCTTTGACTATTCAGTCGCCAATCCACCGTTTTCCCTAAAAAACTGGACCCAGGGTTTTAATCCACAGAAGATGAATTTGGCAGATTCGTGGGATTTGGTATTCCTCCCGAAAAAAATGGGGATTATGCTTTCCTGCTTTACATCCTTGCCTCCCTAAAAAGTACCGGAAAGGGAGCCGTTATCTTGCCGCATGGAGTGTTAATCCGTGGTAATGCGGAAGCTGAAATACGAAAAAACATCATCAAACAGGGTTTAATCAAAGGCATTATTGGCTTACCCGCCAACTTGTTTTATGGTACCGGTATTCCAGCCTGCATTATTGTGGTTAACAAGGAAGATGCGGACAAACGCAAAGGCATTTTTATGATCGACGCCAGCAAAGGATTTATGAAAGATGGGAACAAAAATCGCTTGCGTGACCAGGATATTCATAAAATAGTGGATGTGTTCAACAGACAACTGGAAATACCCCAATACAGTCGTTTTGTTGCCTTGACCGAGATAGCTGATCCGAAAAACGATTATAACCTCAATGTTCCTCGTTACATTGATTGCCAGGAAACAGAAGATATACAATATAGCGGCTCATCTATTGGGGGGTATTCCCGAGCGTGATGTGGAGGCCTTGACTGCTTACTGGGACGCATACCCAAGGCTAAAAAATGATTTGTTTTCAGACAGTAAACGGACCGGTTATTAAAACCAGTGATTAAAATCTATCGTATTAAATCTATCTAAGAAAAATCTAACGCTTTATTGAGTTCTATGTAATGATAGTATTGTCTAATAATAAATTTTGAATTATAGCCCAGCGTAAGACTTACCAGTTGTTTATTTAAATGATGACAAGGGTAATCCCGTTCGGTCTTCTCTTTGAAAAGTTCCAACTCCCCCACTGCTTCCCAGAAAAATCAGACAGATCCAAAGGAACCCAATGAATAAGAACTTCCTACCCTTGTCACTCCATATCATCAGTTTATTTTTATGAGTTTCTCCTGTAATCTGGATTTAC
>Ga0172376_10005904_pt1 | contig 13481 bp, 9 predicted proteins | sample Lak35m_FD_121114 | JGI IMG/M metagenome (GOLD analysis project Ga0172376, IMG submission 121114) | Freshwater microbial communities from Kabuno Bay, South-Kivu, Congo - kab_092012_35m | ecosystem: Environmental > Aquatic > Freshwater > Lake | place: Democratic Republic of the Congo: South-Kivu...
CCTGGTGCGCAGCGCCATGGAGCCCGGCGTGCGGATGCGCTGGGATTACGAGGCCGAAAACCCGCACCACGACGACCGGGGCTTCGACGTGCCCGAGCTGCGGCAGGACTTCGACGAGGCCAACTACTTCGAGCAGGACACGCGGCGCGAGCTGTCCTTCGCCGAAATCAAAAGCGACCTCGCCCTCGGCAACGGCGCGCGCTTCTACAACGACCACGCGCACCCCGAATACTGCACGCCCGAGTGCTCCACGCTCGCGGAGCTGGCCGCCCACGACCGCGCGGGCGAGCGCGTGGTGATGGCCTGCGCGCAGCGCCTTTCCGAACGGCGCGGCGCAACCGTCCGCCTTTACAAGAACAACACCGACTTCCGCGGCCACAGCTACGGCTGCCACGAGAACTACCTCCTGCCCCGCGCGCTCCCGTGGGACCGGCTCGCCGCCGGCGCGCAGGCCTTCCTCGTCACGCGACAGCTTTTCGCCGGCACGGGCAAGTTCGCCATCGAGGCGGAGGACAAGTTCGTCGCACCGCGCTTCCAAATCGCCCAGCGCAGCGACTTCTTCAGCGAGCTGCAAAGCGTGGACACGATGCAGAAGCGCCCGCTCATCAACACCCGCGACGAGCCGCACGCCGACCCGCGCCAGTGGCGGCGCTTCCACGTCATCATCGGCGACGCAAACCTCTCGCCCTTCGCCACGCGGCTGAAGGTGGGCGCGACCGCGCTCGTGCTCGAAGCCATCCTCCGCGATCCGCGCCGTGCGTTCCCGCAGCTTGCCGACCCGCTCGCCGACCTGCCGGCCATCTCGCGCGACCCGCGCTTCCGCTGGGAACTGAAGCTGGCGAACCGCCGCGCGTCCACCGCGCTCGCCGTGCAGCGCGACTACCTCGCGGCGGTGAAGGAACTTTGCGACCTGTCCACGCCGGAACGCGCGGCGCTCGTGTCTGATTGGGAAACGGTGCTCAACGACCTTGAAGCCGACCCACTGCGCTGTCGCGACCGGCTCGACTGGGCGGCGAAGCTCGCGCTCATCCGCGATTTCCAGTCCGCGCAGGGCATCGCCGACGACGACCCTTGGCTGCAAAGCCTCGACCTCGAATACCACCGGCTCGACTTCGACGAAGGGCTTTACTTTGGCTTGGAGCAATCCGGCGCGATGCGCGACGTCCCGCCCGAGGCCGACGTGCAGCGTGCGATGCTGGAGCCGCCTGGCACGACCCGCGCGCTGGTGCGCGGCCGGCTCATCCAAAAGTTTTCTTCCGCCGTTCGTTCCGCGCAATGGGACCACGTCACGCTCGCGTGCGACGGCACCGAGTTCAAAGTGTCCTTGCTGGAACTGTTCGACCCGCGACGAATCGAATTCCTCGCGGCGGCCATCGCGGCTGCGGACTCGCCGGAAGCGTTGAAGCGACGGATGCTCGCGATCTAGTTCGCCGCCTTCTTCCGCTTCTCGCCGAGCTGGCGCAGGTAGTCGTTGATGCTCGGGACTTTCTTCCCCTGCGTGAGGCTCTCGCTGTCCACGGTGAAGTTCAGGTAGGCGAGGCACATCTCGTCGGTCGTCTGCTCGCCCCACCGGACGGGCTTGGGCGGCGAGTTCGGGTTGCGCGGGTTGTCGGCGGAGTTGTCGTAACGGGCTTCGAGCGTGACCTTCGAGCCGCGCGGGAGCTTCACCGGCTCCTTGAATGCGTAGCTCATCTGCCAGTTGAAGTCCCACTCCGGCACATGGACGAGCGGCAGCTCCTTCCCGTCCGGCAGCGTGGCGAAGACCTTCATCTCGCGGCCCAGCAGGTGCATGTGCGGCATCACGCTGCGCAGGGTCACGTCCGACGGCACGGGCATGGTGGAGGTGATGCGATGGTCGGCGTCGCCGGCGGGGATGTTCACGCGGCCGGCGAGCGGGAAAAGCCGGGCGCGCTTGTCCACCGGGCCTTTCGCGAAGTAGAGGCCGACCTGCGTGCGGTCAGTCTCGGGCTTGCCGTTCAGGTTGTAGTGGACCTGGATGACAACGTCGGAACCTTTCGGCACCGGCACGGCCACGCCATCGGGCAGGCGGCGCGCGACGTTTCCGGGTGCCCAGCCGCCGATTTGTCCGGCGGAGGGAAAGCCCACACCGCCGCCGGTGCGGTAGCCGGGGCCGGGGTCTTTGGCGTCCAACTCGCGGGCCTTGCCGGAGACATCGAGGTGGACAAGGACGTGGTGGACGACGCGGCGGTTGCCGGGATGAATCTCGACGGCGGACAGCCACTTGTCCTCCGTGAAGCCGGTCGGGATGACGAAGTTGCGGTAAATGTCCCGGCCCTCGGCGGGCACCGTGTAAGCCTCGGGCATCGAAATGATGAGGTCGGGTTCGCCGTTGCGCCAGCCGTCGGGGAACTTTGGCAGCGCGGGGAGGTCGGCGGCATTCCCTTCCTTCGCGCCTTCGGCGGCCCACTGCTTGATGAGGCCGATCTGGTCGTCGGTCAGGCGGCACTCGTCCACGTAAGCCGGGCCGGTTGCGGCCTTCCACGGCGGCATCACGCGCTTCTCGACGACGCTGGCGATGGTCTTCGCGCGCTTGGCGGCATCCACGTAGCTCGTGAGGTTGAACGGTGCGACTTCACCCGCGCGGTGGCATGAGGCGCAGTTGGCGAACAGAATCGGCGCGACATCCTTCGTGAAGGTGAGCGTGTTCGCGGGGCGCGGAGAATAGACCAAGAGTTTGGCGTCTGGCGTCTTGGGTCTGGGGTCGGACTTCGCGCGCGGGACGGCAAGGGCGAGCACCGCGACAAGGGCGAGGCCGAGCAGGAGGCGGAGTTTCATGGGGTCTTGGTTGGGGAAACGGTCTGGATGTGGCAGCCAATGGCTTCAGTGACGCGCTGGGCGACGGGCTTGCCCGCGAGCACGGCGTCAAGCGCGTTGCGCAAGTCGTGCTGCGTGACGGTCTGCCGGCGCGTGCCGTAATCGGCGAACAGGTTGTTGATGCGGCCTTGGTAAGCCGTCTTGCCCACAGCATCGAGCAGGAAGACTTGCGGCGTCCGCGTCGCGCCGAGCGCCTTCACGAGCGCGTGCTGGGAATCGAGCAGCACGGGGCAACGCAGGCCATATTCCGTCGCGTGCTTGCGGGCATCGGCAGCGGTCAGGTCGCGGTCCACATGGGCGAGGTAGATGCCGACTCCCTTCGCCGAGCAGTCGGCGAAGAGCCGGTTGATTTCCGGCGCGAAGGCGTTGGCGATGGGGCAGTCGGGCAAGGTGAAGATGACGACGGTGGCCTTGCGGCCGGCGGCGGGCTTGAGCGGCTCGTGAGTTTGACCGGTCGTGTCCACGAGGCGCACCGGCTCGGCGGCGGAGACTGACAGGACGAAGGCGACGAAAAGGAGGAATGCGAGCCGGTTCATTTGTTCTTCTCCGTGTCCCTCGGCTCGCCTTTGGGAGCCGGCGCGTTGAACATACCCGGTCCCTTCATCGGCGGCAGACCCTTCGGCCCCATCGGTCCCGGCGGCCCCGGCTGGCGATAGCGCTCGCGCATCTCCTTGTTCACGCGCGCGAACTCCTCGCGCTGTTCGGGCGTGAGTTCGGCGGCGATTTCCTCGTGCGAGGCGCGGATGACCTGAAACGTGCGGCCGGCCATCTCGGTGCGCAGTTCCCACATCTCGCGGCCGGTGCGCTGGAGGATGGGCCGGACTTTCTCCGCCTGCTCGGGTGTGAGTTGGAGCCGGCGCTGATATTCCTGTAGAAGGCTCTGCGACATTCGCTCCGGGTTCGTGCGGCCCTCGATGACGCGCTTGACGACCTTGAGCGTGATGACCGTGCCGGTCGCCGCACCGAACGCAAAGAGCGCGACCAGCGCGAGCACCACTTTCCAATGTCGGAGCCAGCTCATTCCTCGAAAATGGGGTCAAAGGTCGCGTCGGCCACGGTGTATTGCTGCGTCCAGCCGGGTGTGGTCACGTCGTAGCTCACGAACAACACGGCGACCATCAGCGCGCCCGCGACGACGAGGCTGCGCAGGGAAAACACTTCCAGCACATCCCACGCAGACGGCGGGGGCGATTCGCCGCCCGCCCAACGTGCGGCAACCCGCGTGGCGAAGCCGAACGGCGCGGCGTCCTCGGCGGGCTTCGGAGCCTGCCGCGCCAGCCGCGCGAGTTTTTGCCAGTTGTCTTTCGGTTCACTCATGGCGCTTCTGTTTCTCAAGTTGCTCAAGCTGCTTCCGCAGTTTCCGACGCGCGCGGAAGGCGCGGACCTTCACGAGCGTCTGGCTCCAGCCGGTCCGCGCGGCGATTTCCGCGACGGAACGCTCTTCCAAGTCCAGCAGCCGGATGACGAGTTGGTCCTCGGGACTGAGCGTCTGCATCAGCTTGCTGACCAGTTCACCCGCGTCCGCCGCCTGCGACGGATGCGGTTCCTGCTCGTTGTGCAGAACGGCATCCAGCACTTCCGCCTCGCGCTCCGACAAATCCGCCCAGCGCCACTCGGGCCGGCGCTTTTGCGCGCGGAGCCGGTCGAGGCAGGTGCTCACGGCCACGCGCGAGACCCAGTGCTCGAACGGCACCTCGCCCCGATACTGCGCGGCGTTGGCAAACACCTTCATAAAAATCTCCTGCGCCAGGTCTTCCTCGTCGAGCCGCCGGGGCAGATGCGCCCGGACGATTTTGATGACGAGCGGGTGGAGATGCTCGACCAGCGCGCGGGCGGCGTCCTCATCACGCTCGCGCACGCGCGCCAGGCAAACCGCGACATCCAAGCCGGGCTGCTCACCCATAAGTCGGTCGGACACGGAACCAGCACAGGACTGGTGACGCTTTGCAGGGTAGCCGGTTACGCGGACGGGAGAAATGAGAAAGCGGTCGAAAGGCAACCCAGGAATTCCCAGCCAGACATCGCACGGGTGGGGCGAGCGTCCCCGCGAGCCGGCTTCCCGCCGACGAAGGGTAGCCCGGCTCGCGAGGACGCTCGCCCCACCGACCGCCAGCAGCCTGGTTTGCACAGTTCCGCGCTCCAAAAGCAAAGCGGGCTGGCGTTGCCGCCAGCCCGCCTGCTCGAAATCAACTCAGCTCACTTCTGCGCGGACTTGGCCGCCACGTCGAAGCACGCCGCCTCCTTCGTGCTGCGCACATACACGCGGCCGTTGCTCACGACCGGCGTGGACCAGCACTTGCCGGTGACGACCTTGGCGCGGCTGACTTCCGTGTAGGCCGAGGGCGTGGCCTCCGCGACGACGAGTTCGCCGGCGTCGGAGAGCGCGAGCACCTGGCCGCCCAGCAGGATCACGTTGCCGGGGCCGAAGCCGGGCTTGCTCCACTTGACCTTGCCGGTGGCCAGCTCGACGCACTTCAACGCGCCGGTGCCGTATTCCTTGAACTGGAACATCCCGTAGAGATGGCCGTCCTTGAAGACCGGCGTGCTCCAGTGGTTGGCGACTTCCTTGTCGCCGGGCGTTTGCCAGAGCTGCTCGGCCTTGAAGGCCGCGCCGGCCTTGCTGACCTTGAACGCGCCGCCGCCCACGCCGTAGCCCGCCGAGCAATACACCACGTCACCCGCCACGACCGGCGTGATGGCCGTCGAGACGTTGAAGCGATACGGGGCCTTCCACAGCAGCTTGCCGTCCGCCGCCGCGACCGACACCAGGCCGCTCTTCATGAAATACACGACCTGCTTCACGCCGTGGATCGTGGCGACCACCGGGGTCGAATGCGTGATGGTCTCGTCCTGCGATTTCCACACGACCGCGCCGGTGTCCTTGTTGAAGGCCAGCAGCGACTGGCCCGCGCCGCCGCCGGCGACGAAGACCAAATTGCCGTCCACCACGGGCGAGGCGGCGTTTTTCCAGGTGATGTTGCGGCCGGCGAACGCCTTCATCAGGTCATGCGTCCAGACCTGCCTGCCGGAGTTCGCGTCGAGGCAGTAGAGGGAGAGGTCCGAGGACAGCACATAAACTTTGCCAGCCACGATGGTCGGCGTGGAGCGCGGGCCGTCGCCGCCGTCATTGCCCGGCGCGCCCGCGTTGCCGCCGCTGTGGCCGTAGGCCGTGCCGCCCACGGGGAACGCCCACGCTTCCTTGCCGGTGTTGGCGTCGAGCGCGATGGCGACCTCGCGGTCCACGCCGCCGACGTTGCGCGTGACCTGCGTGAACGCCTTGCCGCCCGCCACAGTGAACGAACTGAAGCCGCTCGGCGCGGGCACCTTCCACAGCGCCTTCGGCCCGCCGGCGGGCCATTTGGTGGCGATCTTCTCGGTCGTGGAGCCGTCGAGGTTCGGCCCGCGATACTGCGGCCAGTCGGCGGCGTGGACGGTGAGCGCGGCGGCGAGGGAAGTGGCGAAAGCGAAGGTCGTTTTTGTCATGGCGGACGGACGATACGTATGCGGACGAAATTCGCAACGCCGAAAGTCGGTCGCGCCGGCTCGCGTCCGACGCCGGCAAATGTTACGCAGGCGCGGACATGGAACTGCGTGAACTCGCCGAGCGCGTGCTCTTCGCGACGACGCTGGAGGAGAAGCTCCAGTGTCCGGCCGTCGTGACGGACGAGCAGCCCGGCTCCGCGCTCGCCGCGCCTGCGATGCCGGCACGACCGGCGGGACTGGTCTTCAAACCCGGCGGCACCGGCGAGAAGTCCGAGTTCCCCGGCCTACGTCAACTCGGCAACGAGCGCGAGCGAGGCCGCCTGCTGCATTTCTTCGCGAACCACGAGCTGCTTGCCACCGAACTGATGGCGCTCGTGCTCCTGCGCTTTCCCGATGCGCCGGCTGCCTTTCGTCGCGGCGTGCTCCAGACCCTGCGCGATGAGCAGGAGCACACGCGCCTCTACCTCGCGCGCATGAAGGAGTGCGGCATCGCGTTCGGCGAGCTGCCGGTGAGCGGCTACTTCTGGCGCGCAGTGTCCGGCATGGGCAGCCCGATGGACTACGTGGCCGGCCTGAGCCTGACCTTCGAGCAGGCGAACCTCGACTTCGCCCGGCACTTTGCGCGCGGCTTCGCGAAGGCGGGCGACGCGGAGACGGCGGCGTTGCTCGACCGAATTTACCGCGACGAAATCGCGCACGTCGCCTACGGGCTGAAGTGGTTCCGCCGCTGGAAGCAACCGGGGCAGAGCGATTGGGACGCCTTCTGCGCACAGCTCAAGTTCCCGCTCTCGCCACAGCGGGCGAAGGGCGTCGCACTCAACATCGAGGGCCGCCGCGCCGCCGGGCTGGACGCGCAGTTCATCGCGGAGCTGGACGTGTTCGCGCAGTCGAAGGGCCGCACGCCGAGCGTCTTCGTCTTCAACCCGTTCGCCGAGGGCCGCATCGCGCAGGGCAGGTCCTTCACGCCGGTGAAGCAGCAGACGCAGCTCGCCCGCGACCTCGCCGCGCTGCCGATGTTCCTGTGCCGGCAGGACGACGTGGTGCTGGCGGAGCAACGGCCAGCGGTGGAGTTTCTCAGCGGTTTGAAGCAAGCCGGATTTCCACTGCCGGAATTCGTGGCGGGTAGTCGCGTCACCGGGCTTGCTGCGCGCAAACTCGGCCGCCTGCGCCCGTGGGCTTGGGGGCCGGATAGCGTGGAGTTGCTCGCGCCGCTCTTCGGCAGCCTCACCGGCGAGGCGCGCAAGGCGGAGTCTTCCTTCAACGACCGCATCGCGCAGCTCTACTCGAAAGCGTGGAGCGCGGATTTTCTGCGCCATTGGCTCGAAGAGGCTGCGGCGCGCGACAACCTCGTGCCGGCGACTTCCAGTCGCCGCGTTGCGGGTGGTCCGCACGACGCACCCTCGTCCGAGTGGGAGCCAAAGGCGGCGGCTGGAAGCCGCCGGCACGGCAGCGGCGCGCTCCTGCATTGTCCACCGGAGGAAACTGGCATCGCGGTGGACACGTTTGAGGCAGCGCTCGCCGCCATCGCCGCCATCCGGGCGCGCGGGCACCACCGCGTGGTGGTGAAGCAGGCGTTCGGCCTCGCCGGGCACAACGCGCTGCGCCTGTGGGAGCCGGAGCTGTTGGACACGCAGCTTCGGTGGATGGAGAAGTCGTTGCAGGACCACCGACAGCTCGTCATCGAGCCGTGGCTGGAGCGCGTGGTGGATTTCTCCGCGCAGTTGGAGATGGAGCCTGGCGGCCTGCGGCTGCTCGGCTACACCGGCTTGCTCACCGACGCGCGCGGGCAGTTCCTCGCCAACACCGCCGCGCCGAACTTTGCACGCTCGGTCCCGCCTGCCGTGCTGGACTGCTTTAGAGAGCAGCGCGGGGCGGCGGCCTGGCTGCGCGAGCTGTTCACCGCTCTGTTCAAGTCCTTGGAGGCCGAGTTGAAATCCGCCGGCTACCTCGGCCCCGTTGGCGTGGATGCCTTTGTCTATCGCGACCGCGAAGGACGCGCGCGGCTAAAGCCCGTCGTGGAAATCAACCCGCGCTACACGATGGGCCGGCTCACGCTGGAGCTGATGCAGCGTGTCGCGCCCGGCGCGGGCGGGAAGTTCCGCCTCGTGAACGCGGCCGCGCTGCGGGCTGCGGGCTTTGCCGACTTCACCAGCTACGCGACCCATCTGCGCCAACGCCTTCCCGTTCACCTCGAAGGCGAGCCAGTCCCGCGCATCCGCAGCGGCGCGGTCTGCCTGAACGACCCTGCCACCGCGCAGGCCGTGCTCGCCGTCTTCCTCGTAGGAGACGACGTGAGGAGTCTCTGACCGAGCGAACGCGGAACTCGGAACGCGAAACGCGGAGCGCAGCTCGCCGGCTTCCCTTCCCTCCCCTGCCCTGCCACACTCCGCCCATGCGCCATGCCCCGATTGACTCGAAGCTTTTCACCGAAAACCGCGAGCGGCTGAAGAAGCTCCTCCCGCCGAAGTCCCTCGCCATCGTCAACGCCAACGACATCCCGCCCACCAACGCCGACGGCTCGTTGATGATGCAGCCGAACTCCGACCTCTTTTACCTCACCGGCATCGAACAGGAGGAAAGCATCCTGCTCCTCGCCCCCGACGCCCACGAGCCGAAGCACCGCGAAATCCTCTTCGTGCGCGAGCCGAACGAGCACCTGAAGATTTGGGAGGGCCACAAGCATTCCAAGGACGAGGCCACCAAGATTTCCGGCGTCAAGCAGGTCAAGTGGCTCTCCGAGTTCCCTGTCATCTTTCGCATCCTCATGTGCGAACAGGAGCATGTCTGGCTCAACTCCAACGAGCACAAGCGCGCCCACGTCGAGGTCGAGACGCGCGACGCCCGCTTCACGCGCGCGGTCCAGCGGCAGTTCCCGCTGCACACCTACCACCGGCTCGCGCGGCGCATGCACCCGCTCCGCGTCGTGAAGACGGATGCGGAAATCGCGCTGCTGAAGGAGTCCGTCGCCATCACGGAGAAGGGCTTCCGCCGGCTGCTTCGGTTCGTGAAGCCCGGCGTGACGGAATACGCGGTCGAGGCCGAACTGGCCCACGAGTTCACCCGCCGTCGCGCGAAGTTTGCCTACAACCCCATCATCGCCAGCGGCAAGAACGCGAACATCCTCCATTACAACCAGAACGACCAGCCGTGCAAGAAGGGCGACCTGCTGCTGCTCGACGTGGCCGCCTGCTACGCGAACTACAACGCCGACCTCACGCGCACCATCCCGGTGAGCGGAAAGTTCACGCGCCGGCAGAAGGCCATTTACAACGCCGTCCTCCGCGTCATGCGCGCCAGCATCAAGGGCGCGACGGTTGGCAAGTTGTCGCGCGACTGGCTCAAGGAATCGCAGGCCATGATGAACGAGGAGCTGCTTGCGCTCGACCTGCTGAAGAAGTCCGACATCAAAAAGCAGACCGAGGACGAGCCGGCATGCCGGAAGTATTTCATGCACGGCCTCGGCCACCCGCTCGGGCTGGACGTGCACGACGTGGGCTTCACCACCGAACCCTTCGCCCCCGGCTGGGTGCTGACCGTCGAGCCGGGCATCTACATCCCGAAGGAAGGCTTCGGCGTCCGCCTGGAAAACGACATCGTCGTCACGCCGGACGGCCCGGTGGACTTGATGGCGACCACGCCCGTCGAGGCGGAGGAAATCGAGGACTTGATGAACCGGTGAAGACGATGTGCAGAGTCAGGGAATGAGCAGGCGGATCAGCCCTTCCACGAGGAAGCCGCCGAGAAAGTGCCCGAGGAACTTGTCTGAAGCATCGGAACTTTGCTTGGACTGCTTGCCAGCTTCCTGCGCTGACTGTGGGCCGTAAGTGCCCGTGGTGATGTATCTGGCTTCCTCGTCCGAGAGCGGCTTCTTCTGGGCACCGCCGGGGCTGGCGCACCCGCTGAGGAGCAGCGCGGAAGCGAGCGACAGGCTGGCGGCCACAGCGGGCAGCCTTTGCTTGGATGCGGCGGGCTTCAGCAGGGATTGGCCGTGTGTCGCGTTCATAGCGGCGGCATATCGTCTCAAGCACTTTGATACATGAGCAGTTGCAGCCAACTGTTTGATCCCTCAAGGCACGACTGCCCGGTAATAACGTCTCGTCTGGTTCGTTGAACCGGGGTCGGAGAATTGAACTAGCCCGTTGCTGTTGACCAGTGTCGCAATCGAAATCCAATTCGTCAGGTCAGTGGAGCTTTGCAAGAGACTGTAGAAGCCCGTTGCGCCTGTAAGCGTGATTTGGGCGGGGCCGTTGGTCGCACTCGGCGCGACGGAGAGTGCGGGCGGGTTGGTGATGCCGATAAATCCAGTCATCACATTCGTCAGCGTCAGGCTCGACGGCGTGGTGGTGTAGGCGTCTAGCCGGAAGCCGAGCGAGTAGGTGCCGTTCGTGTAAGCCTCTGGCAGCAGGAATCGGTAGGTTTGCAGCCCAGTGTCTGCCGCCCGCTCGTCCAGTGCGCCGAGCAGATTCGTGCCCCAATAAACGGAGAACAATCCCTGCGCCCCGGCCGCACTCGTGAAGCTGGCATCAAACTTCACGTAGTTCACCAGGTTCGTGACTGTTACTCCGATGGAGACCCATGCCGGCTCCAGCACTGGCACGCTGGCCGGCACGAGACTCTGGACTGCTCGCCCGGTTGTGCTGCCCACTGAGTCCCGCACTGATTGTGGGGTCAGGCTCCCGCCATTTTGGAATTGGAAGAGGTCACCATTGATTTGCGCTGTCGCGGGCGTGCTAACCGTATAATTACCTCCGCTCACGGGCAGTTTTGTGAGATTCAACTCCAGTCGCGTGTTTGCCGGTAGGTCCGTCGGCGACGTGATGGGTGGAACGCCGCTCAATACGACCGGGGTGTTTCCCACTGGAAAACTCCCCCGATTCGCCCAGCCGCCGCCCTCCATGCTCAACGGGAAACCGTATCCCAAACTTGTGTCTCCTTGAGCAGTGCTGAACCCGTTCGTCACTGTTCTCATGTAGAAATCATACGGCCAGCCATGCAGCCTAAAATAGTGCAATGGTGAGCGGCTCGGTTCTGGGTCAAGGCTGGTCACGTCCACACTGTGAGAATGTGGAACAGCGCTGGTGAACGGACCGGAGATGTCTCGTGCGAAATAGGCATCGGACCAATCAGCGTCTTGCCCATAAAGCTGGCGATTCTCATAGTAGAGCACACCGAAATACGGGTCCAAAAACGTTGTATGCACGGTTGTGGTCGGAGACGCGATTTTGATTCTCCGCGCAGCCTCCTGAATCATCGCGGACCCGGCACTGTGCCCGATGAGATGCACCCGGCTCCAAGCTTGGCTCCCGACTTGCCGGCCCAGCAGATTGCCGATGATTTTTGCATAAAACAATGGCACTTCCGGCTCTGGCCAAAACGCCAATTCCTTCCAATCAATCGCCCGCACCTGCCAGTTGGCCTGGCCCACAAGCTTTTGGCGTATTGTGGTCGCCATGTCATCTATCCAACGCACATCCGGGAACAATAACTCCGTGGGCTGCCAGCCGTGCGTGACGACGACGAGGCTGTCATGCGATGCGTCCTTGGGTGGCGCGGAGGGTGTGGCCACGGGAGTGGAGGGTGTTCCGTTAGCCGGATCGGCGAGGATGGCGAGGGTGGCGGTGCGACTAACGGCTGAACCGACGGCGTTGACGACGCGGACTGAATAGCGCCCGGCGTTTCTTGGCTGGACGTTGTTCAACGCCAGCGTGGCGCTTGTCGCGCCTGCAATGGGCACTCCATTGAACTGCCATTGGTAGCTCATGGGCAAAGTGCCGGTGGCCGTTACGTTGAAGCTCGCGTTCTGCCCCGCGTTCACTGTCTGGTCCACCGGTGGTGTGACGATGGCCGGGGTAAGCGGCGTTGTGCTGACGAGCGCCAGATTGCGCAAGCCGCCCGCGGCGATGGCCACCACACCGCCCTGAGCCACGACCGGCACTGTGCTTTGGCCGAAGTAGTTATCTCCCCAAGCAACGACCTTGCCATCGCTCTTGAGCGCCAGACTGTGATAGGCACCCGCTTCGATGGCCACCACACCACTTAACATATGCCCTCCGAGCGTGACTGGACTTGCGATTGCAGTGTAAGGCGAGACAACCAATGGTGTTCCTGTCACTTGACCCGCGTCGTTGTAGCCCCACGCCACCACTGTGCCATCGCTCTTGAGCGCCAGATTGTGGACATCGCTTGCGATGGCCACCACACCACCCAAGCCCGCAGGCACCGTGTTCTGGCCGTCGAGGTTGCTTCCCCAGACGACGACCGAGCCATCGCTCTTGAGCGCGAGACTGTGATAGCTGCCTGCAGCGATGGCCACCACACCGCCTTGAGCCTCGACCGGCACCGTGCTCAGACCACAGCAGTTCCCTCCCCAGGCAACGACCGAGCCATCGCTCTTGAGCGCCAGATTGTGAAAGACACCCGCGCCGATGGCCACCACACCGTCCTGAGCCACGACCGGCACCGTGCTCTGGCCGTAGTCGTTCCGTCCCCAGGCAACGACCGAGCCATCGCTCTTGAGCGCCAGACTGCGGTCGTAGCCTGCGACGATGGCCACCACACCGCCCTGAGCCACGACCGGCACCGTGCTCTCGCCGTAGTTGTTCCGTCCCCAGGCAACGACCGAGCCATCGCTCTTGAGCGCCAGATTGTGGTTATCGCTTGCGATGGCCACCACACCACTCAAGCCCGCAGGCACCGTGCTCTGGCCGGAGCCGTTGCTTCCCCAGGCGACGACCGAGCCATCGCTCTTGAGCGCCAGACTGTGGTAGGAGCCTGCGGCGACGGCCACCACACCGCCCAAACCCGCCGGCACCGTGCTCTGGCCGCGTTCATTAGAACTGAAGGATGGCTCGGTCGTTGCCCATGCAACGACCGAGCCATCGCTCTTGAGCGCCAGACTGTGATAGGTGCCTGCGGCGACGGCCACCACACCGCCCAAGCCCGCCGGCACAGTGCTCGCACCCCAGGCAACGACCGAGCCATCGCTCTTGAGTGCCAGACTGTGGTAGTTGCCTGCGGCGATGGCCACCACACCGCTTTGAGCCAAGACCGGCATCGTGCTCTGGCCAAAGTTGTTGAGTCCCCAGGCGACGACCGAGCCATCGCTCTTGAGCGCCACGCTGTGGTAGCTGCCTGCGGCGATGGCCACCACACCGCTTTGAGCC
>Ga0172376_10005906_pt1 | contig 13479 bp, 12 predicted proteins | sample Lak35m_FD_121114 | JGI IMG/M metagenome (GOLD analysis project Ga0172376, IMG submission 121114) | Freshwater microbial communities from Kabuno Bay, South-Kivu, Congo - kab_092012_35m | ecosystem: Environmental > Aquatic > Freshwater > Lake | place: Democratic Republic of the Congo: South-Kivu...
CCAGTCCTTCCAGGAATCGCCCAGTGTCAGGAAGTCATCTTCGTAGAGTCCGGGGGGGACTCCTTCTGGAAGCAGACCGCGCAGGCCCTTATCCACTTTTGCCGGCTCCTGGGCCTGGATTCCAGGAGGAAACGAGGACGTCAGATGAGCGGCACCCGTCACGAGAACTGATGCGATCAGACCGGTTCTCCAGAATCCTCGGCTCGGACGTTTCATGTGAGGCAACTCCATTTTCCAGATGAGCGATATGGTCGGCTCTGGCGGGCGCAGTCTCACCGGGCTGTCACCGGACCATAAAACTGAGTTGACCGGCCACCCGGCACGCCGCAGCGGCGAACCATCTCCCATGTGGTCGGTCAGATGATGAGGTCATCCAGGACTCTTTCATTCCTCCCTGCGGCCCGATTCCAAGTCTCATGCGCTTCAGCCCGCAGACTCGATCGGAACGGGCAGGACTGCCAGCCCGGATTACCTGCTCCCATACGTGGGTCGCAGTCTAGCCGGACTTCGCATTCGGCGCAAGCGTTACGACTTGCCGTTTCCCGCAGGGCGTTTTCAGTGGCCGGACGCAAGTGCGGCACGAGGCGGGCGGCGGCTCTCGACATCGAAGCGGGACTCGATTGAAAGGCGGCGGAACGGCTTCAACAATGCCGCTTCGATTCGCTCGTCTGAGCCTGATTTCCTCCGCTATTTCTCTGATCAGAATTGATGTGCCCGATGACCGACTTTCACACGCTGACCCGTGAACTGCAGCGTCAGAATGATTCAAAGATCGTCCTGCTGGTGGCGGATGGTCTGGGTGGACTGCCGCTGGAAGCGGGCGGACTGACGGAACTGGAAACCGCCAGCACTCCCAGTCTGGACGCTCTGGCCAAAGCGGGCACTCTGGGCTTGAGTACTCCGGTTCTGCCGGGAATCAGTCCGGGCAGCGGTCCCGGTCATCTGGGGTTGTTCGGTTATGACCCGCTTCAATATCAGATTGGACGCGGAGTGCTGGAAGCGCTCGGTATCGACTTTGAGCTGGGGCCGAATGACGTTGCCATCCGAGGAAACTTCTGCACGGTTGATAACGCTGGAACGATCACAGACCGGCGGGCCGGTCGAATCGCCAGCGAGATTGCCGCGAAGCTGTGCGAGAAGCTCGACGGTATCACGATCCCCGGTGTTGAGGTGTTTGTGCGGCACGTCAAGGAATACCGGCTGGTGATTGTCTTTCGAGCGGCAGGGCTGGGAGGCGATGTCGCGGATACGGATCCGCAGAAGACCGGAGTTCCGGCGCTGGATCCGGTTGGAAAAGATCCGGCCTCGCAGAAGACCGCTGAAGTGGCAAAGCAGTTTCTGGCTCAGGCCCGCGAAGTTCTGAAGAACGATGCTCCCGCGAATTTCCTGACGATGCGCGGCATTGATAAGAAGCCGGCCGTGCCGCCTTACTCAGAGGTCTATGGCCTGAAGGCCGCGGCGATTGCCGTGTATCCGATGTATCGCGGGCTGGCCCGGCTCGTCGGCATGGATGTGCTGGATGCCGGACAGACTTTGAACGATCAGATGGACCGCCTGAAAGCCGCCTGGAACGATTACGACTTCTTCTTTATTCACTTCAAGTACACGGACTCCACCGGTGAAGACGGGAACTTTCCGGAGAAGGTCCGCCGGATCGAAGAGCTGGACGCCGCGATTCCCCGCATCACCAGTCTGAACCCGACAGTGTTTATGGTGACCGGCGATCACAGCACGCCCAGCCTGATGAAGTCGCATTCGTGGCATCCCGTGCCCGTTCTGCTCAGCGCCGCCACGTGCCGGCCGGATCGCTGTCAGGAATTCGGCGAGAGCGAATGCATCATGGGAGGACTGGGTCAGTTCCCGGCGAAGTATCTGATGGGCTTCGCGCTGGCTCATGCGGGACGGCTGGAGAAGTTCGGGGCGTAAACGGTTCGGGGTGTGCGCCTCCGGTCTCAACGGCTGGAGATCACGGAGGCGTTTCCGCCGGGCTGAGGTTGCGAAAACCGAGCACTCCGTATTCAAAGCGGGTCCGGCCATTCTGGTCGGCCCGCATTCGTTCGGTGGCGCGCGGCAGCCCCTGCAAAGCGGCCTCCAGGGTTTCGGCCCGGACATCGCCGTGCGAAAGCAGAATCAGCACCAGCGCCTTCGGTTGCGGCAGCAGATGCAGGGCATCAAACAGTTCCCGCTCGAACGCTTCTGGTGTTTCTGCGCGGAACCGGAACAATTTTCCGCTCGCCGTCAGATGCGCGACTCCGTTCTGAGCCAGATAGATCTCCCACAGGTCGCAGCGCTTACGCAGTTCGTCATACGTCAGCAGGTGTTGAATGGCTTCCGCCGGCTGCGCGACAGCGAGCCTCTGGAGTTCCGCCTTCAGTCGCGCGATCTGATCCGGAGGGATCGGCGAGGCGTCGTCTGCCAGCGCGTCCAGCAGGCGGTTCGCTGTTTCCGGCGGCAGCCGGAACAGTTCCGGCAGGAGTCCGGCCACGGCATCCCGTTCCTGAGCGGTGCGCGTCAGCGACTGCCGCAGTTCTTCGGACTGGAGCGTCTGGCGATCCAGTTCCTTCCAGGCAGAGGCCAGCTCAGACTTCAGTGTGTCACGTTCCTGTTTGATGCGCGTCCGTTCGGATCGCACGAGTTCCGACTCGGACTGCAGTTCAGTCAGATCGGACTGGTGTGTCTGCTGAGTGAGCCGCGCCTGCTCCTGCATCTCCAGGTACTGCGCGAAGATGACGATCAGGAGCAGATCCAGCAGGGGCGTGAGCTGGAGTGTGATTTTCCCGCGTCTCACGAAGGCTTCTCCGAGCGGATGGCCAGTTCCCGCTTGGCCCTGCCGACTGTTTCCCGCACGGCGGCGCGGTTCTCGGTCAGTCGTTCAAAGCCGGGTTCGAGGAAGCTGTTGAGCATCATCAGGACGATGGCGGCGGCCAGGCCGGCGAACGTGGACCAGATCGCTTCGCCAAACCTTCCGACGATCAGGCCGACGGACACCGACTGAGTCTGCACTCCGGTCTGGAGCGCCGCTCCGATTGCCAGAATCGTGCCGAGAATGCCGAGCAGCGGATACGCCTCAATCAGCGTCCGGCAGATGTTCCAGCCGGTCTCAAAGAACATCGAGTTGAGATAACGCCGTTTCTCGTCCAGAACCGACATGCGGTGAAAGAGGCTCTGCCGGTCTTCGGCCGCACCGCTTTCCGCCACTTCGCGAACATCGGCCAGAAAGGCGTCAATCTGATCGGTCAGATGACCGTCCGAACCCAGCACGCTGCGGTGTCTCAAGCCGCGCGTGAAATCGTCCAGCGAAGACACGATGGCTCGCAGATCCCGCCGCCACCACAGCCACAGCACGAAGAAGGCAAACAGGTGCATGGCGAAGACGGCGACGATGAAGACTGTCGACAGTGACGACACTGTTTCCAGCAGCGGTGCCAGGCTGGTGAACTGCGGGAAAGGAGCCATCTCATTCATCCGGGGAAAATGACGGGCCGGAGCAAAAGACATCCTGGCACTGTGGCCAGGCTCTTGCGGACTCTGAAATCTGGCACATCGAATTTCGCGCGGAAGGGTTGAATGCGGCTCAGGCAAAACCGGGAAACAGTGACCGCGCGGCTGTAGCGACTCTGCGCTTCATGACAGTCCGGCATGACCGGTCAGGACGACAGACTCACCAGTCGGCTTTCAACCTGGAACGCTGGCTGGCGCGGCCGGGGAAGGGCCGGCGGCTTCCGGACTTCCCGTGAGTACCGTCCAGGCGGCATAAGCGAGGACGGCCGCCACGATCAAAAACACCGTGAATTTGACGGCGTCCGAAGCCTGATGATCGCGGCGATGGCGGGACAGAGCGACATCACGCGCGGAAGGAATGACGCTCTGGGTGTTGTCGAGTTCTGACCGCGTTTCCGCCTGAGCTTTGTCGCGCGCTTTCTGATCGCGACGACTCCGGCGTGACTCCCTGGATTCTGCGCTGCGAGCTGATTCTGCACTGCGAGCTGATACTGCACTGCGGGCGGGAACGACTGGTTCTGATTTGCGGGCGGGTTTCGTGGTCGCGGGGCCGGGAGTCGAATTGTTCGGCAACTTCACGCGATAAGTTTCCGACGCTTTCGGAGCTGCCGCCGCTGGTTTGCTGCGCGCGGCTGGAAAGTCATCGTCCTCTTCAAAGATCGCCAGCAGATCAGGGCCACTGGCTGTTGTCTGCGGGTGAGACGCGGCGGAGCGGCGTTTACCCCGATGGCTGTCGCTGTCGTCTCCCAGAGCAGCCAGCAGGTCAAGAGGCAGATCTTCCGGCGGCTCCGTCGCCGCAGATTCCAGACCGCCCCGGTCGATCGCGGCGAGCAGTTCGTCCGGAGTCTGGAAACGATCCGAAGGATCTTTGGCCAGCATCTTCTCGATGATCTTCCAGATGCCGTCTGGAACATCAATCCCGTGCTGTTGCGGATGCGGAGGAGGAGTTGTGGCGTGGGCGGTGATCTTGTTGAGCAGATCGCCCTTCGGGAACGGAGGCCGTGCCGTCAGCAGGTGATACCAGGTCGCTCCCAGGGAATAGATATCGCTGCGGCAGTCGGTCGAGCGGCTGTCACGCGCCTGTTCCGGTGGCATGTAGTCGATCGTTCCGACCGTCGTTCCCACGCGGGTGATCCCCGCCTCTTCGCTGTCCGTGATGGATCGAGCCAGGCCCATGTCCACCAGTTTCACAACGCCCTGCTTGTCGATCAGCAGATTCGATGGCTTGATGTCGCGATGCACGATGGACTGCTGATAGGCATGCTGCAGAGCCAGAACCACCTGCCGGACGATCCGGGTGGACTCATCGACGGAGAACGGCCCGTTACGCTGAATGAATTCATGAGCGTCGCTGCCGTCGATGAATTCCATCGCAATGTAGAGATAGCCGTCGCTCTCGCCGGAGTCGTAGATTCCGACGATGTGATCGTGCCGCAGCTGCGCCGCGGCTTCGGCTTCGGCCTGAAAGCGTTTGACGAGGATTGAATTCCTCGCCTTGTCCCTCGACAGCACTTTCAGCGCGACGGTGCGTTTGAGACGGGTATCCAGAGCGCGGTAGACAGCTCCCATGCCGCCTGAACCCAGCTTGTGTTCAATCTGATACCGACCGAGCATCCGCATTTCGGTCTGCTTTTTCTCAGACCGGTCGTGCGGCGCAGGTTCATCGGGATGGACGCCGGAATTCATCGGACTTCCTGATGGACGCATTCGAACGGCGGGCATGATGCGTTTCACAATATTGAGGACTGAAGCCAGTCCCACAGACGCATCTCTGCCGGATCAGGTTCCCGATTGGACAGCAGACCGGCTCGGATCCACGTCGTCGGGAACCTCCGGGTTCGAGAAGGCCCGGTACGAACCTCGGAAGGAGAGACCTGATCGGGATAATATCTGTCGCACGGGGTGGTTCGGCAGTCAGAACCTGGCCGTGAAGCACAATTCCCGGAGAGCCGCTCCGTCCCGTTTTCAGGCGACAGTTTCCGGCACGATTCGAGCAAGCAGTTCCTGACAGAGCAACCGCAGATGAACTCGATTGCCGCGTTCGTTGAATTCCACAGATGTCAGAAAGTGCCGCATCATCAGCAGGCCGCGTCCGCCCGGACGCTCCAGATTACCCGGCAGAGTGGGATCGGCGATGGATTCGCAGTTGAAGCCTTCGCCTTCATCCTCCACCTCCAGCCATACTTCGCAGCGATCCACTCCCGCTGAGATCCGGACGCTTCGTTCCGGACAGCCGGCATTTCCATGCCGAATCGCGTTCATCACCGCTTCGTGCAGGCCGTGTCGCAGAGCCAGTGCTTCGTCGTGCGAGACTCCCCAGGACTCAATCCGTGCGATGAATTCATTGACGGCACGGGTTCCTTCGGCCGCGAGGCTGGGGATGGTGGTCTCCAGACGCGGCGCCAGTCGGCGGAGCGAGGCGGACTCCGGAGTAGAAGATGTCACCATGAAAAGCTTCCCGACAAACATCAGGCAGGATTGCAGTGAGATGAGGAACCGGCCTCTGGCGATTTATCGGCTCCGCAGTCCAACACTGGAAGCCGACTGACGCTCGAACTTTAACCGCCGGACAGCACGGCCTGCGGGAATCCGCAAGAGATTGAGGACTCTCCTTACGGGATGGTATCGACCGCGATGAGTGACGAAGTCGAGACGGTTACAGCTCTGCTGCCAGTTGTGTCTATCATTCTGATTATGCCGGATAGACGCTGGTCGGCTGGCGTGCCCGTTGGCGGAATGGCTGGCCACCGGTATTCTCCGTTCTGAGTGATCATCAACCGGCATGCCGCCGGCAGTTGAACGTCAGGCCGGTGCGTTCATCTGAAGCTGGACACCCGAGTCACGGACGGAGCCCGCATGAACAGCAGCTCGAAGCGGCGGATACTGATTCTCGGTGGTCGCCGCGTCGTTGAAAAAACAACCAAGTACCTGGAAAAGGGCATGACGGCCGCCGAGCGTCAGACCATCGAAATTACGATCGTCAGCAACGAGAACTACATCGTTTTCCAGCCATTACTGCCGGAAGTCATCTCCGGCACGATCGAGACGCTGCACTGCATCACGCCCATCCGCCGCCTGGCCCGCCGCGCTCAGCTCTATACTCGGCAGGTGGAAGCGATCGATCTGGAAAAGAAGACCGTCCGTCTGGCTCCCGGTTTCATCCCTCGTCCTCTGGAACTGCAGTTCGACCATCTGGTGGTCTGCCTGGGAACCCGGTTGAACTTCGATCTGGTGCCCGGCATGCGCGAACACGCGATCCCGTTCAAGTATCTCGGCGATGCGCTGCGGCTGCGCAACGACGCCGTGCGGGCGCTGGAAGAGGGCAATATCGAAACGGACCCCGCGGAAAAGAAGAAGCTGCTGACATTCGTCATCGGCGGCGGTGGCTTTTCCGGAGTGGAATGTATCGCGGAACTCAACGACTTCCTGACGAGTGCCGTCAAGGCCTACTCGAACATCAGCAAGCAGGACATCCGGTGCGTTCTTCTGCAGAGTGCGGATCGGATCCTGCCGGAACTGGGCGAAGATCTCGCGAAATATGCGCACCGCATCCTCGAGAAACGCGGAGTGGAGATCCGGCTGAATACCCGGCTGAAAGCGGTTTCCGCGGATGGCGCCATTATCTCTGACAAGGCGTCCGGCAAGACGGAAACGATTTCCTGCCGCACTATCGTGACGACCGTTCCAGCGGCTCCGCATCCACTGGTCACCGGGCTGCCGGTCGAGCAGCAGGGCGGGCGCATCAAGGTCACTCCGTATCTCAATGTGCCGGATCATCCCGGCCTGTGGTCGCTCGGTGACTGCGCGCTGGTGCCGCAGAAAGACGGCATCATGTCTCCTCCGACGGCCCAGCACGCGCTCCGGCAGGCGAAGACCTGCGCGGACAACATCCTGGCCACTCTGCGCGGCCGCGAGATGCGAATCTTCGGCTTCACCGGCCTGGGCAAGCTGGCCTCGCTGGGACAGCGGTCCGCAGTCGCCGATGTCATGGGCTTCAAGCTGACCGGAATGCTGGCATGGCTGTTCTGGCGCAGCGTTTACCTTTCGAAATTTCCCGGTTTCGACCGGCAGATCCGCATCGCGGTGGACTGGCTGATGGATCTGCTGCTGCCCAGGGACATCACTCAACTGCGCATTTTTCAGCCGGATCCCGTCACGCAGGAGCACTTCCACGCCGGTGAGAAGATCTTCGATCAGGGCGATTTTGGTAACAAACTCTATGTCGTGGTGAATGGCGAAGCGGACATTCAGAAGGACGGCCGCACGGTGGCCACCATCGGCAAGGGGCAGGTTTTCGGGGAGATCGCTCTGGTTTCAGACAGTCCCCGGACGGCGGCCGTGCAGGCGAAGACGGACGTGGATCTGCTGAGCGTTTCGCGGCCGGCTTTTCAGAAGCTGGTCACTCATCTGCCCGGCGTCCGCACGACGGTGGAAGAAATCATGAAACAGCGCGGCATCGATCCCGCCCGCCTGGATCACAGGAAGGAAGGCGACGGACATTAGTCGCGCGTGATACCGCCGGTGACCGGCGATCGTTCCATAGACGGACAGGATGCGACATCGTGTCGAGCGAATCACCGGACAGCCCTGAACTCGTCAATCGCGTGATTCGCGGTGATGTGGACGCGCTGGGGGAACTGTTTCTGATTCACCGTCCCAGGCTGTGGCAGATGATCAATTTCCGGATTGATCCGCGACTGGCCGGCCGGGTTGACGCGGACGACATCCTGCAGGAAGCCTGGCTGCGCGCCGTGGACCGCATCAGTTCGTTCCTCGTGGATGCCTCCCGCTCCACGTTCATCTGGTTCCGCATGATCGCCACGCAGACGATGCTCGACCTGCACCGTCGGCATCTGGGCGCTCAGAAACGCAGCGCGGCGCGGGAACATTCGATCCACGGTGGCTGGACTTCCGAGTCCACTTCCGTGTCGCTGGCGCGACACCTGCTCGGCCATCTGTCTTCACCCAGCAATGCGGCCATGCGCGCGGAGCTTACCCGGCAACTGGATACCGCGCTGGCGACGATGAGCGACATCGACCGCGAAGTCCTCGCGCTGCGGCACTTTGAAGAGCTGACAAATTCCGAAACGGCTCAGGTGCTCGAAATGACCGAGCAGGCTGCCAGCGCCCGTTATGTCCGCGCGCTGGCGCGCCTGCGTCACATCCTGCAGGCCATTCCCGGATTCATGGATCAGCACGGCCCGCAGTGAATCAGAACGTGCCACGGATTCAATCCGCGCCGGGCAATACAGAGCGTGGTCCGGCATCGAGGCCGGACCACGCTTTGAGTCCAGTGATGAGCTTCAGACGCGGCTCAGTTCCGCATGCGTCCGCTCCAGCAGTTCTTTCGACTTGCGGATGCCGGTCATTTCATCGGCGACCGTGCCTTCGTATTCAATACCGACGTAACCGTGATAGCCGGCCTCCAGCACGATCTTCATCATCTTCACGTAGTCGGTTTCTTTGCCGTTGCGACTGTCGAAGGTCACGAAAGGCCGCTTCTCATCAAAGTCATAGGTCTTCGCACTGACCGCTTTCGCGAACGGCATCAGCTCTTTGACTCCGGTGTAGCGGTCGTACCATTCGCCCTTCTGACGATCGACGGCGAAGTTGCCGAAGTCCGGCAGAGTGCCGCAGCCCGGCAGATTGACGGTCTTCATGACTTCCGCCAGCCACGCGCCGTTGGAAGACAGTCCGCCGTGATTTTCAACGATGACATTGATGCTGTGCTGAGCACCGAACTCAGTGAGACGGCGGAGTCCATCCGCGGCCAGACGGACCTGATCGGCATAGGTTCCGGAACTCTGCGCATTGACGCGGATGGAATGACAGCCCAGAAACTTCGCCGCTTCGACCCAGCGGTAATGGTTTTCAACGGCCTTCGTGCGTTTCGCCTCGTCGGGATCGCCCAGCGCGCCTTCGCCGTCAATCATGATCAGCAGACTGGTCACGCCTTCGTCGGCGGCCCGCTTTTTCATCTCGGCGAGGTACTCCTTATCCGTCGCCTTGTCCTTGAAGAACTGATTGACATACTCAATCGCGTCGATGCCGAATTCCTTCCTGGTGATCCGGGCGAAATCGAGGTTGTCGATCGTCTTTGCGAACAGAGCCTTGTGCAGCGACCACTGCGCCAGCGAAATCCGGAACAGCGGCTTGTCTGCTGCTGAGGCTGTGCGCGGGAGCGAAAGCGACGCAGCCAGGCCGGCTGCTGTCAGGGAAGAACGCAGCAGAAAATCACGACGATTGAGCATGAATGTCTCCAACAGGCAAAAACAGAATGACGTTGTCCGCAGCGGGCTTCAACCAGTTGCGGACAGCGCAGCATGTCGGCTGCCGGGTTCCGGCGACAAGCGATCTGAGAATCCGCAATCGAACCGCAGAACAACTGAGACCCACTTCATGAATGATGCTCTGTCTTCCTCGTCTCCGTCGCCCGCGCGGCGGCTTCGCGAACGGCTCGAACAGCCCGGCATCATTCGCTCATTCGCGCCGCACGATGTCTTCACGGCGCGGGTTCTGGAGCAGGCTGGAATCGAACTGCTGTTCCTCGGCGGGTTCGGAGTTTCCGCCAGCATGCTGGGATTGCCCGATGTCGGCCTGACCACTCTGACGGAGATGGCGGAAGCCGTTCGGCGCATGACCTCGCGACTGACGGTTCCTCTGATTGCGGATGGCGACAACGGGCACGGGGAACTGCAGAACGTGGCGCGCACAGTGCGTGAGTTCGAACAGGCCGGAGCCGCCGGGATGCTGCTCGAAGATCAGGTCTCGCCGAAACGCTGCGGCCATTTTTCCGGCAAGCAGGTCGTGCCGGTGGAACAGTGGCTCGACAAACTCAAGCGGGCGCTGGACACGCGCCGCAATCCGGATTTCGTTCTGATCGCGCGGACTGATGCACGCGCTGTTGAAGGCCTGGATGCAGCCATCGAACGCGCCGGTCGAGCAGCGGATATCGGCGCGGACCTGTGCTTCGTTGAGGCTCCCCGCTCCAGCGACGAACTGCGGCAGATCGCGCGAGCCGTGCCCGGGCCGCAGCTGGCCAACATGCTTCCCGGTGGTGTGACTCCCATCTGCTCAGCTGATGATCTGCAGGAGATGGGATTCCGGATTGTCGTCGATCCGGTAGCGACACTGCTGGCCACCGGTTTCGTCATCCGGCAGCTTGCCGGAGCCATGCGGCAGACCGGGCGGGTTGATCAGCTCCGCGATTCCATGCTGTCATTCGACGAGGTCAAGCAGGTGCTGGGGCTGGCGGAATTCCTGGAGTGACTCATCCAGATCACAGTGAATATCTGCGTTCGGAAGCTCGGGAGGGCGAGGCTCCTGCCGAGCCGTAGTTCGCGGCTCGGCAGGAGCCTCGCCCTCCCGGAGACGCACGGTTATTCGCTGTGTCCCGTCATTAACGAATGTGTTCGGAGCCTGGCTCAGACGCCGCAGAACCATGATTCCCGTTGCCTTGTGGAATTTGAGCGGCCTGAACTTCAGCCGGAATGGTCGGACCGAACCGGTCGAGTTGCCTTGGGAATCCAGGGGAAGTTAGAGTCGTCACATCAATCGGCTGCGATGCGAGTCCACTGCAGCCGATGGAAGACAGTGTGGAACGGGCTGCCGGAGGCGGCTCTTCATCTTAGATGGCAGGGTGACTGATCGTGAAACATGAGTTGCAATCCGTGCAGAATTGTCCGGGACCGGTCTCACGACGAGGCTTTCTGCAGACCGGCATGCTGGGCTTGAGCGGTCTGACGCTGGCAGAAATCCTGCGCGTGAAAGCACAGGCTGCGGAACTCCAGCGGGAAATGCCGGACACTTCCGTGATCTTCGTCTGGTTGCCTGGCGGCGCTCCTCATACGGAAACCTACGACTTGAAGCCGAACGCTCCGCGCGAATATCGCGGCGAGTTCAACCCGATTTCCTCAACCGTTCCCGGCATGGATTTCTGCGAGCTGCTGCCGCTGCACGCGAAAACTGCTGACCGGTTCAACATCGTTCGCTCGATCTGTCATGAGTTCGCGGATCATGGCGGCGGACACAAACGCTTTCTGACGGGACGCCTGCCGAAGGAACCCACCGGCTTCGTCAACGATGCACCCGCGTGCGGCTCGCTGATCGCCGAATCGCTGAAGAGTCGCAATCGCGGCGTTCCCAATTATGTAATTGGTGCCGACAGCGGGCGGCAGGACATTGATGTGTTCAGCTTCGGCTACGCCTATCTGCCGCCCACTTCCGCTCCGTTCATCTTTCACGGCGATCCGAGCAATCCGCAGTTTCAGGTTCAAAACCTTTCGCTGCTGCAGGGCATGGAGACCCGCATCGACGATCGTCGCGCACTGTTGTCCGGCCTGGACAATCTCAACCGCAAAGTCGATCGCAGCGGTCTGATGGACGGCATGGATGAATTCAACCGGCAGGCGTTGAATCTGGTGACCAGTCAGAAAGCCCGCAACGCGTTTGATCTCAGTCAGGAACCGCAGACTGTCCGCGACATGTACGGCATGCATGCCTACGGTCAGCGGGCGCTGATGGCGCGGAGGCTGGTTGAGGCCGGAGTCACCTTCGTCACGATGGTCTGGGAGAATCCACTGCCGGGCAAGCCGCTGCCGGAAGGTGTCATCTACAACTGGGATTCGCATGCGGTCAACGGGCACATTTTCAACGATGCGAAGGTTCGCCTGCCCATGTACGACCAGGCGGTTTCCGCCTTGGTCAACGACCTGTATGACCGGGGCCTGGATCGGCGCGTGCTGCTGATCGTCACCGGGGAATTCGGTCGGACTCCGCGCGTCACATACGCAAACGATCGCCCCGGCCGCGACCACTGGCCGCAGGCCATGTCCCTGCTGGTGGCCGGCGGTGGAATGAAGACCGGTCAGGTCATTGGTTCAACGACCTCCCGCGCCGAAGAACCAGCGACACGCCGCATGTCCCCCAACGATCTGTGGGCCACCGTATACCGGCACCTGGGAATTGACTGGACCAACGCCTTCCCGGATCACAGTGGCCGGCCGATGCCAATTCTGCCATTTGGTGAACCCATCCCCGAACTGCTCCCGGCCTGACAGAACCGCGTTTCCAACGGCCGGTCTCTTCCCGGTGGAAACCACTCGCCCTGGAGATGGCTCCAATGCCCGCCCTCATGACTCACCACCGTTTCACGGTGATCGAATACGATCAGATGATTGAGCACGGCATTCTCACCGAGGATGACCGGGTGGAACTCATTCGAGGTGAGATCGTTGAGAAAATGGTTATTGGAAGTCTGCATGCCGGGTGCGTGAATCGACTGACCCGACTCATGAACCAGACTGTTCATGAGGGATCGATGGTCACCAGTCAGAACCCGATCCGGCTGGAGGACAGCGAGCCGGAACCGGATCTCTGCGTGTGTCGCTACCGTGACGATTTCTATTCCGATGCCCACCCGACGGCCGAGGATATCCTGTTGATTGTCGAAGTGGCGGATTCCACTCTGGAGTTCGATCGGACGATCAAACGCGATCTGTATGCGGATGCCGGCATTCCCGAATACTGGATCGTCAATCTTTCAGACCGTTGTCTGGAAGTGTTTCGTAGTCCGCTCGGCGGCATGTATCAGCAGAAACAGTTGATCCATGCCGGCGATAAGCTGACGTCGGAGATTCTGAGTCAGCCGGCGGAGGCCGGATGGATTCTCGGCTGACGTCCGGTTTGTATCTGTTTCTTCTACTCGTTCTGGTTTTCGATTGGTTTGATCCATTTGTTGTCTGGAGTATTTCGTTTCGCTGATGACGGCCTGGCTTTCCATGCGATCCCGTCAGTCGTCTCATTCTGGTTTCTGAATCAAATCCCGCCGCATGCCGGTCCCGCTTCCGGCTGTTTGCCTGTGATTGTTCTTCGTAATTCCGGCCGGTATCGCTGTGGTATCGGGCTGAAACGGATTGTGATTGCGAAGTCGCCGAACAGCGCAGACAGAACCGAGTTTGAAAGGTTGCTCATGAAGAA
>Ga0172376_10005908_pt1 | contig 13475 bp, 14 predicted proteins | sample Lak35m_FD_121114 | JGI IMG/M metagenome (GOLD analysis project Ga0172376, IMG submission 121114) | Freshwater microbial communities from Kabuno Bay, South-Kivu, Congo - kab_092012_35m | ecosystem: Environmental > Aquatic > Freshwater > Lake | place: Democratic Republic of the Congo: South-Kivu...
CGATCCTCGCTGCGCTTGACGTCACTCTTGATCTTCTTCAAGCGATCGGCATCGCTCTCCTTGCCCTCGTCGCCGCGAGTCACCATGCGCATGCGCCGCTCCCATTCGACCAGCCACTGGTCGAGGAACTTGGCGCGCTCCGCTGCCGGCAGCGCCAGGTAGCGCTTGCTGCCATCCGCGAGCACGTCCTTCGCCAGCTGGCGTGCGTTCTTCGTCATCTGCTCGCGTGCCGGGCCGGTGACGCCAGCCATGAAGCCAGCCATGGCCGCACTGTCGCCCGCCTCCATGCCGCGGAATCTGCCGGCGAAGTCCATCATGAACTTCAGGCGTTCGTCGAGCGGGAGCTTGTTGAAGTCATCGAGCGCCAAGTACCCCAGCACGTCATCGACCGGCGCATCGAAGATGCTCGGCGGCGGCTTCCAGCGCACGGCGAACCACCAGTAGAGCGGCAGCGCCAGCAGCAGTGCAACGAGCGCGGCGATCGCGAGCGAACGCCACGCGCGACGGTCATCGAATCCTGCGGGTAGAGCGATCATCCATCAGCCTCCGTCATCCTCTGGGATCCCTTCGTCCATCGTGGCCTCGTCCACGCTGCCATCCAGGAAGACGCCGTTGCGCGGGCTGCGCGCACCCTTGAGGTGCCGATCCTCGCTGTCGATGAGCAGCGGGATCTTCACGGAGCCGCCATCCGCGTTCATGAAGGGCTTCTCCAGGAATCGTGTCACCAAGCGCGCCTCGAGGTCGTTGCGCGTGCGGTCGCGCTGCTCCTGCGGCGTGTTGGATGGCAAGGCAGCCAGCGCCTGGAAGACATCGAGCTGGAACTGCGGCAGGTAGCGGATGAGCCCCGGCACGTAGGTGTAGCTCGTGCCGGTCGCGAGCGAATCCTCGTTCAGATCGCTCGGGCAGAGCCAGATCGGACTGTCGATCTCGACATACCCCTTCAGCGCCTTGGGCAGTCCACCCTCGGGACCCTCGGGGAGCACGACAGGAATGAACTCGCACATGGGCAGCATGCCCTTGCGCACGTTCATCGCCGACTGCAGCCCGGTGAAGGCCTGCTTGAGGTTGCTCCGGCACTGGGCACTCTCGCTCTCGGCACGGATCGACGAGAGAGCCGGCAGCAGGAGGCCGATCAGGATCACGATGATCCCGATGACCACGAGCACCTCGATGAGCGTGAAGGCCCTGCGCACAGATGGATCGTAGCCGTGACCTGTCGATCCGCCATGCACGAAGCGCTGCGATTCCGCGTCGATCAGGCCGAGAACATCGCTTCGACGAACTGATCCGGATCGAACGGCTGGACATCCTCCGGGGTCTCGCCCGTTCCCACGAGCTTGACCGGCACGTCGATCGCATCGCGGATGGCCACCACCACGCCACCGCGCGCCGTGCCATCGAGCTTCGCCAGGAAGATGCCCGTCACGTCCACGGCCTGCTTGAAGACCTGCGCCTGCTGGATCGCGTTCTGCCCGCTCGTGGCATCGAGCACCAGCAGCACCTCGTGCGGCGCATCAGGGATCTTGCGACGCACCACGTCACGCACCTTGGTCAGCTGGCGCATCAGGTGGTCCTGCGTGTGCAGGCGGCCCGCGGTGTCGATGAGCAGCACGTCGACGCCGCGGCTCAGCGCCGCCTCGGCAGCATCGAAGGCCACCGCGGCAGGATCGGCGTTGGCCCCACCGGCGACGACCTCGATCCCCAAGCGCTGGCCCCAGGTCTTCAGCTGCTCGACGGCACCTGCGCGGAAGGTGTCCGCCGCGCCAAGCAGCACCGTCCGGCCGCTGTCGCGGATCGTCTTGGCGATCTTCGCCACGCTCGTCGTCTTGCCCGCACCATTCACGCCCACGACCAGGATGACCGTGGGCTTGCCCGAGGCGTACCGAAGCCCGGTCGGCGCTTCCTTCCACCGTGCCTTCAAGGTCTTCTTCAGGAAGTCCAGCGCATCCTCGCCGCGCTCGACGCGGCCTGCGCGGTACTCCACGCGCAGGGCTTCCACGATCTCGCGGGCGGCTCGCACGCCAACGTCGGCCGCGATCAGCCGCGACTCGAGCTCAGCGAGCACCTCCTCGCTCAGCGTTTTCCCGTGCAGCAGCGTCTTCAGGCCGGATCCGAGCGTGGCCGCCGTCTTGGCAAGCCCCCGCTTGATGGCCTCGACGGCTGCACGAAAGATCACGCGGCGCCTCCGCCGGCCACGCGGCGCGCGATCTGGTCGAGCACGCCGTTCACGAAACCGCCGCTGCGCTCAGTGCCGAATTCCTTGGCCAGCTCGACCGCATCGCCGATGGCCAGGCCGGGCGCGACCTTGCCGATCGAGAGCTCGTACCAACCGAGCCGCAGCAGGTTGCGGTCGACCATCGGCTGTCGATGCGATGGCCAGTCAGGCGCGAGCGCAACGATGTCGGCATCTGCATCGGCGCGGTGCTCCCACGCCAGGCAGGCCAGCGCGAAGCCGGCGTCATGATGGGGCTCGGTGCCATCGCTCTCATCGAGCGACCGGCGCACGATCTCAGGCGCGACGCCCGGCACCGCATCGAACTGGTACATGGCCTGCAGGGCGCAGCGCCGGACGACCAGATCGGCAGGCGCGCTCACTGCAGCTCCTTGATCGCCTGCGCCGCACCGATCGCAGCGTGCATGGCTTCCTCGCCCTTGTTGCCCTTTGCGCCGCCGGCGCGTGCCTGGGCCTGGCCAAGGGTCTGGCAGGTCAGCACCCCGAAGGCCGCAGGCTTGCCGAACTCGATCGAGATCCGCGCGAGGCCATACGCCACGGCATCGCAGATGTGACGGTCATGGCTCGTTTCACCAGTCAGCACGCAGCCGAGCGCCACCACCGCATCGACATCGCCGCGCACGGCTGCAGCGCGGCTGATGGCGACGAGCTCGAAGGCACCCGGCGCCTTCACGATCCTGAGCTTCGACACGTCGCCGCCTGCAGCCTCGAAGGCCTTGACCGCACCGCGCTCCAGCGCACCGGTGAGCTCCGAGTGATACGTGCTCGTCACGATCACGATGCGCAGCGACCGGGCGTTGATGGTGGCGGTGGAAGCAGCGGGTTGCATGGGGCGAAGATGGTAGCCTCGCCACCATGCACGCAGCGCTGCGCCGCCTTGCCGCAGGGGTCCAGGCCGCGCGGGCCGGATTGGCCTACGGGGCCATGGCCGAAGGATGGTTCGCCGTCGCCATCGCTCACCGTGCCGGCCGGCTCGAAGGCGATCTCACCACGCTGCTGCTCGCCATGAGCGTGGTCTCGCTCGGGCTCTTCGTCTTCGGCGTCGCCATGAACGACGTGCTCGATCGCAAGCAGGATCGTGCCTTCGTCACGGAGCGGCCCGGCCGCTGGCTGCTCTCGGTGCAGTGGCTCGCCGCACTGGCCGTGGTCAGTCTGCTCGCGGCACTCGCCGCCGCATCCCAGTTCGGTCGCAGCGGCATGATGGTGGCCGGGCTCGCCGCTGGGGGCATCGTGGCCTACAACGTGCTCGCCAAGTTCATCCCAGCCTTCGGATTCGTGAGCCTGGGTGCCATCGGCGCGCTCCACATGCTCGTGCCCGACCAGCACCCGGGTGTGCTGCTGCCCTTCTGGTTCTCGATGACCTTCACCGCGATCGTGGCGGGCATCGTGCATCGGCTGCGGCAGAAGCGACCGGCCGCGACGGTCCGCGGCATGCTCGTCGCCACGGCCTTGTGGGCAGCGTGGTCGGCTGTGCTCACGTGGTGGATCGCACCACAGACCCTCGATCCAATGATCGGCTTCGACCATCCTAGCAAGGGCATCCTCGCTGCGGTCATCCTGCTCATCGCCTTCGTCACGATCTCCGTCGCCATGCGGCGCTCCACCAGCGGTGCGCCGCGAGCGGCCGACCGCTTCGCACGACTGGCCACGCTCACGCAGGCCCTGATGCCCTCGGCATGGTTCCTGTGCATGGGTCGGTCCGAGGCCGCCACGAGCTTCGCGGTGGCCGCTCTGGCGCTGGCCTTGGTCGACACCGGTGTGCGGACCGGCCTCCACCTGGCACGACCACTCGACTACCAGCCTTGAACTACCATCGCCGCATGCGCATTGCCCTCGTGCTCCTGCTCCCGCTGGCCTTCGGTCCGGTGGCCTTGGCGCAGCAGGTTGACCTTGTGGTGAACGGCGAATCCCTGGCAGGGTTCGTGCTGCCGGTGGAACCCGTCGAGGGTGGACTGACCATTTCCGCGGAGCGTCGATGGGAGTGGACCTCACTCGACACCAAGCGCCTCTGGCTCGAGGGCGACGTCTCGATCGATCTTGGCGAGTACGCGTTCAGTGCCCCGGCAGCGGCGGTCTGGATCAATCGGATCCCTTCGGCCGGCGGGCTCATCACGCAGTACGCCGTCTACTTCCCCGTCGCCAGCGAGCCGACGCGTTACGCGGGCATGGGCGCAGGCGGCAAGGAACTGCTGGTGACCGGGAGCACACGCGGCGCCGTCGAGCTCACGACCGTGCTGACCGATCGCGGTGCGCCGGCCGGCAAGCCTGAACTGGGCAAGGGCGTTGCGCGCCTGCAGCGTCACCTTCGCACGATCGCCACCAGCGCGCCGGTCCTGGAGCAGCGCCCCGACATCGACGTCACGCCCAAGCCGCCCGAGACCCCCATCGCCGTCGGTGCACCGATCAAGGCCAGCACCGATGCAACGCCGCTGCCTCCAGTCACGATCCGCGCCGCCGACACCGGCACGGTGCCGATCATCGCGGGCTCGGCCACGGTGAGCTGGTTCGGCGGATCGATCATGTTCGATGCCGCGACCGATTCGGTCACGATCACCGGCGGCGTGCAGATCGATGCCACCGGCATGCAGACCGACGACGGCCCGCGCGACCTGCAGCTCTCGGCCGAGAGCGGGGTGGTGTTCCTGGAGCCGGGGACGCTCGCAGCCTTGAAGGCCAAGGGCAAGGACGCCACGCCAGCGACCACGATCAGCGCGCTCGACATCGTCGGCATCTATCTCGAGGGCGACGTCGTGGCGACGGACTACCAGTACACCATCCGTTGCCGTCACGTGTACTACGACCTCGTGCGCAACAAGGCGTACGCCGCCGATGCCGTGCTGCGGACCGTCGACCGCAAGGGACAGCTGCTCGTCGCGCGTGCTGCCGAAATGCAGCAGGTTGCCGGTCGCCAGTGGCGCGTGGGCGAATCCACGCTGTCCAACAGCGAGTTCTTCGTGCCGCACCTCTCGGTGGGTGTCTCGCGCGCCACCGTCACGCAGACCGCCGCGGGCGACTCGTTCGTCATCGCGGATGACGTGACCGGCCGCTTGGGCCGCATCCCCTTCTTCTGGATGCCCACCGTGCAGGGCTCGCTCGATCGCCTGCCGATCAAGGGCGTGCAGCTCGGCTACGGCGACCCGGAAGGAACGGTCTTCGGCGTCGAACTCGATCCCTTCGTGCTCCTGGGCCTGAAGCCCGAGCGGGGTCTCGATGCGACGCTCGAAGCCGGCGTGCAATCGGAGTACGGCATCAACGCCGACCTTCGCATGAGGGGTGATGCCGGTGGTGCGTGGAACGCTGACTTCTTCGGCGTCTACGACTTCCTGAATCCCGAACAGACCGCCAACGCCGGCTTCGTCACCAGCGCCAACGAGTGGCGCGGCATGGTCACCGCCGATTGGGTGCTGCAGTCCTCGCCTGATGCCAACACCAAGCTCCAGCTCGGCGTGCAGAGCGATCCGACCCTGGTGAGCATCTTCCGCCCTGAAGACTATGAACAGCGTCGCCCCTACGAGACTGCCGCGTGGACGACCTCGTCCAGCGACAACTCGATCTTCGACTTCGGCGCATCGATCAGCGCGAACGACTGGGTGAGCACCATGTGGCAGCTGGCCAGCCGCCCGTACACCACCGAGAAGTATCCCGAGCTCAACTACCGCCGCTTCGGCGATCGCATCTTCGGCAGCGCGGTGACCTGGTCGAGCGAGTACACGGGCTCGATGATGTCGCTGAACCTGCAGGACACCGACAGCGTGGAGATCGGTGCGAATCCCGATGCCATCAGCATCAACCCGGCCTTCGCCGCCACGCAGAACATCCGCGAGGCGTACGAGGGCGCCGGCTACGACTCGAAGATCCGCGGCCGCGTGGCGACCCGCCAGGAGTTCGCCCTGCCACTCGATGTCGGCGATGCGCGCGTCACGCCCTTCGCCGCCGGCAACGGGATCGGCTACTTCTTCGATGACTTCAAGGACTACTCATCGGAGTCCGATTCGTTCCGCGGGCTCCTCTCGGGCGGCGTGCGGGCCAGCACCACGCTGACGGCGTCCTACGACACCGTGCGCAGCCGGCTGCTCGACCTCGAGCGCTTGCGCCACGTCATCAAGCCCTACGGCACGGCGTGGTACGGCTGGGATTCGAACGACCTCACGAACTACCCCATCTACGACCAAGAGTGGGAAGGCTGGTCCGGCGGCGCGGTCGGCCAGGCCGGCCTGGACCAGCGGCTGCAGACCATGCGCGGCGGGCCCGGCAACTGGCAGAGCGTGGATTGGGTCACGGTCGATACGGGGGTCGTCGTCGATGATCGCAGCAACGACCTGCAGCGCACGACCACGCCGGGCGACACGTTCGGCCTCAAGAACTTCCAGAGCCCACTGCCCAGCTTCTATGCGTGGCGACCCGAGTACAGCCAGTGGGGCGATCACCTCTACGGCAACGGCACGTGGGCGCTCGGCGATGCGCTGGGCCTCTACGGCATGGTGACGTGGATGCTCGAGGACCGCGACAGCCAGGGCGACGATCTTGCGCAGGGCTCCGTCGGCTTCCGCATCACGCAGTCGCCCGCGGTCACGTGGTACACCGAGTACCGCTACGTCAACACCTTCGACGACACCGGGCTCTACCCCGATGACGAACTGCTGCAGGGCGGCATGCAGTACCGGGTCAGCGAGAACTACAACATCGCGCTCGCGGGCCAGTACGACTTCCTTGCCGAGACCTTCCGCAGTACCACGGGCTCGATCACGCGGCAGTTCCCCGACTTCGCGGTCACGATCAACGGTGGCTACGACCTGATCACCGATGCCTACTCCTTCGGTCTGGGCGTCTCGCTCGGCGGCAACAGTGCCGATCTCGGCTCGGCCCTGAACTCGGTCTTCGCCCAGAACTCCTCGCTCGGCGGCCGCTGAGCGATCGGCTGGTTCTCCGCGGCACCGCAGCTTGAGCGGGTGGCACGCCACCCCGCCGGAAGGTCAGCCTTCGAACAACCCGCCGTCAGCCGGCCCCTTCCACGCGGCGCCGACATGATCGCACGCCGCCTTGGTCAGGCGCCGACCCTGCCGCGTGCGCGCGACAAAGCCCAGCTGCAAGAGATACGGCTCAACGACGTCCTCGAGCGTGCCGGCATCCTCGCCCATGCTTGCGGCGATCGCTTCCACGCCCGCGGGGCCGCAGCCGTACACGCCCGCCAGGGCCTGCACATACGCGCGATCGAGCGCATCGAGTCCCAGCGCATCGATGCCTTCGAGCTCAAGCGCATCGTCGACGGCTGCCAGGTCGAGCGTTCCGCCGCGGCGCACCTGCGCAAAGTCGCGCACGCGACGCAGCAAGCGCAGCGCGATGCGAGGCGTTCCGCGGCTGCGCCCGGCCAAGCGATCGAGCGCACCCTCGGGAATGCCGCGCATGCCCTGCAGGCCGGCTGCGCGGCGCAGGATCTCGACGAGTTCCGGCGCGCCGTAGAAGCCCAGATGGTGTGCGATGCCGAAGCGATTGCGCAGCGCTTGCGTGAGCAGGCCGGGCCGCGTGGTCGCGCCGATGAGCGTGAACGGCTTGAGCGCCACCGTCACGACGCGCGCGTGCATCCCGCTGTCGACCGTGAAGTCAATGCGGAAGTCCTCCATGGCCGGATAGATGTACTCCTCGACCGCCGCGGGCAGGCGGTGGATCTCGTCGATGAAGAGCACGTCACGCTCTTCCATCTTCGTGAGCGTGCCGATGAGGTCCGCCGCCTTCGTGAGCGCCGGACCGCTCGTCACGTAGGCGCGGCTGCCCATCTCGTTGGCAATCACGTGCGCAAGCGTGGTCTTGCCCAGCCCCGGGGGGCCATGCAGCAGCACGTGTTCCATCGGCGCCGTGCGGGCGCGCGCAGCATCGATGGCGATCGACAGGCGCTCCTTCAGGTCAGGCTGACCGATGTACTCGGCAAGCTGCTGCGGACGGAGCGCGGGCCCGGCCACGGCCTCAGGCTCGCGGTCGCGACCTTGCTGCGCCGCCTCGACGATGCGTTCTCGTGCCATCCTTGGCCGCCAGGCGTCAGAACCGGACCTTGGGTGCCTCGCGCTCGCCCTCACCCACCTCGAAGAAGCGGAAGGCCTGGAAGCGGAAGATGCTGGCGATCACGTTGTTGGGGAAGACGGCCAGCTGCGTGTTGAAGTCGCCAGCCTTGCCGTTGTAGCCCGTGCGCGCGAAGGCGATCTCGCCTTCAAGCTGGCCCAGCGTGCCCTGCAGCTGCAGGAAGTTCTGGTTGGCCTTGAGATCGGGATAGGCCTCGGCCACGGCGAGCAAGCGGCCGAGCGCGCCCGTGAGCTGCTGCTCGGCACCGATGCGCTCATCGACCGAACCAGCGCCCATCGCCGAAGCCCGAGCCTTCATCACGGCCTCGAGCGCGCCCTTCTCGTGCGCGGCATAGCCCTTCACCGTCTCGACCAGGTTGGGCACGAGATCGTGGCGCTTCTTCAGGCTCACGTCGATGCCGCTGAAGGCGCCTTCGGTCGCCACGCGCGCGCGCTGCAGTCCGTTGTAGACGCCGATCACCCACAGGGCGACCACGACGACGAACGCCAGCAAGGCTCCAACGATCACCACCAAGGCCATGCCCATTGCGGACCTCCTGCACCGAAGTGCTCGTGGATCCTACCGCTTCCCCAGTGAAGGCTTCTCCTGTGCAGGCTTCCCCAGTGCAGGCTTCCCCAGTGCACGCCCCCCCAGTGCACGCCCCATCGCCCGCACGATCCGGAAGTGATCAGGATCGCACGGCATCACGCTCAGGCGGTTGCCGCGCGCGAGCACCGTCATGCCTGCGAGCGTCGGCTCCTTGCGCAGGGCGTCCAGCGTGACCACCCCACGGAATCGTTCCACGAACTCCACCTCGACCATGATCCAGGTCGGGTCATCCTTGGTCGACTTGGGATCGTGGAACTCGCTCCGAGGATCGAACTGGGTCGGATCGGCCACCCCCGTCTTCGACACGCGCGCGATCCCGGCCACCCCCGTGGGATCGGCGTTGGAGTGGTAGTACAGGATCAGGTCGCCGACCTTCATCTGGTCCCGCATGAAGTTCCGGGCTTGGTAGTTGCGCACGCTGTCCCACCCGGCGCGGCCATCGCGCTCAAGATCGGCGATCGAGTAGCAGGTTTCCTCGCTCTTGCAGAGCCAATGCCTCATGGTGTCCTCGTGATGCGGTGTCCGGTCCTGTGGCGTCGGGTTCGATGGATCCGCTGCTGTGGATCCACCTCCGTCGCTCAGTTCCAGGAAGCGCCACGAGGCCAGCGGCCGTGCGACTGGCGATCGGCCGCGCGCGCCAAGCCGCGCATGCGCTGGACGTGGTCCCAGATGATCGTGCCCTGCGCCCGACTGTCGCCCGCGGCCAGGAGCGCGTAGCGATCCTCGTCGCCGTGCACGAGCGCATCTCCCGTGACATCGATCGCCGCCTGTGCCGGGATCTCGGCGTTGGCGACAATGCCCAGCACCTGGTCCACCATGTGGAAGCGTCGCAGCGAGGGATCGGCCAAGGCCCCATGCAACTCGCGGCGCACCCCGCGCGCCACGCCCGGATCCTCTGGACGCATCGGCTCGAACATGGCTTGGTGGTAGAGCCGATCACCTTCAGGAGCCTCGGCCTCGATCATGCGGGCACGCGTGACCCCGTGGAGCACGACGTTGAATCGGCCATCGCCCAAGGGCTGCACCTGGACGAGCTTGCCCACGCAGGCCACGTCGCGAAGGCGCCGAGGCGAGCCGTGACAACTCGACAGCGCGATGGCGCGTGCGTGCAGCAGTCCTCGGTCCCCTGCAGCGGCAAGGCAGTCGCGCACCATCTGCCGGTACCGGGGCTCGAAGATGTGCAGCGGGACCACCGCATGCGGCAGCATGGCCACCGACCCGAGCGCGAAGATCGGGATCGGATCGCTGAAGTCCACGGTCAGTTCCACGGGCATCTGCAACAATGGTAGGACCATGGTCGACTGGTTCGACAACCATCTCTTCGCCGGTGCTTGGCCGACGGCGATCGTCCTGGCGGGCCTCGCGGCCGGGGTAGCCGCGCTCGCCGTGCAGACGGGCATCGCACGCTTGCTCATCGTGGCCGCCCTGCTGGTGGTGGGTGCGATCGCCGCCCCCATCGCCGACCGCCTCATCACCACGCCCGGCGAGCATGCCGAAGCCGTGGTCCGCACACTCGTCTCCGCCGCCGAGACCGCCAACCTCGGTGGCATGCGAGGCTGCTTCGACCGGGATGGTTCGATCCATTACGGCTCAGCCGAATCACCCGGCATGGACTTCGCGGAGATCGATCGCGGACTCGCCAGCCTTCGCGGCAAGCATCGCATCGCCTCCAATCGGATCACCGCGCTCGATGCACGGACCGAGGCCGGCATGGGGGTCGTCGACCTCTCCTGCAGCACCGAGACGGCCAGCATGGGCGGCATGGGTGCCGTGCCCACGGACTGGATCATCACGGTGCGTCAGCTCCCTGATGGCACGTGGGCGATCCATCGGCTGGTCTGGACGCGCGTGTTCCGTGATCGACCCCGCGCCTCGATGTGGTAGCACCGTCGCGCTCCCTAGACTGGCGCCATGGACATCGACCTGCGCAGCGACACCGTGACTCGGCCGACCGCGGCGATGCGCCAGGCCATGATGGCTGCACCCCTGGGCGACGACGTGCTCGGCGACGAGCCCACCGTGCACGCACTCGAAACCAAGGTCGCCGCGCTTCTTGGAAAGGAAGCAGCGCTGTTCACACCCAGCGGCACGATGGCGAACCAGCTGGCGATCCGCTGCCACACCGAGCCTGGTGACGAAATCGTCGCGCACGCCGAGAGCCACATCATCCACTACGAGACCGGCTCGCCTGCCGCGCTCTCCGGCTGCATGATCCGCTCGCTCGAGGGCGCGCGGGGACAGTTTGATGCCGAGGCGGTCCATGCAGCCATTCGCGGTCACGACATCCACTCCCCTCGTTCACGGCTGCTGGTGCTGGAGAACACGCAGAATCGCGCCGGCGGCACGGTGTGGCCGCTGGATGCGGCGCAGGCCGCGGCCGCTGCCGCACGCACCACTGGCCTCGCCGTGCACATCGATGGCGCGCGGCTCTTCAATGCGTCGATCGCAGCGGGATACAGCGTTGCCTCGTTCGCCGCAGTCGCCGACACCGTGAGCGTCTGCTTCAGCAAGGGCCTCGGCGCCCCCGTCGGCAGCGCGCTCTGCGGCCCCGCCCCGCTCATCACGCGCGCGCGTCGCTTCCGCAAGATGTTCGGCGGAGGCATGCGCCAGAGCGGCCTTCTCGCGGCTGCATGCATCCATGCCCTCGATCATCATGTCGATCGTCTCGCCGATGACCACGCCAACGCCCGCCACCTCGCCACGCTGCTCCAGGGCATCCCGGGCACGCGGCTCGATCCGGGACTCGACGGCATCGAGACCAACATGGTCTTCCTCTCCATCGACCCCTCGCTCGGCACGGCCGCCGAGGTCTGCACGCGGCTCGCGGCCGTCGGCGTGCGCATGATTCCGATGGGAGCGCGCCGGATCCGCGCGGTCACCCACCTCGACGTGGACCGCGCGGCGATCGAGCGGGCCGCAGGCATCGTGCGTTCGATGCTCGCACGCAGCGCACCGTAACCTCGATGTTCGCGCGCGCTGTGCCCTAGCCCCGATGCTCGCACGGGCTGCGCCCTAGCCCCGATGCTCGCACGGGCTGCGCCCTAGCATGGCTGCATGACCGACCCGCGCTTCGACCAGCTGGCCGCCATCATCAGCCGTCACTCCTGCGACCTCCAGAAGGGCGAGCATGTCCTCATCGAGGCCTTCGACATCCCCGACGAGATGGTCGTGTCGCTGGTCGAGGCCGCGCGTGCGATGGGCGCCCATCCCCATGTTGCCGAGCGGTCACCGCGGATCATGCGTGCCCTGAACGAGGCCGCGTCCGAGGATCAGTTGCGCCTGTGGGCCGATTGCGACCTCTTTCGCATGGAACGCATGCAGGCCTACGTCGGCCTTCGCGGCGGAGCCAACGCCAACGAGATGGCCGGCGTTTCCGATGACCAGACCAAGCGCATCGGTGCGCTCTACGGCAAGCCCGTGCACATGGAACGCCGCGTCAAGCACACCAAGTGGGTGGTGCTGCGCTGGCCAAGCCCCGGCATGGCCCAGCTCGCGCGCATGAGCACGCGTGACTTCGAGGACTTCTACTTCCGCGTCTGCTGCGTCGACTACGCGCGCATGGAACGCGCCGTCGCGCCGCTGGTCGAGCGCATGAAGGCGACCGACCGCGTGCGGATCAAGGGGCCGGGCGACACCGATCTTTCCTTCAGCATCAAGGGCATCGGCGTCGTGCCCTGCTGCGGATCCCGCAACATCCCCGATGGAGAGTGCTTCACGGCTCCCGTGCGTGACAGCGTGGAAGGCGTGCTCCACTACAACACGCCGACGATCTACAACGGCACGAGCTTCGCCAACGTGCGCCTGGAGTTCCGCAAGGGCCGCATCGAGCGTGCCACCTGCGATGGCGATGCGGCCCGGCTGAACGCGATCCTCGATGCCGATGCCGGCGCCCGCTACATCGGCGAGTTCGCGCTCGGCTTCAACCCGATGATCCTGCACCCCATGCAGGACATCCTGTTCGACGAGAAGATCGCCGGCAGCTTCCACTTCACGCCGGGCCAGTGCTACGAGGAAACCGAGAACGGCAACCGAAGCCAGGTCCACTGGGACCTCGTGTGCATCCAGCGGCCCGAGTGCGGCGGAGGCACCATCGAGTTCGATGGACAGGTGATCCGCCGCGACGGGCTTTTCGTCGTCGACGACCTGCTTGGACTCAACCCCGATCGACTCGCCTGATCCTGCATCACGCCCCAAGCACAAGGCCACCCATGAGCCGTTCCCCAAGCCGATCCGTGCACCGATCGATCCCCACAGCCACCATGCTCGCCGTGATCGTGCTCGCCGTGGCAGGCTGCGATGACGGCGCGACATACAGCACCGCCACACCGAAACCCGCCACCACGTCGCCCACGCCAGCGCCAGCCGCGGCAACCAACGCCAATGGGCAGGCGCCCGCAGCGCCGACCGGTAAGCGTCAGTCGAGCAGCGTGCTGGGCAAGGCCCGCGACAAGGCGCTCGACGTGAAAGATCAGATGGAAGCCCGCGACCGCGAGATCCAGAAGCAGATCGACGACATCCAGCCGTAGTCAGCCAGGCTGCACGATCGACGCACACCCGTCATCGATGCCGTAGTCAGCCA
>Ga0172376_10005914_pt1 | contig 13461 bp, 10 predicted proteins | sample Lak35m_FD_121114 | JGI IMG/M metagenome (GOLD analysis project Ga0172376, IMG submission 121114) | Freshwater microbial communities from Kabuno Bay, South-Kivu, Congo - kab_092012_35m | ecosystem: Environmental > Aquatic > Freshwater > Lake | place: Democratic Republic of the Congo: South-Kivu...
CATCGGCGAAGCCGTCGCCGTTGGCATCGCCCGCGCCCGCCACGGCGCTGCCGAAGCGCGCGCCGCCTTGATCGCACTCTGCCGTCCAGGCCGCACTCGTCGCGAGGCCCGTGGCCGAACCGAGGTAGAGGAAGGCACGCCCCTCGTCGACCTGGCCGCCGTCGAACGCGCCGGCGCCCACCAGAACGTCGCCGTAGCCGTCGCCATTCACGTCGCCTGCGCCGGCGAGCGCGATCCCGAACCAGGCCTGGGCCTGATCGCCTTCGGCCGTCCAGGCCGGGCTCGTGGCCAGACCCGCGGCCGAACCCAGGTAGAGGAAGACCTTGCCCTCGTCGGCGTGCGGGCTGTCGTAGACGAACGAGCCGACGAGCACGTCGCCGTAGCCGTCACCGTTCACGTCGCCCGCTCCGGCGACCTGCTGCCCGAAGTGCGCATCGGCCTGGTTGCCCTCCGCGCTCCAGGCGGGACCGGTCGACAGACCGGTGGCCGAGCCGAGGTAGAGGAACGCCCGCCCTTCGAAGGTCTGACCGTTGCTCGCGGAGTGCGCGCCCACGAGCACGTCGCTGAAGCCGTCGCCGTTCACGTCACCGGCATGCGCCACGGAGGCGCCGAAGCTGGCCGAGACCTGATCGGCTTCGGCCGTCCAGGAGGCGCTCGTGGCGAGCCCCGCGGGCGAACCGAGGTAGAGGAACGCGCGTCCCTCGTCGAGCTCGCCGCCGTCGTACTCGAAGGCACCGACGACCACGTCGCCGTACCCGTCTCCGTTCACATCGCCCGCGCTCGCCAGCGCCTGGCCGAAGTGCGCCGCGATCTGGTCGCCCTCCGCCGTCCAGGTCGGACCGGTCAGCAGCGGATCGACGAGGAGCGGATAGCGCGCGCCCGCGTCGTCGATGGCGAGGCCAAGGCCGCGCTCGCTCGCGCACAGGCGGGCCGGGAGCTCGCGACCGGCCGCGTCGAACGCGTGCAGACCGCGGTAACGCAGCACGACCTCGCCGCGTCCATCCACGAGCACGCCCGAGCGCGCCCCGGCCTCGATCCGCAGCCGCAGGTTGCCGTCGAACTCGAGTCCGATCCACAGCTCGCCCGCACCCGCCGGACGTGTGTCGATCGTCCAGCCCTGCTCGATTCCTTCCGGTCCGTTCACCAGCCACTCGACCAGCGGTCCGAGGTCGCGCTCGGCCCGCGCCTCGCTCACGCTCCAGCCCGCCGGAGCGAGCTCCTGCACGACCTCCCCGCGTCCGAAGGCGCCCGTGCGCAGCGTCAGCGTCCACGGCGCGTCCGCGCCGCTCGCCTGCGCCGAGCGTGGCAGGACCTCGAACCCCTGCGCACCGAGCCGGGTGCGGAGCTCTTGCCTACGGCATGGCGCCGACCATACGTCCGGCTCACTCGCCACCGGCTGGAAGTGGTACTCCGCCGATTCAAGCTGCGAGCTCGCACGGGCACTCCACTCCGCCTGCGGCAACCGGTCTTGCCCCGGCGTGGCGCGGGGCGACCACGACACCAGCACGAGCACGAGCGACTCGAAAAAACACGGCATGACAAAAGCCTCCCTCAAGCCAGAGAGCGAGCGACCCGCACAGGCTACGCGATACCCCGGATCTGCGCCATTCACCCGGGCCGACGGGAGTTCCGCGCCGGATCGAAGCGCTGCGGGCCCGGGCGAGGCGTTCCCGATGGTCCCTCGGGACAGGCTCTGCCTCGAGCCACGTTCCGTGGCATCCTCACGGGTGATGGCCCTCTCCCCCGACGTTCGCGCGCGGATCGAAGGTCTCGGGCTCGCCGCGCATCCCGAAGGCGGCTTCTACCGCGAGATCTTCCGCTCGCCGCTCGAGGTCGTGCCGGCCGACGGGCGCGGTGCGCGCGCGGCCCTGACCGTGATCCACTTCCTGCTGGCAGCGGGGAGCCACAGCCGCTGGCACGTCGTGCGCTCCGACGAGCAATGGACCCACCTCGAGGGCGCGCCGCTCGAGCTCTTCGCGTGGACGCCCGGTGCGCGCGAGGTGACGCGCGTGCGCCTGGGGGCGCTGGCCGACGGCTGCGTGCCGAGCTTCGTGGTCCCCGCCGACGCCTGGCAGGCGGCGCGCCCGACGGGCGCCTTCGCGCTCGTGACCTGCAGCGTCGGCCCCGGCTTCGACTTCGCCGATTTTCGCCTGGTCGTCGAGCTCGCAGCACACGAGCGGCTACGCAAGCTGGCCCCGGAGCTGGAACCGCTCCTGTGACGAGGGTGGAGCCGCGGAGACGGATCGGCCGCGTCGCCCGATGCGACGGACGAGGATCTCGGAAGAGCGCCAGGAGTGGCGGAGCAGCATGGGAAGTCGCGGGTCGAGGTCTCTCACGTCCCGCGCGGCAACCGGGTGCGAAGCGGTGACGTGCTACCCTCAGGCATGCTCAGCCCCTGGATCCTGTCGCTGGCGCTCTGCTTTGCTCCCGAGGATCCAGCCGATGGGCTCGCGCTCGGCGAGATCTGCCATCCAGCCTCCCTCTCCGAGCTGGACTCCGCGCTGCTGGCCGCGGAGGCGACGGATGGAGCCTGGTCCGCGCTGAGACGCGCGATCGGCGCGGCGCGCGTGATCGGACTCGGCGAAGCGACGCACGGGACTGCGGAGTTCCTCGTGGCCAAGCACGTCCTCATCCGTCAGCTCGTCACGGAGCATTCGGCCACCGCCCTGCTGCTCGAGATCTCGGTCGGCGAGGGTGCCGATCTGGATGCCTACGTGAGCGGAGCGCGCGACGATCTCGACGTGATCCTGGGCAGCCTCTCGACCTGGATGTTCAAGGTCGAGGAGTTCGCGGCCCTGCTGCGCTGGGTGCGTGAGTACAACCTCACCGCCACCTCTCCGCTCCGCATCCACGGCCTGGAGGCCCAGTACGCGGATCGCTCCATCCGCCACGCTCTCGACTTCCTGGAGTCCCTGGACCCCGAGCGTGCCGCGTCCTTGCGAGCCTCGTTCGGGCCCGAGCGCATCGCGACCAGGGAGTCCTGCGCGAAGGAGTTCACCTATCTCTACGCGCCCATCCCGGACGCGGTCTTCCAGGCCCACCTGACGCTCTTCCACGAGCTGAGGCGGGTGCTCGAGCTCCAGCGCGAGGCCTGGAGCGCCGAGGTCGGCCTCGACGCCTTCGAGCAAGCACGGCAACACGTCACGGCCCTGGGGCAGTTCCTTTCCCTCGCTTCCCTCGAGGATCCGGGGGCTCGCTCCCAGCTGCGCGACTACGTGATGTTCGTCAACGTCCAGCGGGTCCTCCGCGGCTTGCCGTCCGGCGAGCGCGCCCTCGTGTGGGCCCACAACGAACACGTCTGGAAGCGCGAGGGCAACGGCGGTTTCGACGTTCTCGGACGTCAGCTCGACAGGTGGCTGGGTGCGCAGTACTACGCGCTCGGGTTCGACTTCGGCGAGGGCAGCTATCGAGCTCCCGGGGAGCGCGGCTGGGTGCACAGCGTGCCGCCGCCGGCGAGCGGATCGCTCTCGGCGGAGTTCGCCGCGCTGGCCGCGCCCGACCTGTTCATCGATCTCTCCGCCGCGCGGGGCGACGCGGCCCTTCGGGAGCGCTTCCTGAAGCCTTGCCGCGTACGAGCTCACGCGGGCGGATACGTTCCCATGCGCGATGGAGTGCAGCTCGTCGAACAGAGCCTCTCCCTCGGCGATCGCTACGACGGCCTGATCTTCATCGGAAGAACGAGCCCCAGCACCCTCCGCTGATCGACGACAGGCCGCCGCGCAGCCCGGTGGGAGCCTGGACCTGCCAGCGGTGCCGCGCTCGACGCGAACTCCTGAGTCCCCCCCTGCCGGAGCGGATCCGGACGGTCCTGAAGGCTCCACGGCTCAGGGGGTCTCGGCCGCCAGGACGGCGCGCAGGGCGCGCAGCCAGCGCGCGCGCACCGGATCGGACGAGAGATCACGTGTCTCGCCCGGATCGCGCGCCAGGTCGTAGAGCTCCTCGTGCTCCGGAATCCGGTCACCGTCCAGGTCGAGCTGGCGCAGCTTCAGGCCGTTCGCGGCGAGGATGCAGCGGTCGCCGCCCGGAACTCCCCACTGGTTGCCGGCGAGCACGTAAGCGTGCCCCTTGTCTGGCTGCCCGCGTAGGGTCGAGACCAGGGAGCGTGCACGGATCGGGTAGGGCGTGCGCCCCGGCACCGGAAGGCTGCCCTGGCCCCACTCGATGGCGGTCGCCCACAGGTCGACGATGTGCGTCAGGCGCTGCGAACGACGTCCGCCGCCGAGCACGGGGCCGCCAGCCGCGATCAGCGGCACGCGGATCCCACGCTCGAAGGTGGTGGCCTTCGCACGCAGTGGATCGGGCGCGACGTCCGGCGGAGTGCCGTTGTCTCCGACAACGAGCACCAGCGTCTGCTCGAGGTCCACCTCGCCGAGCACCCGCGCGAGCAGGCCGTCGAGGGCCACGAGCATGGCCTCGTAGCGCGAGCGCGTGTCGACCGTGGGCGGGTAGCCGGCAGGCAGCAGCTCCTCGGGCGGGCGGTGGAACGGCTCGTGCGCGAGATTCGGGCAGACGATGGTCAGCTTCGGGCCTCCAGGCTCGACCAGGAAGGAACGCGCGGCCTCGGCCACGGCCAGAGGTTCGTACTCTCCCGACCTGCGCTCGCGACACAGCTCGACGCGCATCCAGTTGGTGTAGCTCTGCCCTGCGCAGGACTGCACGTTGGCTGCCGATCCCGCCAGCCACCGATCGAAGCCCTGGTCGAGGGCGGCGCACTCCCAGCGTCGGCCGACGGGTGATGCGCCGAGGTGCCACTTGCCCACCAGCGCCGACAGGTGCCCCGGCAACAATTCCGGCAGCATCCACTCGCTCGCCGCGGGCGAGTTGGGCTCGGCTACGTCCACGCAGGAAGCACCGTTACCCGTCATCCACCAGTGCCCGGTCAAGAGCGACCTGCGGCTGGGTGCGCAGGTGGGGTTGGCGTAGGCCCGCTCGAAGACGACTCCCTGCTGCGCGAGCCACTCGAGGGTGGGCATCGCGACCGGGCCTCCGTGGAGCGCCAGATCCGTGGCCGCGACATCGTCCAGCACGAACACGAGCACGTCCTGCGCACGTGATGCGCTGGCAAGGACGAGACAGCCGAGCACGGTTCGGAGCATGACGACGAGGCACTGCCGCAGGCAGGAAGAGAATACTGCCGGCCTGCTGGCCCTCTTCCCCATCAGGCTATACCCCGAGATCGCGCCCTTGCGCAGGCGCAATCCGGCATTGGCTCGTGCGGAGCCGGCCACCCTCGCGTGGGGCTGCCTCCGTGGAACCCTCGCGTCCGCGCCGGTCAGGTCGCCGCCAGCCGCGTCGGCGACAGGCGTACGCCGGCGGCGAGGGTCGCGAGGAGCGTCAGCGCGAGGATCCCGACGAGGCCCAGGTTCACGCGCGTGGTCCAGCTGGCGCGCGGCTCCTCGACGAAGCTGAAGCTCGGGATGTGGGGCAGGTCGGCCTTCTGCAGGGGCTCGCGGCGATGGAATTTCGGCTCGTAGAAGGCGAGCACGCGTTCCTTGAAGGCCGTGACCGCTTGCTCGAAGGCGCGCTGGCGCCAGTAGCCCGTGCCGGCGAGGTCGGTGAGCGCCTCGTTCGCGGCGATGGCCGGCGAGAGGAAGCGCCAGCGCTCGACGACGCGCTGCTGCTCGTGCAGCGCCGAATCGAAGCGCTGCTTGACGGGCGCCATCGCGCGCCCGACCTCGTCCTGGATCGCCAGGTGGCGGCTCAGCATGTCGGCCTGCAGGCCGGGCGGCGCGAGCTCGGGATGGTCGCGGTAGAACGACGAGACGAGCTCGAGGCCGCGCTTCTCGGCCTCGGAGGCGGCCGCGCGCGCTTCGGCCACGAGCTCGGCGCGCGAGGGGCTCGGGTGCAGGCTCTCGACCACCAGGTTGAGCAAGGTCGGCAGCACGAGCACGAACACCACCCAGCTCGCACCCAGGGCCGTCGCGGCCGTGGCTGCGGTGCGCGCGAAGGTGTTCACCAGCGCGGCCAGAGCCAGCCAGAAGAGTCCGTAGGCGATCACCACGCGCGCGGCGTATCCGGCCCGCTCGTCGGCCTCGCGGGCGTCGCCGTGCTCGCCCGCGAACACGGTCGCCAGGGTGGCCAGCGTGATCAGCGGCAGACCGCGCGCCAGCGCGCGGCGCAGCATCCACGCCCGCGGCGAAGCTCCCTGCGCGAGCACCATGCGCAGCGTGCCGGCCTCGCGGTCGCCCGCGCACAGGTCGTAGACCGCGGCCAGCAAGAGCAGCGGGAAGAGCCAGATCAAGACGAAGGCGAGGTCGAAGCGGCCCGCCATCAGGCGCGAGGGATTCTCGAGCTCGGTGCGGGTCGCGGCGGGCGTCTCGGCGCGGAACACGCTGACCTCGGCGTGGGCCGGTGAGAGGTCCGACTGGCCGATGGCGAGCGCCGTCAGCGGCGCGGGCGGCAGGAGCGCGATCGAGGGACGCTGGGCGACCTGGCGCGCATCGACCTCGCGCACCGCGAGCACGCCCTGCACCTCGTCACCCCACTGCTGCTCGGCCTGGCGCAGCTCGGCGGCCTGAGTGCGCGCCCGCTCGTCGGCGGCCTGGCCGTTGCGGAGCCCGTGGAAGAGCAGAGCGCCGAAGACGACGAGCAGGAGCACGCTCGCGCGCTCACCGAAGAAGAGCTTCAGCTCCAGCAGGAAGGAGTTCATGCGCTCACCACCCGGAGGCGCGTCGCGGAGACGTACAGGAACGCGAAGGCCGCGAGGACCCAGCCCGCCAGGATCCACAGGCCGGTGCCGGCCTGCGCGCGCACCGTCGCGAGGTCCAGCGGCGCGAGCTCGAACGGCGGCAACTTCTCCCACAGCTCGCGGCCCGCGGCGTAGCCGTGGTCACCCGGACTGGCGTTGACCATCAGGTCCTCGTTCAGGAGCTTGACGAACTCGAAGCGGTGCCGCTCGGCGGCCTCGGCGAAGTGCCGGTGGTGGGCGAAGTCCGTGCCCGCGAAGGCAGCCGAGGCCGAGCGCAGCGCGAGCAGGGGCGCCACGAGCCCGAGCCGTGCGACGGCTCGATCCTGCTCGGCCAGGCGGTCCCACAGACGCGCGAAGTGGCTGCGGTAAACCTCGCTCGAGAAGCGCTCGCTCTCGAGCATGGCGAGGCCCATGAAGTTGAAGGGCAGCTCCTCGAGACTCGTCTTGCCGTGCTTCTGCAGCGTCTCCTGCTGGAACTTCAGCATGTGCTCGTCGCGCGAGTCGTGCCCGTCGAGTCCCTTCGACAGGTCGGCTTCGAGCGCGGCCTCGAACTCCGCCAGGCGCGGCGTCTCGAGGCGCGCGTGCACGAGATCGCTGGCAAGGCGCGGAGCGAGCACGCAGTTCCCCGCCCACACGCACAGCAGCAGCGCGAGCGCCGCGCGCTGCGAGCGCACGCAAGCCGAGACGCCCACCGAAAGCGCCACGAACAGTCCGACGTAGCCCAGGTAGAGCACGGCCAGCCACGCGGCGCGCGTGCGCACGTCGGCGCGCAGCTCCTCGGGGCTGGCGAGCACCAGTCCGGCCAGGACGAGCAGCGCCGGCAGCAGCAGGAGCAGCATGCACGCGTAGAGTCCGAGGGCCTTGCCGAGCACCAGCGCGCGCGGGCTCACCCCCAGACTGAGGAGCTGCCGCAGCGTGCCGCTCTCGCGCTCGCCGGCCAGGGCGCCGAAGCACAGCAGGATGACGAGCAGCGGCACGAGGACCTGCAGCGCGAGCGCGGAGGACAGCTCGCCGAAGCGCCGCATCGCCGTCGCGTCCTGGGCGGGCAGGAAGGCCGTCTGGTTCTGGCGGTGCGCCTCGAGGAACACGGTCGTGCCGACGAACGGCTCGAGGCCGCGATCGAAGGCCGCGAGCGGCGCGGTCGGCTTGAAGACGTTCACGCCGTAGTGCCCGGCGGAGTGCGAGTTCTTCTCGCCCTGGCCGAGCCAGTTCTCACGCTCGAGCGCGCTGGCGGCCGCACGCTCGGCGCGCGTGCGCTCGAGCTGCTGGCGCGCGAGCCAGCCCGAGACGCCGATCAGGACGAACACGAGCAGCGCCGCCAGCCGGAAGCGGCCGTCGCGCCAGGCGTCCTCCAGCTCCTTCTTCGCGATGGCGCGGATCATGCCGACAGGCGCTCCAGGTACAGGCGCTCGAGGTCCTTGTCCGCGAACTCGGCGCGCGAGTACTGCGCGATCAACTTGCCCCCCACCAGGATGCCGACACGCGTGGCGTCCTCGCGCGCGCGGAACAGATCGTGGGTCGCCATCAGGATCGCAACGCCGTCGCCGGCGAGCTTGCGCAGCATGCGCGAGAACTCGTGGCTGGCGGCCGGATCGAGGCCGGAGGTCGGCTCGTCGAGCAGGAGCGCCTGCGCGCCCGTCGCCAGAGCCAGCGCGATGCCGACCTTCTGACGCATGCCCTTCGAGTAGGTGCCCACGCGACGGTCGGCGGCCTCGCGGGACAGTCCCGCCTGCTCGAGCAGCGGGTAGAGCTCGGCGCGCGTGTGCGCGCGTCCACCCAGGCGGCTGAAGTAGTCGAGGTTCTCGACCCCGCTGAAGCGCGGGTAGAGCGAGACCATCTCGGGGATGTAGGCCAGCTTGCGGCGCGCGGCGACGGGATCGGCGGCCACGCTCGTGCCGCACACGCGCGCATCGCCCCCATCCGGCCGCAGGAAGCCGAGGAACAGGTTGATGGTCGTGGTCTTCCCGGCGCCGTTCGGGCCGAGCAGGGCGAAGATCTCGCCGGGCGCGACCTCGAGTTCGAGCGCATCGAGTGCGACGCGGTCCTGAAAACGCTTCGTGAGCTTCTGGGCGGCAAGCATGGCGCGGGAAAGGTAGCGGGAGCGGAAGGGAGCGTCAGGCTCTTTGTCGACCGCCACAACGAAGCACGCCCTCAATGGACCTGTGGGTCCTCAAAAAAATCCGTGCGCGCCCGCGCTCGTCGCCGCTCCCTCGCCGCGCCTCACCGGCAATCGTGCGCGCGCGAGACGATCCACACGTCCTGGCCCCACAGGGCATTCGCGCGCATCGGCAAGCGCTCGGCGAGCTGCTGGCCGGCCAGACAGCCGCGCAGCCAGGCATCGGCGAGGTAGGTCGAGCCGTACTCGCCCTCGTCCAGGCGTCCCTGGGTCTCGTTGACCGGGTGGAAGACGAAGGCGCCGGGATCCTCGGCCGGCGTCGCGCGCGGATCGCCGCCGATCCAGTCGAGGCCGTGGGTCGTGAAGATCAGCACGCCGCGCGGAGCCAGGGCGGAGACCAGGCGCGCCAGCCAGGGCGCCCAGGTGCGCTCGGGCAGATGCGTGAAGAGCGAGGCGACGAAGATGCGGTCGTAGAGGCGCGGCGGGTTCCAGTCGCGCGGCTCGTGGGCCGACGGGCAGGTCCGGACACCGAAGTGGTGCCGGCAGAAGGCGAGCGCGTCGGGATCGATGTCGCAGGCGTGGTGGCGCCCGTGGTAGGCCTCGGCCAGGTGACGCGTGATGCGGCCGTAGCCGCAGGCGAACTCGAGCAGGCTCGGTTCCGCAGGCGCGCCGAGCTCGCGCTCGATCCCGGCCAGGAGCGTCGCAGCCTCGCGGCCCGTCGCGACGTACTGCTCGAGCGCACGCTCGCGCCCGAACGGCCGGTAGAAGTGCAGGAACATCTCGTCCTGCCAGGAGACCGCCGTGGGTTTGCCGCTCGCGCCCGGGACGGTGCTATCGCCGCGGGTCAGCGGCATGACCCGGCGGACGAGGAACTTGTAGGGACCTGACTGGCGCAACCAACCCATGGCGATCTCTCGAGCAGCCCCGCAACCTCGCGCGAGTCGCGCGCGCCCGGGCCGGGCCCAGTAGAACACGGCTCGCGCGGAAGCGGGGGCCCCTTTCGCTCCACCGCGTCCTGGAGGGGCCTTCCGGCCGTGAGGCGGCGCTCAGGGGCCGATCTCGAGCGACTGCACGTTGCTGACGGGCCAGGGCGTGGGCCCACTCAGCTCGAAGCTCTGCACGTGGAACGTGAGGCCGATCAAGGCGGGATCGGCCAGCCGGCTCGGCGCCAGATCGACCTGCAGCCAGCCGCGGTTCGGAATCACGTACCAGCCGCCGCGGCACAGCGCGCTGAAGCCGTCGCCGATCGCGAGACTCACCTGCGGGCTGACGCTCGGCACGAGCCGCGTCGAGGCGTAGACGGCCTGGATCCCCCTCGGCCTGCCGGCCAGGCGGAGCGACAGACCCGCGTCGGGATCGATCACCTGCCCGGGATCGCCGCTCCCCACCTCGAGCCGCGGCGCAGCAGCCTCCGTCACCGTGATCGATTGCGCGCTGGTGTTCACTCCGTCGCTGACGGCGAGCACGAGGGTGCCGCGCCGGCTGGCCTGCGGCATGTCGAGCCTCATCAGGCGGTCGTCGATGAGCGTGGTGCGCGAGGCCTCTATCGGCACACCGTCGAGGCTGAGCCTTGTCGCGAGATCGAGGCGGTTGCCGGCCAGCGTCACCGTGCGCTCCGTGCCGGGAATGAGGGCCTCGACGGTCGCCGGCGAGACGGCGAGGAGCGTCGGACCGGGCGGCGAGGCAACCTCGCCGAACACGTAGACCTTCCCGGTCAAGAACCCGGGTACGCCCTCGGACGGGTCGCCGATCAGGAGCTCGCCCTGGTCGTAGGCCAGGTCGCGCCCGAAGTGGTCGTAGGCGCTGTCGTCCTCGGCGATGAGCCACTGCTCCTCGACCCACAGCTCTCCGTGGCGGCGGAAGAGGTACACGACGCCGCGCGAGCCGAAGTGCCACGGTCGCGCGCCGGAAACGAACAGACGCTCCCCGTCGAGGGCGACGCGCATGTCCATCTCGCCCATCAGGGGAAAGATCCGGGCCGTCTCGCTCCAGCCGCCCGGGCCCCGCTCCTGGATGCGCACCGAGATGCGGTGGTTGACGGTGTCCTTGGCCGTGAGCGCGACGCGCTCGCCATCCAGGTAGCCCACCCAGTAGTCCACGCCCGGATCGGGATCCACGAAGCGGGCCTCGAGCGTCCAGGTCGCTCCGGTGCGCGCGAAGAGGTGCACGCTCCCCGGGTGCGGATCCGTGCCGACCCGCGTTGCCTCCATGCCGACGAGCAACCGTTCGCTGGTCAAGTGCAGCGGAGAACCGAACAGGTTGTCGGAGTGCGGCGAGGGCGCGGTGAGGCGCTGCACCTCGCTCCAGGAGCTACCGGAGCCCTCGAAGACGTAGACCGCTCCGCTCGAGGGCACGCCGCCGTTGTCGCGCGGAGCGCCGATCACCAGCGTGCTGCCGAGCAGGGCCACCGCGGTCCCGAAGCGCGCCTCGACGCGCGGGAGCGAGGCGCCCAGCACCGTCGCGAGCGACCAGGCGCCGGCGCTGCGCGTGTAGACGTAGGCCTTGCCCTGGCTGTAGGCGCCGTCGCGCCAGGCTCCGACGACGAGCGTGTCGCCCTCGAGCGCGACGGCCTGTCCGAACTCGGCGTGGCCGAAGCTGCCGGGGTAGGCGATGCGGGCCTGCTCGCTCCAGAGCCCGGCCTCGCGCCGGTAGACGTAGGCCGTGTTGTGCCACGGAGCGCCGACCGCGGCCGTGTCGCCGTCGAGCGCGACCGCCTGACCGAAGCGCGAGTCGCTGACCGGATCGGAGGGCACCATCGAGCCGAGCTCGCCCATCTGCTGCGCCGTCGCGCGCGTGACGAACGCGGTGAACAGCAGCGCGCCGAGCACGAGCCGGCAGCGGAGGCGAAGCGTCGAGGACGTGGCCGGGTTCATGGGAGCTCTCCTGTTCGAGCGCTCGGCTCCGTCGTGGGCCCGCAGCGCCTGACTGCGAGCGTAGTCAGGGACAGCCTCAGGACGACCGCTCCAGGGACCGCAGCGGGCCCGGGCGATGGTCGTAGGGACGGCGGAAGCGGCCTTCGAGTTGAGCTCGACCTCCGGAGCCGCACGCTCGCCGGAGGTGCGGAAATCCACGAGGAAAAGCCTTGACGAGTTTTCCTTTCAATGCTCTGATCCACGCCATGCTCGAGGTCGAAGTGCTCGGCGACCCCGCCACCGCCGCGGTGGCGCTCGATCCGGTCCGCAGCCGGCTCCTGGCGGAGCTCGGCCAGCCGGCCAGCGCGGCCGAGCTCGCCCAGCGCGTCGGGCTCGCGCGCCAGAAGGTGAACTACCACCTGCGCACGCTCGAGACCCACGGCCTCGTGCGCGAGGCGGAGACGCGCCGCTGGGGCGGCCTCGTCGAGCGTCGCATGGTGGCGACCGCGGCTTCGTACCTCGTCTCCCCCGCCGCGCTCGGGCCGGCGGCGAGCACGCCCGAGCGCACGAGCGACCAGCTCTCGGCCAGTTACCTCGTCGCGCTCGCCGGGCGCGCCGTGCGCGAGGTCGGCGAGCTCTTGCGCCGCGCGCTCGCGAGCGAGAAGCGCCTGGCGACGCTCTCGCTCGACACGACGATCACCTTCCGCAACGCCGAGGAACGCGCCGCGTTCAGCCGCGAGCTCGCCACCGGCCTCGCGACCCTCGTCGCCCGCTACCACGCTCCGGACGCCGCCGGCGGCCGGGCGCACCGCGTCGTCGTGCTCGCGCATCCGAGCCCGGCCGACTCCGCTCCCGCTCCCTCCTCCCCCTGACCACTTTCCCCGCGCACTGCCATGCCCCTCAAGCGTGAACCCGACGGCCGCCGCTCCGTGCAGGTCGAGACGATCGTCCCCGGAACTCCCGAGCAGGTCTGGCAGGCGATCGCCAGCGGTCCGGGCATCTCGGCCTGGTTCGTGCCGACGACGATGGACGGCAAGGCCGGCGGCACGATGAGCTGCGACTTCGGCAGCGGGATCTCGACGGCGAAGATCACCGCCTGGCAGCCGCTCGTCCGCTACTGCACCGAATCGGACGGCTGGATGCCCGGCATGCCGTCGATCGCGACCGAGTGGAGCATCGAAGCGCTCGACGGCGGCACGTGCCGCCTGCGCGTCGTGAACAGCCTGTTCGCGAGCACCGACGACTGGGACGGGCAGCTCGAGGGCACCGAGAGCGGCTGGCCTTCCTACTTCCGCGTGCTGCGCCGCTACCTCGAGCACTTCGCCGGCCAGTCGAGCGCCCAGGTCGTGCTGAACGCGATGACGAGCGAGCCCGTGGCCGCGGCCTGGCAGCGCCTCGCCGCGACCTTCACGACGGGCGAGCCGCGCCCCGGCGAGCGCTTCACGCTCACGGTCGCGCCCGGCTGCACGCTCACCGGCCGGGTCGAGAGCCTCGACCCGCACGGCGACGGCCGCTCGATCTTCGCGCACCTCGAAGCGCCCCACGCCGGCACGCTCTTCCTCGGCGCCTTCCCCTGCGGCGGCTCGATGGCCTCGCTGCAGGCCTACGTCTACGGAACCGACGCCGCCCGCAGCGCCGACGAGCTGCGCCCCCCGCTCGCGAGCTGGCTCGACACGCTCTTTCCCACCCCAGCCGCGTCTTGATTCCAGCCCAGGCGACTCACCGCCCGGTGAGTGCTTCGTGCGACGAGTGAGCCCGTGCATGGCGTCCCTCCCGCCGATACTCTGCCGGGATGAAGAGGCTGG
>Ga0172376_10005915_pt1 | contig 13459 bp, 9 predicted proteins | sample Lak35m_FD_121114 | JGI IMG/M metagenome (GOLD analysis project Ga0172376, IMG submission 121114) | Freshwater microbial communities from Kabuno Bay, South-Kivu, Congo - kab_092012_35m | ecosystem: Environmental > Aquatic > Freshwater > Lake | place: Democratic Republic of the Congo: South-Kivu...
ACGGGCATGCGGGTGTGGGGTCGACGTACGGAAGTCAGTTGGGCGAGTTGTGCTTCGGCGGCACGCATGCGGCCTTCGGTGGTGCGGTGCGTCATGATCACCAGCGGCACGGCCGCCGGAGTCCCGCCCGCTTCGCGCTCTGCGGACTCGTGCTGGATCACCGACGCCAAACTGATTTCTTGACGGCCCAAAATGTCGGTGATGTCTGCCATCACATGCGGGCGGTCGGCGACATTAAAACGCAAGTAATAGCGACGCTCGATGTGCTCTGGCGGCATCACTGATAAGCCGCTGTCCGTATTCCAAATCTCCAGACGCGGGAACGTCAACTGAGCCCGACCGATGGCCATATCAATCAAATCCGCGACCACGGCGGAAGCTGTCGGCATCTCGCCTGCGCCGGGTCCCGACACGATCAAGCGTCCCACCGCGTGGCCATGCAGTTCCACAATGTTGATCGCTCCATCGGTGCGGGCGATGGCGCGGCTGCGACGAATGAGCGTGGGCTCCACGTGCATCTCCAGTTGTTGTCCCACCAGACGCGTCATAGCCAACAACTTCACGCGATAGCCGAGTTCGTCGGCATAGAGCATGTCGGCCAGTTCCAACGTGTTGATGCCTTGCCGCAGGAACTGGCTGACTTCGACTTTCTTGCCATAAGCCAACCGGGTGAGCAGTGTCAGCTTCTGAGCCGCGTCAGTGCCGTCGATGTCCATGGTGGGATCGGCTTCGGCATAGCCCAGGCGTTGCGCTTCGGCCAAGACCTCGGCGTAAGCCCGCTTCTTGTTGGCCATCTCGCTGAGGATGAAATTGCTGGTGCCGTTGAGGATTGCTTCGATGGACTCAACGCGGTTGCCGGTCAGGGAATTGCCGATGGTCGCGATGATGGGAATACCGCCCGCGACGGCCGCTTCAAAGGCAATGCTCACGCCAGCCGCTTTGGCGGCAGCAAACACTTCGTCGCCGCAGGTGGCCAGCAACGCTTTATTGGCGGTGACGACCTGCTTGCCAGCCTGCAAGGCCGCGAGCACCGCGTCCTTCGCGGTTGTGATGCCACCAATGACTTCGACGACAACATCGACTTGCGGATCGGTGACGGCTTGTCGCCAATCACTGGTCATAACCGTGCCGGCGGGCAAGGCCACCGACCGTTTCTTGTGCAAGTCCCGCACGACGACATAGCGGATGTCAAACATCGATCCCGCGCGGCGCACGATCATGTGGGGATCGTCTTGCAAAATGCGAATGATGCCCGAGCCCACAGTTCCCAATCCCAGGACAGCAACGCGCAGTGATTTCGACATAAGTCAACAAGCTACTCACAAGCAGGAAATAAGAGGTCTGACGCGCCCAACACCGGCCATCGTCAACGGACCGGGATCGTACTGATCAACAATCGGCGCGGAAGGCGAAGTTGATCAGTGGGCGGTCGAGTTCTCGGTAGAACTAACCTACCGATCACGATATCGGTCACGATGCTGGTCGCGACCGATCCGTCACCTCGAAAAGCCATCTGCGGTGTCTGAGGTTCACGCTACTACGATTACGCCTGACTCCTGCGGACGACGATCAAAAGTCTGCGATCTGAGTGCTTGGTTATTTCGACTACGAGAGGCTTTTGGGCTGTCGATGCGATTTTGGTGAGGGCCCAACTCAGCCCCGTTTCCGTGCCAGCAAGAGACGCTCAGCGAGGTCGGTCAGTACCCATTCTTCGGCAATGAGTCCTTCACGAAATTGGCTGGTCACCATGTCTCGCCACACGATTGGGCGATGAGTGGCGGGGAAGCCCTTGAAGTTGCCTTTGTGTGTGGCTCGCAGCGTCCTCTGCCAGGCAACGCGATCCTTCTCTTTCACTAGGATCTCGACTTCGACCTGAATGTCTGCGAAAGCCCGATGGTACATACTCATAATTTGCCGAATGGCATCGTGACCGCCGGTCAAGTCTTGGTCGGTAAGGTGGGCGACATAGTCCGGCGTGAAAAACTCAGTGATCACAACCTGATTGCCATCGACCAGCAGTGCTTGATTGGCCGCTTTGATTTTGGAGGCCAGTGACCTTCTCACAAGACGTCTCCCGGGTACCGATCAACGAATGCTGAATGCATTTCGTATGTCCGAGGTCAGAGGCCATGCTTCACCGCTCAATCAGGACGAACAAGTCGCTGGGCATTCATTGAACTCGCTCTATTGTGCCTCAATTGTCCCCAATGCCTTGTCCGTCCTGTGTCATCGAAACACGGTCACTCATTTTTCCATCAAATGACAGCGATCACTTCACCACAGGAATCGCGAAGTCGCCTGCCATATCACGCCACATCGAGTGAACGTGATTCGCAGCGTTTTGAGTGTTGTTGTACTCGATGATGAAGGTTGGACCTTGCACTCGGTAGTAGTGGCGCTGATTACGTTCGCTGTCACCCCACCAAGCGAAGTGAATGTTGTCGATTCCCGCTTTCTCCAGACGCTCACGGCGTTCACGCACAACATCGGCCGGCATGTTCTTGAGGTATTCGCCGAGCAGTTCGCTCAAGAGCTTCTTTTGGTCTGCTGACATTTTGCCCGCCGCCAGTCCAACGGCTGGTGTTGATTCGGGTTGCAGAATACCGCCACCACGCAGGTCATCAGGAGCGGCCTTGTCGACCCAGCAGATTTTCTTTTGGTCGTCGTTGCAGAGCTTCAGAATTTGCCGAGCGATGTCTTCCTCAGCCCCAAGCACTCGGATCGTGCGACCAGGACCAGCTTCGATCGTGCCAGGATTGGCTCCAAAGAATTCGGGAGTGCTCGCGACGACTTTGCCATCCTTTACAGAATAGTTCAGCGAAATGTGATGGCCCTCGAGACGCCAACCCCAGACTCCGCTATCTGCTGGGGTACCAAACACGCTGAGGAAGTACTTCTGCGGATCACGCTTCGCCCGACGCTCCTCGCGGTTGCCACCTTCGAGCAAGTACAGCGTCTCTTCGAGGCTCATGACATTAAGCGTCTGATCGTACCCGCTTTCGGAAAGACCGCTGCGAATGAGTGCTAAGGCCGATTGCAGTGCTGCACCTTCGAGTTCTTTCAGCGGCAGGCCCTTACGCTCACGTGGAATGAAGTGCCAATTGAGACGTTCTTTGTCGTCATAGCTAAATGTCGCTTTGGCTTTTTGTGTCTCATTGAGGGTTCTCAGGAAGGCTGTCGCAGCTTTCGACATGCCGAGCCCCGAACTGGGCTCTTGTGTTTGATTAGCCACCAGCAACGCACCCATTACGGTCAATACCAGCACGGCAGATAGCAGACGTCGAATCAACACGAGGAACTCCTTGATGTACGAGATGAAAATCAGGTTGAAAGTGAGATGTTGAATTGCTGTTAATGCGACGAGGTGGAATGGCAACTTGTTGCCGCAAGACATCCCGTCTGTTGCTTATCGGCAACATGAGTCGCGAATGGAGTTCGTGGTTTGAACCCTATTGTTTGATTAAATCGCCCCGCGACCTGCTGCAAATCAGCCCAAAACTAGCCTGGCGGCCAACTCAATGGACGACCACCGAGCAGGTGAATGTGAAGGTGGTCCACGGTTTGCCCTCCGTTCCGCCCACAGTTGACCACGGTGCGATAGCCATCTTCGAGTCCTAGTTCTTGAGCGATCTGGCGAATGACCACAAACAGATGCCCGATCAACGTCGAGTCACTCACGGTCAGTTCATTAAGGGATCTGATCTCACGCTTGGGGATCACGAGGACGTGAGTCGGGGCTTGAGCATTGATGTCGCGAAAGGCCAGGCAGAGGTCGTCTTCGTAGACGATGTCTGCCGGGATCTGCTTGTCGATGATCTTCCTGAAGATGGTCGACATCGAGGTTCCTTGAAGAAGCCACGGAGGGTTGAGCGGGATACATCGGCTTGCAACGCCAGTTGGCCTGCCTGGATGCCAACCTAGCGAGCCACAGCAAGTCTCTAGGACCATAACAACCGTTGGGTCGAACCGGAACCATTGCGCAAGTCACGAGGCCCGATCATGAGAAACTTCTTCCGTCACTCGCAAACACCGAACTACACGCGACGTCTCGGCAATGTGCTCGTGCTGTCAGCGGCATTCTTGGTGGCCATGATTGGATTCGCTGCGTTCACGATCGACATTGGTTATGTGGCCGTTGTGAAGACTCAACTTCAGTGCGCCGTCGACGCTGCGACGCTTGCGGGAGCGATGGAGTTGGACTCTGACGGCGATCAAGTTGCTGTCGCTCAGAACGTGAAGAACGCTGTGATGGAAATCGCCGCATTGAATCGCGTTGGTCAAAATCCGGGCCTCATTCTTGATCCTGATGTCGACATTCTGTTGGGGCGGCAAGAGTGGGACTCGGTGCAAAATCAGTTTGTGTATCAATGGGGCATGAATCACACACCGTACAACATCGTTCGTGTTGACGGTCGATTAGACATCGTGACCAATGGCGAATCGACAACTGACCGTCGCTTGCCTTTGTTCTTTGCTCCGGTCTTTGGGACCCAATCCGCAGCACTAACATCAACATCGATCGCCACGTTCCAGCCGCGTGACATCATGCTGGTTTTGGACTTTTCAGGCTCGATGAATGATGATACCGAATTCAAACAAATTCCTCAGGTGGCTCAAAGTGTGGTCGAAAGTTCGATCACTCAGATGTGGGGCGAGCTTGGAAGTCCAGTGTATGGCAATATGCCTTTCACGCCGTCCTATTTGACGGTTGGTGGCGTTGCTGAGAATGGCACGATTCCACACATCGACGTGACATTCAAAGGCACTCAGGCAGTGATCACGTCTACTCAAAACATCTCGACGGTTCGTCTCAAGTTTTCAAATAGTAACACTCAGGCATTTAGTAACATCAACAACACAACTGCCACCCTGCAAGGGACCGGTGGAAATGCCAATAAACGCATAAATTATGTCTGGGTTCAATCGGGAACGAATGCCAATCTTTCCGCAGAAGGCTGGGGTGAGAAATTTACTTTTACAGATAGTCAGATTGTTACGCATCTTGGTCTGCCAACGTATCCCGCGAATTTTGGGGGGTCTTGGTCGGATTTTATTAACTATGTTAATACGAGCAGCTATGTGAATACGGCTGGGTATCGATATCAATATGGGGCGATGTGTCTCGTTAACTATTGGAACGAGAAGTATGGCTCATATTCCTCGAGTCCTGAACTCTGGAAGTGTTCGGCTCAGCCTGTGACGATGGTTAAGCATGCTTCGGATGCACTGGTTGATTTTATTGTTGAAGTTGAGGCTGATGATAAGCTCGGATTGGCGATTTACTCGCACTCAAATTCAGCAGGCGCATTGCTTGAGTCTCCTCTGACTGATGAACTGAACTCGGTCAAGCCGTATTACCATCAGCGTCAAGCAGGACACTATCTTGGCGGTACCAACATCAAAGCCGGCATGCAGGTTGCTCGCGAGCAATTAGAGGGCAGTGCCAGGCCGCATGCGTTTCGCATGATGGTGTTGATGACCGACGGGCTACCCAATCTCGGAGGTTCAGATCCTGTGGCGGCCTGCATCACTGAAGCCAATCTGTGTAAAGATGCCAAAATTCGGGTGATGACGGTCAGCGTTGGTGCTGACGCTGATACCGAACTGATGCAGGAAATTGCTGATATCACCGGCGGCTTACATTTTCATGTGCCAGGCGGAGCGACATTCGAGGAATACGAGGATGCGCTTGAAGACGCCTTCCGTCAAATTGCAGCGAACCGCCCCCTTCGTTTGCTACCTGGTGTACCTGCTAATTAGTTGAGTGTGTTCGAGACGCAGCCACGGTTTGCCTTAATACAAGTCGCTTTTAAGCACGTGTCTGGTGGTCGCGCGGTGTGCTTACTCATTCCTGCGGGAGATGCTCGGCAGATAGCGTGCTGTCAAACATATCCAAGTACACTCAGCACCTGCATCACGAACAGGAAGCTGAAGTAGACGCCGCCGAGAACCATTCCGACTCGAATGAAGACGTTCGGCTGCAGTTCCTTCGGCAGCAGGGTCGTATTGACCTTCAAGGCGTGCCAACAACTGATGGCGAACGCGAGGTTGTAACCCGTCGTCGCTAGCGTCGAGGCCATTCCGCCTTTCACTCCGAAGACCCAAATCACGAGCAGTCCGCCGATGCAGTACGTCATCAGCATGCCGAAGTAGACGTACTTGATGGCCGCGATATCGAGCGACCGCAGCTTCTTGCTCGCGGTCCAAAAGACATCGACCCAGCGCCGCACAAAGCCGTCCATCGTCGAGATCATGCTCGTTACCAGCACCAAGAATCCGCAGAACAACGTCAGCACGCGGAACATCTTCGCGAGGTCCGGGCTGCTCAAGAACGCGAACGATGCTGCGAGCGTGCCTTCAATCGGAGTCGTGACCGCAGTGACGACGCCCTTCGAAGTCATGACTGCGATCTCATTGCGATTCACATCCATCCCGCGCTGCAAGAAGCCGATCGACAGGATGCTCGGCAGTGCCATTCCAATGAGGCACGCGCCCATCCAAACGCAGATCTGATCGCGGCAGATGTGCCGATACCAACGCCGCCAACGTTGCTGCGTTACGGGTGTCACGAGAAATACACTGCCCTCATGCGAGAGGGTGATGCCGGTGCCGCCGACGATGCTCGGGATCGCGCCGACATGATGCCCCATTCCCCAGCCTTGATCGCGGGTCATGTTGCTGATCGGCGTATTGGTCAAACCTCCGTTACCAGCAATGGCAGCCAGTCCGGCGATGAGCGCGATCAACGACCAATCAACTTTCGGCATGCGGCCTTCTGTGAAGAGCGTCGTGAAGAGGTTTTCGACATTCGCTCCGTCGCGCTTCCCGTCTCCGTCTGCGTCGTCCACTTTGGCATCGAAGACCGCGACTTCCTTCGTCTTCGACTTCGGCTCGCCTTCGTCGTGCTGACCATTGCCATTCTTGTCATCGACTTTGGGATCGAACTCGGATGTAACTTTGACTCCAGTTTTGCCTTCCTTCACATCGAGCTTGCCGTCGCGATCGAAGTCCTCGCCGGGATCAAGCTGCCCGTTGCCGTTCTTATCTTCGCCCATCTCGACCGGCAGGTTCCCGAACTGAAAGAGCCCGCCGACGATCTCAACCCAACTCGACGGCTTCGAGTAGCAGATGCCGACGGTCAGCAAGAAGCCGAACACCAAAATGAGCTTCGCCGACATGATCCACTTCATGGAGTTGTAGACCTTGCCGCCCACAAACAGCGGGATCGCCAGTCCGAAGTAGATCAGCGTTGATGTGACCTTCAGAGGGAACGCCGCAGTGGGTGCATCGGGGTTGAAGCTCGGGTCGAGCAACTGCAGCATCGCCGTCGACGCATTGACCGCGAGGTACGGCAAGAACGAGCCCCAGTCGAGCAGCAGGTAAACGAAGACCCAAAACATCGGGCCGGGCATCGTGCGAAACTTACCCGTAAAGATGGGCTCGCCGGTGTAGAGCGTGTAGCGGCTGATTTCGATGTTGTAGAACACCTGAAACATGATGCTCACCGTGCCGACCCATAGCAGCGACGCTCCGTACTTCGCAGTCACTGCGGGGCCGAAAAGCCATTCGCCACCGCCGACGGCTGCCGCGCCCATCACCAGTCCGGGGCCGATCATCGCGATGATATTCTTCAGCGTGAACTTGAAGTCGGGAGCATCAATGAGCTCGGCGACGTTCCATTGCGGCATTTGACGCGAGCCCGGCCAAGGTGCTTGGCTGGGCGTTGGGTTTTCTTCAGTCACGAGGTCAATCCTGAGTTGTGTCGCGTGGCAGGTCTAAATCGGATGAGATAAGTTCGCCCCGATGGGACGTGGAGTTCTAACTGCTGATTTCGCATTCGTCGTCCGAGATGGCTGCGAAATTGACGAACTGAATCCACTCATCATTCACCCTCTCACGCATTCGACAACGGAGTGATGCATGACTCAAGAATTGAACCGTCGCCAGTTTCTGGATGCTTCAGTGGCGACTGCCGCAACTGGATATGTTGTGACGCATGGCGCTGCATTGGCCCAAAGCGAACCCAATAAGAAAGTTGTCGTTGGGATCATGGGGCTCAGTCGCGGTCGCTCGTTGATGTCGAGCTTCGCCTCGCAAGCAAACTGTGAAGTTCGCTATGTGGCAGATGTCGATGAGAATCGCTTGGCTGCCGGAGCTGCCGCGCTGGAGAAGCAAGTCGGAAAGGCCCCACGGCCTGTCTCTGACTTCCGTAAGATCCTCGATGACAAAGATGTCGACGCGCTGATTTGTGCGGCTCCGAATCATTGGCACGCACCGGCGACGATCATGGGTGTGGCTGCGGGTAAGCACGTCTACGTCGAGAAGCCATGCAGCCATAATCCTCGCGAAGGCGAGCTGATGATCGAGGCTTCTCGCAAGTACAAGCGCGCCGTTCAAATGGGAACTCAACGCCGCAGTTCGAAGACGATCATCGAAGCTATGCAGATGATGTGGGACGGCAAGATTGGTCGCGTTTATCACTCGAAAGGTTGGTATGGGAATGCGCGCGGGCCGATCCCGAAGGGCATGGCGGGGACGCCGCCGGCGCATTTGGATTACGAGCTTTGGCAAGGCCCCGCTCCGCGTCGTCCCTACATCGACAACGTGCTGCACTATAACTGGCACTGGTTCTGGCATTACGGAAATGGCGAGCTGGGAAATAACGGAGTGCATGCACTCGACATCTGCCGTTGGGGCTTGCAGGTCGATTATCCGACCAAGGTCGTCTCTGCTGGTGGACGCTATGCCTTCGACGACGAGCAACAGACTCCGGACACTCATAATGTTGCGTTCGAGTTTCCCGGTCGTAAGTCGATTGCTTGGGTCGGACTGAGCTGCAATCGGCACTCGGAAGACTTTGTCGAGTTCTACGGGGAGAAAGGTTCGCTCGTGATTGATGGTAACGGGACGTACCATTTCTTTGACGAAAAAGACAAAGAGACCGACACCAATAAGAGCAATCAAGGTGACATCGAGCACATCGACAACTTCTTGGCGTGCATCCGCAACAACACTCCACTCAAGCTCAATCAAGAGATCTTGGACGGTCACAAGAGCACGCTGCTGTGTCATCTCGGCAACATTGCCCAACGCACGGGGCGGACATTGAACTGCGATCCGACGAATGGGCACATCAAGAACGACGCCGAAGCGATGAAGCTCTGGGGAAGAGACTACGAACCCGGTTGGGAACCGAAGGTGTAAGCGTTGTTCCAATCTTCCGATGCAGGCAATCGCTTGTTCCCAGCTAGAGCTTGGGATGAGCGAAAGCGGCGATCGTGAATCGCTCAATGAATGAGTTCTGGGTCTTGAAGAAAACGGACTTCATGAATCGCACCACACTACAACTCACACTCGCGCTGTTGAGTCTTGTTGTTCCCGCAACGGCTGGAGACTGGCCTCAGATCTTGGGGCCGAATCGTAACGGCGTTGCGACTGACGAATCGCTCGCGGCCACATGGCCGACGGGTGGGCCGAAGGTCGGTTGGACGAAGACTGTTGGCGATGGCTTCGCTGGTGTCGCGGTGGCGCGTGGAAAGGCACTTGTCTTTCATCGAGTCGGCAACGAAGAAGTCGTCGAAGCGCTCGCTGTCGAGACCGGCAAGCTGCTGTGGAAAGCGAACTGGGCCGCTACCTATCAACCGTCCTTCACGAATGATTCAGGACCTCGCGTGGTTCCCTTGATTCACGAGGACTTGGTCTTCTTGTTCGGTGCGGGGGGGATGCTCGCATGTGTGAGGTTCACCGACGGGACGCTCGTTTGGAAACGTGATCTGCTGGCGGAATACAAAACCCGCCGCCCGAAACGAGGTGAGCCACCGGAGGGTTACTTTGGATTCGGCACCTCGCCGCTCATCGCGGACGGCAAGTTGCTGCTGAATGTTGGTGACGATGACAACCAAGCGGGGATTGCGGCTTTTGAGCTCGCAACCGGCAAGACTCTTTGGAAGGCCACTTCAGAGCGAGCGAGTTACTCGTCCCCGATCCTCGCGCAGTTGAACGGCAAAGCGATTGCGGTCTTCGCGACGCGGCTGAAGATCGTTGGTGTGGAACCGGCCACGGGAACGGTCGTCTTCGAGCATCCTTTTGGGCGGCTCGGCCCAGCGGTGACGGCTGCGAATCCGGTGCTGACCAGTAGCGGTAAGCAACTCTTGATCTCGGCGAGCTATGGCTTCGGGGCTGCCTTTCTTGATCTCTCGCAAGATGGCGCACCTGAGCTTTGGAACTCGGACGAAGTGTTGTCGAGCCAGTACACGACGAGCATCGCACACCAAGGCTATTTCTTTGGGATTCACGGTCGGCAGGACATTGGCAACTCTGAGCTGCGTTGCGTCGATCCGGTGCGGCGGTTGGTCAAATGGAAGCAGGCTGACTTCGGTTATGCGTCGTTGATTATGGCAGACGAGAAGTTGTTGATTCTGAAGACCGACGGCGAACTCGTGCTGGCTCCAGTCAGCACGACGGAGTTCAAACCAACTGCGTCTGCCGCACTTTTCAAAGAAACGACACGAGCGTTGCCGGCATTATCGAACGGTCGTTTGTTCGTCCGCGATTCGAGCACGTTGAAGTGTGTTGAGTTGCCTAGACGCTGAGGCGGTATTGGGACTCACCAAACCCGTGAGACCGAGGAGCTTGAACTTTGCCTCAAGTGTCGGACCAGGGGATGTCATCGTCGTGACCGACGCCTGTATCGAACTCGCGTCCTCTGTGACTCTGTGTTTCAGTCTCTTCTGGAGAATATTTGAAACACAGAGTTACAGAGGGCCTAGAGAAAAGAATGACTGACAGGCTTTTGTCCTACTCGTCTTTTTGACCACGAGAAGACCGTCGAAGGCAGACTCCATGGATCACGACGAAATGCTGGCGGAGTTGCTCGATCAATTGCTGGCTCAGCAACAACGCGGCGAGGAACCATTGATTGAGCAAGTGGTGGCGCAGCATCCCGAACTCGCGATCGAGCTGCGGCAGTTGTGGGCAGCGGTCGCGATGGCTGAGAACTTCGCGCGTTCGACGGTCGTGCCAGCATCTGTCAGCGTCCGTGTTGATGCGGCGCAGATCGCGCTCGGATTGGCTGACTACGAGCTGCAAGATGAACTCGGTCGCGGCGGCATGGGAGTCGTCTATCGGGCTCGGCAGAAGAGCCTCAATCGCATCGTCGCGCTGAAGATGATTCTGCGGCGAGACCTCGCGTCACAGGCGGATGTCGCTCGATTCCGGGCGGAAGCTGAATCGGCAGCACGGCTCGAACATCCGCATATCGTCAAGGTGTTTGAAGTCGGCGAACACAACGAGCAGCCGTTCTTCAGCATGCAGTTCATCGATGGTTCGACGTTGGCTTCGCGATTAACGAATGGTCCGCTGCCGGCGAAAGTCGCCGCAGAATTATTGCTACCAGTTTGTCGAGCAATCGCTGACGCGCATCGCTGTGGCGTGCTGCATCGGGATCTCAAACCGTCGAACATCCTCATTGATGAAGGCGGGCATCCGTATGTGACCGATTTTGGATTGGCGAAGCGGCTCACTTCGAACAGCGACGACCCCTCGTCGGGTTTAGCGTCGCTGACTCAGTCGGGAGCGATCCTCGGTACTCCTAGTTACATGGCTCCCGAGCAAGCTGCAGGACAGCGCGGTGAGATCGGTATCGCAACCGATGTCTATGCGTTGGGAGCGATTCTGTATGCGATGTTGACAGGGCGTCCGCCGTTCCAAGCAGCTTCGCCGGTCGACACAGTTCTGATGGTGCTCGAACAAGAGCCAGTACCCGCGCGCGTCATCAATCCGAGGGCTGATGCGGATCTGGAGGTCATTGCGCTCAAGTGTCTGCAGAAGCCGCAGGATCTGCGCTATACAACCGCCGATGCGCTCGCAGACGACCTGGATTCATTCTTGAGACACGAACCTATTTCGGCGCGGTCATCACAGTTCACGCAAGTGCTCAGTCGTGCGTTTCGTGAGACACATCATGCGTCAGTGCTGGAGAATTGGGGTCTCTTGTGGATGTTGCACAGTTGCGTTGTGCTCGTGCTGTGTTTGGCGACGAATGGAATGCAGTGGCAAGACGCCGCCTTGAATCGCGAGCCGTCGCGTTGGCCATATCTGGGGTTGTGGGTCGTTGGCATGAGTATTTGGGCCGCGATTTTTTACGGCCTGCGGCGTCGAGCTGGTCCGGTCACTTTTATCGAACGGCAGATTGTTCATGTCTGGGCCAGCAGCATGATCGCGAGTATGTCGTTGTTTATGGTGGAGGGCGTGTTGGGCATGCCGGTGCTCGCGCTGTCGCCGATCATTGGGCTTATCAGCGGGATGGTGTTCTTGGTTAAAGCGAGCATGTTGACCGGCAAGTTCTATGTGCAGGCGGCAGCGCTGTTCGTGACGGGCATTTTGATGGCTGTCATCCAACAGGCCGACGTGCCGGACTTCAGCATCGCGTTCTATGGCTTTGTCTCAGCCGGCAGCTTTTTTGTGCCTGGTCTGAAGTATTACCGGCAGCGCGTGCGTCGCTGAATCGAGAATTTGAACTCGGGGCCGTCTATCGGCGACCATCGTCTTCTGAAGGCTCACTCCCTCAAACTCAAACTATTGTCCCAACACTAAGCCGGGTTCGGCGCCGTCGCGGGTACTGAGTTTCTCTAGCACTTCGCGTGACGTGTGGTTGGGGAAGAATCGCACGCTGCCATCGCCCATCAGGAAGTGTGCTCCGGTTCCGGCCTTGTTACCGAAACCTAGGGTGTGACGATTAAGCCCCGTTTCGATTTCACGCCAGTTCTCCGGGTCACCCCAAGCAGGTAACTGCTGCGCGATCTCGCCAACGACTAACGTCTGTGAGAGCCCATCGCTGACGTCGCTCGGTCGGATTGTCACATTTCTATTGAAAATGCCGTAGTTGACGATGCCATTCGGACCGGTGCCTTGTCCGCCAACTCCGGCGAAATGAGTTGTGGCGAGTCCGGTTTTGGTCGGTGCATGTTCGACGTTGGGAACCAGGAAGTCGGGTACGACTTGTGTCATTGCCGCCTTGTTCGACGAATGATCGAAGGCCTGTTTGAGTTCGATTTTTCGGCTGAGTTCCTCATGTCCCAGGTGTGGTAATAAAAGCGTCATCCAGCCGTGCATGCCGATCTGTTCGCCATCTGTATCACGTGCAACCGTACCGCCTTGAGGATAGTGGGCGTGGTTCTGTTCGTAGGCGTCGATCGCGAGTCCCAGTTTCTGTAAGCGACTGGTTGCTCCGCGTTGCACGGAAGTTTGATGCCAACGCTGCCCGACCGCGATTAACCCTGCCGGTCCTGCCAGCATGCCCAATAAGCCGAGCCCGATTGCGCTCATAGCACGCAGTTTGAGTCGAGACCCGTCCATGCAGCGTCGCGCGTCGACGAAAGCTTGATGGCCGATGAATACCGCGACAAAACCACAGCAGACTCCGGGGATTTTCGCCACCATCCATGGCAACAGATTCAAT
>Ga0172376_10005916_pt1 | contig 13457 bp, 19 predicted proteins | sample Lak35m_FD_121114 | JGI IMG/M metagenome (GOLD analysis project Ga0172376, IMG submission 121114) | Freshwater microbial communities from Kabuno Bay, South-Kivu, Congo - kab_092012_35m | ecosystem: Environmental > Aquatic > Freshwater > Lake | place: Democratic Republic of the Congo: South-Kivu...
CTTAGTTTTTGTGTTCGTAAAGATACTGATAAACTGTGGCCACTAAACGTAAGCACCATACCTCACGAAGGCCTTTGGACTGGTAACGAAAATAAAGAAAAATATCGATCTAATTTTTTAATGATTGACCTAGAACCAGGGCAAGCTGGCTTAATGGAGGGCACAAAATATCCACATTGGAGAGATGAAATATCTTGCAACCTAGACGACAAAAATATTTACATTTTTTATCATTGGACATATGTATAATTTTTTTGTAAGTATTGCTAGTTACAAAGATCCAGAATTACGGTTTACAATAGATAGTGTATTATTAAATGCACGTAGACCTGAGATTGTTCGAATCGTGGTATGTCAACAAGATCATCCTGATAGATTTATTACCTATAATCATCCTAATGTAGAATTATTAAACTTTAATTACGTAGACAGTCAGGGTGTTTGTTGGGCCCGTAACCAAATTTGCAAACGGTATTTAGATGAGCCATATTTTTTGCAACTAGATAGTCATATGGCTTTGGTTAAAAACTGGGACGACATAATCTTAGAACAAATTTCTGTAGTTAAATCTAAAGGACATGCTAAAGTAATTTTTGCTGCTTATCCTACAACTTATACATTAAAAAACGGTGAAAGGACATTTTACAATCCTTACAATCCTCGCACAGTGTTACGTGAAGATAACGTTTTTAAATTCCATACTGGTACAGGGGGTGACAACAATTTCAATGAACCTATACCCAGTCCATACTTAAATGCAGGGTTTATGTTTGGTGACGGAACATTTTATGTAGATTGTGGATATGATCCTGAAATATATTTCGAAGGCGAAGAACTTCTTAATACCGTAAAAGCATTTACACATGGATACGATTTATTCAATCCCAGCATACATATTTCATGGCATTTGTATAAAGATTGGTCAGCTTCTAAAGAAGACCGGGATTCATGGCCGTTACATTATAAAGAGGAAGATGATAGATTAAGAGAAATAAGGCATTGGGAAAGACATAACAAATCTAAAAATAAACTAATAGAAATTTTTTCAGGGATGAGACCTGAAAAATTAGGAACTATTAGAACGATACAAGATTACGAATCATATATTGGAAGGGCTATTTTAAAGAACAAAAATGACAACTGTTAGTTGCGTTATGCCAACCTACCGTAGGTTTAACTGTGTTGAAAGATCTATTGCTTGTTTTTTAGATCAGCAAACTGATCTAAATACAGAATTAATTATTTGTAATACAGATATAGAACATCCTTTAATACTGGATAATACCTTTAATGAAGAAGATAGAAATCGTATTCAAATTTACAATAGCAATATAGACCTACTTACAGAGACAATATATACTAATACAGGTGCCATAAGACGAGATGGAGTCCAACGTAGTACTGGAGAATATTATATAACTTGGGATGACGACGATATATTTTTACCTTGGAATATTCAACAATGCTATGATGGTATTATACGAACTAATGCACGAGCATGGAAACCTCATAAAAGCCTAATGTGGTGGAGAGAAATTCCCTGTTTAGAAAATAATGTACTCGAAGCCACTGTAATGATGTATATAGAAGAAGCAACTTTTGACAATAACTCAGGCCCGGAAGGGCTGAGCTGGTTTAACAGATTAACTAATCAAGGAACACTAATATCGGACCACTATAGCATCCCTGCATATTGCTACTATTGGAGAGATCCAAAAGAAATTGGTGGACATAAACAAGGTAATGCAGAAGATATTATTAAAGATAATAATTTTCAAATACATATGGAACAAAGCAAAGATATTGCTACCAGGCCGATTACTCGTAAAAGTTTGAATGATTATAGATATATAATTAAAGATCTTAGACATTTTTTCATTGATCATGAACATCAGGATTTAGTGAAAAAATATGTAGATATGAACCTATTTCTATGAAAAAATATATCGTTATTTCACCATATCATTCTGGATTATCTAATATTTTAATGAGTCTAGAAGTAGGATTTGCAATCGCTTATATTAGCGACAGAGATATAATTTTACCTAGGAAATTCATTTACCCTTCCGACGGACGAATACCTACTCAAAAAATTAATATATGGAAATATATTAATTTAGAAAATGCACGTAGTTATTTTAACATACATTTTATAGATGAAATAGCAGAATTTACAAATTTAGAAGATGAGCAAGATTTTATAATAAGATTAGAAAACGATACATATAAATTTACCAATGATCATCAGTCAGAAAAAGTATTAAAGTTAATTTCAGGGGATACCTGTTTTTTTAATAGCCAAAGAGAAACTTCAGATTTAGATTTGTTTGCACACAATAGATTTAAAATAGATGTGAATAGAAATGAAAAATTTATAACGTTCGATAATAACTTATTCGGTCATTACTGGTTTATGGTATATCCAGGAGGTCCTAAGGAGCGTAACAAATTAAAACAAATTATAAATTCTATAATAAGTTACGAACCTAAACTTTATGATTTAGTTAAAGATAAGTTACCAATAAATGGATATAACGCAATTCACGTAAGATACTATGATTTTATGGGCGATTATTGGGGAGATAGACAAAGAATTGATACCCCTGAAAAACTTCTGAAAAATTTACAAATTTTATTGCCAAATGACAAACCATTGTATGTAGCCACTGATATGCCAAAAGATTTTTTTCAGCTTATAAAATCTTATTATGAATTAAAATTTCTTGAAAACTATTATCAAACAGATGATATAATGCTCGAAGCAGTGTTAGATCAAATTATAGCCAGCAAATCTCAAATGTTTTATGGCACTAAACTTAGCACGTTTACTAAGCGCATAAACATTATAAGGGGTATAAATCAGTTACCTGTGTTTGATTATATGGGTATAAATTATATACATGATAATACCGGTGACCGTAAGGAAGAGTTTGAATCAGTTCTCCCATGGACTAAAATTTGGAATAAGAATCATTGGCCATGGCACTATAGTAGCTATCCACAATGGACTATGGAATAATTTTCTGTTGATTTAAACCACATTTTCTTATATTATCTTTACAGAGCACTAAATAATATAGAGTGCTTTACAACTTGCTCTAAGGAAAAAAATGTTAAGTTGTTTTACCTGTTTAAATTGTGGTAGGCAAAACCCTATTAAGGGCCATAGTTATACCAACAAGTATTGTAATAATAGTTGCCAGCAGCAGCATCGTTCTCGATCTTTAGTTTCTGAATGGAAACAAAACCAAGATAAGATGGCATGGCGACAGGTTCCTGAGTGGGTTAAAAAGTATCTTATAGAACAGAGAGGACACAGATGTGAAGGTTGTGGGTTGTTTTCATGGTTAGGATTACGGATATTTTTAACTGTTAATCACAAAGATGGTAACACACACAATAACGAAGAACAAAACTTAGAGTTGATTTGCCCAAATTGCAAGTCACAAAAATAATTTTCAACACACAGAAAGGAAAAATGAAAATGAAAACAGTAGGCGATAAGGTAACAGAATTTGCAGTAACAGGTGTTAAGCCCGGTGCATTAACTCCAGATGGCGCTTTTGAACATATCACAGAACGTAGTTTCGAAGGTAAATGGAAAGTTGTAGTATTTTATCCAAAAGATTTTACTTTCGTTTGCCCCACAGAGATTGTAGCATATGATAAGCTAGTGAATGATTTCGCGGATCGTGACGCCATTTTATTAACTGGTTCAACAGACAACGAGTTCTGCAAACTAGCATGGCGCACACATCACGAAGATCTTAAGAAAACTAATAGCTGGATGTTTGCCGATGTCGCTCGTGGTGAACTTAGTTTAGCAGAACAATTAGGAGTATTTTATGCACCGGCAGGCGCTGCTCTACGGGCCACTTTTATTATTGATCCTGATAATGTTATTCAACACGTCACAGTAAACAACCTGGATGTAGGACGTAGCCCAGACGAAACTCTACGTATTTTAGACGCATTACAGACCGGCGAACTTTGCCCCTGTAATCGTGCTATCGGTGGCGAGACACTGTAATGAAAGTATGGTTGTTGGTAATGTTTAGTTTAATACTAACCATTGCCGCAGCCGTTTTGATAGTTGAATTTTTTAAGGATAAAAAATGAATTGGGTTGATTTATTAAAAGAACAAAGTATTCCAGAATATGCTAAGGACACTAGATTAAACTTAGATGCAGTAATCAAGCGTTCGACATTGCCGCAAGAAGAAGCAGAAGCAGTTGCATTAGCCGCTGCCTATGCTGCGGGCAATAGCAAGTTCTGGACATGGTTGCATGATCAAATTCAGGATAAGAAAGAAGCAGATGCTGCTCTCACCGCAGCCAGTTTAATGGCTATGAACAATACCTGGTATCCCTATGTTGAAATGGCAGAAGATACTAACTTAAAAGGTATGCCTGCTCAACTGCGTATGAATGCTATCAGCACACACGGTGGAACTAGTAAGGGCAGGTTTGAAGCATATAGTCTTGCTGCTAGTATTGTGGGGAAATGCCATTTCTGTGTAAAAGCACACTATGATACGCTAAAGAAGGAAGGTTATACAGTAGAACAGTTAAGAGACATTGGACGAATAGCCAGCGTTATAAATGCTGTTTCGAAACTTTTAGCCAACTAATTTTACCAAAAAAGGCCTATTTTAAGGCCTTTTTCTTGCTCTTTTTAAAGTAGATCTTATAATTAAAACTACACATTGTCATTAAGACGTTATGATATAAAAAGGAAAATTAAAGATATGAAAAAACTTTTATTAGCCGCATTGTTAGCAGGTCTAACCGCAACGGCTTCAGCTCAGACTAGTTTGTATGGTCTAGTGGATGGTTATGTAGGTCGTACTTCTGGTAATGCAACATCGACCCAAGTAAGTGCAGGCGGTATGACTACAAGCTATATTGGTATCAGCAGCGTAGAAGATCTAGGTGGAGGTGTAAAGGCCAAGGCTGTTCTAGAACAGTTCGTACGCCCTGACACAGCACAACGTGGTCGTTTTAATGGTGATACAGACTATGCTCGTAATGCACACGTTGGTCTTGTTAGCAATCACGGTGAAGTGCAAATAGGTCGTGTAACAACACCTTACTTTATTTCAACTATTGCATTCAATGCGCTAGGTGATAGTTTTGTATTTTCACCAATGGTTACACAGCGTTTCGGTGTAATGAACTTCAACCTAGCAGGTGGTGGTGTTGACACCGGTTGGAACAACAGTGTATTAGTTAAGGGAAATGCTGGTCCTTTAGCACTTACTGGTGTTTACTCAGCAGGTGTCCAGGACGATGCAACAGGAACCAAGCAGGTAGGTAAGAGCGTTGGCGCTATGATGTTCCGTGGACCGATTGGTCTTACAGCAACATGGCAAGACGTTGAACAAGGTGCAGGCAAGCCTAGCATGACTTCAACTATCCTAGGTGGTAGTTATGATATGAAGTTTGCTAAGGTATTTGCTCAGTATAACAAGGTAGAAAACAGCGATGCAGTTACTAAAGAAGATAAGGGTATGAGTGTCGGTGCTACTATGCCTTTAGGTAAGGGTAACACTGCGATGGTGAGTTATGCAAAGTTCGATCATAATTTTGTGAACAAGCGTTCGGCAGAAACTTCAAGTTGGGCACTGGGTATGACACATGCTCTAAGCAAGCGTACAGACCTATATGCTGCTGTTCGTGATACCAACTATACAAATGATGGTGTTACTAGAACTAATGCTGCATGGGTTGACACTCGTGTAACAGGCGTTGGTATGCGTCATCGCTTCTAATTAAACTAACCCCGCCCTCTTGGATCTAGTCCTCCGGTGGGGTTGTTTTTTGGCTAAAATTTCTATTGACTTAGGCAGAAAATCCTTGTATAATAACTACTTACTATACAACATTTGAGGCTTATTATGACTATGCATCTTGAAGGTCCTTGGTTGTCTACTACAGGTAAACGCAAAGGTAAATTTAAATATCGTTCAGCAGAACAGAAACGACAGGCTATGCAACTAGAACAAGACTGGCGTGACCTTAAGACTCGACTCGGTGTAGAAGAACAAGAACGTAAACGTATACAAGGTCTTAAGGCCAAACCCTTACAATACACTTTATCTGCACCCCCAGGTCGTAGTATGACTACACATATTAAGAGTCACGATTCTGGTTTGGGTAATGCTGCTAAGAAGGCTGCACCAATCTACACTGGAGACAATATTGTAGGTATTGGTACTTTACACAAGAGCAATGCTGTTCCTATCTTTTCAGATCGTGAGGCTAAAGAAATTAGCTCAATGCGCCGATGAAACCTATCTATGCCTTTAACGATTATCTATGTGAAGTATGGCCTTTAGACGAATATGCAAGAAAGCATTTAATAAGTCTATGTGAGAATAATGGACATTCTTTTAGCTTAGAGTTCACAACTATGGGAAGTCACTCATATAGATTTAATAAAGACATTTACTTCAGTATGAAAGAACTGCTAACTAAATGAAGGTGATCATACTATAAATATTTTAATGAAACCTACATTAAATGAAAAATTCATAGCATACCTTGCCCTAATAAGTGGGCTTAGTATTTCAGCAGTTGCAGTATATTATTCTGTCATTGGACTAACTGCTATTTTTGCTGCGGCAGCTATTCCTATTATTATAATGGGTGTGGTCTTAGAAGTTAGCAAACTTGTAGCCACAGTTTGGCTTAAACAAAACTGGGAAACTTCTCCTAGTTTAATTAAGTCATACCTCGTTGTTGCTGTGGTAGTGTTGATGTTTGTCACCAGCATGGGTATCTTTGGGTTCCTTAGTAAGGCACACTTAGACCAAACTGTTCCCACAGGTGATGTTGTAGATAAGGTAGCATTGATAGATGAAAAAATTAAAACTCAAAGGGAGAATATAGATGTCGCAAGAAAAGCACTCAAGCAAATGGACGAATCTGTTGATCAAATTCTTGCCCGCTCGAATGACGAAAGAGGAGCCGAAAGAGCAGCTCAACTTAGAAGACAACAAGCTAAAGAACGAACAGCTCTCCAACAAGAGATTTCTAACTCACAGAGAAACATTGCTACTCTTAATGATGAGCGAGGACCAATCGCCAAGGACCTTAGGAAGGTTGAAGCAGAAGTAGGACCTATTAAATATATTGCTGCTTTTTTCTATGGAGAAACAGATCAAACAGTTTTAGAAAAAGCAGTCACTTGGGTAATCATTATTATTGTTAGTGTGTTTGATCCATTGGCAATTGTTCTTTTATTAGCAGCCCAAACCAGTTTCCAACAGTTTAGGCAGAGAGAAAATTTAATACCAGAAGAAGTGAAAGAAGAACTAACACCTAATCCAGAACCTGAACCTGAAGTTCAGCCTGCTTACTTAAACAAGCCCTGGGTAGATAAAGTTCCTGGAATAGAGCGAGTGGGGCCTCAAGTTTATAAACCGCCTGTTGAAACAACAAGTTCTTCAACTTCAGTAAATGAAAGTGTTACATTGGAACAACCTAAATACGAACCAGATGATGGTCCTTTAACGGATGACCAAATTGAGCAGATTAAAGAATCTGCGGTACGACCCGTTAAAAAACCAATACCTTTAAAAGAACTAACTGGAGAACGTGTAAGTAGAACTAAGGTATTCCCTAGAGCTAGTAGACCTCCACAAGAAACATATGTTCAAAATGAAGAACAAAATGAAAGCAATGTTTGGTCAAATACGATTAATAGTGATGACTATCATAAAATAGTTCAGCAACGTAGAGAAAAGGAGATACTTGATTATGCTGAAATGGTAAGATCCAAGCGTATCCAAATGGAAGACGTTCCTGAAGAATATCAAACTATTGTAAAATCCAAGGTCTAATATGAATGGTAAAATTACCCTAATCACCCCACCTGATATTTTTGAAAACAGTAACAAAAGTATCCTATTTGTTAATCTTAGTTTGGTAGATCAAGACACTGTAAGTAAATGGTTAGCAGATAGAGAGATTGACCGAGATGTTAACTTCTATGTTTACTCTAATGAATCAGATGTAGAATGGCTTTTTTGGGCCGCTAGTTCTAGTAGATATAAGTATATCAACATGAATAATGCTAACCAAATCATACAGGCATTATCTGGGTATCTATTAAGCAAGTCAAATGTTTTTTATCAAACAGAAGACGAAAATCTAAAAGCTATATATAGTCATATTAATACTAATAGTATCAGTAAAATTGAAACTTTTTTAGAAAGGGCGCTCGGTGACTAAGAACATTAACCACATCTGTAATTTTTGTGGCAAGACTAAAGAAGATGTTGAAAAGCTCATCGTAGGAGATCATGCTGCAATCTGCAATGATTGTGTAGATCTTTGCGTTGATATACTAAAAGATGAAAAGGTTAAAACATTTCCACATGAGACTGGAGTTCTTAATCCAGTATTACTTAAAGAATATTTAGACGAGTATGTGGTGGGTCAAGAAGATGCTAAGATAGCACTAAGCGTGGCCGTTAGTCAGCATTTTAAACGTATTAAACATCCATCAAGTGAAGTAAGATTAGAAAAAACTAATGTGCTATTACTTGGACCAACTGGCTGTGGTAAAACAATGTTGGCACGTAAGATTGCTGATTATCTAGATTTACCATTCGCGATAAGCGATGCTACTGGTATTACAGAAGCAGGATATGTCGGTGATGATGTAGAAAGTATCCTAACTAGATTAATCTCTGCGGCAGACGGAGATATCGATAAGGCCAGTCGTGGTATCGTATATATTGATGAAATTGATAAGATCAGTCGTAAGGGAGAAAATGTTAGTCTCACTAGGGATGTCAGTGGCGAAGGAGTTCAACAAGCATTATTGAAAATGGTTGAAGGTAGTATCATGCGAGTTCCGTCAACTGGTAAACGTAAGCATCCAAATAGTGATATGCAGGAAATAGATACTAGCGGTATACTGTTTATCTGCGGAGGTGCTTTCGTTGGCTTAGATAAAATTATCGAACAAAGACAAAATAAGCGTGGTATAGGATTTACTAACAGTGTAGAATCTGATAAAACTAAACCCAACATTTTAAGAGAAGTAACACCAAAAGATATTATACAGTTTGGATTTATTCCTGAGTTTGTAGGTAGGTTTGGACTTATAACCAATGTAGACGAGTTAGATGACGATCAACTTATTTCTATCCTAGAAGATACTAAAGATAGCCCTATTAAACAATATCAATACCTATTTGAACTAGATGGCATCGACCTTGTGTTTGAAATGAGTGCATTGAAAGAAGTGGCAAAACGAGCCAAGGACCTTAAAACCAATGCCAGGGGTCTAAAGAATATTTTAGAAAGAACTTTATTGCCTTATCAATACGATGCTATCAATCTTGTAGAACGCGGTTTGAACAAAATTATCATAAGTAAATCAGCAGTAGAAGGAAATCCTGCTACTCTTATTTTTGATAATAAAATGGTGACCAATGACAAAGCCTAAAGAAGGCATTCGTGGACTAAAAGTTATAGTCGGCGATATGCCAATCAATCTAGCATTAAAAAAATTCAAACAGCGTGTAGATGATTCTGGCAAACTGGAAGAACTTAAAGGTCGTATGCAATATGAAAAACCAACTACTGTGCGTAAGCGTAAAAAGGGAGCAGCCAGAGCACGTTGGTTAAAGAAGCTCAGAGATCAGCAATTACCTAAAAAAATGTATTGACTTTTAGATTAGTTCCTTGTATAATAATGTATCTTATACAGGGAGCTATAATGAAGCTTAGAATAAAACACCTAACCAAAGCAGAAAAATATTTAAAAAATCTTCCAATACCTCCGCAGGATCCAAACGATCTTGGCAATGTAGGAAGACATATAGAGAACCTTATTCAATCTTGCGGATATGACTTAGATAGGCAAGACAACGTTGATATCCGTAAAATAGGTGTAGAAATTAAAACACGTAATATATGGGCATTATCTGCCCATACTATTGGAAAAATGCGAATGGATGACATCATTTCTACTCCATGGGATGAATCGCCAGTAAAAGAAAAGATTCAATGCCAGTTTAGGGTAGAGTACGACGATAAGTTAAACATCATTACCGAAGCTAAAATATGGAATTTTGATATTCACGAAATACAATATTCTTTACAAACTTCATATGAGCAATCGAGGAAGATGTTTGCAAATTCTAAATTTTTTCCTGATACATATATAAGAGCAAATCAGCTAGGACATTTGTCAGACGCTTATTTTGAAAATACCACAAATACTAACTTTTGGGATTTTCGTGTTTCTGATAATGTGATGCGACGTTTTAAGAAAATCGTATTAGGCAAAGAGCAATATAATAGATTATTCGATCATGGCTAAACATTTAATGTTAGATATGGAAACTATGGCTGTCTCTCCTCGCAGCGTAGTTCTTAGTTTAGGTGCTGTACAGTTTAATCCATTCGGTGATGAAATTTATGATGAAATTTATTTTAAAATAGATATAGATGATCAGGATAAACTAGGTAGAGAAATTGACCCTAATACCCTAGATTGGTGGTCTAAACAAGACCCAGAAATTATGGAAGAGGCATTTAGTCCCCAAGGTAGAATTCACTTAGATGAAGCTATGAATCAATTTCATAAATTTGCCTGGGGCTGCGATAAGTTTTGGAGCCATGGTGCTACATTTGACCTAGTTATTATTGAAGATATTTACAGGCAACTTAAAAAACCATTACCGTGGAACTATTGGCAATTGCGTGATACTAGAACACTGTTTGACCTAGGTTGGGATCCTAAAATGAGCAAGAATAACAAACATGATGCTCTAGAAGATGCACGTAGACAGGCTATCGGTGTACAGTATATTTTTAAGAAATTGTGTGAAAATACACAAAAAACTTAGATTATATTAGTGGTTTTCGCAAATAACTATATATAATATATAAGTTGTACACACACTTTAATAAGGAAAAATTATGACAGTAAAAATTACAGTAACAGATAAGGCTATCAATTCAACCTACCAAAATGTTTCAGGACTAATCGGTGGTTCTGGAGTAGGCACAGGTGCAGAATTTGATGTAGTAAAGACCAATGGCTCATATGCTGTAACTTTAGATCAGGAAGGATCTAACTATGTTGCAGGTGATACTATTACTATCGCAGGTACTCACTTGGGCGGAGCAGCACCAGCTAATAATCTTATCGTTACAGTTGGTACAGTAGGGTTAGGTGGTAAAATTGCTACATTTGGAACAGTGGGCACAGGTCGTGTAGGTGATGGAAACATTGATATTTTAGTCGACGTTGACGGCACTGCGGGTATTGATACATATACTTTTACAGGAGACAGTGACGACTACACACTAACAGTAGACGATAATGACATTATCGCTACTAGCGATCTAGCAACTAATCTAACCTTTACATTGAAAGATCACGAACGTGTGGCATTTGATGACAAACATTTGGCCTTTGATGTTGCGGCAGATAGCGACCTAGGTAAAATCTATGCTCTAATGACAGCAGCTCTTGGTGACGGTGATGTTACAGCAGAATATGTCGGTGCAGGAATGTATCTACGTGAAACATTAGGTTGGAGTATTCAAGACATTGCAGCTAAGATTTTAACTAGCGACGAATATCTCGACGATGCAGGCAATGGTAATAATGTAACTTTTGCTAAACATGTTTGGGAAAATACATTCGGTCGTGAAGGAACTTATGACGAGATCGCCATGGTTATTGAAGCTATTGAAAAACATGGGTATAGCCAAGCAGATGTCCTAATGGTCGCAGCAAACAGACCAGAACTTTTAACCCAAATTGATTTCGTAGGAATCCAATCATCTGGATTAGAATACGTTCCTTTTGGTGGCTAATTGATGTGCAGTGATAGCACATCACAATGAAAATAGCAATATTTTTACATCATCCAAAATGTTCGGTGCAAAGCGTAAATGGTATAATCCAAGCCCTTTCACCGAACTATACATTTAAGATTTTCACTAAACATCCAGTAGAATCAGACTTTTTTGATGATGTCGATTGCATTTGCTTTCCTGGTGGAATAGGGGATAGCAACTCCTTCAATTCACTACTAAGATTACATAAAAATAAAATAAAACAACAGATTAAATCTGGTACAAAATATCTGGGCATTTGTATGGGAGCATACTGGGCAGATAAACACTATTTTGATATAGTAGATCATATTCGTATAAGTCAATATATTAAACGTCCAAACTCGGATACTAAACGCCCACATCCTAAAAACCAAACTGTTTTATGGAAAGGTAAAAAAGAAGAAATGTTCTTTTATGACGGTTGTGCTATACACGGAACTGGATTAGATTACTGTAAAATATGGGCATTATATCCAAATGGTGATGCTATGGCAATTATACAACATAATATAGGTTTGCTTGGATGCCATCCAGAGAGCACGGAACACTGGTATAAATCCTACTCATGGATGAATACTCAATATCATAATGGAATTCATCATAAGTTCTTATTAGACTTTGTAAACCATTTAATGAAAAAGCATTGACTTCATATATACCTATATAGTATAATAAGAGATGACGCCTAAGAAGATAGATAAACGTATGTTAGGATATGGTATGTTCAAATACCATATGTCATTTGCACGTAGAGAAGCCGATAGGTTTATTTTACTAAGAAATTGGTGTTGGCAACAATGGGGACCGAGTTCTGAAATAGAATTTTATCATTTATTAGAAGATTCTACTACATGGTCGTGGGTTAGCGATCATCATGCAAGATATAGAATATTTTTTAAATCGGATAAAGAATACGCATGGTTTATGTTAAATTGGGGTAATCAGTGAAAATTACATTAGTATCGGATCTACATCTAGAGTTTGGTGACTGCAATCTTGTTAATACTCAAGAGGCAGATGTTCTTATCTTAGGCGGAGATATTTTGATTGCACAGGATCTGCATGATCATCCTGAACCTGTCAGTGCTATTGAACGGGCAATGATAGCAAACGGTCAAGGGTTTGGACGCAGGCAGGAAAAGGCTCAACATTTTAGAGACTTTCTAAAACGAGTGAGCTTTCAATTCCCCCATGTAATTTATATTGCAGGTAATCATGAATTCTATCATGGTAAGTATCCCGATGCCTATCAATACTTGAGAGATGAGGTAGCAAAATATTCAAACATTTATTTCTTAGAGCAAGAGACTAAGGAAATAGATGACGTCATTTTTATTGGTGGCACATTGTGGACAGACATGAATCGTCGCGATCCTCTTACTATAAATGCTTGCCAATCTGCAATGAATGATTATCGAACTATTAGAAACACTAAAAGAGGATATTCAAAACTTACTCCTGCTGTGACTGTTCAACAACATGACCAAACAGTAAAATATATTAAAAGCGTAGTAGAAGGTAATAGAGATAAAAAATATGTAGTAGTAGGTCATCATGCTCCAAGTAAACTTAGTGTAAAGCCAAAG
>Ga0172376_10005918_pt1 | contig 13454 bp, 15 predicted proteins | sample Lak35m_FD_121114 | JGI IMG/M metagenome (GOLD analysis project Ga0172376, IMG submission 121114) | Freshwater microbial communities from Kabuno Bay, South-Kivu, Congo - kab_092012_35m | ecosystem: Environmental > Aquatic > Freshwater > Lake | place: Democratic Republic of the Congo: South-Kivu...
AGCCGTGGATGAGCCTGTGCTGACTAGGATTGCGTAATAACCGGCGACACCGAGCAAGCCCAGGCCGACCACCAACATGCCCGTGATCGCACCGCCTTTGAAGGATACGTTCAGGGCAGCATTGAGACTTTCCTTGGCCGCTTCCGCCGTGCGCACATTGGCGCGAACGGAGACGTTCATGCCAATGTAGCCCGCCGCCCCCGACAAGATCGCGCCAATGGCAAAGCCGATCGCCGTCTGCCAGCCGAGTGCCAGCAGAATGACGACGAACAGCGCGGCACCGACCCATCCGATAGTCACATACTGTCGATTTAGATAGGCTGTCGCACCTTCCTGAATGGCAGCCGCGATGCTTTGCATCTTTTCGCTACCAGTCGATTTACCCAAAATCCACTTGCTCGAAAATATTCCGTACAGGATCGCAGCAACAGCACACAACAAGGTGAACCCCAAAGCTGATGACATTATTTCCTCCCCAAGTAAAAACCGCCCCTTGTGGAGCGGTAAATAAAAATCAAATCTTGAACTCTTTTAGCTTTTTGGCGACTGCCACATTCTTGAGTTGGACATATTGTGGAAGTCCCTCTTTGAACGTTGGGTAATCCTCACCCTTGATGAGCGGTGAGAGGTAAGCACGGCATTTCTCCGTGATACCGAAACCATCGGGGGTGATGAAGTTGCGCGGCATGAATTTTTCCACGTTAGCGACTTTGGATAAGGGCGCCACGCCGATCTTCCATTTGTAGGGTTTGTCGGAGAGGCGATCAACCGTGGGCATCACGGCGTTCTGGCCTTTGAGTGCCAACTCGACAGCCGCCTTGCCCAAGGCATACGCTTGATCCACGTCCGTCTTCGAAGCGATGTGGCGCGCGGCGCGTTGCAGGTAATCTGCGACCGCCCAGTGGAATTTGTAACCCAAGGCCTCTTTCACCATATTGGCCACCACCGGTGCGGCACCGCCCAATTGTGCATGACCGAAAGCATCGCGCGTCCCCTGTTCTGCAAGGAATTTTCCATCGGGGTAATGGCAACCTTCAGACACCACCACGCTGCAATAGCCGTGTTTCTTCACCATCGCATCTACCTTGGCGATGAATTTATTTTGGTCGAATTCGATCTCGGGGAACAGGATGACGATAGGCAACTCACAATTTTTGTCCGATGCCAAACCGCCCGCTGCCGCGATCCATCCTGCATGGCGCCCCATCACCTCTACTACGAACACCTTGGTCGAAGTTTTGCACATTGAAGCCACATCGAAGCTGGCTTCACGCACGGATACGGCAACATATTTGGCTACCGAACCGAAGCCGGGGCAGCAGTCCGTGATGGGCAAGTCGTTATCGACCGTCTTCGGTACATGGATGGCTTGGACGGGATATCCCATCTTTTCGGAGATCTGCGAGACCTTGAAGCAAGTATCGGCGGAGTCTCCGCCGCCGTTGTAGAAGAAGTAGCCGATGTTGTGGGCTTTGAACACTTCGATCAAACGTTCGTATTCACGTAGGTTCTGCTCCAGTGATTTGAGTTTAAAACGGCAAGAACCGAAACCGCCGGCGGGGGTGCTGCGCAAGGCAGTGATCGATTTTGCGGAATCTTTGCTGGTGTCGATGAGGTCTTCCGTAAGGGCACCGATGATGCCGTTTCGCCCCGCATAGACTTTGCCGATCTTGTCTTTGTGTTTGCGTGCAGTCTCGATGACACCGCAAGCAGAGGCATTGATGACGGCGGTTACGCCGCCAGACTGTGCGTAGAACGCGTTCTTTTTGGCCTGGCTGGCTTCTTTTTTGATTTGATTTTGAGGCTAGGCATATTCCGCCAAAAAATTGCCGATGTTCAGGGGAAGCGTATTTGATTTAGGTCAATTGTCTGTGTAACACTCTGAACTAGGATGCGCCCCTTTAGATAAATACAGGTTTATTGAGGAGAGTGTGATGGCAATCGAATTATTCAATGACGGCAAACATCTGTGCCTGATGTTCGACGATCTCGTCGATGACTCCACTGGTGACGCGGTGCAGGCAAATCAATTTCTCATCGTGGATAACGGTCACGGCGCGTTGCTCGATCCGGGCGGCAACATGACCTACAATGGCTTGCTGATGTCGATGCACAGTTACTTCGCGCCCAAGAATCTGGAATACATTCTCGCCTCACATGCCGACCCGGACATCATCGCCTCGGTCAACAAATGGATGATCCACTCGGAATGCAAAGTGATGATTTCCAATCTATGGGTGCGTTTCGTCCCGCACTTTTGCAGTGTGGGCAACGCCGCCGGTAGAGTTGCGGGAATCCCGGACGGCGGTATGAGCCTGCCTTTGGGACAGTCTCACATCAAGGCGATCCCAGCGCACTTCATGCATTCGGAAGGCAATTTCCAGTTCTACGATCCGGTGAGCAAGATCTTGTTCACGGGGGACATGGGGGCTTCCATCGTGGCGCATGATGCAGCTGATATCCCGGTGGAAGACTTTAAGGCACATATCCCGTTCATGGAGGGGTTCCATAAACGTTACATGATTTCCAACAAGATATGCCGCTATTGGGTGAACATGGTGCGCACCTTGGATGTCGAGATGATCGTGCCTCAACACGGGCGCATGTTCAAAGGCAAGAAGATGGTAAACGAGTTCTTGAATTGGATCGAGGCGTTGCCATGCGGTGTCGATCTGATGACGCAGGAACAGTACAAAGTTCCCCAATAAAAACCATCAGGCCTGCGGCCTGAACGACTAAAGCGCGCTCGCTCCGGCTGCGGCGATCTGTCCATCCTGTGCTGAACGCACACCGCTAATCCCCAGTCCGCCGACCACAACATCATCGCGCACCAGCGGTACACCGCCTTCGGCGGGTATCACTCCCGGAAGTGCAAGATGAATCAGGCGACCACTTAGCACAGCTTCTTCAGAAGTTTTGGTGGGACGCTGGAACGCAACCGCCGCATTGGCTTTCATGATGGCCGTCTCAACGCTGCCCCACTGGGTCTCATGGCCGCGTTGCAGGTACAAAAGGTGGCCGCCGTCATCTACGACAGCGACCACTACTTTCCATCCGTTCTTCTGCGCTTCGACCTCCGCTGCGGCAGCGATACGCTTGGCATCTTCCAGCGTCAGGATGGGTTTGTTGGACATGGATCAAGCCCCAAGCAACTGGAAGATGCGATCACGGATCGCATTCACATCGCCCACGCCAGGAACATGCGCAACTTGCGGCGCATTGGGGGAACCCGATTTTTCCCAAGCCGAGTAGTACTCGACCAGTGGTTTGGTCTGATCGTGATAGACATTCAAACGTTTGACGACCGTGTCTTCCACATCGTCAGGGCGTTGCACCAGATCTTCGCCGGTGATGTCGTCTTTGCCTTCGACCTTGGGAGGATTGAACACTACGTGATAGGTGCGGCCGGAGGCTAGATGTACACGACGACCACTCATGCGCGTGATGATTTCTTTGTCGGCGACATCGATCTCGACCACGAAGTCGATCTTGATGTCGGCATCTTTCATCGCCTGCGCCTGAGGAATGGTGCGCGGGAAGCCGTCGAACAGAAAACCGTTGGCGCAGTCCGCTTCTTTGATGCGTTCTTTCACCAGATTGATGATGATCTCATCGGAAACCAGGCCGCCTGCATCCATGATTTTCTTTGCCGAGATGCCGAGCGGGGTGCCTGCTTTGACCGCCGCGCGCAACATGTCGCCAGTGGAAATTTGCGGGATGCCGAATTTTTCTTTGATGTAGTTGGCTTGTGTACCCTTTCCAGCACCGGGTGCGCCTAGCAATATCACTCTCATGTTCTCTCCTTGGAATGTGCGTTGAATAATAGTCTTGCGGATTGCAGATCTTGTTCGGTATCGACGCCACTGGGGGGCGCGTCTTGTGTAATGGTCACGCCGATCTTGTAGCCATGATACAGCGCGCGCAGCTGTTCCAGCGACTCAACTTGTTCGAGTGGTGCAGGGGTAAGGTCACCAAACTCACGCAGGAAGCTGACGCGATAGGCGTAGATGCCGATGTGGCGTAGCGCATTGATGCTGACGGAGGGGGGCTCCCTTTTTATTTCTTCCTGTGGGGAGGAGGAATGATCGGCTTGCCCTGCGGGCAAGGATAGACTCATGCCTGCATCACGCGGCCACGGGATAGGGGCTCGACTGAAATAGAGAGCGTTGCCATTCTTGTCCAATACCGCCTTCACGATGTTCGGATTGCGCATGGAGGCTTCGTCATGGATGGGATGACAGGCTGTGGCGATCGCACATTCCGGATGAGCATGCAGATGTTCGGCGACCGCACGGATGAGCGCGGGCGGGATCAGCGGTTCATCGCCCTGTACGTTTACGACGATGGTGTCGTCTGTCCAGCCATGTTGGGCAGAGACCTCGGCGATCCGATCCGTGCCACTGGTGTGGTCCACGCGTGTCATGCAAGCCTCGAAGCCGCTCATCGCGGCGGCTTCAATGATGGGCTGATGATCGGTAGCAATGATGATCTGGGTTGCACCGCTTCGAGCCGCTTGTTCAGCGACACGAATGACCATCGGTTTGCCGCCAATGTCTAACAGAGGTTTACCAGGCAGTCGTGTGGAAGCGAAGCGAGCAGGGATGACGACCTTGAATTGCAGCATGGCAGGTGTCGCGTATTAGAGTTTTTCAACTTCTTCAGGAGACAGTGCACGTGCCTCATCCGCCAGCATCACAGGGATGTCGTCCTGGATTGGGTAAGCCAGACGATCCGCCTTGCAGATCAACTCTTGTTCCGTCTTGCGATACACAAGGGGAGATTTGCACAGGGGGCAAACGAGGATATCTAACAGTTTGGCATCCATTATCGGGTGACCTTTTTGATGATGAGTTGGGCAAGAGAAGGATCGACTTGGGCATCCACACGCAACACCCAATGTTTCTCGGTGGCGAACGCGGCGCATTTTACCGCATCTTTTTCCGTCATGAGTATGGCATCCGCCTCGTTGAGATCGAGGTCTGCTGCGGTGAAGGCATGATGGTCGGAGAAAGCGTGGGTTGTGCACTGCAAACCGAGTTGGTGCAGATGGTCGAAGAAACGTTGCGGATATCCGATACCAGCGATGGCATGTAGCCGCTTTCCGCTCAACTCGGTGGCCGTCACGACGAGCTCGGAATTCAGAAGATTGTAGAAGCGCCTACCTTGCAGGCTCATGCTGAACTCGTTCGTTTGTGCGTGGCCGCCATTCACCACGATTGCATCGACCTCTTTCAGACGTGATACCGGTTCACGCAATGGTCCTGCCGGAAGTAAGCAACCATTGCCGAAGCGTCTGACACCGTCGATGACGACGATCTCCGCGTCGCGGTGCAGGCGATAGTGTTGTAGTCCGTCGTCGCTCAACAGGATGTCGCACTCAGGGTGAGCCAAGAGTAACGCGGAGGCGACAGCGGGACGCTCGCGCCCTATCCACACCGGACACAATTTGCGTTGTGCCATCAACAGGGGTTCGTCGCCCACCTCATCCGATGAGTCTTCCGTGTTGACACGACGCGGTAGGGCAGAGGTTGTCTCGGTCTTGCGGTAGCCGCGACTGATGATGCCGGGATGCCATCCCTCTGCGATAAGTTGCTGTGCCAGCCATAAGGTCAACGGTGTCTTGCCTGTGCCGCCGACGCTGATGTTGCCAACGATGACGATAGGAATGTGGAATGTTGGCGAGGCGAATACGCCACTGCGATAAAGAAAGCGGCGTAACGCCACGAGGGTACGAAAGATCAGGCTGATGGGGTACAGCAACACATGGAGCGGCGATATGCGGTACCAGTGATGTTGCAGCCGCTCCATGTCAGGGAATTACTTTGTCTGGCTCTGTGTGGTGAACGTGATGCGGCCGAACCCCGCGACGCGAGCCGATTCCATGACGTCGATCACTGATTGATGCAAGGCTTTGGCATCGGCACTGATGACGATGGTCGGATCCGTCTGGTTACCTGCGGCCTTCTTCAAAGCCAACGCGAAATCGTTCACGTCTTTAAAGGAGGCTCGTGTGCCATTGATAGCGAAGTGTTCGGAGGCATCCACCGCCACATTGATGGGTTTGCTGACAGGGACTTTACTGTCTTCGCCCGAAGCCTGTGGCAGATTGATCTGTAGTTCGGAGAACTTGCCGTAGCTGGTGGTGACCATCAAGAAGATCAGGACGACCAGCAACACGTCGATCATCGGGATCAGATTGATCTCGGGTTCTTCACGTTGGTGTCCGCGACGGAAGTTCATTTATTTGCGGTCTCCGTGTACGACCTCAACAAGTTTGATGGCTTGCTGTTCCATTTCGATGGTGAAGCTATCTACCGAGGCGCGGAAATGACGATAGGCGATCATGCTGGGCACGGCGACGATGAGACCAAAAGCTGTGTTGTAGAGCGCAACGGAGATACCGTGCGCCAGTTCGGCGGGGGCGGCCCCCCCCGCATTCTGTGAACCAAATATCTCGATCATCCCCACCACCGTACCGAACAGACCGAGGAGCGGGCTGATGGAAGCGATAGTGCCGAGGGTGGTGAGAAAGCGTTCCATATCGTGAGTCGCGGCGCGGCCTGCCTCTTCGATGGATTCTTTCATCACTTGGGGTTGGCTCTTGATGTTCCTCAAGCCCGCAGCGAAAACCTTGCCCAGAGGTGAACCGCCATTCAATTTATTGAGCATCGCGGTGCTCACGCCCTTGGTCTTGAGTTCAGTCACGACTTCGTCCAACAGCTTGGCGGGGATGATGTTCTTGCTACGCAGATAGATCGCACGTTCGACAATGAGGGTGACGGCAACGAGCGAGGCGATGATGAGTAACCAGATGGGCCAACCGGCCGCTTCGATGAGAGTGAACACGCAACGTCTCCATTAAATGTGCAGAAAATTCGAGGCGCGAACTGTATCGTGTTCCCCCCTCTTAGAGCAAGGCAAGTACGGTCAAAAACGCTAACTCGCCGTCGCATAAGCAAAATGTTTTCTTACTCACAAAAGTTGTGGATAACTTTGTGGATGAATCCTGTGAGCAAATGTTTTAAGCCCGACATCATCGGCTTTCTCTCTTTCTGCTCAATAAATATACAGAAATAAATTGCAATAAAAACAAGTAGATGCGCTAAGTTGTCATTTGAATGCAACATATATAGGCATGAAAGCCACGTGTTTATTGGCATTGTGAGTAATTGCGCTTTGTCAATATGCCGTTGCCTCTTTTTTTTAAATTTATCGAGGCGATCTGCAAGCGCTTGACTCGTCAAGAGATTGGTTGCGGGAGGAGGCCGACGCGTTGGGTTATCGGCAACGTGCCGCTATCATTGTCGAGTTGGTTTAACGTGGGGATGAATGGTGGGAATCGATAAAAATAAAGTCTTTAGCGTTCGTGAACTGAATCTGGCCGCGAAACAATTGATCGAGGGCGGGTTGCCCTTGCTGTGGGTGCGCGGCGAGATATCCAATTTCGTCAGTGCCGCATCAGGCCATTGGTATTTCTCCCTCAAGGACGAGGCGGCGCAGGTGCGCTGCGTGATGTTCCGCCACAAGAGCCAGTATCTGGATTTCAAACCAGCGAATGGTATGCAAGTTGAGGTGTTGGCCCTAGCCTCGATCTATGAAGCACGGGGCGATTTTCAATTGACCTTGGAGAAGATGCGTCCCGCAGGCTTGGGGGCGTTGTTCGAGGCGTTCGAGCGCTTGAAGCGCAAGTTGGGTGACGAGGGTTTATTCGACGGCGAACGTAAACGCGAATTGCCTTTGTTGCCCAAACAGATCGGTGTCGTCACCTCGACCCAAGCGGCGGCACTCCGCGACGTGTTGCGCACCTTGAGCAATCGTTTGCCGAGCGTTCCCATCGTGTTGTACCCCACGCCTGTGCAAGGGGAAGGAGCGGGGCAGAAGATCGCCGCTGCAATCCGCAGCGCCAGTGAACGCGCCGATTGTGATGTGCTCATCGTGTGTCGCGGGGGGGGCAGCATCGAAGACCTATGGGCATTCAACGAGGAAGTCGTGGCGCGTGCCATCGCCGATAGTCGCATCCCGGTAGTGAGCGGAGTAGGGCATGAGACCGACTTCACCATCGCCGATTTTGTGGCCGACCTGCGTGCCGCCACGCCCACCGCAGCAGCGCAGGCTGTCGTGCCAGACAGTCAGGAGTGGCTGCAACGCGTGCTGCAATTGCGGAAGCGCTTCTCGCGTGCGGCGCATCGTCGTTTCGAACAGGCGATGCAGCAATTAGATTTCACGCAAAGGCGCTTGGTCCATCCTGCGCAACGCATCCCACTCCAATCGGAGCGTTTGGCCACGGTGCAGCAACGCTGGCAGCGCGCGATGGCGCGTAGTTTGGAGCAACGCGTGACGCGCCTTTCCTCGATGCAGCAGCACTTGCAACATCTCGACCCGAACCAAGTGCTGGCGCGCGGTTACAGTCTGGTGCGGGATGCCAAGGGCAATATCGTTTCCAGTAGCCAGCATTTGACCGAGGGAGCAACCTTGAACATCACCTTCGCACAAGGCGGAGCAGGGGTGGTGGTGAAGGAAAAACGCTGAGGACGAGCGGGCCAATCAGTTAAAATCCGCGCCCATTCCAGAACACAATCAGTCTTCAGAAATATGCTCAAAAAAATCGCACTCAAGATCGATGTCGGCACTTATCGCGGGACGCGTGAAGGGGTGCCACGTTTGGTCGAGTTGTTGCAACGTCAGCAGGCACAGGCCAGCTTCTTCTTCTCTTTGGGCGCAGACCGCACGGGTCGAGCCATCAAGCATGTTTTCCGTTCCGGCTTCATCAGCAAAGCCAGACGCATCAAGGCTTTTCAACATCACGGTTTGAAGACATCGCTCTATGGCACGTTATTGCCAGCCCCTAACATCGGAGAAAAATGTGCCGACACCTTGCGTGCCGTGCGAGATGCGGGTTTCGAAGTGGGTCTCCATGCCAACGACAGGTTCTACTGGCAAGACAAAGTCACGGGCAAGGGCGAGAAATGGACACAGCGCGAGATGGATAAAGCGGTAGCCCACTTCACCGAGATATTCGGTAGTGCGCCGAAATCCTATGCGGCTGCGGGCTGGCAGACCAATCGCTATGGTCTGCGCCACACCCAACATCTCGGTTTCGAATACAGCTCAGACACACGCGGCATGCATCCCTATCTGCCGACTTGGGATGCCGAGATCATCGCCTGCCCGCAATTACCGACCACCTTGCCCACGCTGGACGAACTCATCGGGCGCGACGGCATCACGACGGAGAACGTCGCACTCGAATTGTTGGCGATGACGCAAGCACCCTCGGCGACAGGCCATGTGTTCACCTTGCGTGCCGAACTCGAAGGTGGGCTGTGGCTACCCGTCTTAGAAGCGTTGCTGAAGGGGTGGCGTGCGCAAGGTTACGAAATTGTCTCTTTGCATGACTACCTGCAAGCTTTCAAAGTGGCCGATTTGCCGCGTCATGAAGTGCGATTCAACGCAGTCGCTGGCAGCATTGGCACTCAAGCGACACAAGGCTGACGCACGCCGATGAACGCCGCCGACGCCCCCATCCTTCACCTCAATGCATGGCGCTGGGGCGTGCCGCTGGTGGCGCTGGGGCTGATGCTCGGGCTGTGGAGCGCGGGGGCGAATACGCAAGTCTTTCTTGCACTCAACCATGCCGCATCGGGCTTGGGCGATACCTTCTGGAGTCACGTCACCGTGTTGGGCGATGTGGCAGTGTTTTTCATCATCTTGCTGATGTGCGGACGCAGGCCGCAGATCGTCTGGCATTTCATCCTCGCTGCCTTGTTTGCCATCCTGTGGACGCAAAGCCTGAAATCCCCCTTGGGCGTGATGCGACCGCCCGCCGTGCTAGACATGAGCCAGTTCCACCTCATCGGTGAAGCGTTCATGGGCAATTCTTTTCCCTCGGGTCATACCACTACCGTGTTCGTGATCGTAGGGGTCATGTGTTTGCATCGCTTTGCCGTGAGTTTCAAATTCGCGCTGCTGATTTTGGCGATCTTGGTCGGTCTGTCGCGCATCGCGTGTGGCGTGCATTGGCCTTTGGATGTGCTGGGGGGGGCTTTCGGCGGTTGGTTGGCAGCTGTAGCGGGCGGCTGGTTGAGCCAGCGTTGGCAGTTTGGACTGCGTGAAAATGCCCAGCGAGTGTTTGCCGGACTGCTCTTGGCGGTTGCCATTTGGAGCCTCTTCCGCGACAGCCACGAATTCATCATCACGCGCCCTTTCCAGATTGCTTTGGCGGTACTCGCTATTGCATTTTCGACACCTGCCTTAGCGCGATTGATGACTCGCAAGTGCTAAAGAATGCAGGGAAGATGCCGTTAGTGATGTCGTACTGCTGAATGGAGGTATCACGATGTCGCAAAACGATTCGATAGAACTCAAGAAGTGGGTGGCCAAACTCACCTCTACCGACCTGCCCGTGCTAAAACAAACGGCGCGAGACCTTGCCGCTTTGCATGCCGACGAGAACAAGCTAAACGCACGCGCGGTGGCAGATGCTATCGAAGCTGATCCGATGATGTCGGTCAAACTGCTGCGCTACCTGCAACAACACAAACATCGCAGCCAGACCAGAGAGGTCGTCGAAGTCGAGCAAGCTCTCATCATGCTCGGCATTGAGACCTTCTACCGCAAAGTCCCTGCCACCCCTTTGGTGCAAGAGGTCTTGGTCGGGCACACTGATGCCCTCATTCAATTGCTACATGTCATTCATCGCAGTCATCGTGCGGCCACCTATGCGCAGGATTGGGCCATCCGCTTGAACAACATGCATTTTGAAGAGGTGCGCTTTGCTGCCTTGTTGCATGATTTGGCCGAGATGCTGATGTGGTGTTATGCCCCGCAAGAGATGCTCAAGATCAAGGCCATGCAGAAGCAGGATAAATCCTTGCGTAGCCGTGCTGTGCAAGAGCAAGTATTGGGTTTTGCGTTGAGTGACCTGCAACATGAGTTGATCAAAGAATGGTCATTACCTCAGCAGCTGTTGACGCTGATGGACGATGGCAACGCTAGGCAGACACAAGTGCGCAACGTGGTGTTGGCCGTCAATCTGGCGCGTCATTCTGCCAATGGTTGGAACGATGCTGCCTTGCCGGATGACTACAAAGAGTTGGGAGAGTTGCTCCGCATCACACCCGCCGATGCGATGATCTTGGTCGTGCCTGAAGAAGGTGCGGCCTGTGATCTGACCAAGCCGCACTAAGCCTCAAACGTTCTGTAGGGCACGCTCGATCTTGGCATCGGCTTCTTTGGCCAACGCCACCAAGCGCTCATCCCCCAATACCTTCATCATGCCCGTCGGCTTGGCGAACTCGATGGATTGCTTACCTGCGGCCACTTCGCGGATCACTGCGTTGCAAGGCAACAGACTCGCCACATCGCTATTCGCCGTGTACGCCTCGTAAGCCAACATCGGATTGCACGCGCCCAAGATCACAGTCGGGATGATGTCCTTGCCAGTCTTATCCTTGATCTTGCTGTGCATGTCGATGCGAGTGAGGATGCCGAAACCTTCAGCCGCCAGCGCTTTAGTGACGCGCTCGATGGCGTTGGCTTGGTTGTCAGAGATCTCGCGTTTGAAATTGATGCTCATGGTTCGCACTCCAGATAAGTATTAGAAATTGCTAATTTACTTGGTTTCGATGAGGCGAGCAACCTGTCCGGTCAGGTCGGGGGATAAGCAGTCTATCTCGATGCTGTCCGGCATCGACCTCAACCAAGTGAGCTGGCGTTTCGCCAATTGGCGCGTGGCGGCGATGCCTTTTTCGGATAACGCTGCTTTTGATATCTCCCCCTCCATGAATTCCCACGCTTGGCGGTAGCCCACGCAGCGCATCGAAGTCATGTCGCGATGCAAGGTGTATCGGTCGCGTAGGCCACGTAACTCATCCACCAGTCCATCTTTCAACATCTGCTCGAAGCGCAGCGCGATGCGTTGGTGCAATACCGCGCGGTCGGAAGGGATGAGCGCGATGGGCGTGATGGCGTAGGGCAGGGGATCTTGCTCCTGCTGTTTGATGAGTACCGACATCGGCTGGCCCGACACGAGGAATATCTCCATCGCCCGTTGCACACGCTGCGTGTCGGTCGGGTGCAGACGTGCTGCCGTCTCGGCATCCACCTGCGCCAACTTGGCGTGCAGATGCTCGATGCCGTGTTGTGCGATCTCTGCATCCAGTTGTTCGCGCAAGGCGGCATCCGCTTGCGGTAACGGGCTCAACCCTTCGCGCAATGCTTTGAAATACAACATCGTGCCGCCCACCAACAGTGGGATCTTGCCGCGCGCGGTGATGTCCGCCATCAAGCGCAGCGCATCGTGACGGAAGGCCGCAGCGGAATAGGAATCGGTGGGTGAAATGATGTCGATGAGGTGATGCGGTGCGCGCGCCAAGGTGGCCGCATCCGGCTTGGCCGTACCGATGTCCATGTCGCGGAACACCAGCGCCGAATCCACGCTGACGATCTCCACCGGCAGGCGCTGCGCCAGTTCCACCGCCACCCCCGTCTTACCGGAAGCGGTGGGACCCATGAGGAAGATGGCGGGGGGAAAAGTGTTCACTTTGAAATACACACCACAGAGACACAGAGGCACAGAGAAAAGCAAAGCATGAAAAATACGCTGTTGGCACAGGCAAGCGAAGAGCCTGGTTTGCCTGTCTCTGTGTCTCTGTGTCTCTGTGGTGAAGATTGGATTTTTATTTTCGTCACAATTCGCTACTCCGCGTTTCGTGCAATAGCCATGCTGCTACTAAACTGATGGCCGCTGCGACGGAGATATAGCCGCCCACCCAAGCCAAGCCGCCCATCACCACCAGCTTCTGCGCGATGAAGGGCGCGAGCGATGCGCCGAGGATGCCGCCCAAGTTATATGCAGCACCCGCGCCGGTGTAGCGCACGGTGGTGGGGAACAGTTCCGGCAGCAACGCACCCATCGGCGCGAAGGTCGCCCCCATCAGGAACAGTTCGAGCGAGAGGACGGCCGTGATGAGCACAGGCGAACCGCTGCCCAACATCGGCTCCATCAAAAAGCCCGACAGCAAGGCCGCACACCCCGCCACGATCAACACCGGACGACGACCGAAGCGATCCCCTGCCCATGCCGCCAGCGGTGTGGCCGCCGCCATGAACAGCACCGCGATACACAACATCTGAAGGAACGCCGAGCGCGGGATGTGCAAAGTGCTTACGCCATAACTCAACGAGAACACCGTGGAGAGGTAGAACAAGGCATAACACACCACCATCACTAATGCGCCCAATACCAGCGGTTTTCCGTGGCGGGTGAAGACGAGCGACAGCGGGATTTTTCTTTCGGTTGCACTTGCAATATTTTTCTCGACAAACCTAACCCCCTCCAACTCCCCCTTGTCAGGGGGAGAGCTGAGTCCGCTCCTCCCCTGATAAGGGGAGGTTGGGAGGGGTTTGCGTGTTGGTTCTGAATGAGCAGTATTGGATTGCCGTTCCCGCATCGC
>Ga0172376_10005919_pt1 | contig 13453 bp, 8 predicted proteins | sample Lak35m_FD_121114 | JGI IMG/M metagenome (GOLD analysis project Ga0172376, IMG submission 121114) | Freshwater microbial communities from Kabuno Bay, South-Kivu, Congo - kab_092012_35m | ecosystem: Environmental > Aquatic > Freshwater > Lake | place: Democratic Republic of the Congo: South-Kivu...
CAGCCTTCGGCGTCGGGGAAGGTCTCGACGGTGTAGGAGAGTTGGGTCTTGGTGCTCATGGTCGTGTTCCTCGGCGCGACCAGCCCGCTGGATCGTTCGACCGCGGATCGGCATCCGGGACGGCGGGAGCTCGTGGTGGCGTTGGATGGATCATCGGCTCCGGGGCGTGGACTGTCTATACGCAGTTGCGCATATATGCAGACGCTTGACTGTAGGCTGCCACAGGCCGATACTGGCCTGCAGGAGGCTTCTGCATCATGGGTTCGCATGCGAGTGGCTCGAAGGTGCGCGGTTCTGCGGTTGGCGGACTCGGCTTGCGCGGCACCGGGCCTGGAGGTTCCGGTGCAGTTGGTTCCGGTGCAGGGGGCTCCGGCGCAGGCAGGGGGAGCCGGGCTCGGCGCCGACGGCAAGGGGCGGAGACGCTCTCGGTCCAGGCTTTGGAACTCGTGGCGCAGCGCTTTCGCGCTCTGGGCGACCCCTCGCGCTTGGCCCTGCTGCAGGCCTTGATGGACGGCGAGCGCACGGTCGGCGAACTGTGCCTGGTCTGTCCAACTTCCCAGGCCAACGTCTCGCGGCATCTCGCCATGCTGCACGAGGAAGGCCTGCTGTCGCGCCGCAAGGACGGACAGCATGTGCACTACAAGATCGCCGATCCCAGCATCGCCAAGTTGTGCGAACTGGTCTGCGGCAGCCTGTCGCGCCGCCTCGATGGCTTGCGCGAGGAACTACCGAGCGATTGAGTCGCGGCGAGTTCGGGCCCGCAGTTCGCCATGGCGTGCTTCTCCATGGCCTTCATGCCCAGCGCCTTCATGCCCAGCGCCTTGCACTCCATGCTTGGTGCTTACGCGTCGCGTGCCTCGGCCTCGTTCGCCAACGCGCTTCAAGGCGCAGGCGAGCGCAGGTTCAACGGTCCGAGGCGCGCCGCGTCTTCCACGCAGGCCAGCAAGTTCTCCGCCGCCGCGTCCACATCGAGTCCGGCGATGTGCGCGCCATGTTCGTCGCGCAGGGCTCGCAAGCGCGCGGCTGCCTTGGACGCCACGGCGCGGGCGCCGTTGACTCGACCTTGGCGCCGCAACACGCCGACCGCCGCCGCTTGCGCCAAGGCGCGCCACAGTTCCGGACGCGGATCGCCAGCCTCGAGCGCGGATTCCGCTTGCGCGTCGGCCGCATGCGCATCCGCCGCATGCGCGGCGTGGGTGCTGGGTCGTGGCTCGGATTGCTGGTCCGCGCTCGAGGTGGCGCGCCATAGTTCCTCGAAGCCCTCGTGCGCCGCTTGCCAACGCCCGGCATTCCAAGCGGCCACGGCTGCGCGCAACAAGGCCGCGGCGTCGGTCACGGCTGGAACTCGAGCACCGAGCGCGACAGGCGCACCGCCGAGTCCTTGGCGTAGAGGCCGATGCGCCGCGGTTCGCCTTGCGGGTACGAGAGCGGCAGGCGCGCCACCTCGACGCCGTCGATCCAAGCTTGCACCGAACCGTCGGCCAGCAAGCGCACGCGCCACTCGTGCGGCTTGCCGCGTTCGAAGACCGCCTGCGACTGGAAGGCGCGGTCGCGGCGCAAGCTGGTGCCGCCGTTGCCGGTGAGCTTGAGCGTCCACACCGCCGGCTTGCCCAGTTCATCCAAGCCCAAGTACAGATCGCCGAAAGAATCGTGCGAAGCCAGCACGAGGCCGACGGCCGACCCCGGGTGGATCGGGCCTTCGCCTTGCACGACGCAAGTCCACTCGCATTCGCCTTGCACGACCATGCTTTCGTCGCGTCGCGCCTGCGTGCCTCCGCGGCAGGCGAGCTTGATCGCGCCGTCGGCGATCTCGAAGGCATGGGGGCGCGTGCTGCGCGGCTTCCAATCACCGGACTTCGTGGACGACGAGCGGACGATGCCGATCAGCTTGCCCTGTTCCTTGACCTTGGCGCGCAATTCCTCGGCCGTGCTGGCGAGCGCGCCCACGTCGGAGAGCGCCGTCGCCAGCAAGTTGGCGTAGGTGTAGGTGCGCAGCTCGAGCTCGCCCTTTTGCTTGTAGTCCGACAAGAGGGGCAGCGCCGCCTTCTGTAGTTCCTTCGTGCGCGCCTTGACCGCGCGCAGCGGCGCGTTCTTCTGGTCGAGCCTGGCGAGGCGCTTCTCCAGGTCCACGCGCTTCTTCTCGGCCACCTTGTCGTCGGCAGCGAGCCTCAAGGCTCCTTCGTCGACCAAGGACAAGACTTGGTCGAGCAACGCCGCGGCGGAGGCGTTGCGCTTCAGGCGCTCGCAGATCTCGGCTTGGGCCAGCAGGATCGAGCCGTCTGGAGCATCCACGGGGTCGATGCGCGTCTTGACGTACTCGAGATCGCCCAAGGCCCGCGCCAAGAGGTCCGCTTCACCGACCTTGGCCTTCTTGTCCGCGGCCGCCACCTTCGCCGCATCCAAGTAGCGCTGGTGGCGCGTCATGCGCCGCGTGCGCGCCTCGGCGTCGGTCTTGTGCAGCGGCGCGACATCCGCGAGGATCCACTGGCGCCAAAACGCGGCGAATTCGTCGAAGTTCGCGTGCTGCAAGGGCGAGCGCGCGCCGGTGAACAAGGTCTCGAACAACGTGTACGGATTCGAGCCTTCGGCGAGCGCCTCGCCGCGGTAGCGCGCGTACAGGTCGCGGTAGCTGTATTCGAAGGTGCTCGGGTCCTCGTACTGCAGCAGGAAGTAGGCCAAGCCCCAGCCGAAGGTGTAGTACTCCGCCGGGTACGAACCGGGCCCAGGGAAGGAGACGACCTGCTTGACACTCGGGGTCCGCGGGTCGGACGCGCCGGTCGTCAACTGGTGGACGAGGACGTCGAGGCGCCTCTGCGCCGCGCGCGGCCACAAGACTCGTCCATCGGCCATCGCCACGGCGCCTTCGAAGAAGCTCGCCGTGCCCTCGTTCATCCAAATCGGCACTTGGCGGCCCTCGTTCTTCATCTCCAGCATGGTCGTGAACTGGTGGCTCGCCTCGTGGAAGAGCACTTCCATCATCCAATCGAGGGTGCCCGTCCCGTCGCCGTCGCTGCGCGTGTCGTAGGCGACGACCTTCAGTTCGCCGGGCGACCAGTAGCCCGAAGCTCCCGCCGGGCCGCGGCTCGCGGCCATCCTTTCCTTCGTGGGGTGGATCTCGATGGTGGCCTTCGGGATGGTGACCTGCGACTCGTCGCCATCGAAGTAGACTTGCACATAGAAGCGGTACAGGTCCTCCATGAGCACGCCGATGCGTTGGACGATCTTCGGTTCGAGGTGCGCGCGGATCGTGTAATGCTCGGTGTCGAGGAAGCACTCTTCCAGTTCGGTCGCCGCGCCCTCGTCGGCGCCACCGGCGTCGTCGGGTCCGGCCGCGTCCAGCTTCAACTCGCTGCGCGCCGCCGCCAGCTTGTCGCGCAGCGTCGTGGCGCGCGCCGCCAGCTCGCCGCGCGCCAGCGGCGTCGCGCGCACCAGCACCTCCAAGGCGCGGTCTTCGTGGCCTTGCGCGAACAACTGTTCCGCGTTCTCGATCAGCAGCTTGGCCGCCTTGGCGAGGAACTTGTCGCGCCGGTCGTGGTATTCGTCGCACTTGGCGAGCAACGGCTTGAGCGCCTTGACTAGGTCCGCGCGGCCTTGCGCCTCGCGTTGCACGATGGCGAGGTCGAGGTGGTGCGCCGCTTCGTCGCGTCGTCCGAGTTCGAACAGCGCGCGCCCGTACAGCTCGTGGCGTTCCGCGTCGCCCGCGCGGCGCTTGAGATCCTCCAGCAGCAGCCGCGCGCAGCCTTCCCAGTCCAATGCCGCCGCGCTCGCCTTGGCCGCGGCCAAGCGGTCGGGTTCGTCCTGCAAGGCGCTCGCCCCGCCGAGGAGCGGCAGGGCGAGCAGCAAGCACAGTCCTCGCAAGCGCAACTTCATGCGGCGCGTTCGAGCGCGGGTGGCCGGGATGGCTCGCGCGGGATCACTTGGCCGTGGCCGTGAACGACGACGAGCCGGACATGTCGCGCGACTGCGTCATCTCCATGGAACGTCCGCCGGCGTCGATCGACATCTGCTCTTCGCTCTTGAGCACGACCTCGGAGTCGAACTGCATGCGGCGGAAGTGGCCTTCCTTGACGCTCCAGACGAGCTCGCCCTTGCCTTCCGAGGCCCACTCCATCTCGACCTTGACGAGTTCGACGGGCAGGTCTTGACCGGAGGACTCCATCTGCTCCTTGACCGATTCGGTCAAGTCGGCGCTGCTCTTGACCTTGAACTCGAGCTCGATGATGGCGCAGTTCTCGCCGTCGACCTCGCGCATGCCGGCGAACTTGACCTTGACCTCGCCCTCGAGCGACTCCATCAGCTCGTTCATCGAGGACAAGCTGTCGCCGCCCATCATGCCGCCGCCTTCTTCCTGCTCCTCGGGCTTGAGCGACAGGTTGCCGCACGGCATGAAGACATTGGTCAGGCTCTTGGGATCGACGGTCCACTCGTCGCCTTCGGCCACTTCCTTGCCGGGCAGCAGCAGCCGGAAGTCGGCGTCCTCGGTCAGCTCCTCGAGCAAGGCGGCGTCGGGTCCCTCGGGGTCGAAGGCGGTGGCGTACTCGCCCTTCTCGGCATCCCAGGTCCAGACGACCTTCTTGCCCTCGAGCTCGCTCTTGCCGTCCATGCTGGACGAGTTTTCCTGAGACTGGCCCATGAACTCCATCGACATGCTCATGTCGGCCTTGGAGGAGATCTTGTCGAAGGTGCGCACGAGCTTCGTCGGGCGTCCGTCGCCGAGCTTGACGTACTCGTCGACCACCGACCACGCCTGGTCCATCTTCATGTTCATCTCCATTTGCGGACCCTCCCCGGGCATGCCGGAGATCTGCATGCTGTCGAGGGTCAGGGTCGTCTTCTGCTCGAAGCTCTTCGCGAGTGTCGTGCCCTCGGCGGGAGCGAACACGAGGCGCGTGGCGGGGATGTTGCCGGCGAGCAGGAAGGGCGCCGTCGCGCAGGCGACGAGCAGGGAAGCGCGTTGGATCATGGCGTGGGTCTCGCCGCCCGTGGGCGGCAGTAAGAGTCGCGGGGCGCGGTCCGCGTGCGCGGGCCTGTCCACCTCGCCGCGAGTATACGCGACACCTGCTTCGTCCGGACTCGCACGGCGCAAGGCTCCCGTACAAGCCGCGGTCGAATGGGTGCGACAACTCCCCCAAAGCAGCCCGGCCGGCGCCCGCGCGAAGCGGACGCCGGCCGGCGTTGGCTGGGCTTTTCCAGTGCGGCCCGGGCTCGAGCTGCGCAGCCTCGAGCCGCGCAGCCCCCTGCCACCTCAGGGGCAGAACACGACGCTCAGGCCGTTCGACAGGTTGAAGCCCGCGCCGCCCGCCGCCGCGTTGCGGTACCAGAACTGGAAGTTCCAGGTCTGGCCGGCGGAGATGGGGGCCGGAGCCGTCGGATAGTTGATGAGCTGGCGCGCGTCGCCGAGGAAGTCGGTCGTCGTGCGACCGAAGCGGTACAGCGAGCCGCTGACGCAGCGGAAGCCGTTGCCGAAGGTCGCCTGCGTCTGGCCGTTGCCGTAGAAGAACAGGCCCGAGGTGTTGACCGGGCAGCCGACGGCGATGATCTCGAAGTTGTTGGTCGAGATGTTGGGCGTGCCTTGCCAAGCCATCAACGCACCCGGACCCACCGAGTTCGGCGCGCCGATGCAGTACGAGACCGGCGTCGGGCACGGCGGAGCCACGCCTTCGATCCACTTCACGACCACATCGTCGATGTTCCAACCGCCCCAGTTCGTCGTGCCGTTCGACTGGATGCTCCACTCGATCTGCAGCGTGGGGTTGTTGTCGGCCAACGCCGAGATGTCGATCACCTGCGAGCTCCACGAGGTGTCCGCGAGGTTCGCCGTCGGGTTGATGTAGACCTGCGTGCCGTTGACGCGGATGCGGGCCTGGTCGCTGGCCGAGCCTTGGACCGTCAACCAGCGCTTGAAGTACAGCTTCACGCCCGTGGCGTTCGAGGCGTTCAAGACCGGCGTGCGCAACCACATGTTGCTGTTGGACGCGTAGGCGCCGTTGACCGTGGTGCTGGTCGTGCCGTTGCCCATGTCCGTGCCCCAGGCGTTGCTGGGGCTGAAGGCATTGCCCGGATCGGCCCAGCCGTTGCCGGTGTCGCCAGCGGGCGTTTCGCGCTGCCAGTCGTCGGATCCCGCCGTGGAACCGTGCGTCCAACCTTCGTCGGAGGGCGTGTCGAAGTTCCACGAGCCGAGGATGCGCACGATGCCGATGTCGAAGTCAAGCACGGTGCTCGGCGCGTTCGTCGGGAAGTTGGCCGCGTTGCCCAAGGAGTCCTGGGCGCGCAGGTAGTACTCGCAGGTCGCCGGGCTGATGATGCCGGGGATCTCGGCGCGGTACTGGGTGCCGGAGACGAGCGTCATCGGCACCGCGGTGTAGGCGCCCGTGCCCACGCGCCAGAACAACTGCACGCTCGCGAGCGACGGAGCCTGGTTGGCGGAGACATTGGCCGTCACGACGTACGGACCGACTTGGTTGGTCGTGTCGGGCAGGTTCGCCACGTTCGAGTAGCTGATCGACAAGAGCGCCACGCCCGGGAAGCCTTGGTCGCGGAAGCCGTTGTCGATGTCGCTGTAGTGCGGCGTGCCGTTGTTGATGTTGCCGTCGTCGTCGTCCAGGGTCAGCCACTGGGTCTCGATGATCGAGCGGATGCCCGTTTGGTTGTAGGCGTTCATCCAACCGAGGAACAGCGCGTTCGCCGTGGCGTCGCCCGCGTTGTTGCCGAGCGAGGTGTTGAGGCGGGTGCGCACCTTCCACATCGCGCCCATCCACACTTCGCCGTCCGTGTGGACCTGTCCGTAGCAGCTGGGCGTCGCGTCGCCGCAGAACTGGCGCGTGTTCGTGCCCGTGCGGATGACGCCGCCGGTCGTGGTGAAGTTGGCGCCCACGACCGGCGTGTCCTGGATGTACATGGCGAACCCGTCGGCGTTGCCTTCGCCCATGCCGTCGGAGCCGTTGCCGGTGCCGTAGCGGTCGTTCATCCAGTGGCCTTGCTCGTGGTTGACCACCGTCGAGTAGGCCGTGTTGTTGCAGCCGCCGCCGAGGGGGTAGTAGTTCGTCGAGCTGCCGTTGTAGAAGGCGTTGCAGCTGCCCGACACCATCACGTTGGCGGTGGCGACATAGTCGGCCGTCGAGTCGCTCGGGTTCACGCCACGCACGAAGTCGCGCAGGATGTTCACCTGGCGGAAGGCGTTGGCCTGCGCCGTCACGGCCTCGGTCGGAGCGGTGTTCATCGCCACCGCGTTGCCGGTCGGATTGGAGAGCGTGGTCGTCAGCGTGTACTCGGCGCCGGCCGCGTTGAGCGCGTTGTTGAACGTGCCGACGTAGCTGAAGACCGCCGAAACCGGCGCGTTGACGCCGACCAGCGTGAAGTTGCCGTTGGCGTCGGTGGTCGTGGTCACGGACCCAGCGGTGACGCGCGCGTAGCGCATGGGGAACTGCTGCTCGGGGTTCGAGGCCGTGTCGGGATTGAGGCCCGGGCTGGCGTTCGAGGTCACCGTGCCCGACACGTCGAAGAAGTGGATGCTTTCGGTGTGGCGGTAGAACGCGCCGCTTTGCGCGTCGATGTACATGTTCTTGCCGGCCGGCTCGAGGCCTTCGTGTTCGGCTTGGACATTCACCTTCCACGCGAGACGCGCGTGGTGCACGCCGTCGAGGTCGTGTTGGTCGATGACCAGCTCGGCCGCGTGCACATGCGTCGGATCCATGTCGAGCTCGGCGCGGAAGCGGGCCACCGCGGTGTCGGTGGCGGTGCGCGCGGCGATCGCCGGCGTGGTGGACAGGCCGGCGATGCGCGGAGCACCCGTCGTCTGGATCGACAGCACGCCGCCGTCCATGGCGAACAGCACGTTGGCCCAGCCGTTCTCTACCGGCACGCCCTTGACCATCTGGCGGAACCGGACGGTCATCTTGTCGGTGCTGCCCGTCAGGCCGAAGGGCAGGTGGAGGACGCGGACCAAGCTGAGCGTCGAGGACTCCATGCCGTGCAGGAGCTCGGTCTCGCGCAGGGCCTGTTCGGCCAGCGTGGCGTACTGCAGGTCGTCGGTCGGGCGGAAGGCCGGCGTGGTGCGACCACCCGAGAGCAATTCCATCCATCCGGTCTCGCGCGAGACGTTCAGACGCCAGTTGTCGCCGTGACGGGCGCGCCAATCGGCCATGAGGTCGGTGTGGCGCGGGGTCGCGCGATCGAACTCGCCGGCCTGCGCGTGCAGGGCCGTGGTGGAGGCGAGGACGGTCAGCAGACCGAGGGAGAAGTGGTTGCGCATGGTGCGAGCCGTCCGAGGGAACGGCGCGGGAGCCTGAGGGTTGAGGTTGGGACTCGGCGCGAACTCTTGGGCGAGGCGCGCGATGTTTCATCTATAACTGCGCATGGGCGTTCGTGGTTCCCCGAAGACCCCCCCAAACCTGCTTGGCGGCGCTGAATCGAGGCACTTGCGACAGCCGGTCAGAGGCCGGGGCACCCCTTGCGCGCTTGCAGCCCTTCGGGCCAGCAACCGTGAACGTGAGTCTCCCATACCCGCAAATCTACCCCGGATCGGGCGCTCCGGTCGGCCGAGCTGGCCGTGCAACCCATTGTCCGGAAGGATCTTCCGGGTCCTGCGGAGCAGCCTGCAGGTGCCAGCCGCCCTCACATGAGAGCGGCCCAGCGGTGGCTTGGGCTCGCAGCGCCTAGGCTCGAACTCGATCAGCCTGAGTTCAGATGAGCGCGATGTAGGTCAGCAGCGCGCCGACCAGCACTGCGACGACCACGGCAGTCACGAAACTGCTCGAGACGGCTCGGCTCGGGTGCGGGTGCAGCCGGGCCTCGGCGGGGGTGGAGCCGGGCGGGGGGGGCATGGTGTGAATACAGAGGCTGGAGGGGGCTGAAGAGCGGGGGAGTGCAGTCTCCCTTGGGCTCTACACACTCTGACTTACCACGGACTTGCGAATCGTGGGGGCGAAGTTGGTTAAGAAGCCGTGGATTCTTGCCCCGCACACGGCCGCTGTGCTTCCAAGCTCGTCCTCCGAGGGTCAAGCTCTTGCCTGCACATGGCACAGCAAAACGTGGCACACCAAATCGTTGCACCTCGAATCGTTGCACCTCGAATCGTGAACGCGGCGCTGGCGACTCTCGGGGCCATGCTGGGGACCCTGTGCGGCCCGGTCATGGCCCAAGACCCGGTCACCCCTCCGTTGGGGACCTTGGGCTGGCTGCCCCCGCCGGTGACCGATGTCCGGCTTGCCGATGCCTTGCTGCACCAGGATCAAGTGGGAGGGGCCGTGCAGGAACTCCAGATGCTCGAGGGCGCACCTGGTGGCGGCTTCGTGGCCGCGTGGCGCGACTTGCGCGACGGACTCCTCGGGATCTACCTCGCGCGCTTCGACGGGGAACTCGGCTTGCGCGAAGCGGAACGCCCGATGTACGCGCCGCACACGGCGCGCCGCATCGATCCTTGCGTGTTCGCCTACCCCGACGGTGGAGGGGCCATCGCCTGGACCAGCGTCCAGAGCGGCGGTTCGGCGCCATGGTTGCGCGCCTTCGGGCCGGATGGAGCGTGGCAGTCGCCGCTCGAGTTCTTGGTCGCCGATCCGGCCCAGACGCCGGCCGAGCTGCGCGCGGGCGGCATGGATCGCCGGCGTCCATTCGTCTTCGCCATCGACGCGGAACACATGGGGCTGGCGTGGGTTTGGCAGGACCGCGTGCAGTATTCGCTGCGCAACAAGCGCGGCGACCCGTTGGCGGAGGTCGTCGACATCGGCAAGGGCGTCGTCGAGCCGGGCTTGGCGGCGGCGCCGGGCGTCGATGGCACGGTGCTGGTCGCGTGGCGTGGCGCCAACGGCGTGCGCGGCGCGCGCGGCGCGAAGCTGGGCGGACGCTGGCAGGCGCACGAGCTTGGATCCGGCGTCGCGCGCGTGGTCCGCGCGCGCCCGGAAGGCGGCTTCGCGATGCTGGTCCAGGATGGCGACGCGGCCGTGCTGCGCTTGTTCGACGAGCGCTTGCGCGTGGTGCGCGAACAACCGCTCGGGCGCGGCGCGGCACTCGGCCTCGTGCAGGTCCAAGGCCTGTGGTGCGTGCTGGTCGATGCCGCGCCAGGCGCTTCCAGCGGCGCCGACGAGCGCGCGCGTCCCGACCGTCGCGGCGGTGGCGCTCGCGGCCGCGCCGACCAGCGTCAAGGATTTTTGACGCACCCCCCAGGTGCGTCCACGGCCTTTCCGCTCGAGTCGCGGGACTGGCTGGCGTCCGCGCCGCAGGGCCGCGGCGGGCCCACGGCGCCTTCGACCGGCCGAGGCGCGGCGTCCCAGGCCCAAGCGGCGACCAGCGTCCCCAGGCTGCACTTCTTCCAAGCCTCCGGCGAACCCGTGGGCGAGGTCGTGCAACCCTTGCCGCCGGACGCCGTGCAAGCCAGCGGTCCGCGGCTCGCTTCCGACGGCCAGCGACTCTTGTTCGGTTGGACCGACCGCCGCACGGGTGACGGCGACGCGTGGGGATTACTGCACGAGGTGTCCGCGACGGGCGCGTGCACGCCTCTCGTCGCCAAGCGCTTGAACACCGATGTCGCCAGCAGCGACCAAGTCCATCCGATGGTCGCCTCGAACGGAGCGACGGCCTTCGCCACATGGGGCGATCGCCGCTTCGGCGCCGGGCGCGTCCACCTGCGCCGCATCACGCTCGATGGCCTCATGGGGCCCGAGCTCCTGTTGCCGCGCCCCGCGCCGCGCGCCAAGTCCGAGGTGGCGGCGCCGGCCGATGAACCAGCACAGGCAGCCCGCATCCTGCCCGGCGCCGCCGATCGTCCGCACGCCGCCGTCTCGGCCGATGGCGCGGTGCTGGTGGCATGGCGCCAGACCCACGAGGGGCGCACGGCCTTGTGGGCCCAAGTCCTCGGTGGCGACGGCACAGCGCTCGAGGAGCCCCAGTTGCTCGAGGAATCCGGCGCGGGGGGAGCCTTGTCGCCGCCCTTCGCCATCGCATGGCGCGAGAACGGCGCCAAGCAAGCCGGCTGGGCGATCGCGTGGACGCGCGGCGAGTTCGACAAGCGCGACGAGAAGGACGGCGCGTACGTCGCCAAGCTCGACGCGCGCGGCAACCGCGTCGGCGCCCCGCAACGCGCCAGCGACCCGGGCTCGTTCGCGCAAGAATCCACCTTGGCTCAGATGACCGACGGCCGCGTGCTCGTCGCGTGGACCAGCCACGAGGGCGACTCGCGCGCGGCTGGCTGGCGCTTGCAGGCCCGGTGGTTCGGCGCGGGACTCGAACGCCAAGGCGCGCAGTTCGGCTTCGAGGCCTCGCGGCGCGGCAACGACTGGGATCCCTCGCTGGCGCCCGCGCCCGATGGCGGCTTCGCGCTGGCTTGGTGCTCGGGCCATCCGGGCGACCTGCTGCGCGATGTGTGCGTGCGCTTGTTCGATCGCGACGGCAAGCCCAAGGGCCCGATCCTCTCGCCCTGTCACCTCGGCAACGAACAGGACTTCCCCGAGGTCGTGCGCCTCGCCGACGGCAGCTACGCCGTCGCGTGGGAGGACGACTTGTCCGGGCTTGACCAGACGCTCGTGCGGCGCATGCAGGCCGACGGCAAGGGCATGCACGGCGACGACTCGGCGCGCTTGCTGAACGAACTGGAGACGCTCTTCGTGGGGGACCGCGTGGCGCCGCGCATCGCGCCTTTCGGCGACGGGCTGGTGGCCGTCTTCGGTGATCGACGCCGGTCCTTGGGGTTGGACGCGCGGGTCAAGATCCTCGGTCCGGCCTTCGATGCACGGCGCTAGCCCGCTTGGCCCCGCGCCCGGCCCGCCGGGGCAACCCCGCGGCGCGTGCCGAGTTGCGGTCCAAGCCGAGGCGTGCCGACGAGGCGCCCTCGCAAGGGGTGCCGCGCTACGCTAGCGTGGCGCACCGCATGACTCCCACGACCTCGACCACCGGTTCCACGAAAGCTGCGCGGACCGGCGAGTCTTCCGCGCGCGCCCACACGAAGATCGTGGCCACCATCGGTCCGGCCACTGAGGAGCGCCTGGGCGAGCTGATCGAGGCGGGCATGTCCGTGGCGCGCTTGAACCTGTCGCATGGTTCGGCCGAGGACTTCCTGCGGCGCGTGCAGAAGATCCGGCGCGAGGCCGAGCTGCGCCAAGTCGCGGTGGGGATCCTGATCGACATCCAAGGCCCCAAGATGCGCATGGGCAAGTTCGAGGGCGGCGCGCGCCGCCTCGACAAGGGCAGCGTGCAGACGATCTTCGAGGGCAAGGGCCCGGCCAAGGTCGGCGAGGTCTACTTCGACTTCGCCGGTTGGCGCGAGGGGGTCGAGCCCGGGCACCGCATCCTGCTGGCCGACGGCCAGTGCGAGATGGTGGCCGACGAGGTGCATTCCGATCGCATCGTGGGGCATGTGACGCGCGCTGGCGTCGTCAACGACAGGAAGGGCGTGCACTTCCCCGACTCGAATGTGCGCTACGAGCTGCCCACCGACGAGGATCGCGCCAACCTCGAGCTGGGGCGCCAGGCGCAGGTCGACATGATCGGCATCTCGTTCGTGGCGCGCGCCGCGGAGATCCGCACCGTGCGCGCCTTGTGCCCGGGCGCCTTGATGGTGTCGAAGATCGAGCGGCAACTGGCGTTGGACAACCTCGACGAGCTGCTGGCGGAGACCGACGGCGTGATGGTCGCGCGCGGAGACCTCGGCGTGGAGGCGGAGCTCGAGCAGTTGCCGCTGATCCAGAAGTCGATCATTCAAGCCTCGATCCGCGCTGGCCGCTTCACGATCACCGCCACGGAGATGCTCGAGTCGATGATCGGCTCTTCGCGTCCGACGCGCGCCGAAGTGGCGGATGTCGCCAACGCCGTGCTCGACGGCACCGACGCGGTCATGTTGTCGGCCGAGACCGCGGTCGGGCAATACCCGATCGAAGCGGTGGCCACCATGACGAAGATCGCCCGCGCCGTGGAGACCAGCCAGCGCTACCGCGACATCCCGCGCCCCGCCTTCCGCACGGCCGAGGCGACCTTCAGCAACGCCACCGCGTTGGCCGCGGTGCAAGCGGCCGAAGCGCTGAAGATCCGCCAGATCGTGGTGTTCACCGAGACGGGCAACACGGTGCGCCTGATCTCGCGCTACCGCCCGACGGCCGAGGTCATCGCGTTGACCCCGCACCCCGCGACCTTGCAGCACATGAGCGTGCTGGCGCACGTGCGCCCGATGCTGTTCCGCCGCGAACGCAGCCTCGAGGACATGCTCTACATGGCCTCCGAGATGCTGGTCGTGCGCGGCCTAGCCCAATACGGCGACTCGATCGTCTTCGTGGCCGGCGTCCCCGCCGCCATGAAGAGCACCACCAATGTCATGAAGCTGCACAAGATCGGCGAGGAAGTGCGCATGCACTGACCAATAAACGGCGAGGAAGTGCGCATGCACTGACCAATAAACGGCGGGGAAGTGCGCATGCACTGACCACCAGAACCCGAGGAAGTGCGCATGCACTGACCACCAGAACCCGAG
>Ga0172376_10005922_pt1 | contig 13449 bp, 5 predicted proteins | sample Lak35m_FD_121114 | JGI IMG/M metagenome (GOLD analysis project Ga0172376, IMG submission 121114) | Freshwater microbial communities from Kabuno Bay, South-Kivu, Congo - kab_092012_35m | ecosystem: Environmental > Aquatic > Freshwater > Lake | place: Democratic Republic of the Congo: South-Kivu...
GCCGACAGCATCCCCGCCGTGGCGCTGGTGATGATCGGAAACAGGCTGATGATGAACGACACCAGCACGATGCTGCGGAAGCCGTATCCCGACCAGGCAATGATCAACGGCGCGATGGCCACGATCGGCACGGTCTGCAGAAAGATCGCATAGGGATAACAGCTCGTGCGGATGATCTTCGACTGCGAGAACACAAAGGCGATCAGCGTGCCCGAAACGATGCTCAACAGGAATCCGCTGACCGCGGCCAGAGCCGTACGCGCCGCCGCGAGCATCAGTTTGTCGATGTTCGCTCGCGTCGCCTGCAGCACATCCAGCGGACCGGGCAACAGGATGCGCGGCAGTTGAAAGGCCCGCACGAATCCATGCCACACCAGACAGACCAGCAGCAGAAGCAGCAGCGGCGGCAGAAACGCGGACAGCCCTGCGCGCCAGCGGATGGAAGAAGAAGCGACAGGCAGACTCATCAGCGCGGTGTCTCCGGCCGGGTGGCCAGCTTCTTGAGGTACTGCTCAATGGCGTTGCGGTAGTGCGGTGGCAGTTCGCGATCGATCAGGTTGCGGGCGGCAGCCTGCTGCTTCGGAGGCAGTGCTCCCCAGCCGGCTTTCTTTCCGATGTCCTTCTCATCGACTTCGCCCGGCGCCGTCGAGCCTTTAATCCGGCTGTCATCCGCCGGCTTCTGAGCACCGCCGTTACTCGCCTGTGACTGCTGTTGCTGAGCCTGCTGCTCCAGCTTCTTGATCAGTTCGTCGAGCTTCTCGACGATCTCGTCTTCTTCCTTCTGAACCTTTTCACCACCGCGTCCGAAATTCAGCCGCCGTTCCACATCCGACATCAACCGGGCGATCTCATCGAGCGATTTCTCTTCGAGAGCCGCCAGGTCCGTCTGCATGAGTTCCGCAACCGAGCGATACCGCACCGGGACGTCGGCCGTCTGTTCCAGCAACTGCTTGAGCGTGGCCAGGCCTTCCTTCTGTTTCAGGAGTCGCTGCTCGCAGACAGCCTTGAAGAAGAAATACGAGGCGGGATCGACAAGCTGTTCCGGTTGAGTCCGGCTGAAGACATCGAGCGCTTCATCGAAGAGTTCGGACTGAGCCAGAAACCGTCCGACATGAGACCGGACATTCGCCGTCAGGAAGAGGTCGGCACCGTCCGCCGTCAGCAGATCGGACTGCGGCACGGTGGCCGAGCCGAACCGGCATTGAGCGATCAGAGTTGCGACTTCCGGCTTCACCAGTGAGAAGGTCTCAATCACGCGCTGATGCCGCTCTTCCGTGCTCAGCGGTTCCGCCGGCGCGATCCACAGTTTTCCGACGGCTTCGATCTTCGCCTTGTCCGTCAGGCCCTGATTCGCCGCCCAGTCCAGCGCCCTCGCCCGCACCTGCTCAAACGGCATGGGCGCGAAGACGCTGACGGCTTTCTCCTGGGCCGATACCGTCACCGCTGCCACCGAAACCATGCACAGCCCGACCATCAACACGAATCGGAACCGGTTCAGAATCATCAACTGATACTCCCGCCTGCGTGTTCTGCCGCCTGAGTCACCCGGATTCTTCGGCTTACTTCGCTCCGAAACAATACAGGTGGCCGCTGGTTCGCAGATAGATTCTTCCATCCACAATCGCGGGCGTCGCATAAATGTCCTCGCCGAATTCCACATCGTGCAGCGGCGTCCATTCGGCATAGGACGACAGCACGGTCAGATGGCCGCGCTGGTCGGCGAGGAACACTTTGCTGTCGCCTTCCACCGGCGATGCGTAGTAGTTCCCGGTGCCGGGAACGCGTCCGGTCTTGAGCAGCTCGCCGGTCTTCGCGTTGATCGAAGTGACGATGCCGCCGTCCTTGACCGTGAAGATGTAGTCGTGCGCGTAAAGCGGCGACGCGCAGAACGGCAGGTACTTGCGATTCTCCCACAGCACGGCCTTCTCCGTCAGGTCGCCTTCCCCATCCGGCCGGATGGCCATCAGGACGTTGCGACCGCTCTCGAACAGATGCCGGTAGTAGTCGTATTCGGCCTGCGTGATGATGTTCGATTTGTCGCGGTCGATCTGTCCGAAGCGGCGGCCCAGATCGCCGCCTTCTTCCAGTTCGTCCTTGTCGAGCCCCTTGTTGTCGTTCTTATCCCACAGCTTGAGAGCCGTCTCAAAAACCGGCACGGAGATCTTTGTGCCTTCATCGCCGCCCTGCGCCCAGCCGGCAACGAACAGGACTCCGTCATTGCCGACCACCGGCGTCATCGTCACGGCGCGCGACAGGCCGCGGACTGTCCACAGTTCTTTTCCGGTTTCAAAGTCGTAACCGATGACTCTGAGAGTCGCGGCCACCACGATCTGCTTCCGGCCGTTGATCTCGACGATCTGCGGCGAGCAGTAGTTGCGGGGGAATTCAGAACGGTCGGTCTTCCACAGTACTTTGCCGGTGTGCTTATCGACCGACATCAGAAACGAATCGGTGTCGTGATCCTGCACGAGGATGACGCGATCGCCGGAAATCACCGGGGAACTGCCCGCTCCGAATTCATTGTTGAACGGTCCCATCGGGATCGACCACTTCTCATTCCCGTCCGCATCGAAGCAGAACAGGCCGCTCGATCCGAAGAACGCGACGACCAGGCTGCCATCCGTGGCCGGAGTGGACTGCGCATGGCTGCCGATGGAGTGAATGGCTTCCAGCTTCTGATGCGGAACGGCTTTCTCCCACAGAATCTTTCCGGTCGTCCGATCCAGTCCGATGACAACCAGCTTCGCGTCGTCCTTTCCGCCGCGCACGCCGGCGATGTAGATGCGGTCTTCATAGACGACCGGCGAGGCGTGACCGGGCGGCAGTTCGGTCTTCCAGACCACAGCTTCCTGCGGGCCGATCTTCGTCGGCAGAGCCGCCGCTGTTGTCGCCAGTCCCGATGACTGATGACCTCGAAACTGCGGCCAGGTGCGTGTGGCAACATCGAGCTGCGGATCGAGCCGTTTGATCGCGACGTTCCGGAACGCGACCGCATCGCCGTGTCCCGCGAAGCCGAAGAACCCGGCCTTCCGATCCTTGCCCGGATGCACGGCGTTGTCTTTGAATTCGCTCACTTTGCTGACATCGCCGTCCACGATGACGAAGCCGTTCAGTTCCACGCGGATCTTCGATCCCTGCACGGTGACTTCTTCATAATTCCATACGCCCGTCGGACGCAGGAAGCCGCGCTTCGCCGCGATCATGCCATACACCGAACCGCAGTACTGACGCGGGTCGAGCTTCGCGTACTTTTCGTGATCGTCGTCCAGCACCTGGACTTCGCACATCGCTTCCAGATGCGGCTGTCCCTGCCCGGGATAGCGGATGGCCAGGCCGTTGTTACCGCTCGGCGGCAGTTTGAATTCCAGCCGGACCGAGAAATCCTGGTACTCGTCTTTCGTGAAGAGATTCCCGCCTTTGCCCGCGCGGCAGGTGATCGCCCCATCGGCCACTTCGTAGCTCTCGACATCGCCCTGCCAGCCGGTCAGGTCGCGGCCGTTGAAGAGCGGCGTGAAACCATCGTGCCGGCTGAGGATCGCGTTGGATTCTTCCGGAGTGAACTCGCGGATGAAGAGGTTCCGCCAGCGGATTTCTCCGCCGTGTGTCTGCAACTGGAACGGGCCGCGCCGGAAGTGCGGTGCAGCCGGGTCGTAGTAGTTGGTCATGACGGCGTGATCGACGACGAGTTCATCGTTGAGCCACACATCCGTGCGTGCGCCGACCTGCCGGATGCGGAAACGGTTCCATTCACCGAACGGCTTGTCGGCGAGCACCAGTGGTTCCTGGCCGGGAAACCGCTTCGGGCTGTTGAACAGTCCGCCGGACCCTTTGTCCGCCGCGCGGTTCCACTTGCCGCCCGCGCGGGTGAAGTCCCAGATCTGCACCTGCGGGTTGGCTCGCAGATAGATCCCGCTGTCCGCCGCCGCGACCGTGCGGTAATCAATGAGCAGTTCAAAGTTGCCGAATTCCGCATCGGTCGTCAGATACGGCCCCTTGCCGTCGTTGACGATCTCGCCGTTCTCAACGCGCCAGTGCTCCAGTGTGTCTTTCAGCCAGGCATCGAGCTGCGCTTTCCGGGCCTCTTCGTTCATCGCGGCCAGCTTGCGCGGGTCGTAATGCGGCATGCCGTGCCAGCCCGTGAAATCCTTCCCGTTGAACAGAGAACGGAACCCTTCCGGCGGAGACTGTTCCTGTGCCTCCACAGCCAGACTCGACACCCACAGCACCACAGCGGCAATCAACAGACGAACCATCATGAACCTCACACTCCTCAGGTTCGGACAGGAAGGGACGAAGAAACGAGTCATAGGCATCCGACCCGCGGGCGTCGAGCAGATCCGCTGGAAGAACGCCCTGGACACTTTGAGCCGGTGGAAGCAGAATGCCGAAGTCCTGCCGCCGGATTTTCCTCTGGATCAGCGCGTCGCAGATGCGACTGCCCGAGCCGGATGATGTCTCCGGCGCGGCCGGAGTGAATCTGCCTCCCGGGCAGCGCGCCTGGATTCGGAGTGGACCATGCTGACATTCACGGGGAACGGTGAGGCTCAGACGTGTGACGGGGTCACGCGGCGCGACTTTCTGCAGGTCGGTACGCTGGGCGCGATGGGCTACTCGATGGCTCAGCACGCTCAGGCGAAGGAGCAGGGGCTGCTCAGCGCCGGATCGGATCGCAGGTCGGCGATCATGATCTTCAATCTCGGCGCTCCCTCTCATGTGGACACGTGGGATATGAAGCCGGAAGCGCCGGCGGAAATCCGGGGACCGTTCCAGCCGATTCCGACGAAGGCCTCCGGGATCGAACTCTCTGAAATCTTTCCGAAGCATGCGGAAGTTGCGGACCGCATCGCGTTCGTCCGGTCGTGCTATCACACCGGGGCCGCGGTGCATGACGCCGGCTGGCAGATGATGCAGACCGGCCGCATGTTTACCGGCGGGATCAATTCGCCGCATGCCGGTTCCGTCGTCAGTTACCTGCAGGGGCGGCGTTCCGATCTGCCGCCGTTTGTTCTGCTGCCGCAGTTGATGGGACGCGGCGGCGGCAATCTGCCCAACGGTCAGGCCGGCGGATTCCTCGGCAAGGCGCACGATCCCTTCGTGCTCAACGCGGACCCGTCGCAGGCTGATTTCAAAGTGCCGGATCTGCTGCCTCCGGCGGAGATCGGGACCGTGCGGCTGGATCGCCGTCGCCGGCTGCGTGACCTGGTTGATGACACGGTCCGCAACTTTGAAGCCAGCGACAACGCGCGGCTGCTGGACGGCAACTTCGACACGGCCTACCGGCTGATGACCAGTGCCGCGGCACGCGAAGCGTTCGACCTCACGAAGGAATCCGACGCGATGCGCGACCGCTACGGTCGCAACCGGTTCGGTCAGTGTTGTCTGCTGGCGCGGCGCCTGATCGAAGCCGGAGTCCGCTTCGTCACGATCAACACCTTCCTGACCGTGTTCGATGAGATCACCTGGGACATCCACGGCTCCAAGCCCTTCACGTCCATTGAAGGCATGAAGAACATCGTGGCGCCGATGTACGACCAGGCGTATGCGGCGTTGATTTCGGATCTCACGGATCGCGGTCTGCTGGAGGACACGCTGGTCTGCAACCTGTCCGAGTTCGGCCGCACTCCGCGCGTCAATCCGGCCGGCGGTCGCGATCACTGGCCGCAGTGCTTCACGACGTACTTCGCCGGCGGTGGAGTGCAGGGCGGACAGGTCATCGGCCGCAGCGATCCGATCGGTGGAGTTCCCGCCGAACGTCCCGTCGATCCCGGCAACATCGTGGCCACCATCTTCCAATCGCTGGGCTACAATCTGGAAACGCACCTTCCCGGCCCCGCCGGACGTCCCTTCGCACTGGTCGATTTCGGCAAGCAGGCCATCACTGAGATGTTCTGATCGGCTTTCGGTGGCCTCAGTAACGGATTCAACTGAAGGTAGAGGCTTCCAGCGCGGAGCCGGGCAATTATCGAGCAGGCCCGCTGGTTGTGACTGAGCGTTGTCGGCCGGTGCGGAGCATCGTGCGAGCCTCCAGCGGATAGTCCGTCAGGAGGCCGTTGATCCCGGCGTCCACGGCGATTTGCCAGTTCTCGGGCACATGGCCGCTGACGGTGGCTCCGGCGATGAAGGCGGACCGGCCGGCTGAATGAACGGCTTTCATCTGCTCCCGCGTGGGCAGAAACCGGAAGTAGACCCAGTCGGAATCCCGGTCCGCGAGCGCCTGCGGGAACTCTTCCGGAGTATTGGCCACGGTGGCGGTCCGGGCTTTCGCCGAGGCCTGTTTGATCCGCCGGCGCACTTCGGGTTCGGAAATGGTTCGGCCGATGAACAGCAGACGGTGCAGAACCTCGTGCTTTTCGGCCAGCCGCACGACTTCCTGCTCAACGCCTTCCGCTTTGAGATCAACGGCGATCAGGACATCCCGCTGCCGGTGAGCGGCGATCAGGCTCAGAACTTCCTCGACGGTCGGCACCTTCTCACCGGTGAACTGCGGATCGAACCAGCTCCCGGCATCCAGCCTGCGGATGTCGCTCAACGTCAGTTCGGAAACGCGGCCGGTGCCGTTCGTCGTGCGATCGACAGTGCTGTCGTGGATGCAGACCAGTTGCCCGTCCCGGGTTCGTTCCACGTCGAATTCAAAACCCAGCCGCAGTTCAAGACAAGCCCGGAAGTTCGCGAGCGTGTTCTCTGGAGCGTGCTGCAGCAGGCCGCGATGAGCGACGATCCAGGGGTTTTCCGCGCAGGCGACCTGTGCCAGACAAAGACTGGCGGTCAGCATGTGGAGCATTCGAGACATGTTGGCTGGCTCTCTTTCGGCTGTTGGTTCCGGCGAATCGTGCTGACGGATTCCGGGCTGAGATGCTGGTTTCTGTCTGCCGGAGTCTACTGCATTTCAAGAGTTCGCCTTCCAGGGAATGTCGTCACGGGCATTGAGTCTCCGGAGGAATGATCGGCTTCCGTGCTCCAGGCGGATGCGCGGCGACTCAGCGGCAGCGCTCGCGTCGATGCACTACAAGATGGAGCAGATGCACTACAACATACTCGTCTGCTCGTCGGCATGGTGGTTTCCCCGGTCTCTGAATTTGTTGTCTGATGTCAGTTGATTCCGATGAATCTCCGGCGGATGTGCCTCGCGGCTTCGAACCGGAAGTCAGCGGGGCGATTGCGTCGATGGTGGACGAGACCATCCAGGCGATGAAGGCCATTGAGCCGACCGCGTTTCTCGTGCTGCCGCGCGTGCTCCGACGGGTCATTCGCCAGGAATGGGATCTGCCGACGCTGACGCAGCACATCCCGCATCGCAAGACGCGGATCGTCGCGCGGAACACTCTGATCCGGTATGTCGACTGGGACGAACTCGGCCTGGCTCCGGATTCCGAACTTCCCGACCGCGCCATCCTGCTGGCTCGTCCCGACGATCAGCAACTGGAAACGATGAGCCTCGGGACGCTGAAGCTCATCGTCTGGCGTCTGCTGTATCACGCCCGGATTCATGCGGCTTTCGATCGACTGGTCGCGGCTGGAAAACTGACTCCCGCCGCGATCCGGCAGCGCATTCATCGTCTGGGGCAGGTCGAGTTCGATGAGATTCACACCGTGCTGCGGCGCGAGAACTTTCTCGCTCCGGATGCGTCGCCGACCGAGGTCTATATCGAATTCGCGGCGCTGTACGGCGAGCTGAAGTACTTCTCTCCGCATTGCCTCGGCTCGTACTTCCCGTCGTTTGAGAACAGCGAACGCGTTCAGGAACTGCTGCGGGAGGACGTCGATCTCGAAGCGCTGTATCACGCGACGCGACTGGCCGACGCTCAGGATCCACTGACACCGGTGAATGAAGCCGACGCGGACGAGATGGACGCGGAACTCGACAGCTTGACCGGCCACGCTCAGAAGCCCTGGCTCTTTCCGGCCGCGCCGGTTGCCGAGCCGGTTCCTTCCGACTCCGAAGAGGAACCGCTCAACAGCGCGGAACTGTTTCCCGCCCGGCAGAACGAAGTCATCCCGCTGGTGAACCGCGCGAAGAAATCGAACCTGCGAGTCTTTTCCCGGCTGATCCGGCGGGCTGATAAAGCCTTCGCGCGCGGCAATGCGGTGGGAGCGGCGCTGCAGCAGATGCAGGCCGCGCGCTGGGCCACTCCGGAACTGCTGGGCGAAGCGGTCAGCGGCGCTCTCACGGATCTGCAACGACTGGTCCGTCGCCTGCAGGCCGCGCTGGGCTTCGACGACCACAACGCGCGGCGCTGGTACGACTCACTGGTCAGTCTGCTGGTCCTGGCGGATGACGGTTTCTGGAACGCCGAGAAAAGACTGCTGTACGACCTGCAGAAAGTCTGCGTCGATCACGAGCGCGAGATCTACACCGTCGATCTGATGGGCTGCCTGTTGTCGTTCGGCCGAAAGGCCGTCAAACGACCGCTGCCGAATCAGCGCGAAGTGTTGATGTCCAAGCATCTTCGCAGCGCGACGAGACGCCTGGTGTCGTCGCGTCTGGCGGGTTCGGAGCGCCAGCAACTGTCGCTGCTCCTGCACGATGCCGCGGCTTCGGCAGAACGTCAGATGCGCACCAGGCTCCGGCCGCTCGCTTCGGAAACTCTGCGTCAGGTGGGACTGCAGCCGGACAACGTTCCGGAGCGGGTGGCCTTTCACAAGCTGGTCGAAGAACTGCTGGACGCGGTGGCTCATCGCGGCTTCCTGACCATGGGCGATCTGCGCGACGCGGTCTCACGCAGCAATCTCAAGATGAGCGACCTGGCAGGGCCGGTCGAGTTCCTGATGGGGGACGTCCTGCTGCGAGCCGATCAGGAATTCAGCCGCGTGCTGGATGGCGTCTATCAGCGCGGCGACTTCTATCTCCGTTGGCTGCAGCGGTTGAGCGCCGTCAGTTTCGGAACGGTCTTCGGGCGGTTCATCACCCGGTATGTCGCCATTCCGTACGGTGCCGCGCTGATGGCGGTTGATGCCATCGTGCATATCGTCGAACTGGTCCTCGAAAAAGACTCGCCCGCCGGACTCTTCATGCATCAATGGCGACATGAAGGCATCGCGACGCTGGGAACATTCCTCCTTTTTGTGATTCATGTTGCCCCGTTCCGCCGAGTGGTCCTGACCGGCCTGTGGAAACTCTTCCGGAGCTTGAAGCGGCTTCTGTTCGACTGGCCGTTTCGCTTTCTCCGTCTGCCGGTCGTGCGCCGGTTTCTGAAGAGCACTCCGGTCACGCTGATCCGCAAGTTCCTCATCTGGCCGCTGATCCCGACCTTCATCATCTGTGAAGGCCTGCCGTTCTTCTACGACTCCATCCCCCGGCAGTCACCAGCGAACTGGATTGTGGTTCTGGCCGCGATGAGCGTCATTCTGAATTCGCGCGTGGGCCGCGATGTTGAAGAGCTGACGGCCGAATGGCTGTATCACACCTGGACCCGTATCCGGGTTCACATCTTCGTGGCCCTGTTCGACCTGGTGATGGAGTCCTTCAAACGCCTGCTCGAATGGTTCGATCGCGTGCTCTATGCGGTCGATGAATGGCTGCGTTTCAAAAGTGGCGAAACCGTCGTGTCGCTGGCTTTGAAGGCCGTTCTGGGAGTGGCGTGGTACGCGTTTACCTTCGTGCTCCGGTTCTGCGTCAACCTGCTGATCGAACCGCAGATCAACCCGATCAAGCATTTCCCGGTTGTAACCGTGGCTCACAAACTCCTGCTGCCGCTGGCGTTCACCACCAACTCCGCGGTCGCGTCTCCGCTGGCCGGACTGCTGATGAAGATCTCGCCACTGACGGTCACCAGTGCGAACGCGATCGCTGCCACCGTGGTCTGGGGCATTCCCGGCATCTTCGGCTTTCTGGTGTGGGAGTTGAAATCGAACTGGAGGCTGTACCGGGCCAACCGCAGCGAGCACCTCAGTCCGGTTCTCGTCGGCAATCACGGTGAAACTTTCATCCGTCTGATGAAGCCGGGTTTCCATTCCGGAACATTGCCGAAGCTGTTTGCGAAACTGCGGCGAGTGGACCGGCGGAGAGATCCCGGCGAGCACAGTCTCGCCCGCAGCCGGTATCTCGATCAGCTCCATCAGGTGCATGTCGCTGTGGAACACTTTGTCGAGCGGGAGCTGCTGCAACTGCTCAGCGAATCCGGAGAATGGCCGGACGGGACCGTTCAACTGGACCGCATCCGGCTGGCCTCCAACAACATCCGCATTGACCTGGCCTGCCCGTCCGTTGCCCCGGAACCGCTGCAGCTTGTCTTCGAGGAACAATCCGGCTGGCTGCTGGCAAGCACGGCAGATTCGGGTTGGGTTCGCGCGCTGCCGGAACGTCGTCGGCAGGTGTTGTTGTCCGCACTGACCGGTTTCTACCGACTGTCCGGCGTGGATCTTGTCCGCGAACAGATCGCCGCCGCCTTCGCTCCGCGCGCGCTGCCTTACGATGTCACCGAAGTCGGACTGGTTGTCTGGCCCGACCAGCGCTTCCTCGATGAAGCCACGTACGAACTGCGGCGCGAACATCAGATCCGCCCGTGGCCGCGGCACGTCGCGCGAGCGTGGTCGCTGCCAACCCTGGATTCCGCCAGCCTGATCTTCGCCGAGAGCGACCTCAGCTGGGATGCCTGGGAATCACACTGGGACCAATCGAAAGCAACTCATGCTCCGCTGATCTCCGAGTCCGCACGCTGGCGCTGGGCGGATTGATCGACTACCGATCAGACCGTATGCCACCCACACACTTGACTGCGATCACGGCCAGTACCCGAAGTTGCGCCAGACCATCTCCTGGAATCTGATTGGCCATTAGTCAAGATTGCCACTTGATTTATATTGTACACTAAATGCGAAATCGTCCTCAGCCTATGGAAGCACAACCGACAGGGCATAGCCAGAATCGAACTCAGAACCGGAGCTATCCGTGAAAGACATTCAAGCAAATTACTCGAACATTGCCCAACCTGCCGGGCCTCTTTTCATCGCTGGCTCGATGGTGACTCTTCGATCGAATCCTTCGGTTGTTGTTGCCGTTCTCGAAGTCATCGAAACCGCGGCGAGCGAACGCCGCTACAAGGTCTTTCAAAACAACAGCACTGCGACCTACTACGAAAGTCAGCTTCAAGCGCTGGAGATTCCGTCGGAAAAGAACACGCAACTCACCGCAGAAGCCGCGCGTGCCGCGCTCACGAGCATCCAACTGCTGACTCCATCAGCCACGAATCTCTACTCGCTGCGATCCGGTCGAGTGGAATTCGATCCCTATCAATACCGGCCCGTGATGAAGCTCATTCGAGCGGATCGTCCGCGACTGTTGATCGCGGACGAAGTCGGTGTCGGCAAGACGATCGAAGCCGGACTAATCATCAAAGAGTTGCAAGCTCGGATGGAGCTGTCTTCGGTGCTCATCATTTGCCCGAAGGCACTCGTCGCCGAGAAAAAGTGGTACTTTGAAATGCGACGTTTTGATGAAGTCTTCACGGCTTTGGATGGACAACTCCTGCGGCATTGTCTGGACGAGACGCACCTGGAAGGTGAATGGCCCGAACAATACGCCAGGGCGATCCTGCCGTTCTCGCTTTTCGACAAAGACCTGGTCTTCGGTCCTGAGAAGCCCAGCAAGAAACATCGGGGATTGATCAAGCTTGACCCGCCTCCCAGGTTCGACCTGGTCATCGTCGATGAGGCTCACCACATCCGAAACAGCGACACTTATCTACATCAAGGAATCCGGTACTTTTGCGACCACGCAGACGCAGTTGTCTTCCTCACAGCCACGCCGATCCAACTGGGGCAGTCAGATCTCTACACGCTGCTCAATGTACTGCGGCCTGATCTCATCATCGACTCAGCCAGCTTCAGGCAGATGGCAGAGCCCAATCGCTTCATCAATGCCGCCATTCAGCATTGTCGGCAAGCTCAACCCGGTTGGACCGATGCCGCTCGCAGCAGTCTGGATGAAGCCACTCAAACGGAATGGGGCATGCGTTTCATTCGCGAGACGCCTGCCTTCCAGGCGATCTACGACCAGCTTCAAGAAGAATCACACAGCGACGTGGACCGTGTCTCGCTGATTCGTTCCATCGAGGAACTCTACACGTTCAACAACCTCATCAGTCGTACTCGACGGCGCGACATCGGTGAATTCACCGTTCGCAAAGCGGAGACACTCTCCGTCGAATTCACGGAACGACAGAAGGCCGTCCACGACAAGTTGCTGGAGATCGTGGCGCGGATTCTCGCCTTTGCTCATGGCGACCAGAACGTGAAGTTCATGATGACGACGATTCGACGTCAGGCCGCAAGTTGTCTCTACGGATTGGTTCCGCTGCTCGAAGATTTGTTGCTCAAGAAACTCGACCAGTTGGAAGTCATGGAAGCTGCCGAGACCGAGGCCGAAATCTCAACAGGCTTCGTCGATAAAATGCTGAGTGAGATCCATGAATTGATCGCCGCCGCCAAACAGCTTGACGAACACGATCCCAAAGTCATGGCCTTCATTCAGGCGTTAGTTGAAAAACAACAGCGGGACAACAACAAAGCTCTCGTCTTCAGTACTTTCCGGCATACGCTCGGCTATCTTGCTCAGCACGTGAAGCAAGCCGGTCTGCGATCTGGACTCGTGCATGGTAATGTTTCCGAAGAAGAGCGAGCCGATCTGCGCCGTCGCTTCAAGTTGCCGAAGAACGATTCGCAGGCGATCGACGTGTTGCTGTCTTCCGAAGTTGGCTGCGAAGGTCTCGACTTTCAGTTCTGCGATTTCCTCGTCAACTACGACCTGCCGTGGAATCCCATGCGAATCGAACAGCGCATCGGTCGCATTGATCGACGCGGTCAAAAAAGTCCGACAGTCGCGATCGTCAACCTGATCACACCAGGCACCGTTGACGCCGAGATCTACGAGCGTTGCCTTTTGCGTATTGGCGTCTTTCAACATGCGATCGGCGGCTGTGAAGAGATCATGGGCGAAGTCACCCAGGAGTTGAGTAACTTCGAAACCGCGTTTGCTCTGACCGCCGAGCAACGGGAAGCGCATCTTCAGCAACTCGCCGACAACACCATCAAGCGCATGAGGGAAGAAGAGGATCTCAGTGCGCGTGAGGCCGAACTCTTCGGCTTGAACATCTCGGATCAGAAGTGGCAGCAAGACATTTCCGCCGCGCAGAACGACTGGCTGACGCCAGCGGCGCTGCAGCACTGCGTCACGGTGTATCTCGCCAGTCGGCTTGGCAAGGATCAGGACTCACTGCTCGGTGAGAAGCCGTTTAAGACGCTCCGACTCAGCCAGGAGGCACGCTCGAAGCTACTGGATGACTACAAGCAACTGCCGCGATCGAAAGATCCTGTCGCGCGCGAGTGGGAGAAGTGGCTCAAAGGCTCGACACCAACAATGCCCGTGACCTTCGATCAACTCACTGCCGTCGATAACTCGCAAGCAGCACACCTCTCAGTCACACACCCACTGCTACGGCAAGCCGCACAGCA
>Ga0172376_10005925_pt1 | contig 13446 bp, 12 predicted proteins | sample Lak35m_FD_121114 | JGI IMG/M metagenome (GOLD analysis project Ga0172376, IMG submission 121114) | Freshwater microbial communities from Kabuno Bay, South-Kivu, Congo - kab_092012_35m | ecosystem: Environmental > Aquatic > Freshwater > Lake | place: Democratic Republic of the Congo: South-Kivu...
TGAGGGATGATCCGGGCCTCATCGGTAGTCCCGTAGCCTCGATGCAGCGAAGCGAAATCGAGGGGTTACGGCAAAAAACCAGGTTGGCCACTCGCCGGGGTGTATTTTCTGGACTGAAGGATGACCCGGGCCTCATCGGTCGTGTTCAAAGATTACGGTTGAGGTTATCGAGCAGTTCTTCTTCAAGATCACATAATTCCGAATCATCCAGCATCAGGCAATCGAGGGTGTCACGGTAGGTATCAGCCCATTCCGCCGTATTGTTGCCCCTGATGGTAGCCGATACATCGTAGTTCTGCGCCAGGTGTTCGCCGACCAGCAGGATGGAATTGATGACCTGCAATTCATGATCCTCGATAAAATCGAAGGTTTCATCGTGATGATGCAGAATGGCCAGACAGACCTGCTCCGGCAAACTCCAGGATTTGGCAAAAAAGTAGCCGAGCAGGCAGTGATTGGTATTGGTTTCTGCTTCCTCTATTTCCAGGATTTCATTTTTGTAGCCCAGGGCCATTTCCACCAGCGGCGGGTAATCCGGAAATTTGCAGCAAAGCAGCGGTACGGCACAATCGTGGAACAGGCCGCTCAGGTAGGCTGTCATTTTCAGGTGAGGATAGCGTCTGCCGGCAATCAGTTCGCAGGCCGCTGCAACGATTTCGGCGTGATTCCAGAAGATGATGGCGTTTCGCTGATTCTGCCCGGCCGTGGATACGTCCCGCATGGCCGAGGCCAGAACGGCCTTTTGCAGCATGCTGATGCCCATGAAGCCTACCGCCTGTTCGATCGAGGTGACCTTGTGACGCAAGCCAAAGGCGGGTGAATTGATGATTTTGAGTACCTTGGCAACCAGTACCGGTTCTTTTTTGAGTTCCTTGCCGATTCTGTCGAGGCCCACATTGGGATTGCCTGCCAGTTTGACCAGTTCGGTGACAACCGTTGGCTGTACTGGCAGTTGTACTGTTTTGAGTACATCCCGTGTAGCCTGCAGTTTTTGTTCATTGCTCATGTGAGGTCAAGCCTAATGGATCGTTGATATCGATATGACGCTGAAAGGGATTTCTTCTGTCCTGGTCGGTGACACGGTAGATACAGCCCAGCCAGTTGTTGAATACGGCCTTGGCCGTGTCCCTCCAGGTGATGTCAAGGTGTTTGAGCAGGGTTTCTTCGGGAAATTCGGGTATGCCGGTTCCCGCATGCCGGGATTGCCTCAGCCGCTGTCCGTAGGTATTCAGCAGTCCGGTCGCATCCTGATTGAAGTAGTGCTCCGGAAAGGGAGGGTAATCCTCACGCTGGCCGCTATGATACAGGTTCAATTCCCGTTTGTATTCCTTCAGCAGGCTGATGGTGTCATATTCCGGGTGACCCTGAAAAAACACTACCCGCAGCAAATCGGGGCTGACGGCCAGGTGAACCCCGGCTTCTTCGCTTTCTACCAGCACCCTGAGACCGACCCGTTCCATGTCCTCGCGAAAAATTTCGTTGTAGCGGGAGTGAGGTACATCGAAGCGGGTGTTGATGTTGGCCACCAGCGGGTGGCGTTTGTCCACGACCCGGTGCGAGTAGACTCCCCACCGTTTGGAGCCCAGGGGCGAGCGCCGGATGCCGTAGCCATACTCGATCAGGGCATGGGTGGCGAGGCAGGAACAGAGTGTGGAGGTGACATGAACCCGTGCCCAGTCGAACACCCGGGTCAGGGGTTCCCAGAAGGCTTCCCGCTTGAGATCAGCCTGGGTGACATTGGCCCCGCTGACGATCAGGCCATCCAGACCATCGGCCCGGATGCGGTCGAAATCCTCGTAGAATCGTGCGATGTGTTCACTCGCCCGCTCGCCACGGGCAATTCCTGCAATGGTGAACGGGTGCATGTGAAACTGCACGATGGAATTGGCCGCACCCACCAGCCGGAAAAACTGTCGTTCGGTGGCTTCCAGTGCGGCATCAGGCATCATGTTGAGCAGCCCGATGTGCATCTCCCGGATATCCTGCCGACGGGCACGATCGACACTCAGGATTTCCTGGCCTTCTTCATGCAGCCGCTGGAAGGTGGGCAGATCAGTATGAGCAACCAGAGGCATGTTGAAACTCCAGTGTACCGTTCAGACGGAAGATGCCGCCAGGGTGTCAGCGATCAGGGCCATGAACCCGGCTTCATCGGAGACCTGACTGGCGGCGGCGGCATCGAGGGTATAGCCCCAACGATCGGCTATCGCTTGATAACGGGGCAAGCGGGCATGAAAAAGCCGGGGAAACACCCAGGTCACGAAGTCATCCGGTTCAATGGCATCCAGTGCCTCGTGTCCCCTTTCGATCAGGTAGAGGGCCAGTTGTTCGTTGAGAAAGGCTTCACGGTAGTAAAGGGGTTTGGGATCGGAACGGGCCCGTTCAATCAGTAGCGATTCCAGTTCTGCTGTGGTACGAAGGTACAGGATCAGCGTGTGTTCGGCCAGTATTTCCAGCGTTTCCGGATCATCCAGTTCACAGACGCTGCCGCCGGCATCGTTGATGAAATGCCGGTAACCGTAGATCTGTTCCGCTTTGCGGATGAATTCCGGCACATCCCGCATGGCGGCTATTTCTGCCTGATGGTGCAGGTACTGCCTGCGTTTGAACTCGGCCAGGCTAAGTCCACCGTGATCGGGATTGCCCAGCTTTCCCAAAAAGGATGCAACTGCCGTCAGGTTGTCGACGGTGATGTTGCTGCGTATGTAGATGGAGTCGGATCGCAGCAGGTTCCTGAGAAACGGAATCTGCATGGCTTGGTGCTTGATATTGTCCGTAATGGGTTCTTCCAGATATTTTGTGCCGATGCGGTAGTCACCTGAATAGTGAAACCAGTCTTTTTGGGGCAGTTTGGCTGCCAGGGTGGTTTTGCCCACGCCGGACATGCCGAGCAGGGTAATCCGTTTGTGCGGCCATTGCCTGAATTCCTGAGCCGACATTCTCATAAAAAAGTTCCTGACAGGATGATGATGTGGGTGAGGTTATTGTGCGTCATGTTTTTGCATCGGGGCTACGACGGCCTTCTGCGTTTCGCCTTTTGCCTTACGCCTTCCGTCTTCCGCCGGCTGACTGAACCGCGCCGGGCCGTGTTGCCCGGTCGCGCCGATGGCAGAGCAGCCCGGTGTTTTCGGATGCCGTGTCCGGATTCATGCCGAAACGGTGCGCCCCTCAGCAGCGTGTAATGCTCGGGTTGATCGAAGGGAGCCTGGATGAATCGGGCCGCGCGGCCTTCCAGTTGATCGAAGCCATCATCGAGGATATGACGCATGTGGGTATCCCGGGCGGCTGCGGTATTGCCACCGAATACCACCCCCACCAGGCGGTATCCGCCGCGCCGTGCCGATGCCACCAGATTGAAGCCTGACGCATTGACGAACCCGGTTTTGATCCCGTCGGCACCTGGATAAGCATTCAACAGGTGATTGTGATTACCAAAATTCTGGCCATCATATTCAAAATTCGGGGTGGAAAAATAGCCGTAGTATTGAGGGAAGTGCTTGTTCAGGGCCTTGGCCAGTCGAAACATGTCCCACGCCGTAGTGACCTGGCGGGGATCGGGCAGGCCCGAGGCATTGCGGAACAGGGTGTGGTTCATGCCCAGTCGTTGGGCTTTTTCATTCATCAGGAAGGCAAAGGCCGATTCCGATCCACCCAGGCCTTCAGCGATCGTGGCGGCGGCATCGTTGGCCGAGCGGGTCACGAGGGCCAGTATGCCCTGTTCGACGGTTATGCTGTGACCGGCCACCAGACCCATGCGGGAGGGAGGGCGCAATACCGCAAAATGCGAGGCCCGGAGACGGGTTTGCTTGCTGATTTCGCCCCGTACCAGTGCTTCAAACACCAGGTAGAGTGTCATCATTTTGGTCAGCGAAGCAGGGTGTCGGAGTTCATCGGCATTACGCTGGAAAAGCGGTCGTTCGCTGTCTATTTCAGCCACCAGGGCCGAGTACGGTGCGGCACTCGCGGTGGGGCCCGGAATCAGTCCCGTAAACAACAGGGGGATCAGCAAAAAATGAAAAATGCGGATTCGCAGCATGCGGGGCGGATGCCTCGGTAATTGTTAAACCCTTGAAATGAAGGCCATTCTGGCACTTTTCTGCATTCCATCGAGGGCATAACCTTACCATAAACTGCGCTTTATTGCCGTGTCTCACCCCAATCGTAACCCTCGGGTTCACGGACTGACAGGCGGATGACACCGGACTGGCCGATGTCATCCGCCGGGCCTAGCGGCAGTTGGCGGGGGCGTAGCGGGCGGGCAGGGTGCCTGTGGTGCCGATGGCAAACGTCTTTCCGGTGGCCTTGCAGACCCACTGGATGACATCGCCAGGCAGTGTTCCGGCCGCGAGCGCGGTGGGTGTGGCGGTGGCCTCGGCAGTTGCCCTGCTGCTGTAGTAGGGCACCAGGATCAGGCTGCCATTACCGGCCGCTGCCGTGTAGGTGATGCTGATTTCACCATTACCGGCATTGATCGCCAGACCGCTTACATTGGCCGTGGCTTCCGGGGCCGTCCACCCGGCATTGAGGCTGGCGGCTGAAGTCAGTGCATTTTCGGTTACCACCGCCTTGGCCGGTTCTGCGAGGTTGAGACCCTCGCTGACCCGGGCACGAATCAGGTAATCCTGATAACCGGGCACGGCAAAAGCCGCCAGTATGCCGACGATGGCCACCACGATCATCAGTTCCATCAGGGTGAAGCCGGTTTGTCGAAGACGCGAAGGGATATGGGTCATATAAAACGCCTGTGGTTTGTGGTTGAGGGGAGTAAGCCGGACATCGAAGGGTCGGCTGGATCGACTCATTCAGTGACCCGGCCATTCATTGTCTCAAAAAACAGGGGTCTTTTACCACATTGCGTGTTTGTGGATCAGCAGGGCCACAGCCAAAAAAAAACCCGCTTTGGGCGGGTTTGAAGTAGAGAGGAAGAACTTGCCTTGAAAGACCACCGCTCATTCTTATAAGTTCCGGAAGACACTCTCATTCGCTAGAATGACTGCCCTGCCCGTGGCCAGCTCCCGGGCCTCATCAAGCCATCGCCAAGCCCCATTGTGAGCCACACCCCAAAGTGATCATCCCGTCTCATGACAACCCCGCGCTGGCCATCATCGGCGGCGGGCCTGCCGGTCTCATGGCCGCAGAATCGGCCTCGATGTCCGGTGTGCAGGTACACCTGTACGATGCCATGCCGTCGGTGGGCAGAAAATTTCTGCTGACCGGCAAGGGCGGGCTGAATATCACCCATGCCGAACCCTTCGATCGATTCAAGTCACGTTACCGGCCACTTCCTGCGCCACTCGAAGCGGCACTCGATGATTTTGGCCCGGATGCCGTACGGCACTGGGTCGGCGGTTTCGGCATTGCAACCATTATCGGCAGTTCCGGCCGGGTCTTTCCGCAGGACTTCAAGGCCGCGCCCCTGTTGCGGGCCTGGCAACGGCGTTTGCGTGAAGCGGGGGTACTGTTTCATACCCGTCATCGCTGGCTGGGGTGGGACAGCGATGATGCCCTGCGTTTCGACACGCCCCACGGCCCGGTATCCGTTCCGGCAGCAGCGGTGGTTCTGGCACTGGGCGGAGCCAGTTGGCCGCAGTTAGGCTCGAATGGAGCCTGGGTGGAGGTCTTGTCACGCCAGGGCATCCTGATTTCACCCTTGGTGCCAGCCAACTGCCGGTTTGAATGCGGTTCCTTTTCACAGCCGTTCTGCGAGCGGTATGCCGGTACGCCGGTCAAGAACATCCGGCTGCATTGCGAAGACGACACGCACACCCCTGTCGGACGTGCAGGCGAACTCATGGTGACGGCCAACGGTATCGAGGGAAGCCCGGTATATGCCCTGTCATCACTCATCAGACAACAAATAGACCGCGAAGGAATGGCCCGGGTGTGGCTGGATCTCTGCCCGGATCGAAGCCGGGAACGACTGGCAGCCGCGCTGCGGCAACCGCGTGGGTCACGCAGCCTTTCCGGTTTCCTCCAGCGTAAAACCGGCCTGCAAGGCATCAAGTCATCGCTGCTCAGGGAATGCCTCCCCTCCGCTACGCTCACCGATCCGGAGGCACTGGCCCGGGCAATCAAGGCACTCCCCCTGGCCCTGACGGCACCTGGAGCCCTCGAAACCGCCATCAGCACCGCCGGCGGGGTACGGTTCGATCAACTCGATGCCCGTCTCATGTTGCCCGGGCGACCGGGCGTTTTCGTGGCTGGCGAAATGCTGGACTATGATGCCCCGACGGGTGGCTATTTGCTCACGGCATGCCTGGCAACCGGGCGGATGGCCGGGCAAGCCGCTACCGAATGGCTGATGCAGCAGGAAGCCGGCTGATATAATCACTGCTTTATTTCCGGATCACGAGTACTTTTTGATGTCTACCAGACACATCACCCTGTTAGCCCCGGCCCGCCTGCATCTGGGATTTCTGGATATGGACGGTACGCTGGGCAGACGGTTTGGCAGCATCGGGTTGGGTATCAATGAAATCTACACCCGCATTGAAGTCAGCCCGGCTACCGATTGGGCCGCTGAAGGAGCCTGTAGCGAAAAAGCCCTCAAACTGGCCCGCCAGTTCGCTGACCGACTGAATATCCCTTTTCGCTGCCGGATTCAGTTGCACGAAACCATTCCCGAACACGCCGGCCTGGGTTCAGGTACTCAACTGGCGTTGGCTATCGGTCTGGCCCTGGTCAAGCTGGCCGGACTGACGCTCTCCATCCGCGAAATCGCCCACCTGATGGGGAGAGGTGCCCGCTCAGGCATCGGTATTGCCGTCTTTGAACGGGGCGGGCTGATCGTCGATGGCGGGCGTGGCGTGCTAACTACCGTGCCGCCCCTGCTTTGTCGCCTCGAAATTCCCGCCGACTGGCGGTTCATACTGGTACTCGACGAACAGGCGCAGGGATTATCCGGCTCACCGGAAGTCAGTGCCTTTCAGACACTCCCGCCCTTTCCCGAAAAACTCGCCGCGCACCTCTGTCATCTGGTGCTGCTGCGTGCCCTGCCTGCTGTCGCCGAGGCCGACCTGCCTGCATTTGGTGCCGCCATCAGTGAAATACAGGCGTGGATAGGGGATCATTTTGCCCAGGCGCAGGGAGGACGCCATACCAGCTCCCGGGTGGCTCGCCTGCTCGAATACCTGAAAGGGCAGGGGGCTACCGGTATGGGTCAGAGTTCGTGGGGACCGACCGGTTTCTGCCTGGTAGCAACGCCTGAGGAAGCCGAAGCCCTGGTACGTAAAGCCCGCGATCATTATCGCGGCCAGGAATCCCTGCCGGGACTACTGATCGCTACGCCCCGAAACCGGGGTACGGACGGCATCCGCCCCGATGAGGAGATCACAGAATGATGAATCAGGAACCCATATTGAATATCCCGATTCCGGTTTTACTGGAGAAAGATGCCCGCCAGAACCTGCGCTGGTTGTTCGTCCTGAGAAACCTGATGATACTCGGCGAGACACTGGTTATCTGGATCAGCCTTTATGGCCTGGAAATCCCCCTGCGTGAAACCCCCCTGTGGGGCATCATCACCGCCATGGGGTTGTTTAACTGGTGGACCTGGTTGCGGTTGGGTCATGACGGCCCCATTGACGAGCAGGAACTTTTCATACAGATTTCCTTCGACGTGCTGGCCATTACCGGGATACTGTATTTCACCGGCGGAGCCACCAATCCCATTGCCTGGTTTTTCCTGTTACCCCTCATTATTGCCGCCACCATTCTGCCCCAGTTCTACATCTGGTACATGGTGATCTTCACCACGGGTTGCTATACCCTGCTGATGGCTTTCTACGAGCCCTTGCCCAGTATTCAGCCCATGGCCATGCTGCACCACGATGTCGATCCGGCCCTGCTGCATGCCTTGAGTCAGCAGCACGGACTGGAACTGCATGTTTTCGGCATGTGGTTCGGCTTTGTTTTCAGCGCAGTTCTGGTGGCCTATTTCGTGGTGGAAATGGCCAATACCCTGCGTTCCCAGGAGCGTCGGCTGGCCCAGGCCCGGGAGCAAGCCCTGCGTAACGAACGGGTGCTGGCCCTGGGAACCCTGGCAGCCGGTGCCGCTCATGAAATGGGAACTCCCCTGGGCACCATGGCCATACTCATCAAGGAAATCGAAAACGAATGCGGCGCAGATACACCGGTTGATTTGCTGGCCCGCCTGAAGATACTCAGAACCCAGGTCGACCGTTGCAAGAAGGCTCTTTCGGTCATGTCCGCCTCCGCAGGCGAGCAGCGGGCTGAATCCGGTCATGTCATGTCGTTACCGGCATTTCTGGATGAAACGGTCGAGAGCTGGAAACAGCAACGGCACAATCCGGTCATCGATTACCATAAACGCGGTGTCATCCTGCCGTCCAGCATACTGGCCGAACAAACCCTTAATCATGCCCTGGTCAACATTCTCAACAATGCGGCGGATGCCTCACCGGAAGGCGTGGAAATGATAGCCAACTGGACCCAGGATACCGTCACCATTGATATTCTCGACAATGGCCCCGGGATTACGCCGGGGCTTCACGCCAAACTGGGCAAAACCCCGGTTACGACCAAGGAACAGGGATTGGGGCTGGGTTTGTTTCTGGCTTTCACCACGGTGGAAAGGCTGGGTGGTCTGGTCGAGATGAAACCCCGAATCAGCGGGGGTACCTGCACCACCATTCAATTACCCCTGCTCAAACACCATGCCTGAAACAGAATCGCCGCTGCCCAGCCTGCTGTTGGTCGACGATGACCCCACCTTCTGCGAAGTCCTGAAAGGTGCCTTGAGCAAGCGGGGGTTTGAAGTCTTTGTCGCCAGTGGCGTAACCAGCGGCATGGAAATCGCCGGACGGGTAGAGCCTGAATACGCGATCATCGATTTGCGGATCGGGATCGAATCCGGTTTGTCGTTGCTGCGCTATCTCAATGAACTCGATGCCAATACCCGCATCGTCATGCTGACCGGCTACGCCAGTATTGCCACTGCGGTGGAAGCCATCAAACTGGGGGCAGTTCATTACCTGACGAAACCGGCGGATGCCGATGAGATACTGGCCGCCCTGCACAAGGACGAAGGCGACATCACCGTAGAGATCAAGGAAAAACCCCTTTCGGTCAGACGGCTTGAATGGGAACACCTGCAGAAGGTTCTGGTCGAGCACGGCGGCAATATTTCAGCCGCTGCCCGCGCCCTGGGGATGCACCGCCGCTCCCTGCAACGCAAACTGGAAAAAAGACCTGTCAGGGAATGATTTGACGTGAAGCGATCAAAACGGCTCCGGTCGATTCTGGACCTGATCATTACCCGGGAAGAAGAAGTCAGTAACCAGCTTGATCAAGCCCGGCAACGGCTGGAAAAAGCCCGTCACAGCCTGTCGAGCCTGCATGATTTCCGGGCCAATTACACCCATCAATTCAATCAGCGTGGAGAACAGGGCATGGGGATCCGGCAAATGCTGGAGTACCGGGCCTTTCTTGCCAAAATCAATGCGGCCATGGAAGAACAGGAGAAGGTTATCCACCGCAACGAAAGCGAGATGGAACGACTGAGGCAAATCTGGGAGCAGGCCCGTCGAAAGACCCTGGGTGTCAAAAAGGTGCTGGAAAAATCAGTACTCGAAGAAAACCGGCGGGCAGAAAAGATACTTCAGTCGGAGATGGACGAGTGGGCCAGTCGCAAGGCCACTGCCGTGAGGGAGGCGGACGAATAGGCCCGGCGGGTATCGATGCCTTGATGTCGCCGCACCACGGCGAAGGTTTACGGTGCAAAACCGGACGAACCGGTCGCTGTTGATCCACGAAAGCGGTTCGGGTAAACGGTTACGTCAATCCCATTCGCTTGCGATGTCGCCAAAAGGTAGCCCGACTCATCCCCAGCATCCGGGCGGCTTCGTCTATCTTGCCATCACAGTGCTGCAGGGCTTCCCGAATGGCGGCTTCCTCATCGAGCGGTTTTTCCGTCATGGCATGGACAGGCCGGGATGACTCCCGAAATTCCGGCGGCAGGTTTGATACAGTCAGACAATTTTCCCGTCCCACGGCAAAGGCGTATTCCACCACATTCTGTAATTCACGGACATTGCCGGGCCAGGCATAATCCAGAAGACGCTGCAAGGCAGCCGGCTCTACGCTCTCGATGCGACGGAATCCCTTGTGGTTGTGCCGCTCGATAAAGTGGTGAAGCAGGAACCTGACATCGTCCCGGCGTTCCCGAAGTGCCGGCAAAAACAGGGGTACGACCCTCAATCGATACATCAGGTCTTCCCGGAACCGGCCTGTCCTGACTTCTTCCCGCAAGGAACGGTGCGTGGCCGCCACGATTCTGACATCCACCTGAATCGGGTGATCTCCGCCCACCGCCGTAAAGGTTCGCTCCTGCAGCACCCTGAGCAATTTGGCCTGAAGTTCCAGGGGCAGTTCGGCCACTTCATCCAGAAACAGGGTGCCACCATCGGCCCGCCTGAACAAACCGTGATGCTCCCTGATGGCACCCGTGAACGCCCCCTTTACATGGCCGAACAACTCGCTTTCGAGCAGGTTTGGGCTCAGGGCGGCGCAGTTAATGGCGAGGAAAGGGGCATCCTTACGATGACTTTCCCGGTGTATGGCCTTGGCCACCAGTTCCTTGCCGGTCCCTGATTCTCCCCGGATCAGGACGGTGGTATCGGTCTCGGCGACATTTTTCACGATCTGCAAGGCTTGTTTCATGACCGGATCGCAGGTCATGATGCCGTGAAAGGTTTCCACCGTGTCGAGTGCCAAACCCGGTGACTGATCCGGAACCGGGGTATCAGCCGATACCCAGCGTTCCAGCCGCCCCTGGCTGTGTCCATTCTCATCAACCCACGCAAACGACTGTCGCCTCAACCCGCTGAAAACCCCATTCAAAACCACTAGACATTCCTCAAAACCCTTCGCCTGCAAGGCTTCCGTGCGGGTATCCAGCCGAATCAGCGCGGCTTCACTCCAGTAAACCACCCGGTCAGAGGCATCCAGCAGGCAAAAAATATCCTGGCCGAAACCTTTCAGAACCTGGCGAAGAATCCAGGTATCATCGACCGGGCCTGTCCAGCCGGTCTGCTCGTAAAACGGAATAGGCATGATCAGGTTTGGTGTGGTTTTCCTCCCGAACGGCATCCCTCAAAACAGTCCGCTGATTCGACCGTTGTTGTCCACATCAATGGCTTCGGCAGCGGGAATACGGGGTAATCCGGGCATGGTCATGATGCTGCCACAGAGGGCAACGATGAATTCGGCCCCGTAGGCCGGTCGGACTTCACGGATGGTCAGGACATGACCTTCCGGTGCCCCCTTGAGGTTGGGGTCAGCAGAGAACGAGTATTGGGTCTTGGCGATGCAAACCGGAAAGTGGCCGCGTTCTGCCTGGAGCTGATCGATCTGTTGGCGTACCCGGGCATCGGCAGTGATGCCTGACGCACCGTACAGGCGGGTGGCTATGGTTTCGATTTTCTCCCACAGGGTGGCTTCATCCGGGTAGAGAAAACGAAAGTCGTTTTTCCCGCTGTCGATGACATCGAGTACCGTTCGGGCCAGTTGCTCGGCCCCTTTGCCGCCCTCGGCCCAATGGGTACAGGGGATGACCCTGGAACCCAGGGATTCGATTTTTTGAGTAAGCCAGTTGATTTCGGCTTCGGTATCGGACGTGAAATGATTGATGGCCACCACACAAGGCAGGCCAAAGCGGTTTTGCAAGTTGTCCAGGTGACGGGCCAGATTGACGAAACCGGCTTCGAGTGCAGCCAGGTTTTCCTGTTGCAAGGCCTTGATCGGGACACCACCGTGCGACTTGAGGGCACGAACGGTCGCCACCAGCACGACGGCATCGGGTTTGAGGCCCGCCTTGCGACATTTGATGTCGATGAATTTTTCCGCCCCCAGATCCGCACCGAACCCGGCCTCGGTGACCACGTAATCCGCCATTTTCAAGGCAGCCCGGGTGGCAATGACGGTATTGCAACCGTGAGCGATATTGGCAAAGGGTCCGCCGTGAACCAGGACGGGATTGTTTTCCAGTGTTTGCACCAGGTTGGGCCGTATAGCATCTTTCAGCAGGGCTGTCATGGCACCCTGAGCGTTCAGGTCACGGGCAAAAACCGGCTGATCCTCCAGGTTGTAACCCACCAGTATATTGCCGAGACGCTGCTTGAGTTCTTCCAGCGAACGGGACAGGCACAGGATGGCCATGACTTCAGAGGCGGCGATGATGTCGAATCCGTCCTGGCGGCTAAAGCCATTGGCACTACCGCCCAGGCCGACCACGATGTCACGCAGGGCGCGGTCATTCATGTCCATGACCCGCTTCCAGTTGATGCGGCGACTGTCCAGTTTCAGGGTGTTGCCGTGGTGAATGTGGTTATCGATCAGGGCCGATAATAGATTGTGAGCCACGCCGATGGCATGAAAATCCCCGGTAAAATGCAGATTGATGTCTTCCATGGGGACGACCTGGGCGTAGCCGCCGCCTGCCGCTCCGCCCTTGACACCGAAGCAGGGACCCAGAGCCGGTTCCCTGAGGCAGATCAGGGTTTTCCTGCCCAGACGGTTCAACGCATCGCCCAGGCCCACGGTGGTCGTGGTTTTGCCCTCTCCGGCCGGGGTGGGGCTGATGGCTGTCACCAGAATGAGCTTGCCGTCCGGCCGGTCATCGAGACTGTCGATGCAGGCCATTGATAATTTGGCCTTGTAATGGCCATAGGGATCGAGATGCTCGGCTGCAATACCAAGCCGTTCACGGGCCAGCTCGGTTACGGGCCGCATACGGGCTTGTTGGGCAATTTCAATGTCGGACATGATCGATCCTCGGGAGTGGGGGGCTGGAATTTGCAAAGATGGCAATGTTAGCAATTCGGGGCACTAAAATCAGTAGAGAACCGGCCACCGTTCGGGTTAAGATGGAGTCTCCATTGCCATTATGATCAAAAGCCACGATAGTAGCAGGAGATCGCTATGGGTCGTTAAGACTTACCCGTGAGTGCTTCCCTGGCTCACTGCTCTAAAAGGGAATTCTTGAGTAGATATTGCCCCGGTCGTATTTTTTTAGACAAAAGAAAACAGGCGTTAAGGCCGTGTAGCGAGAAGCGAGCAAGGTTATTGCCAGGTTGCGGACTTGCTGTCGCGCATCGCCTGTACCCGTTTACCATTCGCTCGATAGATGAATAAAACCACAATAATTCCTTCCCCGGTTACGTCCGGGGCAGGGGAGTCACAACGCTATCCCCTGGATGCTTTCCGCTTCTGCCCGCGCTGCGGTCATGATCATCTGAATACCGGGCAGGAACGGGCCGTTCGGTGCGGGGTTTGCGGTTTCCTGTTTTTTTTCAATACGGCGGCGGCCAGTGCGGCTTTTCTTTTTCACGGAGACCAACTCATACTCTGTGTGAGAGCCCGGGAGCCGGGACGGGACAAACTGGATTTACCGGGAGGATTCATCGAATACGATGAGACCGTGGAACA
>Ga0172376_10005929_pt1 | contig 13435 bp, 9 predicted proteins | sample Lak35m_FD_121114 | JGI IMG/M metagenome (GOLD analysis project Ga0172376, IMG submission 121114) | Freshwater microbial communities from Kabuno Bay, South-Kivu, Congo - kab_092012_35m | ecosystem: Environmental > Aquatic > Freshwater > Lake | place: Democratic Republic of the Congo: South-Kivu...
GAGCAGCATTTCCACTATTAAATCTTCCAAAGATGTTCGCGTCAGTTCCGCTCCAATCGTTGTTATTTCCATAACCAACAACCATACTATTGATTCCGCTGTTTCTATTTCCGCTTCCTACAATAACACTATCTTTACCAGATGCAATATTTCCAAGACCAAAAGTATGACTTCTAGTGGCTGTATCTTCTACTTGATTAGTATAACCAAAAGTAGCTGAATTATTTCCTGTTACTTTATTAAATTTACCAACAGTAAATGAATTATTAGCTTGATTATAATTTTCTTCTCCGATTATATATCCACTTGCTCCACCAGAAAGTAGAACATTATGAATATCTGTTCCAGTATAATGATTATCATTATTTTGTCCAAAAATGTAAGATCTATAACCAGAAGATATATTTCTTTCTCCTACAATAAATAATTTTTCATTGTAAGATTCATTTATTCTTCCAAGAATTGTCGATTCGAAACTGTTAAGAGAAGCTATATTATTTTTTCCAAGTATAATAATTTTTTGACCACTATTAAAATTATCACTACCATAAATATCTGAATAGTAGCCAGATCCGCTTACTTGATTTCCTCTTCCAAAAATATTTGAAAAATTTCCATAATGTCTAACGTTATTATTTTTACCAACTGCCATTATATCTATTCCGGTATAATTAGAATCTTTTCCTGCCAACCAATTTCCTGTTCCAGAAACTGTTATACATTCTCCCATAACATCTGTATCGTCAGAAAGCGCGATATTTTTTCTGCCAACAATATAATTACCACTCCCTCCGACAAGAACATTATATTCTCCAAGAATATGGCTTTCGACGCCAGCCTCTTCAACTCTATTAAATATACCTAGAATAAAATCTATATCTCCGTAACCAGTATTGCTATGACCATAAATTTGGTTTGTATGGCCTTGATTAAAGTTTAATCTTCCATAAACATCTACCTCAATTCCACTAATATTATTTTCTAAACCATATACTGCTATTTTTTCTAGTGCGCCAGATTTTATTTTTATTAAATTGTTTCTTCCAAATGCTAAAGTACTTTTACCACTAACATGATTCAAATCTCCATAAATTATAGAGTTAGATCCTGCTTCGCTATCATTACCAACATAATTATTTTCTCCTACTATGAATGAACCACTTGAAAAAAGATATCCTGTATTAAAATTTCCATATACTTTTACTCTGCTTGTATTTGCTAATAAATTATTATGACCATGTACATGAAGATTATCTCCCGTGGCAATATTATCTTCTCCGTATATAGAATTGTCTATACCAGAAAGAAAATTGCCTTGTCCATATAATCTTAATTCTGATCCTTTTATTCTATTTCCAGTTCCAAAAACTTTTAAATGCTCACCAGTTACAGAATTTAAATTACCAAATACTTTTAATTCTAATCCTGTTACATTATTTCTAGAACCAACTAGATTTATTTCATTTCCAGTTACATCATTTCTTGAACCAAATATCTCTTCTCTTGTTCCGATAATTGTATTATTAAATCCAAGATTAATATTATAATTTCCTGTCATTACATTAAATTGACCTAATGTAACTGTATATAAACCAGCATTTTTATTTGTGTGGCCTAAATCTGTAATTCCACCATTTAAACCAGATATAATACCAGTACCATTTAATATAAAATTTCCATCATACAATCTAAGAACGCATGAACCAGGATGAGGTAGGTTTGCGTCTTGCCCATTCCCACTAATCATTAAGTTTCCACTTATAAATCTATATCTTCCATAATAGTTACTTAAATCATCTAAAATATAAGGGTCCAGATTATGAATAATAAAATATTCATCATTAACCATTCTGAATATATTATCAATGGTTACCTTATAAGTAACTCCATCTTGAACGATAGGAAAGATATCACCAGTTCTTGGGTATGGATTTTCAAACAGTTGAGATATCTTTTTATTAGCCATTGATATACCTTTTACCTATTACAAATTTACACATAAAATTAGTATAATACTGAAAGATTAGTAACAACAAGATTTTCATCTTCTTGAAGTAGATAACTTTTCTCTTCTGAAGATAAAGAAACTCCATCTCCATCTAATAAAAGAAAATCCTCAATCTTTTCAACATTTAAAAGTCCTGACATTTGAACGCCTTTAGTGAAATCTTCTGGATCAATTTCTGTTGAAAAACTCATTCTAGCTACTTTTCTTGATCCAATTTGATTAGAGTACGATATATTTTCAAATTTACAATTAAAAAATTCATATGATAAAATGTGAGAGAATCTTGCTTCAAAAGTGCTAGATTGATTTAGTGGCGACCACGAAAAATTTGGATTGTAATTACATGAATTTTTGCACTTAATAAATACATTATAGCTTTTATCTTCTCTAATCAAAGCGGATATATCACTGAACTCTTGATCTCCTAATTCAAAATCTATACTAAGATCGACTACCAATGGAAGATTAACTTCTTTATCATCTGGGAGTTTATATCCAATAGATTCTAAATTTTCTCTATCAAATTGAAATCCAAATTCATAACCTTGTATCCTTACGTCTTCAAAATTTAATCCATATCCAGAACTATTAATATTAACAGTTATATCTCCAGGCAGTAAAGCCGATATAGGATTTTTTGAATCAAGTTCGGAAGGGATATTAAATTTTATTCCAGTATTTGTTTCGTAAGTTTTTGGATCAATGTAAGGAGTACTAACTCCACTACCACTCATTTGAAACAACATATTCTCTCCAACATATCCAACTTCTGCTAAAATAAAATTACCAACAGAAGCTGTTTGCCTATAAGAAGATAAATAACAATTTCCAAAACCAATTGTTCTAGTCGTTTGAGAGTCTTGATGGGCTAACGTGCTTATAGATTTTTGATCGTCTGGGATGTTAAAATTTTCATATAATTTTTGATTATGGTCTTTTTCTTTTTCTCCAATTGCAATAAATATATTTCTTTTATCTTTTGTTGTTAATGGCCAATATGGATCATTAGTAATGCAATCATACTCATGATAAACTGATATATCTGTAATGACTTCATTGTTTATTAAATCATAATTAACGTCATCTTCTCCCCAACCTGTAATTTCTTTTTTCTTAAATCTATTAAAAGCTAGCGAAGTTTGGTGGCTTGTATCTAAGTTTATAACATCATTAAAACTTCCAACTATTGTGGAGCTCCAATTGCCAGTAAAAATGCCTTCTGTATCATTGTAAGAAATGTTTTCATTTATTTGTCCTACATTATTAAATCCCCAACCAGTAATCGTATTATTCTCCAATAAAGCTAATGTATGAAACCAGCCTGCATGAATGGACTTTACTCCAGTTAATTTTCCAACAGGAGTATTCTCCCAAATGCCAGTAAAAATTCCAGTATTATTATTATAATTTCTTACTCCCGCAACTTGTCCATCGTCATTCCATCCCCAACCAGTTACTTTTCCATTTTTTAATAAAGCAAAAGAATGTAAATGTCCAGCTGAAACCTTCTTAACTCCTGTTAAAATATTTCCACCCGAAGCTTGTCCATATTCATTATCTCCCCATCCAGTTACTAATCCTCCACTGATATTTCTTATTGATAAAGAATGATATCCTCCTGCAGAAATATCAATAATATTATTTAAATTATTTCCATTTGAAGATTGATTGAAACGATTATCACCCCAACCTGTTAAAGTTCCATTCTGAAATAAGGCTAAAGAGTGATAAGCTCCCGCACTAATTCCAGTTACATTAGCTAGTAAAGATAAAGGAGAATTAGACCAATTTCCGGTTGATATATAATTTGGATCATTGTATAAAACATTTCCAAAAGCTTCTCCATTCTCATTATATCCCCAACCAGTTATTCTATCATCATTTAGGATTGCCAAATTATGTAAATGATTTGTACTAATTTTTTTAACACCACTAAGTTTTCCTACAATAGCATTTTCCCATATGCCAGTAAATTCTCCCGAAGAATTATTAAAATCTAAATTATTTGTCAATTGGCCTTCTTGGTTATCTCCCCATCCAGTTAGATATCCACCATTAGTCAACACAAACGAATGATAGAATCCTGCGGCAACGTCAATCAAATCTACATTATAAAATTTTTTAATTGGATTTAAATTTTTTCCAACATAGTAAGGAATATTTTGAGAAACAAAATTTGGATTTGGAGTTGGAGTTGGTTGAATTGGTTCGAAACATGGAGAACCTACAGATATACCTTCTCCTCTTGATCCAGAAAATGGATATTTTTTCAAATAAGATCTATCTAAAAATCCAGAAAATAAAAACAATGGATCATTATTATCGGTTCTATAAAAATATTTATCTCCAGTATATGGGTATTCTAACCTAGGATAATTTACATTAAATCCCATCCTAGATTCATTTCTTAGAGAAGATAATATATAAGAAAAGTTTAAATTAATTTGAGGTTTAGTTAAATGAATTCTATCTATAGAAGCAGCTTTACCAATGTGATTTACGATTGTTCTTGTTGAATTAATTTCATAAGAAATATTCTGTATTCTGTCTAATCTTTTCAGAAGATTATGATTTCTTGGAAATATATTCTCATTTTTATCTATAGGATTTAATCTATGAATAACAGCTGGATTTGGACTATACCTTTGATACAATTCATATTCTTGGGGAATATCATGATAAGTATTATTTAATTTACCAGAATAATTTATGAAATGATAACCGCTTGCTGGACATGGACCGATAAAAACGTCTTCGACATTATAAATTATTTGATTACGCGCCATTTCCTTAAGCCTCATACAAATTTACACAATAAATTAAAATAAGTGTAATTTCATAGAAATTATTATGTCAAAACTTTCTGCGCAGATAAAAGATGGCCAATATGGAACTCAACCATTTTTAAGTGGAGCATTTTTGCTATAAATTAAGTGTAATATATTTTATTCAATTCTTTAAACATGAATTATAATAACGAAAATTATGGCTTTGAGAATTTAGAAGCCGCGCGCAAAGGTCCTAAATCTGCTGCTCAAACACCTGCAAAACCAAGTGAAAGAAAAAAAGGCTCTTCTCGTAATAAACCAGGAAGTGCGGGAACAAAAACAGATAAAGGAATTGAATTTTCTAAAAAAGTTATTGAGGCTCTTAAAAATAAATCAAAAGAACATAATTCAAAAAATAAAAAGAAAGTAACATTAAATCAATTAAAAAAAGTATACCGTAGAGGAGCCGGAGCATTTTCATCCTCACATCGTCCTGGAAAAACTCGTGGTCAATGGGCTATGGCAAGAGTAAATATGTTTCTTAGAATGGTTAGTGGCAAGCCAGTGAAAGATTCTTATCGTAAAGCTGATAGCGATATAGCAAAAGCAAAATATGAATTTGTTGCAGAGGCAAGTTTTGATCCAAGTGAAGAAGATTTTGAACAGGCTGATAAAGATATACAAGAATTTAATTTGAATGATTTTACATTTGATTCTGTTGAAGAATTATATTTCGATGATGAAGAAGATAGTGTAATATATGGTTTAGATAATATATAAAATTATGAAAAAATATAAATTTGAATCAATTTTTGCAAATATTAAAATTCGCCCAGTAGTAAGCGAGGAAAAGGATAAGTATTTATCTCTTGCCTCCATAAATAAATTAAAAAAATTTTTACCAGAAATTAATACAGATGAAAACATTGATTTATTACCAATAGCTTTTGATGCTTGCGTAGTCAATCGCGTTAATAAAAATGGAGATGTTATGGATGGAGCTACTGCAGCAAAAGTAGCTAAAAATTTTGTTAATAAACCAATTAATATAGAACATAATCGTAATCAAGTTATCGGATGTATAGTTTCTGCTAATTTTAGTAAGTTTGGTTCAAATGAAAGTCTTGCTGAATTAGATGTTAAAGATATGAAAGCTCCATTTAATATTACTTTAGGCGGAGTTATATGGAAAGTAGTCAATAGAGACCTTGCTGATCAAATAGAAGAAAGCAATGACCCAACAAGCGAAAACTATATGAGTATATCTGCTTCTTGGGAATTAGGCTTTAATGATTATAATTTAGTTCTTTTAGAAAATGGTGAAAAAAATATAGAAAATGGTCAATTTATATCTGATGAACAAGAAATAGCCAAATATTCTGGTAAACTTAGGGCTAATGGTGGTTCTGGTAAATTAGATAATAATAAATATGTTTATAGACAAGTACTTGGAAATGTTGTTCCTTTAGGGATAGGTTTAACTTTAAACCCAGCAGCAGATGTGCAAGGAGTTGCGGTTAAAACTGAAGAAGGACCAATTGAAATTAAACTTAAAGAAGGAGATAGTTCAATTGAAGAAAAGTCAGAAGCTATGCTATCCGATAGTATAGAGGCTGAAAATAATATTTCCCAAGAAGAGAATTTAAATGTAAAAAAAGAGAGGATATATATGAAAATAACCAAAATTGAAGACATCACTGACGCTCTTCTAAAAGAAGCAACTGCAAGTTCAGTTGTTGATTTTATTTCAGAAGAGATTAAAAAAGCAAATGATAAATTTATAGCAGAAAAAGCTGAAAAAGAGAACGAATTAAAAGCTGCTAACGAAAAATTAGCCTCTCTTTCTTCAGAGCAAGATTCTGTTAAAAAACAATTAGAAGAAGTTGGTCAAAAATTAGCAGCATTAGAAGCGGAAAAAGCTGCCAAACTTCAAGAAGAAACTTTTAATATGAGAATGGCTTCTTTCGACGAGGAATATGATCTTGAAGACGAAGATCGTAAAGTTATTGCTAAAACAATAAAAGATCTCGACGAAAAAGCTTTCGAAGAACACAAGGAAGTCCTTGCGGTTCTTATGAAAGAAAAGAAAAAGTCTTACAAAAAAGCTATGAACGAAAAGATGCAAAAAACCAAGGCTGAAGAAGTCAAGGTTGAAGAAGTTAAAGCATCTGAAGCTCCAGCTCAAGTTGCTACAACCCAGGAAGTTGTTGAACAAGCTGTAGATAATGGTTCAAAAGCTTCACTAGAAATTCCAAATTCAGCCCCAGCCGCAGAGCCAACTGTACGTGAAAAGTACGCTAAAGCTTTCGGTTTAGATGGATTTGAAATTGTAAAATAAATAAAGGAGAAAAAATATGGCACACGATCTAAGACCATTTAGAAGTTACGACGAGCATGATGTCGTAAATCTATTTGCTTACAGCGGCGATAGCACCCTTGTTAAAAAAGGTTTAGCTGTTAAAGTTGTAGGTAATGGATGGACTAACGATGCTAACTCTACCCCAGTAGAAATGCTAGGTAGCGTAGGCGCATCTTATGCAAATGTTACATCTCAAAGATATGGCGTAAAAGCAAAAGTAGGTTTAGCTGCTTCTGGCGACGCAATTCTTGGATTAACCCTTATGGACATACGCGAGACTGATGAAAACGGTGAAAAACTAATTTTCAATCCTCGCAAAGCCGCCGAAATGGGCGTAGTTATCAGCGGACAAGCCGTACCAGTTATCACTAAAGGTTTAGTAGCCTATAGTGGAGCCGCAAACGTTGCCGCAGGTAGCGTAGCTTATGTTAGCGGTTCTGCAGGTGAACTCGCTGGCGCTGCTAGTCTACCAGCCCTTGCAACGAAAGTTGGCAAATGGCTAAGCGCAAATGATGCTAATGGCATTGCTCTTCTCAAGATAGAGCTCTAATTTTAAAGGAGAAAATTTAAAATGAAATTAAAACTAAAAAATACACCAGAGCAAGTAGAGCTAATTAAGGCTATGGGTGGTAGAGATACCACTGTAGCAAAAGAAGCTCAAGAAGCTTTTGCAGCATTTATCGGACCAGTTGTAAACAAAGTCCTACTAGAAGCTGCTACTTCTAGCGCTGTATATACCGATCTTCCATATGATGAAGACGACAGTCCTTCTATTCCTCTCGACCTATTTCATGGCGAAGGCGAAGGCTTAGTTTCAGTATGGAGTCAAAATGTTGCAGGTGGTCTACCAACTTCTACAGTTGAAGGCCTATCTGAATTGAAAGTTTCTACCTATCGTCTAGATAGTGCAGTTTCTTTCCTAAAACGTTATGCCCGTCGTGCTCGTCTTGACGTTGCTTCCAAAGCTGTTGAAAGAATGGCCAACGAAGTACTCGTTAAACAAGAGCGTAATGCTTGGGCTGTTGTTCTAAAAGCTCTAGCTGATAGTGGCAACACAGAAGCCGTTGGTACCGGACCAGAAACATTCAGTCTTTCCAAACTTAACACCCTAGTTAAGAATGTTAAGAGACTCAATAAGTCCTATGCTAATGGTTCAACCACAAGCGCTTATGGTCTTACAGATATTTTTGTAAGTCCAGAGACAATGGCTGACATCCGTGCATTTGCTTATAATGCAGTAGGTGGCACAACTAATTCTGGCACATCTGATTCTCCAGTAACAGATCTTCCAGCAGGTGTTCGTGAAGAAATTTATCGTGGTGGTGGTGCTCAAGAAATCTATGGCATCACAATCCATGAGCTAATTGAACTAGGTCCAAATCAAAAGTACAACAAACTCTTTAATGAGTTTTATAGTAGTACCTTTGCTGATTCTGATGATCTAGTAATTGGCCTAGACCTAACTAAAGACGCTTTTGTACGTCCAGTAGCTCGTAATGCCGACAGTGGCAGTACTTTCACAGCTACTCCAGACGATCAATTCGTTGCCCGTTCTGAGAAAATCGGTTTCTACGGTTCTCTCGAAGAAGGTCGCGTTTGTATCGATTCTCGTGCAATCGCTGGTATAGCTCTAGATCGCTAATTAGCTTAAAGATCTAATAAGAGGCCCACAGGCAATCCCTGTGGGCTTCTTTTTTTTTAGACATTTTACAAATTAATATATACAATATAATATAGGAGAAAATATGGCAAAAAAATCTAAACTAGACTTATTAAATCAAACCCATGGCCAAATAGAAAGCCCAAGAACATTAGACCAGGTTTGGGGAGATACAGGAGAAGCAAAATATGGCACATTAGACCTTACAGAATATCAAAAATATTTAAAAGAATCTACTAAAAGTGATTTACAGGCCCATGCAGTTAAAGTTGGATTAATACCAGTAGATAATAAAGAAATACTAGCCAAAAGATTAGAGCGTGAATTTATCAAGCATGTTTCGCAATATAGGTCTGCACCTAAAACAAAAAATGGTTTGAAATTATCTAAATCAGCAAAAGATATTCTTTCAGAAGGCAAATAATTTTGTGTAATTGTTTTTGTTAGTCTGCCCTAAAAAGCAGCAATTTAGCGCAAGCTAATAAAACAAAAAATATGGCACAGAAATTTAAAGCAAAGACGCTACTTTCAAATAGCGGAGTTTTTAATTATGAGGTAATTGCCCCTAATCTCGTTTACAATACTGGTGATCAAAATGTAAGCGGGGTTAAAACTTTTGCAGTTGATTCATCTAGTAGAGTTTTAGTTTCTGGCGCACGAAACGGAGAGTACGCTTTATCTTTAGTTAACACAAGCAATCAAGGAAATGTTTTGTTTTTAAAGAAAGGCGCCCCAGTTGGTGGCGGAGCTTTTACAGAAAATTTTGTTATAAAAGCAGTTGATAGAAGCGACGATTTAATTTTTACATTAAAATCTAATCAACCAGGATCAAATAGGGCTGGATTCTTTTGTGATCCAGATGATGTGAACGATGTTGGTGGCCCAAATATAATACAAGATTCGGTTGTTGTAAGTGGAAGAACTTATCTAATTGATGATGAATTGAAACATATTCTTTCTGATTCAATTTCTATTCAAGCAATAAATCCAGTTGATTCATATACTGGTGGATTATATTTTAATTCTGGTGGTTTAAATTTACATTTTAAAAATCAAGATGGAACTGATCCAGAATTAAGTCCAATTCAAATAACAGCTGGTAATGATGTTTTAATTAACGGAAATTCTAATTTTGGAAATTATGTAATAAGAGATTTCTATTCAAATCATAAATTGTTTAAAACAAACTATCTTAGAAACACTGGATTACAAAATATTCAAATTTCTGGATTAAAAACAAATAACATAATAAATGTCTTTCCTAATTTTCCTTTTGATTCAGGAGAAGAACCAAATATTTTAACAAAATCTTATCAATATATAATGGTAGATGGTCCTATAGCAAATTCTTATAATGCAATAAATATAACTGGAGGATTGTATAGTGGCAAAGCGCTAAGAAGATTTAAAACTGGACCCACAATAGCAAATGGATATAAAAACATTCCTTCTCTTCAATCTGGAGGAGCAATTATTGTACCAAAACAAAAATATTTAGAAACAGTTTACAATATAACAGTAGAAAGTGGCAAAGGATCAATAAGACCATTAACTTTTGCGACTCCAAATATAACTACCGCCAATAATCCAATTATAACATTAAAACTTAATTTTCAAGCAGACACAGGAGTTTGTGTAGTAATTGGACGTTATCCAAATGGCGATCATATATTTACAATAACTGGATCAAATTATAATTTTATTCAAACAGAAAGATTAATGTATCATTTTGTTCAAGGTCCAGGGAGAAGTTATGTTAGAATTTAAACAAGGTATATTAACGAGGTGCGGGTTGATTACCATTCACCGCGAGTCACTGGTTTATCACCATTCGACTGGAGGCTCTCTCTTATGGAGAGACACCTCGTTAGTATATGGAGTTTAAGGTGTAAAAATATAAAATGAATAACGAAAGAATACAAGTAGGACATATTATTCTAGACCATTCAAATGGTGGAATATCTTTTGACCAAGGATTAAAAATTGATTGTATAGAAGGAAGAAGCGTGATTACTGGAAATGCATCTTTAGAGCTTAAATCTGGACCTAATAAAGTTCTTATAGAAAAAGAAGATGGCAATGCTATTATAATTGAATCTCCAGAGATTTCTTTTTCTACGATTCCTAAAATTAATGGAAGTGGTATTGTTTTGAGAGGACAAAATTTATTTTTAAATGATTCAGTAGATGGTAATTCTGAAATCACAATTAGATTATCAGATGGTGATATAGGTATACTTAATAGAAGCGGAACGAAGTTGGGTATAAATTCTGCATCTTTATCTCCATTTACAGGATTAAATATTATTGAACTAACGCCTAATAATACATACATAAAATTACCACCAAATAAAAATAATTTTATTGCTATGGATAATGAAGTCATCCATAATACTGGAAATGAAATTATAAATGGATTAAAGACTTTTACTTCTGGAATTGATATTTATAGCGGAACTAATTCACAAAGTTTAAGAGTATTCAATCGCACAGGAACAACTTCTGGTGAATTTGGACTTTTTGGTTGGAATAATAATGAATTAAGAATTGGAGCAACCCAAACTCAAAACGGTTTACTAAGAGATGTATTATTAACCGGCAGAAATATAAATATAAATGCTTCAGGTCTATTAAATATTTTTGATCCAGTTAATATAAGTGGAAATCTAAATGTAACAGGAAATTTAAATATTTCTGGGACAGGAATATTTAGTGGTATAGATTTAAATAATGTCGATAATTTAACCTTATCTGGAGTTGATATAATTATAACGGGTTCAACAGTTAATAGCTATAACAATATATTTATTTCTGGAAATTCAGTCCTAACTGGTGTTAATTTAACTCCATACGCAACAACTTCTCAACTAATTTCTACAGGTTCTCGTATTGATACTCTTAGTGGTAATCTTATCACCACAGGGACTACGCTTACCAATAATTTAATCTCCACAGGTTCTCGTATTGATGTTTTAAGTGGTCAAGTCGTATTTACCACAGGCAATCAAACTATTTCTGGCGCAAAAACCTTCTTAGATACGATCACATTTAAAAAAGATATAATTTTAAGCGGAGCGACTCCATGGCCTAATCCAAACGTTAGTTTGGGGATGGAAATGTCTAACGGAATTTATTTTGATAATTTTCATGAAAGTCCTTATATAAAATATTATGCTGGATATGAAAACACTTTAGAGATTAGAAGCCCTGGAGGAAGTCCAGGGGCATTAAAATTATTAAATGGTAATGAATATATTATACTAGATGGAGATGCATCTGCAATTTCTTATCGAGCTTATGCTGCTCATAATTTTATTGGCTCCCCAATTTTTGTTGATACTATTAGTTTGCAGAATATAGTCGGGCAAGGTGGAAATATAGATCTTAATAATTCTAAATTAATAAATGCTGTACCAGAACTTATTAATGTAACTTCTAATTTTAATATAACTGGAACTCAAAATAGCAGAATGATTTTAGCTAACTCTAACACGCAAATCACAGGCACAATAGTTAGTGGAAATGTTACTGGATTCAATACTTCAATTATACAAATTGGCGCAGGTCAAATTCAAATTACAGGATCTGGAGCTGGAATAGTTATTAGTAGCTATAATAATCAATTCAAAACAGCAGGAACATTTGCAACAATTTCGCTTCTTCATACAGGAAATAATAGATACATAATGTACGGAAATACAGCATGATAATTTTACCATCAGTAAATTCTGGTATAACAAGTTCTAGTTTGCGTAAAGGTCTTATAACTAACGGATTAGTATTTCATTTAGACCCTTCAGACCCTGCTTGTTATTCTGGGTCTGGAACTTCATGTAATGATCTTACTTCAATTAATGGCGTTGGTACTCTAAGTAATATAACATTTTCTGCAGATAAAGCTTTTCAAATGAACTCAACAACATCGAGAGTTTTCTTTAATAGAAATTATACGAATATAACAAATTCGCATACCTTTATGTTTGTAGCCGAAATACCTTTTACTGGCCCTGCTTTTTATCCTAATATTATGAGCTCTTTAAATGAAAATTTTGGGGGGGTGACTCTGTACTCTTTTCAAGATGCCCCTCAAGCTATTTCAAGTTATATATCTGAAGATTCTGGCAATGCCTTAGATGAAATTCTTGGAAGCGTTGGTAGTTTTCCTGTTAAAGTATTAGCTGCTTGTACAATAAGCGATACAACTCTTAAAAATTATATTAATGGAATTCTTATGAATACAAGCTCTCCGCGCGGAGGAGGAAATGTAAATGCTCAATCTAATATCACTTTTGGTTATGACCTAGGCACTTTATTTACTACTATAGCGAATATAAAAATATACAACGGCTTAATTTATAATAGACCTCTCTCCGACGCAGAAGTTTTTCAAAACTATAGTTTTTTAAAATCAAAATATGGTTTATAATTTATTTTATAGATATATCTTATTATTTTTATTATAATATAGTGTAATCTTTTATGAAAACTATGCTATCTAAATTATTTGGTCCAAATTGGAGAACTAGCACATCAGGCGTAGTAACAGTAATTGCTGTTACCACGGCTTTTGTTATCCATGGAGATAATTCTCTCGTTGCATTCTTGCCAGATAAAGTTGAAGAATTTATTGTTGGATTATC